>Ga0247727_10016084_pt1 | contig 12142 bp, 10 predicted proteins | sample WisWelCaveWW1625_FD_202498 | JGI IMG/M metagenome (GOLD analysis project Ga0247727, IMG submission 202498) | Biofilm microbial communities from Wishing Well Cave, Virginia, United States - WW16-25 | ecosystem: Environmental > Aquatic > Deep subsurface > Groundwater > Cave microbial mat | place...
CTTCGGTTATCCTCACGCGCATGAAGATGACGCCCGCCGCGCCGCGCACGCCGGTCTCGGCATCGTGCAGGAAATTCAGCAACTGAGCGCGCATTGGCAACAACACCGCAACATTCGACTCGCCGTGCGCGTGGGAATTCATACCGGCCTCGTTGTTATCGGTGAAGTGGGCGGGGCGGAAAAACATGAGCACCTCGCCCTCGGCAACACCCCGAATATCGCCGCCCGTCTGCAAAGTCTCGCCGTGCCCAATACCGTCGTCGTCAGCGCCGTCACCTATCAACTTCTACAAGGATATTTCGTTTGTGAAAGCCTCGGCATGCCGCCCTTGAAAGGCGTCGCCCAGCCCCTGGAAATTTATCGCGTGCTGCAAGCCAGCGGCGCGTTGTCTCGCCTCGAAGCAGCGCAGCAATTAACCCCGCTGGTGGGACGGCGCCATGAACTTGCCGAGCTGTTGGCGCGATGGCAGCAGGCGCGTGACGGCGCGGGCCGCGTCGTCTTATTAAGCGGCGAAGCCGGCATCGGCAAATCACGTTTACGCCATGAATTTGAAAGTTGTCTCACTCATGACGCGCATGAATATTTGCGGTGTCGCTGCTCGCCGTATCATCAGCAGAGCGGCGTGTTTTATCCGCTCATCAACATGCTCGAGCGGCGGCTCAAATTATCGCGCGCGGATGCTGCTGAAATCAGATTGGCTAAAATTGAACGACTGCTTGCAACCTATAACCTGGCGTTGCCGGAAACCGTGCCGGTGTTTGCCGGATTGCTGGCCGTGCCGCTCAACGAGCGCTATGCGCCGCTGAATTTGAATCTCGAATTGTACAAGCAAAAAATTCGTGACGCCGTGTTGAGCTTGTTACAAGCGATGACTGTGAAGCAACCGGTGTGTTTGATCATCGACGATCTGCATTGGGTTGACGCCGCGACGCTGGAATTGTTGGGACGTCTGCTGCCCAATATTGCCGCCACGCGATTGTTTGGCCTATTCAGCTTTCGTCCATCGTTTCAACCGCCGTGGGGTGATTTCTCACACCTGGCAGAAATACCGCTCGCGCCTTTAAGCCGCGACGAAACGGCGCTGATGATCAAAAATATTGCGCGTGAAAAAATGCTGTCTGCAGAAATCATCACGCAACTCGTCAGCCGCGCCGATGGCGTGCCGCTGTTTGTGGAAGAACTCACCCAATTGGCGCTGGAATCCGGACAGCTCAACGAACCGTCGCGCGGCGAGGCGCCACCTTTCATTCCAACGACATTATATGATTCCCTGCTGGCGCGTCTTGATCACCTCGGCGCCGCCAAAGACGTGGCGCAGCTTGCCGCGACCATCGGCCGTGAATTTGATTACGATCTGCTCCACGCGGTCTCGCCGCTCGCCGAGGCGACTCTGCAAAGCGAGTTGCAGCGCTTGTTGGACGCCGGCCTGCTTTATCGCGAGGGTGAAAAGTATCTGTTTAAACACGCGCTCATTCGCGACGCCGCTTATCATTCCTTGTTGAAGAGCAAGCGGCAGGAATATCATCACCAGATCGCGCAGGTGCTGGCGACCCAGTTTCACGAAACGGTTAGTAGTGATCCCGGATTGGTGGCTTATCATCAGACTGCGGCATAAATAAATATTAGCGAAGTTCGACCTGGGCGCAACAAGCTTTCAAATTTTGCGGAATCCCGCTGCCCAAGTCGAACTTTACTTTTGAAAATTTTTTGCTATGAAAATTTCTCGTCGAAAATTTCTCGTGCAGACCCTCACGGCCACCGTCGCGTTGCCGGCAATGAAATTATTTTCACTGCCGCCAGCCTTGCCAACGCGTCGCCGGCTCCGCGAGTTGGGCATCATCATTGGCTCATTGCCTACGGGCCAGTGGAACACCATCACCGATGTGCCCGGCGTCAAAGTCGGCCATTGCACGCGCATTGAGGGCGACGGCGATTTGGTCGTTGGCAAAGGGCCAATTCGTACGGGCGTCACAGTTATTCTTCCCAACGATGATATTTATCGGGAGAATTTGACCGCCGGCCGCTTCGTGATGAACGGCAACGGCGAGATGACCGGGCTCGGCAGCGTCGATCAACGCGGCCTGTTGCAATCGCCGATTTTTCTCACCGACACTTCGAACATTGGCCGCGTCATGAACGGCGCGATGAGTTGGTTCCTGCAAACCTATCCGGAAATTGGCGACACGGCGCCGGTGCTGGTTCCGATCGTTGCCGAGACTTGGGGTAGTTTTCTGCACGATTCCGCTGGCCGCCATCTTTATGACGAGCATGTACTGGCCGCCATCAACAGCGCGAAGAGCGGGCCGGTGCAAGAAGGCGCGGTCGGCGGCGGCACCGGCATGGTGTGTTATGATTTCAAAGGCGGCATCGGCACGGCCTCGCGCGTCTTGCCGGCGGCGCAGGGCGGCTATACCATTGGCGTGCTCGTGCAAACCAATCACGGCGGCCGCGGGCAACTCATGATCAACGGTGTGCCCGTTGGGAAAGAAATTCCAGATCTCCAACGCGTCGAAGGGCAAAAATCGAAATCAATTTTGCTTATTGGCGCCACCAACGCGCCGATGATTCCGACGCAATTGCAGCGCCTCTGCAAACGCATGGCCTTCGGTCTCGCGCGCACCGGCGCGCTCTCCTCGCACGGCTCCGGAGACTTGCTTTTGTTTTTCTCCACCGGCGTCAAAGTGAAACCGGACGCGGCGCTGACTGAAATCGAAATTTTTAACGACGAGTCCATTACCCGCCTGCACCAGGCCGCGCTGGAAGCCGCGGAAGAGGCAATTCTCAATTCGTTGTGCATGGCGGAAACAACGGTCGGCATCAACGGCAACACGGCCTTTGCGCTGCCGATTGAGCGACTGCCGAAAATTATGCAGAAATATGGACGAACGACGAAATAAATGAAGTGTCATTCTGAAAGAATCCTTTTTGTTTCCAGAAATCATCTTAAATTGTAAAAAGATTCTTCCAGAATGACATAATCCATATACGCGAAAACCCGTTTGATCCGCGTCATCCGTGTTCAAAAAAGCGCGTAATGAAAAATTCCATCACCGACGTTCCCGGCATTCAAGTTGGCCAGTTCACCCTCGCCGATGGCGACATCCAAACCGGCATCACCGCGATTCTACCCTATCCGTTATCGGTGCGCAATCGCAAATTGTTCATCGGCAGTTTCGTGAGCGGGAATTGGAACGAATGGACCGGCCTGCACGTGGCGCAAGATTTTGGTACGTTCTCCTCGCCGATTGTGCTCTGCAATTTGACCTCGGTTGGCATTACGTACGACGCGCTGATCTCCTACGGCCACGAACGCGACGATGGCTTGCCGATTGACAACGCCTGGCCGCCGATTGTGATTGGCCTCGACGACGGCTATTTGAACGATCTGCGTCAGCGCCGTCTTACGCACGATGACGTCCTGCGTACGATCAAACAAGCGAACGCCAACGCCGTGGTTTGCGGCAGCGTCGGGATTGGCCGCGGCCTTTGTGCGCTCGGCGCGAAAGGTGGTGTCGGGGATGCATCTCGTCTAATCAAAATCGACGCGAAAGAATACACGGTCGGTGTGCTGATCGCCGCAAATGGTGGCGCGAGAAGAACCGCAAAAAATTCACGGCAAGCTGTTTCGATTACGCCGAGTTTGGTCGTGATCGTGGCCACGGATTTTCCGATGCTCCCCGAACAATTGCGTCAACTCGCCGAAGTCGCGCTGCGCGGCCTCGATGGCAGCGTCGATTGGAATGACGGCACGCAACAAATGGCGCTGGCTTTTTCCACCGGCAATACGATTGACGGCGCGTTTGAAAGACGCTTTCAACTTTTTAAAGAACGCCTGCCGGGCGCTGAACTAATGAACCAAATTTTGGAGAGCGCCGGTGAATGTTCGCGCGCGGCACTGCGTCGCGCATTGGAGCAGACAGAGACTGTTGTTGGGCGGAAAGGACGAAACGTTGCGCCGTTGCCGGCGGAGGAATTGCAGCGTATATTTTTAAGGTAAAAATTTTTATCCTCATGGATTTAATTGAACTAGTGGATTTTACTTCAACGCGCAATGACAGAAACAAAAGGGCAAGACGACAAGCTGATCTTCAGTAATTCATCCACCAACCTCCGAGGAACCCAAAATCAAAACTTCATCCCGCTACAAATCATTCTGGCTCATCGTAGCCATCGCTGCCTGCTTCACCCCAAGTTTATCCCACGCCCAACAAAAAGCCTACTGGTGGAATGATGCCGTCTTCTACGAAATCTTCGTCCGGAGCTTTTATGACAGCAACGGTGACGGCATCGGCGATATCAAAGGGTTGATCCAAAAATTGAATTATTTGAATGACGGCAATCCCACCACCAACACTGATCTCGGCGTGACCGGTATTTGGCTGATGCCGATTTCGGAGTCGCCGAGTTATCATGGTTATGACGTCACCGATTATCGCAGCATCGAGCGCGATTACGGCACACTATCGGATTTTCACGCGCTGATCGACAGCGCGCATAGCCGCGGCATCAAAGTCGTCATCGATTTCGTGATGAATCACTCGTCGAGCCAGCATCCGTGGTTCTCTAGTTCCGTGTCGTCGGCCAACTCGCCTTATCGCGACTGGTATACCTGGAGCTTTTTTGATCCCGGCTATCGCGGGCCGTGGGGACAGCAGGTCTGGTATTTGCGCAATGGCGCTTATTACTTCGGAATCTTCTGGAACGGCATGCCGGACCTGAACTATGCGAACGCCCAAGTTAAAAACGAAATGTTCGATACGGCGAAGTTCTGGCTGGAGACGATGAAAGTGGATGGCTTTCGTCTCGATGCCATCAAGCATCTCATCGAAGCCGGAACGGTTATGGAAAACGCGCCGGCTACTCTTGAGTTTTTGAAAATCTTCCGGCAGTTTTATAAAATTGTCCGGCCCGAGGCCATGGTCGTCGGCGAAGTGTGGTCAAGCACGAATGAGATCGCGCGGTACGTGGATGGAACGAAAATCGATTTCTGTTTTGAGTTTCCGCTGGCGAGCGCGATCATCTCCGCGGTCAATGCCGGACAACCGAATGCCGTCAGAAATCAAATGCAAACGATTCTCCAAAGTTATCCGGCACTGCAATATGCGCCCTTTCTCACCAACCACGATCAGGATCGCGTGTTCGGCGCGTTCGGGCAAAATACTGCGAAGATGAAACTCGCCGCCGCGGTTTATTTGACGCTGCCGGGCGTTCCGTTCATGTATTATGGCGAAGAAGTCGGCATGATCGGCAACGGCGCCGATGAAAACAAACGCCGGCCGATGCAATGGACCCACGACGCGAACGCCGGTTTCACGACGGGGAGGCCGTGGTATGCGCTCAACGGCAATTATCCCGCGTTCAATGTGAAAGACATGCAGGCGGACAATGCCTCGTTGTGGCAATGGTATCGCGCGTTGATCAGCGCGCGCAACACGCACGAAGCGCTGCGCCGCGGCGATTACGCGAGCGTGAGTTCCGACCGCAGCGATCTCTATGCTTTTGCCCGCCGAACGAACAACGAAGTTATTGTCGTGCTGCATAATTTTTTCAATCAGAATCTCGGTAATCCCGCGTTAACGCTCGGCGCGTCGAATTTAAGCGCCGGTTTGCATGCCGTGCAGGATATTTTGTCCGGCAAAAAGATTGACACGGTGATGATTGATCAAGCCGGCGGTTTTTCCAACTGGCGACCGGTCGCCGATTTTCCAGCACAAGGCACGGTGCTGCTGCGCATCGATCCGGCGGTGATCACCGCGGTCGCGATGCGGGACGAATTACAACCGGCACAGTACAGGCTGGAACAAAACTATCCCAATCCGTTTTCCGCGCACGGAACCTTCGGCAATCCATCGACAACGATTCACTACGTTTTGCCGCAACCCGGTTTTGTCAAACTCGCTGTCTTCAATTTGTCCGGCAAAGAAATCGAAACGTTGGTGAGCCGAACGCAAGCGGCGGGTGAGCATAAAGTCCAATGGCGTCCCAACCAACTGGCGAGCGGCGTTTATTGGTATCGCCTGCAAGCGGGAACGTTTCATGCAACCCAAAAGATGATTCTGCTGCGATAAGGCTACGCCCGTTGGACCCAATAGCTGAAAAAATTTTATATTTTAATGAAATTGAATTTCCTTGCTTTTGAAATAAACCCGCGTATTTTGTGGTTATAGCAAAGAAATTTTATGCGAAACTTCGGCGCGAAATTTATTTCGACGTTGCTGCTCCTGCCTTTGTTGGCGATGCAAGTCGGGCCAATAGCGGCGGCATTCTTCTTAAAACTGTCCGGCGTTTGTGACCAGGGCTGTGAAGGTTCCTGCTATTGCATCGCGCAAGGCGAGGTCTGCCGGTGCGCCTCCCCAACCTCGACCATGCCGGGCTGGAAGAATTGCAAGTCGAAGCATTCAGCGCTTATTCCCAACGCCACCGATTGGTTTTGTCAGTGGGCAAACGGCCTCGCCGAACCTGAATTTGTCGAATACCCCTTCTTTATTTTAAATTCATCACAACTCATCAGCTTGCTTCTTCCTCCTCCTGACGGCCCGCCGTGGCGTTGTTGAGCAACTTCACATTTCAATTTTGTCGCGCCTTTTGACGCGAGAACAGACCACGCCCGTTTTTAAAATCCTTCGACCATGAGCGACCACACTTGGACGGTGCGGGTGAACTGGATTGCCGGCCAGGAGGCGAAAGCATACACGCGCAATCACGGCTTCACCGTCGGACAACCAGCCGGCTTCGATCAAGCCGATCCGCATCCCAGCGCCGTTGAATATCTGCTCGGCGCGCTGGGCGGCGATCTCGTCAACGGTTTTTATGCGCAGGCCAAACGCCGCCGCATTACGGTTGATGCGATAGAAATGCGGCTCTCCGGCCGGCTCAATAATGTGCTGACGCATCTCGGCGTCATCGGTGAAACCGGCCATCCCGGATTCGAATCGATTACGGGAACGCTTTACGTGAGCGCTGAAGCGGACGAGCCGCTGTTGCAGGAAATCTGGCGAACCACGCTGGAGCGCTCGCCTTTGGTCAACACGTTGCAGCGCTGCGTCAAGCTCTCGCTGAATTTGCAAACGATTTTATAACGAATAAATTTCAAGGAGGAAAACATGTATCGCTTGAACGAGCAACAGCAAGCTTTGATTGACGACGTTCGTCAACTTGCCGATAAACACATTGCGCCCAATGCCGATGCGGCAGACGCACAAGAACGATTCCCTCGACCGGCCATTGAAGCATTGGCCAACGCCGGATATTTCGGTCTCACGATCCCGACCGAGTTTGGCGGCAAGGGACAGGGATTGCGCGTTGCCGCCGCCGTACTGGACGAGATCGCCCAACGCTGCGCTTCGACGGCGATGATCTATTTAATGCACGTGTGTGGTTGTTCATGCTACGTGGCCGCGCCGCAAGCAACGGCAGCGGTGATGCGCGCCGCCGCTGCCGGCAAGCATTTGAGCACATTGGCCTGGAGCGAGAAAGGCTCGCGCAGCCATTTCTGGGCGCCGGTGAGCCAGGCGGTTCAGAACAACGGCCACGTGATTTTAAATGCGCAAAAATCCTGGGTCACCTCCGCCGGTGAAGCCGATGGATATGTCGTCTCCACGCGCACGCCAGGCGGCGCGACGCCGACGGACACGATGCTTTATCTCGTCATGAAAGGCGAGGCGGGAATGAACGTCAGCGGCACATGGAGCGCGCTCGGCATGCGCGGCAATGCCAGCTCGCCGATGACTTTTGAAAACTGCGCCATTCCATCCGGTCGCGCGCTCAGCGAACAAAGCAAGGGGTTCAACGTGATGCTCGAAGTGGTGTTGCCGTGGTTCCAGCTCTGCAACGCCGCGATCTCCGTCGGCATTGCCGAAGCCGCGGTCGCCGCCACCACGGCGCATCTCACCGGCAAACGCTTCGAGCATTTGAACAGCGCGCTCGCGGATTTGCCGAACTTGCGCGCGCGTTTGGCGCAAATGCGCATTGAAACCGATCGCGCCCGCGCCCATCTCGTCAGCATCATCGAGGCGGTTGAAAATCCCGGGCCGGCCACCATGCTATTCGTCCTGGAAGCCAAAGCGGCCGCGGCGGAATCAGCGATTCGCGTGACCGATATCGGCATGCAAGCCTGTGGCGGCGCCGCGTTCAGCCGCCATCTCAGCCTGGAGCGCAACTTCCGCGATGCCCGCGCCGCCTCCGTCATGGCGCCGACCACGGACGTTATTCACGATTTCATCGGCCGCGCGCTGTGCGGCATGCCGCTCTTTTAATTTTGCGGAGGGCTGAGGGCTTGGAGCGGAGGGTTGCTCTTTGCGCCAAGCCCTCGGCTCTCGGCCCTCCGCCCTCTGCTCACAAAAAGGAGGTTACTTAAAATGATCACCCCCATTCTCGTTGGCGCCGTTATTTACGATCCCAAAGTCGCTTTGATTTGGGACATCATCAAAGATTTTTTTGAACAGCAAGGCTGTCCGATGGATTGCGTTTTTTACACCAATTACGAACTGCAAGTCGACGCGCTGCTTGCCGGCCACATTCACATCGCGTGGAACTCGCCGTTGGCATGGGTGGAAGCGCAACAACGCACCGGCGGCACGTGCCGGCCGCTGGCCATGCGTGACACGGATTGCGATCGCGTCTCGCATCTCATCGTTCGCAAGGACAGCGGTTTTTGCAGCCTCGGCGATTTGCGCGGAAAAACGCTGGCGACCGGTGCCAAAGATTCGCCGCAAGCCACGCTTCTGCCGCTGCACTTGATGCAGCAACACGGTTTGATCGCGGGCAAAGATTTTACCGTCCGGCGTTTTGATGTGCTCGTCGGCAAACACGGCGATCACGTCGGCGGCGAAATGGAAGCCTTGCGCAGTCTGCAAAAAGGCGAAAGCGATGCCTGTGTCGCGCTCGATCTCAACTGGGAGCGCTGGCAGGCGGATGGCACGGCTGATCCCAATCAGCTCACCGTGCTGGCCACCACCAAACCGTTTGATCATTGCAACTTTACCGTGGTAAACGATTTTCCGCGTGAAGATGAAGAGCGCTGGAAGCGCGTGCTTTTCATTATGAGCTACGACAACCCGGCGCATCGCGAAATGATGGACATGGAAGGCCTCAAAGCCTGGCTGCCCGGACGCACCACGGGCTACGCCAATTTAACCGAGGCCGTGCAACAACAAAAGTTTTTTGAAAAGTAATATTTTGTAGTAGTGCCTTCAGGCACTAATCTTTGAAATTTTTAAAATACCTTGATCATCGCGAAGTGTTCGTTCATTTCGCGCCTGAAGGCGCTACTACGAACCCTTTTAGAGCAGGAATCAACATGAGTAATCTCCCATTATTCCCCGTCACCTCCGTTGGCAGTTGGCCGCGTCCGCCGGAACTGTTGCGCGCGTTGAATCAAAAACAGCGCGGGCGGCTTTCCGCCGCAGAGTTCAACCGCATCGCCGATCAAGCCGTGCTGGAAGCGTTGCGCCATCAGGAAGAAGCCGGCGTTGATGTGGTCACGGATGGTGAGCAGCGCCGCGACAATTTTTATTCCTTTGTTGCCGATAAGCTCGAAGGCGTGCAGTTGATGTCACTGGCCGAGATGCTCGACGTGGTTGAAGACAAAGCCGGCTTCGAGCGCATCTTGCAAACCCTCGATGTGCCGGCTTACTCGATCAAAAATCCCACGTGCATCGGGAAGATCAAACGCCGCGAGCCGCTGGCGCTGGACGAGTATCGTTTCTTACGCCAACACACGAAACGGCCAATCAAAGTTCCGCTGCCCGGCCCGTACATTTTGACGCGCGCCATGTGGGTGAAAGAAGTGACGCGCGCCGTTTATCCATCCAAAGAAGAGCTCGGCGAAGACGTCATTCGCGTCTTGCGTGAAGAAGCGTTCGCCCTTCGTGACGCCGGCGTCGATTTTATTCAATTCGACGAGCCGGTGCTCACGGAACTCGTCTTCACGCAGGGGCAGACGCGCACCTTCATGTGCGCCGCGCTCGCCGCCAGAAAAGATCCTCAGGAAGAATTGGCGTTCGCCGTCGATCTCATCAATCGCGTCGTTGCCGGATTGGATGGCGTCCGCACCGGCGTGCATATTTGCCGCGGCAACTGGAGCCAAAACGAAGAGACGTTGCTGCGCGGCTCGTATCATCCGCTCATTCCTTTCCTCGCCAAAATCAATGTGCAACAATTTGTGCTGGAATACGCTACGCCGCGCGCCGGTGATCTTGTTGTCGTTCCCGGCAAAGAGCTGGGCCTCGGCGTCGTCAATCCGCGCACGCCGGAGATTGAAGCCGTTGACGCTGTGGTGGCGCGCGTCAAGGAAGCGCTGCAGCATCTGCCGCCGGAAAGCGTTTTTCTCAATCCGGATTGCGGCTTCGGCACTTTCTCCGGCCGGCCCATGAACACGCCGGAAATCGCGGCGCAAAAGCTGAAAGTGATGGCACAAGCCGCAAAGCAGTTGCGAAATTAATCTCCAATGTCCATTTTCAATTTTGGTTTTTATGCAACCGCAACTTTCGATCCGCGCCGCCACGCGCGATGACGCCGGAGCCATTGGCGAGCTGGCTCAACAGTTTGCGGATTACTTGCACGGTTTGGGTGATCCCACGGAGTTTGCGTTGAACGCCGAAACATATTTGCGTGACGGCTTTGGCGCGAACCCCGCCTTCTCCGGGCTGGTGGCCGAATTAGATGGAAAAGTGGCCGGCTATCTTTTGTATCATTTCGGCTATGACACCGACCACGCGTACCGCATCATGCATGTTTGTGATTTATACGTTCATGAAAGCGCGCGTCGCCACGGCGCGGGACGCGCGTTGATGCAAGCGGCGGCCAGCCTCTGTCGCGAGGCTGGAGGACGCGGGCTTTGGTGGTCGGTTTATAAACCCAACAAACTCGCTTTTGATTTTTACGAACGCCTCGGCGCGGAATATGTGAAAGAGCTGGAATTCATGCACTGGCCGGTTTGAACTTTTTCCAGACAACAAATCAAAAAAAGGTCATTTCGCAGGAATTGCCATGCCGCGCGCGGCACCCAGCATTTCACTTTTGACAAAGTTCTTTCTACAAGCAACACTTATTGACCGGTCGCTTAAATCGTGCAATCACCGAAAAGTGATAAATTTAAAGCGACCGGTCAATGAGTTGCTTAGAAGGCATGATGAAAATAAACTTTTGTAGTAGTGCCTTTAGGCACACTCATTTGCTGAACCTTCTGACCCTGAAGGGTCTACTACAAAAGTATTTTCGTGGTAATCTTTTTAAAATTTTAGGTAAATGCCGACTGAATTCAAAAAGGATTCCCTGGCCTGCGGCACCGCGTGGCGCGGTGGGCGCCAGGGCAGGCTTTCAGAATGACAGGCGTTATTTTTTCACTTAACCGCAGACAAATGGAAATATGGTTCGCATTCAAACCATCGAACCCCAACACGCCAATTTATTTACCCGTCTCATCTACTGGGCGGCGAAGCGCAAAGTCGGGAAACTCACCGACGCCGCGCGGCTGGTGGAGCCGCTCAAAGTTAATGCGCATCAACCGCGTTTACTCTTTGGCTACGCGCAAATGGAGTTGGCGCTGGATGCCATGTCCACCGTTCCCGCCCATATAAAAAGTCTGGCCTCGCTCAAAGCCGCGACGCTTGTCGGCTGCCCGTATTGAATTGACATCGGCTCTGCCATTGGCAGAAAGCTCGGCGTGACCGAGCAACAATTGATGAACTTAGCAAATTTCAAAACGAGTCCAGCATTCAATGAAATAGAGAAAATGGTTTTACAATATACCGTTGCGATGACAAAAACTCCCGTGCATGTTTCCGAAGAACTCTTTAACAAACTGCGCGCGCATTTCAATGAGAAACAGATGGTCGAGCTGACCGCGATGATTGCGTGGGAAAATTACCGCGCGCGGTTCGATCACGCGTTCGGCGTCGAGTCGATGGGGTTCACGGAGGGCGCGTTCTGCGCATTGCCGGAGCGGGGTTAAAATTCAGCCGCATAAATTGCCAGCCGGTCGAGGGTCGCTACTAAATGATAGTTGTTGTTGAGGAAGTGTTGCAGCGGCGCAATGGCAGAAATCGGATATTTGCCAAATTGCCGAAAATTTTGCGGCGCGGTGTCGATAATCAGCTTTGGACGGTTTTTAATGAGATCGTTCATGAGCCGGCGCAGCATC
>Ga0247727_10016085_pt1 | contig 12142 bp, 9 predicted proteins | sample WisWelCaveWW1625_FD_202498 | JGI IMG/M metagenome (GOLD analysis project Ga0247727, IMG submission 202498) | Biofilm microbial communities from Wishing Well Cave, Virginia, United States - WW16-25 | ecosystem: Environmental > Aquatic > Deep subsurface > Groundwater > Cave microbial mat | place...
GCTCCTGTCGACCGGCGGCTTCATCTGCCGCCCCAACTCAGAACTATGACCCCGCCGTCATTAGCTTATTGCGGGCGAAAAATGGTCTTGACAATGGGGTCCACCTTAGCCCTCATCGACGAGCTTCGCCACTAGGCCGCCGGCGAACAGCGGGATGTCGTCGGAATGCGCCTGCACCGCCGCCAGCACTTTCCCCTGATGCGGTTTGCCGGGCCGGCTGGCTTCGATCGCCAAGTCGTCGGTGAAGGTGTAATAGTCGGGCGTCGTGAACGGGCTGTAGCCGGAACTGGTGTTGGCGTACGCCGTCGGAGTGACTCCCGCGGGCAGGACACGCGCGCGCCGCGGCGTCGCCGGCGTTTGCGCGGGGGCGGGTGCGGCACCCAGTGCGAATCCGCCGCCCACTGAGCTTTCCAGGAACTTTCGTCGAACCATCGTAAAGGGCTCCCTTCTGTTGGTATGAGCAAGTATATCCGGCTGGAACCTGCTGTGGATCTGCGGTTGAATGGCGCATGAGAACCTCGGCTTCCGAGAACGTCGTCAATCGCCCATCGTGATCTTTCTCACGTGGCGAACTATTGGCGGCTGGAGGAATGTGGGATTACCCGTTGCGTTGACGGAAGCGATAGCATGTCCACCACAAGGTCCTGGAGTGTGGTATTCCTATCGAAGCCATGGATGTTATCTCGGCACGCTTTGACGGCAAGTCCCTGTCGCATGGAAGGGTCGTGCCGGCTCCGCCCGAGAAGGGTGTGATGCGTACAGTCCGCGAAGGCGTTCAGATTTGTTTAGGTCTAGCTTTCAGCTCAAACCTCAACGCCGGTATTGCGAATTTTAGCGAGTGGGACACGTTGACCGTTTCGCAAGATGGTGTTGAGGTTGATCTTGCAGCCGCCCTTTCGACCCTTCGTCGCGACCTGCCGCTGGTCTGTATTTTTGGACATAAAGACAAGAGCAGTTCTATGGCTCTTGCTCAACTTCTGACCCAGCAATACGAGCAGCAGATTGCAGACCGACGGGCCGATGATCTTGCAAGGCGCGTCGCCCAGACGTTACGCGGCGATATGGCAACCCACATGACAGGCGTGGTTCCCGTCACGCAAGAGCGACACTGGCTGATCCCCGATGTAGTGGTTGCGCTGAAGCGGTTCTTTCACCGAGCAAGCACCAAGATCTCTGATCGCCTTAAGGCAAACCCGCGATTCCCCGAGGAAGGCTTGACAAGCGAACTCGTTTACACGGCACTCACGGAGCGCGATAGTGTCGGTTTTGTTAGTGACTTGTTGAGGGCGACGGGGGTGCGTCTAACGCTTTCGTGCGCTGAATCTGGTTCCGCCGAAAGGCTTCTTGGGTCAGACATCGGATTCTGTCTTTCCGTGAACGGCCCTGGATTGCACCTTCGGCGTTCCATTCTATGTCAGGCAAAGCGACTCCATCCGGACGGCGCAGAGTTCTCATCAAGGTCCCGATATGGCGACCTCTTGGATTCGCACGGGTTAGAGCAAGCGAAGAAAATGCTCGATATAACCCCTTGTTCGTATTTCTTGTTGTATAACCCGCCCGATGTCGGGGCTATTGTCGGGCACGCTTCTCCCACGCTCGAAGTCAAGGCCTCGTTAGACTATTGCGATGATGGAGTTCTTGTCCTCCCGGCGAGTTTTGTAATTGGTGCTTCCAGGAGGGAGTTCCAGCCAGTCGCCCACTTGGCCCCTTTCACGTGCTCGTTCGTGAAGTTCATGGTTGATGACTTCATTCAGGGAAAGCTGGGAGATTCGAGCAAGACGGCCGCTTGTGCTGCCCTAACCCGCGAGATGAGGGGAGCGCTTGACATACCCAACATGGAGGTGCCACCTCCTCGCTTCTCTGTAACGTTCGGCCTGGAGGTGCCGGAGGTTCACGGCCAGACGATCGGTTAGGGGTCGATGCTGCCCTACCGGCTTAGTCCAAAACCTCTCCCTATCAATTGACGGGACACATGGCATGGCGTCGGATGGTCCGCCATCCGGAGTATCTCCGTGGCATGCTCCCGAATCGTCCCGAACGAGCCCAGCTTGATCCAGACGTTCCTCATCGGTTGGATTACGCCTCATTTCCCGCTGCGAAAGTTCGAAACGTGTCCAGTGTGGGGAGCCATCTGCTTGACAGCTTTTTCGAACTGGAGAACCTGCCCGCTGGCTGGCAGCCGGGCAGAATCCGGACTAGGTCTCTGACCGCTTGAAGAAGTACCTCTGAAACATTCCCATTCGAGAATGTTGTGGCTTTTACTTGGACATGCGGACCTACTGTCGTCTGCGCGTTCAACTGACCAAACAAGACAAGAAGCAGCTGCGCGACTTGCTGCATGGAGGCATCCAGCAGGTGCGTGTTGTGTTGCGGGCCCTGGCGTTACTTGCAGTTGTCCGACGGCCAGACGGCGGGCACCGTGGCGAAACATGTCGAGTTGACCTCCAAAGCCGTCCGGGAGATCGGACGCCGGTATGAAGAGGGCGGCCTGGAACGGGCCTTGTACGAGAAACAGCGGCCGGGTGCTTCGCCGAGGCTGGAGGCCAGCCACCGCCAAAGAATCATTGCCATGGTCTGCGCCGATCCACCGGGAGGGCATGCCCGCTGGACGGTGCGCCTGATAGCCGACGAGGCGGTCAAACGCAAACTGGTGCCGAGGGTTGGACGAGAAACGATTCGGATCTTGCTCAAAAACCGCGACTTGAAGCCGTGGCGGGAAAAAAATGTGGTGCGTGGCCGAACTCAACCCCGACTACATCGAAAAGATGGAAGACGTGCTGGCCGTCTATGAGAAGCCCTACCACTCGGCCGAGCCTGTGGTTTGCCTCGATGAGAAGCCGGTGACTCTGCACGCTGAGGTACGGTCACCGATCCCCATGGCTCCCGGCAAGATCGCCAAACGGGATAACGAATACAAACGCTGTGGGACCGCCAATGTCTTCTGTGGTGTGGAGCCGAAGGCGGGGAGGCACTTCACCTTGCCGACGCCCAACCGCTCGGCACCGGAATTCGCCAAAGCTCTGGAAACCATAGTGGACAACTATCCGTTCGCACGAACCGTTCACCTGGTCATGGATAACCTGAACATTCACTGCCGCAAGACGCTCACCGATTACTTCGGCGAGCAGGAGGGCGGCTATCTCTGGGATCGCCTCACCATCCACTACACTCCGAAGCACGGAAGCTGGCTAAACCAGACAGAGATCGAGATCAGCTTGTTCGCTCGACAATGCCTTGGCCGACGCCGGATTCCCAGCTTGGCGGTCCTTCGGCGCGAAGCCGAAGCCTGGAACCAGAAGATTAATCGGGACCGCGTCAAATCAACTGGCGATTCACCCGCAAGAAGGCGCGCACCAAGTTCCACTACAACAGTAACTCTTTCAAGCGGTCGAAGACCTAGGCGAAGTTGACGTTATCCTGGAGGCGGTGTCCCCGGCGCGCTCCAAGAGTCGAAACAGGGCTGCCCGTTCGGCCGCTCTCGTTCGACGGCGGATAACGATAACGATCATCGGGAGGGATCTTGCGGGAGGGCTTTATGCATGAGCGTGACATGGTGACTGAGTTGTTCGAGCAAGTCGCTCACTTTCGGGTGCCTTCCACTATGGGGTTACCACTCCGCACCCCCGCGGAGCGGACGACGTAGCGATAGGGTTTCCGAGATCGGTCCCATGACCTGATGTTACGGTTCGCTTCGACGAGGTGTCAATGCCGGCCAGGGCGGACAACGACAGGCTCGTTGCCGTCTCACTTCCCACTTCTGATAGACTGAACAAAATGACTGCTCTGAGGGGCTGGGCGTTACCGAGCCACAGCCGCGGATGGCGTTGGGCGTTTGTCCTGACCGCCTGCGCAATCGCCGCCCTTACCACCAGCGGATCCATCCGGGGCGCGGCCACGCCCACTCCCGAGCCCACATTCCGCCAGTACTGCTTCTCCTGCCACAGCAAGGGCGTCGTGATGGGCGGGATCAGCCTGGAGCAGATGACGACGCAGGGCTCGATGGCCGACAAGTTCCGCGATTGGGAACGAGTGGCCGCGGCGCTCGAGCAGAAGAAGATGCCGCCGGAGAAGCTGCCGCAGCCCACGGACGAGCAGCGGCGCCAGGCAGTCGCCTGGATTCGCTCCAGCTTGAACGACCTGGCCACCAGGACGGCGGGTGATCCTGGGCGGGTCACTGTGAGAAGGCTGACCAGCGGAGAGTACGGCTACACGATCCGCGATCTCACCGGCCTGGACCTGAACCTGGAGCGCGATCTGATCAGCGACGAAGTGGGCGGCGAAGGCTTCACGAATTTCGGCGACGTGCAGTTCCTCCAGGACGCCGGCATGGAGCGGTACTTGGGAGCCGCGAAGCGGATCGCCGATCACGCCGTGATCGGCTCCGGTCCTCTCGGATTCTTCCCGGATGCGGGTAAGACCGGTTTTGAGCTCTCGGCGATCGCGCGCATCCAGGAGATCTATCGCGCCAACGGATTCCGCACGGTCTCAGGCGAAGGTGGCCGGCCGTTCGGATTGGAGCGCTATGGCAAGGCTTTGTACGCGGCTTGGCGATTCCAGCATCGAGCTGCCCTGGGTGAGAGCAGCGTCACCCTGAAACAGATTGCGGAGCGCGAGGGAGTTGCGCCTCCATTCGCCCAACACATCTGGACCGTGCTCAACAATCCGTCGTTGAGCTATCCCTCCTCCGAAGTAGTCGCCCGCTGGCGCAAGCTGCCGGCTCCAGCCGCCGGCGTTGACGCCAAAACGATCGCCGCCACTGTGCGAACGGGCTGCGATGAGATCCAGAAGTTCCTGACGACTTGGCCAAGTTGGCTGTTCGCCCGTGGCGACGTGGCCGCCGGCGGCGCCGGCGACGAGCGGCCGCTCATGTTCAACGATGACTCCCTGCGGGTCGACACCAGCCGGCGGTTCCGGTTTTTCCGTGGAGGCCGGGGCGGGGGAGGTCGCGGGCAGCCGATGCCTGCCGGCGGCACGGCACGAATCTATCTGAACACGGTGCTGGTGAATCCCACGCCGGAAGCCAAACCGGTCATCGTTTGGCGGAGCCCCGCGATTGTGTTTCGCCCGCCCGGGTCCGCTCCGTTCGGACCGCCGCCCACGCCCGGACAAACTCCCGCCACGCAGCCGGCCGTTGTGCAGCCCGCCGGCGGCCAACTTCCCGCGGGTCAGATCGGCGTCCGTCGTTTTGAATCCGCGAACCTGCCCAGGATTCCTCTGCATACCGTGGTCACCGAAGAATCCGCCGCGAAATTGGCGTTCGGCAAGAGCCCCGACGGAGCCTCCATCGGTCCGGAAGACTTCGCCAGCGCCGGGTCCGTGTTCTTCGACGTCAAAGTGCCCGACGGAGTGACCTTCTTTGAACTGCACGTCGCCGCCGAAGTGGGCCGCGACCGCGACCAGGTCTTCCGCGTCACCATCGCCGATCGCGCCGACGGCGTCACCCGCGGAGTTCCGGTCTGGGGGCTGGTAGGCGATCCGCAAAGCGCCGGCTACCGGGCCTGGAAAGAGGCCGTGCTGGAGTTCGCTCGGATTCTGCCGCCGAATTCGCATGGCGAGCCCACGCCCGCCGACAAGGATCCCATTCCTCAGCCGTTCGACAACACCTACAACGTTCCCGAGCACGATGAGTTCGTGGTCAAGGTGAAATACATCCGGGACGACCGGTTTGTGGTCGACCACATCCTGGACGGCCCGGCGCGAACACGGCTCGACCACGCCTGGAACGACTTGCTGAGCTCATTTGAGTATCACGACACCTACCTGCGCCTGCTGGCCAAGAAGTTCCGCTTCGACCTGAAGGGCAAGGGCATCGCGGATCTCGACAAGGCGCACATGGAGGCGCTGCCCGCCGACCTGCGCAACTACGTGCAGCCGCTGCGCGCCGAATACGAAGCCGTCACCGCGGCGCAGGCGGCCGCGCGCGCCGGTCACGTCGGGGACTGCCTGCGGTTCGCCGCCCGCGCCTGGCGCCGCCCGCTGACGGAGCGCGAGAAGCAGAGCCTGCGGTCGTTCTACGCCGCCGCCATGACTTCCGAGACCGACCACCGCAAGGCCATCCGGGCGCTGCTGGCCCGCATCCTGGTGGCCCCGGCGTTCCTGTACCGGATCGAGCAGTCCGCGCAGCGAACTCCGGTCCGGGCGCTTTCGAATTGGGAAATGGCCAGCCGGCTGAGCTACTTCCTGTGGTCCTCGATTCCCGACGACGAGCTTTGGCGAGCGGCCGGGGCGGGCGAGCTGAGCAGCCCGCAGCAGCTCCAGCGCCAGGTGAAGCGCATGCTGGCCGACCCCAAGGCGCGGCGACTGTCGGCGGAGTTTTTCGGCCAGTGGCTGGGCTTCTATCGTTTCGATCAGTACCGCGGCATCGACAGCGGGCGTTTCCCGGAATTTACCGACGAAGTGAAAGCCGCCATGCACGACGAGGCGGTTTCCTTCTTCGAGCACATCATACGGAAGGACCGTCCTGTGCGCGAGATCCTGCACGCCGACTACACCTTCCTGAACCGCGCTCTGGCCAGACACTACGGGGTGCAAAAGGAAATCTCCTCCAAGGATCAGAGCGAGCTGGTGGAAGGCGCGAACGCATTCCGGCGCGGCGGCTTGCTGCGGTTGGGAGCAGTGCTGGCGACCACGTCGGCCCCGCTGCGCACCAGTCCCGTGAAGCGCGGCGACTGGGTGCTGCGCCGCGTGCTGGGCACTCCTATCCCGCCGCCGCCGGCCGACGCCGGCTCCATCCCCGCCGATGAAAAAAACTTCGGCGGGCTCTCGCTGCGCGAGAAGCTGGAGCAGCACAAACGGAATCCAACATGCGCCGGGTGTCACACGCGGATCGATCCGCTGGGGTTTCCGCTCGAGAAATACGACGCCGTGGGCCGCTGGAGAGAACACTACTCCGACGGCAAACCGATTGAGGACTCGGCTACACTGGCCGACCAAACGCCCATCACCGGAGTCGACGGGCTGCTCCGGTATCTGGAGAGCCAGCAAAAACAGGTGCTGCGCGCTCTCTCGCAAAAACTCCTGGGCTACGCTCTGGGACGCACCATCCAGTTGTCGGACCAGCCGCTGATTGACAGCATGGTGGGCGCCGGCGACGCCACCACCTTCTCGGAAATGGCGGCGCAGGTCGCGGCCAGCCCGCAGTTCCGCAATCGCCGAGAGGATGAGGCGCCGCCGGTCGTGAAGACCGTGGCCGGGAATCTGGACAAAGCAGGGAATCGATGATGAGCATACACACGTCGCGACGGCATTTCTTGCGAGGGGCCGGGGCAGCTCTGGCTTTGCCTTGGATGGAGTCGCTGCCGCTGAAAGGCGCCCAGGCCGCGGCCAACAAGCCGCCGTTGCGATTCGCGTGCATCTACTTCTCGAATGGCGTGGAGCCCATTCACTGGTGGGCCAAGGGCAGCGGAGCTGCCATGGAACTCGGCCCCGTCCTCAAACCGATGATGCCGTTCCGCGAGGATATCGTCTTCCTGCGGGGGCTCTACAATCAGCAGGCGTTCGTCTCCACCAGCCCGCATCTGGGGCGGATGCCCAACATGCTGTCGGGCGGCACGGTCAGTCTGGACCCGGCGGTCATCCGTGTGGCGACCACAATGGACCAGGTGCTCTCGCAGCAGATCGGGAATCGAACCGCGGTGCCGAGCCTGGTGCTGGGCGTCGAGCCCAACGAGCTGCGCCTCGAAGACGGACTGTCGATGATATACGGTTCGTCGCTCTCGTGGGCGTCGCCCGGCAAACCCGCCACCAAGGAGATCTATCCCGCGCGCACCTTCGACCTGCTGGTCGGCGACGGCAAAGGCCGCCGGCTCGATCGCAGCATTCTCGACGCCGTGCTCAAGGAGTCGCACGATCTCCAGCCGCGCATCAACGGCGGCGACCGCCGCAAGCTCGAGGAGTACCTGGAGTCGATCCGCGACATCGAGAAGCGCATCGAGCGCGCCTCGCGCGAGGAGCGCCTGGAGGGCTGGCGGCCCACACTCAAGGAACCCAACCTGGAGCGTCCCGCCGACGACCTGCCGCAGAACGTGCCCGAGCACATGAAGCTGATGCTGGATCTCGTCGTACTGGCGTTCCAAATGGACAAGACGCGCATCGCCACGCTGATGCTCAACAACGATCTGTCGCAGATGAACTTCCGGTTCCTGGAGGGCGTGCAGGGAGCGCTGCACCTGGACCTCACGCACAACGGCAAAGCGCCGGCGGCCGAGGCCATGTACCTGAAGACCAACCAGTATCACTTCCAGCAGTTCGCCTACCTGTTGAAACGCTTCAAGGAGATCGACGAGGGCGGGCAGTCGATGCTCGACAACTCGATTCTGCTGTTTGGCTCGAACCTGTTCGACGGCGACGCCCATGGCGCCGACCAGATGCCGTTGCTGCTGGCCGGCCGCGGCGGCGGAGCGCTGAAAACCGGGCGCATCCTGGACTACCTGGACCAGGGCAACGACAATCGCAGAGCGTGCAGCTTGTACTTGTCCGTGATGGATAGGATGGGCGTGAACCTGCCGCGGTTCGGGGACACCGATAAGCGCTTGCCGGACCTTTGGTCCTGACGCCTGCGTGGCGACGGATTGGACCGCGGGCGTTCGCTTCAGAAAATCCGCGTAGCGGACCATAATCCTCGTACACCCCCTCGCCGATGGGTGCGAGGCCCGCCTGCAAACCGGAGGGTTGCGCCGCGTCCGCCCTACGGCAGGATCGCCGTCTTCATGTGGCCGTTATGGCTCATCAGGTACCGCATGACCTCGAGCAGGTTTGTCAGCGGCTCTTCGCGGTTGACGAAATCCCGGGCGCTGATCTCGCCCCGGGTGACACAATCCAGCGCCTTACGAATATAGGCCGGCGTGTGGTGGAAGCTGGCCTTGCAACTCACCTCGGAGTAGTGAAGCAGGGCGGCTTCGATGCCGATGCGGCTGTCGTTGGGGCAGCCGCCGAAGAAGTTGACGGTGCCGCCGCGGCGCACCAGTTTCACCGCCAGCTCCCAGGTTTCCGGCGCGCCCACAGCCTCGATGGCGATATCGACGCCGCGCCCTGAAGTCAGTGCGCGCACGGCGTCCACCGGCTCGGCGGCATCGGGCACCAACAGCAATTCGTCGGCGCCCATGCCCGCGGCGCGGTCCAGTTGCGACTGCCGCCGCCCGAGGGCGATCACGCGCGCACCGTACACTTTGGCCAGGCGCACGAACATCAGGCCAATGGGTCCCAGACCGATCACCGCCAGGGTATCGCCGGCGCGCACGCCGGTCTCTTCCAGCCCGCGCATGACACAGGCCAGAGGCTCGACCAGGGCGGCGTCCTGGTAGGTGACGCCGCGGGGAATGATGTAGGTATTGGTTTCGACGATGCGCGCCGGGATGCGGATGTACTCGGCGTAGGCGCCGTTGTTGAACAGCAGATCCTCGCAGAGGTTCTCCTGCTCCCGCAGGCAATAAAAACACCGGCCGCAGGGCGCGGAGTTGGCGGCGACCACGCGGTCCCCCGGACGAAAGCGCTCGACGCCCTCGCCGGCGGCGACCACATCGCCGGCCAGCTCATGGCCGAACAACGCAGGAGGCACGATCATGCGGGCGTGATAGCCTCTGCGGAACACCTTGACGTCCGTGCCGCAAGTCAGCGCCGCTTTCACCCGGACCAGCAAATCCCCGTTATCAATTCCTGGGATGGCTACCGGTTCGATCTTGAGGTCTTCCCTGCCGTAGAGCACCGCAGCCAGCATCTCAGTTTTCACGTATTCATCACCTCGGCTATGGCCACCTCGGTTCCTTTCGCCCGCCTCCTTTGGTGCTTCCCGTTCATTGACGCCCGGCCTCTAACCGTCCCGGCCGCGGCTGACCCCATTGCTGGGGTTGAACAACAATTTTCAACGATTGGCCGTCAGGATGCAACGCCATGTCAATCCCGGCTCCGATGTCATCCAGGGGCAGGCGGTGGGAAATCAACTCCTCCACCGGCAACTCACCGCTGAACACCAGCCGCGCGGCTTCTTTCTGGAGATCCACGGAAGCGCTGTAAGATCCCAGGATGGTGCGCTCGGCGACGCAAATATCGGCGCCGGAAACCTCGATGCGCTCGCGGGCCGAGGTCTGCGCGAACAGAAGAATGCGGCTGCCGGGACGCGAGCAGGCGATGCCTTCGGCGACCAGGCCGCGAGCGGAGGCAGCCACGATCACCAGGTCGGCCCCGCGGCCTTGCGTCATGGACTTTACCTTGGCCTCGACGCTCACCTCGGCGGCATCCCAGGCCTCGGCGGCTCCAAACCGCAGAGCCATCTGGCGGCGCCGGGGAATCGGATCGGTGGCCACCACCTGCGCTCCCAGACGCCGCGCGAGCATGGTAAACAACAGGCCGATGGGGCCCTGACCCAGAATCAGCACCAGGTCTTCGGGCTGAAGCGAGGCCTGGACCACCGCCTTCAAACAGGTGTTGACGGGCTCGACAAAACAGGCCCGGTCCATGGAGACTCCGTCGGGAATGCGCTCGACGCCGCGCCGCACGATCCAGTCCATGACGCGCACGTACTGGGAGAATCCGCCACCGGCGGGCTCGTAGCCGGCGGTCACGCCGACGCGCTTGTAGGTGGGGCATTGCGCGAACAACTTGCGGTGGCAGTAAAAGCAATCCAGGCAGGGGATGTGATGGAACACCACCACGTGTTCTCCGGGCCGCAGGCCCTCCACGCCGGCGCCGACGGCGGCGATCTCTCCGGCGGTCTCATGCCCGTAGATGCGCGGCGGCGACAGCAGATCGTGCTGGATCTTCTTCAGATCGGTGTGGCAGATGCCGCAAGTTTCCACTCTGACGAGGATCTCGCCCGGACCGATGCCGGGCGTGGGGACCGACTCCACCGCGACGCGGCCCTGTCCCTGGTAGACAGCGGCGCGCATCGAGGCGGGCACGGTTCCGTTAGAAGCGGCAGGATGCAAGAAACTCTCCCAAATTTCCGGAGGCCATCCGGGAGCGTCGATAGAGGCGGACGAGCTCGGGGACCATGACCAGCGGGCGGCGGCACGTCTCCCGCAGGATGCGCCCGCGCTGGAAACGCCCTTCGCTGTCGCGCATGGCGTTCAAGTCCCAGGCGAAACTTTCATCGGCCGTGTCGCTGACCACGCGCACGCAGAAAAACGGCAGCCCCCGCCGCGCGGCTTGAGCGGCCACGGCGGCCGCTTCCATGTCCACCGCCGAGGCGCCCGTGGTCTGGTTCAATCTCCTTTTCTCTTCGGAGGTGCACACCACCCGATCGCTGGTGACCAGCACGCCGGTGGCGCAGGATCGGCTGGTAACCGGCATTTGGACAGCATAGCGCTCGCCGCCGGCCAAATCCCGCACTTCCCGGGCCACGAATACCTCGCCGGCGCGGAGCGCCGGGTCCAGACCGCCGCAATAACCGGTGCTGACGACCGCGTCGACGGCGTCGCGTCCGGCGGCGGCTTCCACCGCCAGGGCGGCGTTGCGGGCGCCGGCTCCGTTGGCGACCAGCAGCAGCCGGGTTCCCTCCGACTCGATGACGCCGCTGTAGTCGAGAGGCCAGCGCAGCGGACGCGCCTCGGCAAACCGGCTCACCCCTGCCAGTTCGCGCACTTCAGCGGCCACAATCACGATGCTGCTCATGTTCAACAATATCCATTGGCGCGGAACCAGTCGACAGCGCGGCGCAGGGCCGCGTCTACCGGTCCGGGCGAGAATCCCAAATCGCGGACGGCTTTGGAGGAGTCCACGAACATTTTCTTGCGGGCCATCCGCACCGCCTCCAGCGGCACGCGGGGCTGGCGGCCAGTGATCTCCGCCCAAGTAGTGCTGCAGGCGCCCGCCAGATAGGCCACTGCATACGGCATCCGAACTGTAGGGGCCTTGCCGCCGCCGGCGGCTTCCAGTTTGCAGAAGATCTCACGCAGGGTGAGATTTTCGGCCCCCAGGATGTAGCGCTCGCCAGGCTTGCCGCGCTCGCAGGCCAGCAAGTGGCCGTCGGCGGTGTCGCGCACATCCACCAGATTCAGCCCGGTGTCGAGGTAGGCGGGCATGGCGCCGCGCAGGAAATCAACGATCGTCTTACCAGTCGGGGTGGGCTTGACGTCGTGGTCTCCGACGGGCGCGGTGGGGTTGACGAGGATCACTGGCAACCCGTCTCGTGCGGAGGCCAGCGCCG
>Ga0247727_10016086_pt1 | contig 12141 bp, 4 predicted proteins | sample WisWelCaveWW1625_FD_202498 | JGI IMG/M metagenome (GOLD analysis project Ga0247727, IMG submission 202498) | Biofilm microbial communities from Wishing Well Cave, Virginia, United States - WW16-25 | ecosystem: Environmental > Aquatic > Deep subsurface > Groundwater > Cave microbial mat | place...
GGCGACGGCTTCACCCGCCTTTACGGATTTCACCAAGTGGGGGATTCGACAGGAGACAGTATCACCATGGGCGCCAAACCCCGCGCGTGAATCCGACTGGATTTATTTATTTTATCTGTCCACGAATTACCGTGATTTGGAGACGGCGTTTGAAAAACAAAAATCGACCGGAGCGATTGACCGGAAAATTCCTCAGTTCCTCGCGAAAGAGATTTTAGCCCGTATTACGATAAATTCTCTGGAGGTAAACCCGCTGACGACGATAAATGCTACCAACAGTTTGCCTCGACCGAAAGCCGGGACCACGCTCAGATGGAGCTTTCAAATCGAGCCTTTTGCTCCGGCGTTCACGCCACCATATTTTAGTCCCTATTATAGCGTTGTAGGGGAGAATTTTATTTTCAAACCACCCCTCCGAGGCTTTCCGCGGCCATCCCTTTTACTCACCTCAGCCCCGCCAGGCATGAGCATCGACGCCAACACGCGAACGGTAAATTGGACGCCAAGTCTTGGGCAAGAGGGATTTCAGATTTTTAGTCTGCAGGCTTCAAATAACTCGGGTACTGCGCAGAGCATCTATAACTATAACGTGTGGGTGGATGCCTACCCGTGGGAGCACAAAGAACTGAACAATAACCAAATAGTGCTTTCGGTTTTTAACAGCGGCGTGGTCGGCTCCACTAGTGATTCACTCGGTTCAGGATTTAAATTTAACGGGGTGAACGGTCTTTTCGAAGGACAATTAATCATCGCCCAATCTGAGACGCAAATTTCGGGCTATTTAGGCGCCAATGTATTAAACAGCGGGTTTGCCACACAAAGCCCTGTTACTTCCATTGCCAGTCCGGTGGCGGGATTCGATCAAGCCTGGCGAGCTGTTTTTAATGATAAACGTTCTTCACCTCCCATTGGTGTGAGTGTTACGCAAAAATCTTATTCCAAATCGACCAGCCCTGATCGTGATTATGTCATCTTAGACTATGAAATTTCCAATACGAACGAAACGGGATTAACCGGTGTTTATGCCGGTTTGGCGATGGATTGGAATATCGGCGTCGCCAGCAATAACCTGGGCGGGTATGAGGCGAATCGGCAGTTGAGCTATATGTTCGAGAATGGCGGCGCCACCAATGCCAATTTGTATGGCGTCGCCGTGCTGCTCGGCAAAGTTTCCGGCCATACGTATAATGCCCGTTTTAATGGTAGCGAGCTTTATAATAGGATGAAATCTCTCGAAAGCCCGCCGGCTTCTCCCGCTGATTATGCCCAGATGATCGCGGTTGGGCCTTACGACATTCCAGCCAAAGGAAGTGTGAGAGTCGTGTTCGCCGTTTTGGGTGGGAGAAGTCTGGCGGATTTGCAGGCGAATGCCGATACCGCACGCGCGGTTAATTTACAGCCGGCAGGAAATAACCCTCCTGTAGTTGCCAACGCGATTCCCAATCAAACTCTCGCGGTTGGCGGGACGGCATTCACGCGTAATTTAAATATTGCGCCGCTGGTGTTCAATGATCCCGACGCTGACGCACTCAGCTTCGCGGCAAGCTCCAACGCCACCGGAGTCGCGACCGCCGATATTTCCGGTGCCACGCTTACGGTTGCGCCGGTCTCTGCCGGAACGGCGATGATTACAGTCACGGCTAACGATGGAAAAGGCGGTACGGTATCGACGACCTTTGGCGTCACGGTCAACAATCCACAATCGAACCAGCCGCCGGCCATTCCGGCGCCGGCGTCACCAGCAATCAATGCTTTTACCAACGACAATACACCTTCGCTCACTTTTAGTGTTCCTTCTGATCCAAACGGCGATCCGCTTCATTTCAAAGTCGAGATTGATGATGACGGCAATTTCGGTACCGGCACACAAATGTTTGAATCGAAAGTCAGCGCGACCGGTTTCAGCCCAACGCCGCCGGTCACTCAGGGCAGTGGACAAATAATTTATACCATGCAATCATCCTTGTCCGATGGCGATTGGTATTGGCGCGCGAGCGCGTGGGACGGTCAAGTTTATGGAAATTCCTCTGTTGCACGAAAATTTATTGTTGATGTAACAAGTCCCTTCACCGCGAATCACAATCCGGCGAAAGGCGCAACTGGCGTCCTGATCAACAGCAATATTATCGCGCAGGTTCAAGATGCCACAAGTGGAGTGAATCGCTCCAGCATCGTCATGAAAGTCAACGGCAATACAGTGGTGCTTTCCATTACGGGCACGAGCTCGAATTATACGCTCAATTATGATCCACCGAGCGACTTTGGATTTCAACAAACGATTAATGTGTCGATTGACGTAGCGGACAGCGTCGGCAATGCAATGACGACCGACGCTTATGCTTTTACAACGGCCCTCCTCAATAATACAGCGCCGGCGGCGCCGACTCTCGTTGCATTATCTGTCAATGCTTTCAACGCCAATATCCCCACATTGACTTTCAACGTTCCAGCCGACGCCAATGGCGATCAGCTTCATTTCAAAATTGAGATCGATGACGACAGTAATTTCGGCGACGTGGGAACGCGAACTTATGAATCAAAAAGCAATACCACCGGTTTTAGCCCGACGCCGCCAGCGCCGCAAGGCAGTGGACAAGTCACGTTCACGGTTCAGACGCCTTTGGCAGACAGCGATTGGTGGTGGCGGGTGAGCGCGTGGGATGGCAAGGTTTATGGCAACCCCTCCCCGGCGCAAAGATTTATTGTCGATACGGCGCAACCCGATCCGATTATTCATGCAGTTGTAACGGTGGCGTCCGCCGGAGAAAGCAAGACCATTACTGCAAAATTGACGGACAATCTTGGTATTAAATCCGCTATACTTTCCTATCGCGCCGGTGGAGCGCTGGCTTATACCATGGCAACGATGCTCAAAGTCGGCAGCGACAACTATCAAGCAATCATTCCTGGCAACTCCGTCGATGAGCGCGGAATGGAATATTATCTTTCCGTTGAAGACAGCGCCAAGAATGCGCGCACATTTCCGGCGATGAATCCAACCGGCAAGCCGCAAGTTATTCAAGTCACTAAAAGCAATATCGCCTTTCCAACTTCCATTCCCGCAAAAGCCTATCGAATGATTTCTGTTCCGTTTGATTTGACCGACAAGTCGCCCGGGAGCGTACTGGGAGATGATTTTGGCGCTGTCTATAATGATACCCAGTGGCGGCTTTTTCGCTATGTCAATGGCATTAACGTGGAATTCAGCAGCACGGCGACCGGCTTTGCCAGTTTTGAGCCAGGAGCAGGATTCTGGCTGATTACCCGAGAATCCAAAGCGCTTGATGCCGGCGCTGGCAAAAGTGTGCGTACCGACCAGAACGTGATTATTATCCTTCCGCCCGGCTGGAGCCAAATCGGCAATCCGTTTGCGTTCGCCGTGAATTGGAGTGACGTCATCAAAAACGGTAACGTGGAAGGTTTAGTCGGTTATGAAGGCTTGGTGAATGAAGCCGAGGGTTATCGTTATGAACAAACACAACTTGAACCCTGGAAAGGCTATTTTGTGAATAACAAGGAAAGCAACCCGATAACGATTGAAATACCATCGAGGCCAGGCACAGCCAATGCAGCAAAACAAAACAACGGCTTGTTGGCACAAACTCATTTTCAAGGCAACGAATGGGCTCTCCAAATTACCGCCGCGTGTGATCGCTATCTCGACAAAGACAATTACCTCGGCGGTCTCAACAACGCGAGCGACGAATGGGACGCCAACGACTTCTCCGAAGCGCCGTTTTTTGATCAGCACGTGGCGCTCTATTTTCCGCATCCGGAGTGGAGGAAATATCCCGACTTGTACACCGGCGATTTTCGCGAGACTAAAGCTGAAGGCGATTATTGGGATTTTGTGGTAAAGTCCGAAGTCGCGAAGTTCGAGGTTGCGAAGTCGGAGGTGGTGTTGAAGTTGGCGGAGGTGCAGAATCTGCCGGCGGAGTGGGAGATTATTTTGTTGGATAAAGCGAGCCGCGTTGCGATTGATTTTGGCGAGAAAAGGCAATATACTTTTTCATCCGGCAACGGCAAAACCGTGCGCGAATTTCGGATTGTGATTGGGAAAAAAGATTTTATTGAGACGAACGATCTGAATTTGGCCGGCGTGCCGCAGGCGTTTGCGCTGGGGCAGAATTATCCGAATCCGTTTTTCGCAAGCGGTACAACTGTGATCAGTTTTCAGTTGCCAGTGATCAGTAATGTGAAACTTACCATTTACAACTTAAATGGTCAGTTGGTGCGCACGTTGTTTGACGGCGAGCAGAGCGCGGGGCGATACACGGTTTCGTGGGACGGCGCAAATAGTTTTGGCGAGCGTGTTGCCAGCGGGGTGTATCTCGTGCGGCTGGAAGCGGGTCCTTCGACAGGCTCAGGATCGACAGACTTCTCGAACAAATCGGGACAGGCAGGACAAAGGTTTGTGCAAGTCAGAAAAATGATTCTCACGAGATAACATGGCGCCGCAAGCAAAATGGTTGTGAAAAAATGTTTGTCCGTCAAAGAGCTTTTAAAATTTTTCTAACTTTTGCTGCGAAACCGCCTTAATTGTTTTGCCCAAAATAGTTTTGCCTTTTTAAAATGGAATCTCTTATGATCGGCTCAATCATTAACGACAAATACCGCATCGACCGCGAATTGGGGCGTGGCGGCATGGGCATCGTTTACGAAGCTTATGACACGTTATTGCATCGCACCGTCGCGTTGAAAATCATGAACCCGGAGCTGGTGCAGCGGCAGGATTTGTTGCAGCGCTTTCTCAGCGAAGCCCAAATCCTGGTGAAATTGAGCCACCCGCATATCGTCAAGGTTTATGATCTTCAAGTTATGGCGCCCGGGTTTTTCATTGTTATGGAATATGTCCAAGGCCTCACGCTTGCCGACAAAATCAACCCGTCGCCGGACACGACGCGGCCGATGCCGTATGAAGAAGCGCTGCCGATTTTTAAACAATCACTGCAGGCGATTGCATACGCCCATCAGGCCGGCGTTTTGCATCGCGATATCAAGCCGAGCAACATCATGCTCACGGCCAATGACGTGGTCAAGGTGATGGATTTCGGTCTCGCCAAAAATCCGCAAGGCTTGGATCTCACCCAATCGCAGGACATTCTCGGCACTCCGGTTTACATGGCGCCGGAGCAGATCAAAGGCTTGAGCCATGCCGACCGGCGCAGCGACATCTATTCGCTGGGCATGACGTTATATGAAATGTTGACGGGCCGCTGGCCTTTTGAGTATCAAAAAAACTATTTTGCTTTGGCTAAAATTATTGTTGAAGAAAATTTCCTATCTCCTATTCATTTCAATTCCACTGTGCCGAAAGATTTGGCGAAAATCGTCATGACTGCGCTGGCGAAAAAGCCCAAGCAGCGTTTTCAAACCGCCGAGGAGATGCTAGCCGCCATTGCGCAATTTGAAAGCGAGACGATCCCGCTGCCCTCCCCTCCACCAGCGCCGGTTCCGACCCCTACGCCGCAGCCCAACGGCGCGAACAAACGGGTTTGGCCAATGCTGGCCGCCGCGGCGCTCCTTCTCATTGTGGCGTTGGGAGTGTACAAGTTTTTGGAGAATTCATCTGCGCCGGAAAAATCCAACCCGCCCATTTCGATGGATTCAACGAAGAGCAAGCCGGACTCAATCCGCCCGACCCATTCGGCTTTGATCAAAGAATTGTCCGGGATTGCCGAAACCAAGATTTTGCAGAACAAGCTGGCGGAATATCGCCGCGCCATGCAAATCGCCGTTGGCAAAAAAGACGGCTTTGAATCTCTGGAAGGTTGCTATGTTTTTGTGTGTGATGCGCAGCGCGTTCTCGGTGTCTTTCAATTCAAGGACAATGTTTATTACGCGGTGAATTCATCGGAAATCTATCCGCGCCTGCCGGAACAATTTTCCGGGAAAATAGCAATCTGGGTGCAGGATTCCAGCGTAAAGTAAATAGGGACTAAAACGTAAGGCGTAAAACGTAAAACGAAAATCAATTCCGAACGGGAGAAAAAATCCATGCAAATAACGGCAGTTAAGATAAACCGGTTGATGATCATCGGCTGGCTCATGCTGAATTTTCTTTCATTCGGTTTAGTTTACGCCCAGATCAGAACCCGCGTCATCCTCATCGGCGGCGGCAATCAAATCGCGCGCAAAAATGTGTCGGAAACGCTGAGTCTGATTCTCCAAGAAGCCAATAAATTGCAAGAAGGCAAAGGCAATTTAGACAACGTGCGGCCCTATTGCACAGAAGCCGGTTTCAAGGCGTTCAAGGAATTAGTGGAAAAGACCGGCTTGTTTTCTACCTACACGGAATATCGCACGCGCCTGTTAGAAACCGCGACGGACCAATACGAAGTGCGCGGCCTCAAAGTCAAAGTCAATTTGGGCGAGACTGCCGGCGATCCCATTCAGGAACTGGTGTTTTCGATCACGCCGCGTTTGTATATCGACAACGTGCAATTCGCCATCGAGATGAATCATTATAATCGGATTCTCGAAAAAGGCCTGCCGGTTGAAGATCTCGCCAAGCGCCAGCAAATTCTCGGTTTTCTGGAAGAGTTTCGCACCGCGCACGGCCGCAAAGACCTCAATTATCTCGAGCGCGCTTACAGCGATGATGCGTTGATCATCGTCGGCCGCGTGCTGCAAAAAAAGGAAGGCGAAGACGATTTCATGTCGCGCAGCACGCTCGGCGACAGCGTCATTCAATTCATCAAACTCAGCAAGCGCGAGTACGTGGACCGCCTGCGCAAGGTCTTTGCCGCCAACTCTTTCGTGCGGGTGATTTTTGACAACGCCACCGTCACGCGACACAGCAAATATCCGGACATTTATGGCATTCAAGTCAAGCAGCGCTGGAACTCCAGCAACTACAGCGACGAGGGCTATCTTTTCATCATGATGGATTTTAAAAATCCGCAAACCCCGCTCATTCATGTGCGCGCCTGGCAGCCACAGCCGTTCAAAGACGGCTCGGTGATCGGGCTGGGAGATTTTGAGGTGATGGAGTGAGTCGGTGAGCAGTAATGAGCAACTCATGAAAATTCCGAAACGCCGTAGGCGTGGTATGTTTATAGAAAAATACCAATCAAATAATCGAAACGTCGTAGACGTGACATGTGTTGATGATTACGTCGATTGGCGAGGCATTTTCACATTTCACTCCTTACGGAGTTTCGATTATTTTTTAAATGCCTTTCTATAAACATTTCAACCCTAACGGGTTTGGGTAATCGTCATTAACACAACGCGGACGAGCCGCAACCAAATTGCACCACAAAGGGCACAAAGGCCACAAAGAAAACCTTCGTGAACTTTGTGGCCTTTGTGGTGTAAAATTTTTTTGCTTTTTTTGCACAGATTTCACTCTTTACACACTAATGACATGCAGTGACCGGTAGTCAGTGATATCTTTCTTGAAGGAAAAGCGCCATGAAACTTCGCTTCATTGTCATTCTGCTTTGCGGCTTGTTCTGTAGCCGGATCACCGCGCAGGAAAAATTCGGCCAGTTTTCACTCGGCCGTTTGGAAGAGTTGACGAGCGTGGTGCGGGATTCCACGCAATCGTTCTTGACGATCATTTCCGAAGTGCCGGCGCTGTCGTTTGACAGCAACGTCGGCAGTATTCTGGAGACGCGGCAAATCAGCCCGTCGGAATGGCGGCTCGTCCTCAAGCCGGGCCGGCAAATTATCACGATCAGCGCCAAAGACTATCTGGCGGAGAAAACCGAGGTCATTAATTTTCAAGCCAAACGCGCTTATCGTTTGCGCCTCAGACAGGTTCGGGCAATTCCGGGCACGTTGTCGATCAAAACAAAACCGGACAGCGCCAACATTCGCATTAAAGGCGTGCTGCTGAGTCTCAAAACGCCGTTTCGCACTGAGAACGCGCCGCCGGACACCTACTTTGTGGAAATTACCAAAGAGCGCTTTCTACCGGTGGAAAAAACGTTGGTCGTCAAATCGAGCGAAGTCACCGAATGGGAAGTGGAGTTGAAGCTCGGCGTCGTCCGTGTGCGAATCGACATTGCCGATAAAATTAAAGACGTTGGCATCGTCGTGGATGGCAGCGCGAGAGGCTTGACCCCGCGCGCCATCGATCTCGCGCCGGGCCGCCATCGCTTGCTGCTGCAAAAAGTCGGCTACCGGTACAAAGAAAAAATCATCGAGATTCCGGAAGGGCAACAGGAAATGCGGCTGACGGAAAAGATGGAAAAGATTAAGACGCCATTATATCGAAAATGGTGGTTTCTCACCGGCTCGGCGCTGGCCCTCGGCGGCGGCACGGCCTTCGCTTTGTTGGGCAGCGAGAAGCCCCCAGCAGCGAAGCCGCTGCCCGAAGCGCCGAATTTTCCGTAGAAGGGGGGAAAAGTCATGAAAAAAATTGGCCTCATCACAAACTTATTTAGCTTCCTGATCGTCGCCTTTACGGGTTCGCTCTTCGCGCAAAATTTCTGGCAGCAGACGAATGGGCCGTATGGAGGGATTGTTATTGCTTTTACGATCACTTCTAAAGGGGATATTTTTGCGGGAACTTCTGGTGGCGGAGTATTTCGGTCAACGGATAACGGGGGAAATTGGGCACCAGTCAATACTGGTTTAACGAATCCTAGTGTCCGGTCTTTTGCCATCAATTCAATGGGGCATCTTTTTGTGGGAACTCGTGGCGGGGTGTTTCGGTCCACGGATAACGGCAATAGTTGGACGCCAGTCAACACCGGTTTGACAAATACTCGTATCACTGTGCTTGCCATCAATTTAACAAGTGGGCATATTTTTGTAGGGACTGATGGTGGCGGAGTTTTTCGGTCAATGGATAATGGGGAAAATTGGGCACAAGTCAATACTGGCTTGTCGAATGCTATTGTCCGGTCTTTTGCCATCAATTCGAGTGGGCATATTTTTGCGGGGACCAATGGTGGCGGAGTTTTTCGGTCAACGGATAACGGGGGAAATTGGGCACCAGTCAATACTGGCTTGACGAATACCTTGGTCTTTGCTCTCGCCATTAATTCGAGTGGGTATATTTTTGCGGGGACACTTGATGGCGGGGTGTTTCGGTCCACGGATAATGGCAATAGTTGGACGTCAGTCAATACCGGTTTGACGAATATCTCTGTCTTTGCTCTTGCCATCAATTCAAGTGGACATATTTTTGCGGGGACCAATGGTGGCGGGGTGTTTCAGTCCACGGATAACGGCAATAGTTGGACGTCAGTCAATACCGGTTTGACAAATACTGATGTCCGGTCTTTTGCCATCAATTCGAGTGGGCATATTTTTGCGGGGACTTCTGGCGGCGTGTTTCGATCAACGGATAACGGCGGCAGTTGGACGCCGGTCAATGCCGGTTTGACAAACCTTTATGTCTATGCTCTTGTCATCAATTCGAGTGGGCATATTTTTGCAGGGACTGGTGGTGGCGGAATTTTTCGGTCAATGGATAACGGTGACAGTTGGACGCAAGTCAATACCGGTTTGACAAATACTGATGTCGATGCTCTTGCCATCAATTCGAGTGGGCATATTTTTGCGGGGACACTCTATGGTGGAGTTTTTCGTAGTGTACAATCTACTTTGACGCTTGCAGTGGTCAACCCAATACCGAACCAAACTCTTACAGAGGGCGTGGCACCGTTTATTCGTGTACTCAACGCTCCACCTGCTGTATTTAATAGTCCTGATGGGGCCACGCTAAGTTATACGGCCAGCTCAAACGACCCGACCATTGCGAGGGCAAGTCTAACAGGAGACACGCTCACCGTCACACCGCTGGCCGTTGGGAACGCAACCATTACAGTCACGGCCAACGACGGCAAGAACGATCCGGTCTCAACCACATTCACCGTGACGGTGGTTACCGGCAATAAACCGCCGGCAGTAACCAACGCCATTCCGAATCAAACGCTTGCGGTGGGTGGAATGTCTTTTGTTCGTGACTTGAATGCCGCGCCTGTGGTCTTTACCGATCCTAATGGCGATGCACAAACTTTTACTGCGAGCTCGAGCGCGCCGGCCATAGCGACGCCAAACATATCAGGAAGCACGCTCACCATTGCGCCGGTCACTGCCGGAAACGCAACGATCATAGTCACCGCCAACGATGGCAAAGGTGGCGTGACCTCGACGACGTTCAATGTCATAGTTGTCGCAGGAAACCAACCGCCAACCTTGGCCAACGCCATACCTAATCAAACGCTCGCTTTTGGCGGGGCTGCTTTCGTGCGTGATCTGAATGCTCCGCCTACGGTATTTAATGATCTCAATGGCGATCCTCTAACCTATACAACCTCATCGAATGCGCCCACAACAGCAGCCGGAAATATAGCAGGCAGCACGCTCACCGTTGTGCCGGTTAACCTCGGAAACGCAACCATTACGGTTACAGCTAGTGATGGCAAGGGAGGCACGGGGCAAACGACCTTTGGCGTGACGGTGGTCACAACTAAGATGCCGCTTTCGAACTTTTTTTCGATTTCGTCGATTGTTCCGGATCCCGGCGAGATGAAAGGCAGTCCGCAACCGGGTGGTGACGAGCAGACGGCTTATCGTCTTATTTCTGTTCCCATTGATTTGGACAACAAAAGTGCCCGTGCCGTATTGGAAGATGATCTGGGGCCTTATGACATTTTTAAATGGCGCTGCTTTGAAGCGCGGTCTGACCAAACCAAAGCAGAATATCCGAATATTTCCGACATGGCGCCGGGAAAAGCAGTCTGGCTTATTGTCAAAGATCAAGGTAAAATTATTGACACCGGCGCGGGAAAATCCAACATCACTTCGAGACCATTTGCTATCGCTTTGCATCCGAAATGGAATCTTGTCGGCAATCCCTTCAACTTCGCGATTCCAATTTCGAAACTGCGATTGCAAAGCAGCAGCCAGCCGCCGGAACTGCGCTCGTACACCGGCAGTTGGAATAATCCCACCACCGAGCGAGTCACTGAGATTCTGCCATTTCAAGGCTATGCAGTATTTAACAGCTTGATGACGGCGGATACCTTGTTTGTCGACCCGGATTTGTCCTCATCCGGAAGCGTGTTCCCCAATGAGCAACTGACCGGTCGCTTTAACGATCAATCTTCAGATGGAAAAATTTCTGTAGCGACCGGTCAGTCACTTTCGTGGTCCATTCGTATTCACGCCCAATGCCAGCAGGCGCGCGATATCGACAACATCGCCGCGGTGTCTGCAACCGCTTCCGATACGCACGACGAAATGGATCGCCCCGAGCCGCCGGTGATTGGCGAATACGTTTCGGTCTACTTCCCACATTCAGAATGGAAAACATTGAGCGAAAATTATTGCACCGATGTTCGACCCACGACTTCGGACGGCGGACTTTGGACCTTCGAAGTCAAAACCAACATTCGCGATATCGTGCAATTGAGCTTTGAAGGCCTTGACGAAGTGCCGCCGGAGTTTGAAGTTTGGCTGGTGGATGACGCGTTAAAAATCTCCCACAATCTTCGTGAAAAGAACCGGTACTCAGTAGCAGGAGCAGTGGCAGTAGCAGAGCCGGCGCATCCCAAACGCTTGAAGCTTGTAGTCGGCAAGCGTGACTTCGTCGACAAGCAGCTTGCGACCGTGCAGGCCGTTCCGTCGAATTATGAGCTATCGCAAAATTTTCCGAATCCTTTTAATCCGGTCACAACGATCCGCTACGGCTTGCCGGTCGAGGCGAGAGTGACGTTGAAAGTGTACAATCTTTTCGGGCAGGAAGTCGCGACGCTCATCAACCACGAGTTAAAAAACGCCGGCTATCATGCGGCGATTTGGGATGGTCGCAATAACTCCGGCAAGGTGGCGGCGAGCGGCGTGTATTTCGTGCGACTGCGCGTTGGTCCTTCGGCAGGCTCAGGATCGGCAGGCTCAGGACAAGTTTTTGTGCAGACGCGGAAGATGTTGTTGGTGGAATAAGGGCAAAGAGCAAAGCGCATAGCGTAAAGTTTGCGCCATGCGCTACGCCGCCATCAGCAACGTTTCAATGCGAAGATCGTCAAGCGTTGGCTTGACGTAAACTTTGTTGCGGCCATTCTGCATAAGCTGCAGGAAACGATTAAGCGGCGCTGTTTGCAGGAGGGAAAGGGCAAGGTTTTGCGCCTCGGTATCAAGTTCTCTTAAGCCGTAGAGTTCGAGGCGGTTTTTTGGGGCTGT
>Ga0247727_10016087_pt1 | contig 12140 bp, 13 predicted proteins | sample WisWelCaveWW1625_FD_202498 | JGI IMG/M metagenome (GOLD analysis project Ga0247727, IMG submission 202498) | Biofilm microbial communities from Wishing Well Cave, Virginia, United States - WW16-25 | ecosystem: Environmental > Aquatic > Deep subsurface > Groundwater > Cave microbial mat | place...
CACGCCGCGCCCTGATCGCTGCCGCCGTCGTCATCGAGGGGGACGCCGACGGCGAGCTCGCCGGTCCCGTCGCCGTCGAGGTCGCCGAGCGCGGCCACCGACCAGCCGAACACGTTGCCGGGATCGAGGACGCCCCCGAAACCGCCAGCAGTCTCGCTGATCTTCGTCTCGGACACGACCGTCCCCGCCTGCGAGGCCAGCGCGCCCGACAGCGCCAGCAAGCCCGCCACACCACGATGCGCCCCACGGACGAGACACAAGGAACGAGCCATCGAAGTCTCCTCAGGAATGTCGAATCCGAATGACCGCCGTCGCCCGAGCCGCCGACGCCATGCCGACGAAGCTACGCCGCTCGGTGAAAACCCGCAACCGGGGTACCGAGTCGGGCACACCGGCCCTGACTGCCTCAGAATCCCAGCACGAGGTCGACGGCGTTCGAGAGCATCCCGGTCCCGCGCGTCTTCCGGAGCGAAGCCGCCTGTCCGACGCACAAGCCCTGCACGTGCACCTCGAGACCGAGCAGGTTCACGTCGTGGGGAATCGGCCACGCGAGGCTGCTAGGCGAGCCCGTGCACACCTGGCTCGTCCGTGCGGCCCTGCGTCCCCGTAGGTTCCCGTCCAGCCCGGCTCGACGGCGTAGGTGCGCGTGCGGCCCTGCCAGTCGAGGAGCGTGACGCTCGCGCCCTGGTTGGGCGGCGGGTTGATGTCGGCGAGCAGGATGCTGCGCGGATCCACCGGCGACGTGAAGTCGAAGATCAAGTCGCCGCCGTGCGGATCGTCCGTGACGAAGTCGAAGATGCCCGAGAAGGTCTGCGCGAAGGCAGAACCTGCTCGTCTTCCCCGACCGACCCACGGTCGTCCTGGACTGGGAGCACGCCCTGCTCGGCGATCCGGCCTACGACCTCGCGATCGTCACGCGCGGCGTGCGCCGGCCGTTCCAGGTCGAGGGTGGTCTGGCGAAGCTCCTCGCGGCGTACGCGGAGCTCAGCGGTACCGATCTCAGGGAGGAGGACGTGCGCTTCCACGAGTTCTGCCTGCACCTCACCTGGTATGCCCGCGCGGTCTCCGGCGAGGCCGAGGCCGAGCCAGCTCCGCCGGTCCTGGCCAGACTGCGCAACCTGCTGCGCGCGGTGAAGGCGCACGCCTGACGCCAGGGCGGCGCGTGAGCGCAGTCCCCGCCATTCCTCCGCCTCGCGCAGGCAAGCGAATGACTCCGGCGGTTCACGAGCGGATCGAGAGCGAGGGAGTCCGCGAGCGAGTCCTACCAGACTGCATCGACCAGCTCGCAGGACCGGACGCGTTCGTCCTTGGAGAGCACTACGGCGCCTCGCCCGATCGCCGTGGCCACGATCAGGCGATCCGCTGGGTCTCCGTGGAACGCCTCCAGGTTCGCCGCGCGCACGGAGATCTCCGGTGTGATCGGCTCGAGGTCGATGCGTGGCTGAGCAAGGGCTTGGCGCAACCAGACCAGGACATCGCGATCGAGCTCGAGACGCTTCTTCGCGACGAGCATCGCCACCTCCCAGCAAGAGATTGCGGAGACGAGCAGCTCATCACCTTCGTCGATCGCCGCCCGCGCGCGCCGGGAAAGCTTGCCGGGCGAGCTCGTCCACCAGAGCCAAGCGTGTGTGTCGAGCAGGATCACGAATCCGCACTCCAGTCGTCCTCGATCGGAGATACGATGTCGCGCTCGCGGAGGACGCTGCCGCGCAAGCTCTTCGGCGCGTCCGCCTCGATGGGCTCGATCCGAGCGACTGGACGGCCACGCTTGGTCACGACGAGCGGCACCCCGGTCGCCGCCACCTCGTCGAGGAGTGCCAGACACTTCGCCTTGAACGTCGCCGCCGGGACCGTGCGTGCCTTCTGAATCATGGTCACATGACCATAGTCACCTGCCGCGGCTCGCGCAATCGCTGCTGGGCAGCATCGACGACCACCCGACGCTACTGCGCAACGACTCGAAGAACGGGCACTGGTTGATGGTGCTGCTCCAGGGCTCCCACGGCAACCGCGACGCGATCGGCGCGCGCCTCGTCCTGCGCGTCGGCGACAGGAAGCACCTGCGCCTGGTGAGCGCCGGCAGCGGCTTCCTCTCCAGCAACGACCCGCGCGAGCACTTCGGCCTGGGCGCTGCGACCACGGCCGACGAACTGCAGGTCCCGACGGTCGGGTCGAGCGGTTCGATGCGTTGGTTGCCGATCGTCCACGGCCCGAGGTCCGGTGACCCCGGGCGCGTCTGGCGCAGAACTCACCCGGCCGTCGATGCCAACTCGCGCTTCGCGAAGCGCTCGACCAGGAACGGCGCGAGCGGCATCTCGGGCTCCTCGCCCACCACGCACTGCGCTACCAGTCGCGCCGTCATCGGCGCCGCGACGATGCCGGTGCGGAAGGCGCCGGTCGCGTTGACGTAGCCTTCGATGCCCGGCGCGGGGCCAAGGATCGGGAGCTCGTCCTCGGTGCCGGGACGCAGGCCGGCCCACACGCGCTTGATGCCGACGAAGCGCACCAGCGGGAGCGCCCGCACGGCGCCGCGGCAGAGGTTGGCGATGCCCTCGGGCGTCACGGAGACGTCGAAGCCGACGCGCTCGGTCGTGCTGCCGATCAGGACCTCGCCGTGCAGCTTCTGCGCGATGTAGCAGCCCGAGGTGGAGAGGCAGGCGCGGAGCGCGTGCGGCAGGGCGTGCGTGAGGACGATCTGGCCGCGCACGGGGAAGACGGGGCAGGCGAGGCCCGCGGTCGCGGCGAGCTGGCTCGACCAGGCGCCAGCGGCGTTGATCACGATGCCAGCGGGGAGGAACCCGCCTTCCGTCTCGACGCCGGTGATGCGGTCGCCCTCGCGGCGCAGGCGCGTCACGTAGGTATCGTGCCGGAACTGCGCGCCGTGCAGGAGCGCCGCGCGCTTGAAGGCCTCGGCGGTGAGCATTGGATTGACCTGGTGCTCGCCCGCGAGCAGCGCCGCGCCCACGAGCTCGCGCGTAAGCTGGGGCTCGAACTTGCAGGCTTCCTCGGGCGTGAGGCGCTCGAAGTGCAGGCCGGCCGGCAGCGCGCGCGTCACGCGCTCGACGTAGGCCTGCTCCTGCTCGTCGTAGACCGCGAACAGGAGCCCGCCGCCGGTGCGGAACTCCATGTCGACGCCCGTCGTGTCGAGCATCTCCTTCGCGAGTGCGGGGAAGAGCGCGTTGCTCGCGACCAGGAGATCGCGGAACGGCGCCGGCAGGATGCCGTCGTCACAATCCTCGGCGTTCTCGAGCTCGCCCGCCGCCTGGCGCTTCGCCGCCTGCGTGGCCTGGTAGATCACGCCGCAGCCCAGGCCGACGGCCTCGCCGACGGGCCAGAGTCCGCCCGCGGAAGCAGACGTCGCGCGACCGGGCAGATCCTTGTCGAGGAGCTGCACCTTCACCTTGCGGCGCGCGAGCTCGTACGCGACCGCGAAGCCGATCACGCCGCCGCCGACGATGAGGACGTCCGGAGTCGGTGTTCTCATCGTGCGCCTCGCGCGCTCGCGCCCGCGGGCTCGGGATGGTCCTCGAACGGGATGAGCTGCAGGAGGTCGCCGACCGTCGTCGGCCGCACCGGCGGGCGAAAGCGGCTCGGGCCGATGTGCTCCATGGAATGGCCCGTGCGATCCGCGATCCGGCGCATCATCGCCGGCCAGCACATGCGGCCCTGGCACGGGCCCATGCCGAGGCGCGACATGACCTTGAGCGTGCGAAAATCGTTGCCGCCGAAACCAACCGCCTTGTCGGCCTCCTCGCACGTGAGCTCCTCGCAGCGGCAGACGAGCGTGTCCTTGGCGGCGAGGCGCGCGATCCCGGGCCGGATGCGGTAGACCGTGTCGAGCGCGAGACGGAAGCGGCGCAGCTTGGCGAGGCGCGCGAGGAGCGGGTGCTTGCGGCGCGCGACCGTCGCCGAGTCGAGGCAGCCGAGGCGTTCCGCGATCGCGAGGCCGGCGAGCTCGCCCTCGAGCTCGGCGACCACCGAGCCGCTGACGCCGCCGCCATCGCCGACGACCCACACCTTCGGGACGCTGCTCTCGCCTTCGGAGTTCGTCTTCGGGATCCAGCCGCCGAGGTCGTCGCGGAACTCGAGCTCGCAACCCGCGAGCTGGGCGAGCTCGATGCGCGGCACGAAGCCGTAGCCGATGGCGAGCGTGTCGACCTCGATGGTACGCGCGCGCGTCCGCTCCGGTTCGCCGTCCTGGTTGCACGGCGCGACCGACACCGAACGCAGCGCACCGTTCTCGCCCTGCGCGGCGCACACGACGTGGCCCCACAGCATCGGGATGCCCGCGTCGCGCAGCTTGCGGAGCATGCCCGCGCCCTCGAACAGCAACCCCGGGCTCGAGAGCAGGCGCGGCGTCTGGCGCAGGAACTCGCTCTGCCGCGCGAGCTCGACCACGGCGCGCACGTCGACGCCGGCGGCCGCGAGTTGCGCGGCGACGATCAGGAGGAACGGGCCGCTGCCCGCGACCACCGCGCTCTTCCCGGGACGCACGCTCCAGGTCTTGACCAGCGACTGCGCCCCGCCGGGCGTCATCACGCCCGGCAGCGTCCAGCCCGGGAACGGCGGCGTGTACTCGTAGGCACCGGTGGCGAGCACGAGCTGCTCGGGCGCGACGACCTGCCAGCCCTCGCGGTGGCCGATCGCGAGACGGCGCTCGGGGAAGATCGCCCACACGCTGGTGAGGTTCATGAGCTCGATGCGCGCGCCGGCGGCGGCGAAGCGTTTCACGAGCTCGGCCCCGTGCTGTGCGGTCGCGTCCTTCGGCGGAGCCTGCGCGGCGGCGCTGCCCTCCGGCGGCTGGCGGAAGATCTGGCCGCCGGGGCGCGGGTTCTCGTCGAGCACGGTCGGGCGCAGGCCGGCCTCGGCCAGCACGAGCGCGGCCGACATGCCCGCGGGGCCGGCGCCCACGATGACGACGCGGCGCGGGATCACTCGCCGAGCTCCGGGGCGACGTCCGTGTACCCGTGCCCGCGCTGGGTCCTCACCTGCATGCCCGCGCGCACGATCGTCTGGCAGGCGCGCTGGTTGGCGTGTCCGTCGACCTCGACCAGGCAGTCGAAGCACACGCCCATGTTGCAGAAGAGGCCGCGCGGTTCGCCCTTCTTGCTGGTGGTGCGCAGCGAGCTCACGCCCGCGGCGAGCAGCGCGACCGCGATCGTCTCGCCCGGGGCGGCCTCGAGCTCCTGCCAGTCGAAGTTGAAGCGCACCGCGCGCGAGCGGTCCAGGCTCGCGAGGCGCGACGTGTTCGTCGACGGGCGAGAGCCCTCGGCGGAAGCGGGAGAACGGGATGCGGACATGACCTGGGGCGCGTGCGCTCGCGCTGCTCGCGGTGGTCGAGCCCACAGTTCGATCGGCAGCGGCGTGAGGGTGACTCAAGCGAGTGTACACCGGGCGGCGGACGGCCTCGCGAAGGCTCCTTTCCGGTCGAGGCGGAGGGACGGACACCGGAGGTTTTCCCCGCTCGCGCCTAAGGGTTTTCCGCACTGCGCGGCGATCCGCATTCAACCGAGCGAGCCCTCACCGGCGAGGACTCCCGCGTCTTCCTTCCGTTCCTCGGCGGGTGACGGTTCGTCGCGCAGTCCCGCGCGCTCGCGCAGCGACAGGATGACGACCCACGCGAAGCCCGCAAAGAACAGCGCCAGGAAGGGCAGCGAGCCCCACAGCTCCGCCTGCAGGGCGCGCACCAGCCCCCAGGCGAACCAGGCCGCGAACAGGAGCTCGAGCCAGGGCCAGCTCGCGAGCAGCGCGCGGTAGCGCGCCGCCGCGGGTGCATCGCCACGCTTGGGCGTGCGCACGAACTCGCCGGTCCCTTGCAGCAGCCCGGAGAGCACGGCGCGCGTTTGCGCGATGCACATCCCGATCCCGAGCGCCATGGCGGCGGTGACGTCGAAGAGACGCGCTCGCAGCGAGCGGCCGAGGGCGCGCTGGCCGCGATCGTAGAAGACGATCACCGAGAGCGTTGTCACGATGAAGGCCGCGAGGTTCCACCCGGTGCTCACGTGCGCGCCCTCGGTCGGCACGATCGGCAGCAGGAGCGCCAGGAGGACCACCAGGGGATGGCCCGTGTTCCTCGCGAGGTGCGCGAAGGCCTCGAGCTTGATGCGCAGCGGCAGGCGCGCGCGCGCGATGCGCCTGCCGAGCTTGCGCGCGACTTGCACCGAGCCCTTGGCCCAGCGGTGCTGCTGGCTCTGGAAGGCCCCGAGCTCGACCGGCACCTCGGCCGGCGCGGTCACGTGCGGCGCGTAGACGAAGCGCCAGCCGGCGAGCTGCGCGCGATAGGAGAGATCGAGGTCCTCGGTCAAGGTATCGTGCTGCCATCCGCCCGCGCTCTCGATCGCCGCGCGACGCCAGATGCCGGCCGTGCCGTTGAAGTTGAAGAAGAGGCCGTGATCGAAGCGCACCGTGTTCTCGATCACGAAGTGGCCGTCGAGCAGGGTCGCCTGTGCGCGCGTGAAGAGGTTCTCGTCGCGATTCTTGTGCTCCCAGCGGGCCTGCACCATGCCGATGCGCTTGTCGCGGAAGGCCGGCACGAGCCGGCGCAAGAAGTCCGGGCGTGGCACGAAGTCGGCGTCGAAGACGGCCACGAGCTCGCCGCACGCGAGGGCCTGTCCGTGGGCCAGGGCGCCGGCCTTGAAGCCCGCGCGGCCGGAGCGGCGCACGACCTTGGCGTCGAGGCCGCGCCGGCAGAGCTCCCTCACCTCGGCATCGACGATGGCGCGGGTCTCGTCGTTCGAGTCGTCGAGCACCTGGATCTCGAGCCGGTCGCGGGGATAGTCGAGCGCTCCGACGGCCCGCACGAGGCGCGCGGCGACGGTGCGCTCGTCGTAGAGCGGGAGCTGGACCGTGACCGCCGGCCAGGTGGTGAACGGCGCACCGAGCTCGCCGCGCTCGCGCCAGCGGAAGAGCACGATCATCCACACCCGGTGGAGGCCGAAGAGGCCGAGCGCCGACAGGGTCGCCAGGTAGAGGCCGGAGACGAGGGGTTCGAGGCTCATGTGGCTGTCGGAGACGCTACCAAGTCTCCGTCGTGCAATCCCGCCACCGCATGACCCTTCAGATGGTCTGGCTGAAAAACGCGCAGGTCGTGCGCAGCACGCTCTCGAGCGCGGCCGGCACGCGCGCCAGCGGATGAGCCGCTTCGAAGGTGTGGCTCGCGTGCGGCACGACCTCGAGGTGCGCGACGCCCGGCGCGAACGCGCGCAGGAGCGCCTCACCCTCGCGCAGCGGTACGGCTTCGTCCTCGCCGCCGTGCAGGAAGAGCGTCGGCGTCGTCAGGCGAGCGCAGGCCGCGGTGACGTCGAGCGCGGGCGCGTTCCGCTCGAGGTCCTCGAGCCAACCGAGTCCGAGGCGGTGCACCTCCTTGGTGCGCAGGTTCGGGATCTCCACAAAGCCCTGGCGGCGCCACAGCTTTTCCACCTCGGGGGCGAAGCGGCGAAAGGTCGCGCAGCTCGCCCAGCCGACGAGCGCGCGGTAGTCGGCGCGCCGCGCGGCGTGGATCAGGGCCACCGCGCCGCCCAGGCTGTGGCCGAGGAGCGCGCCGCGGCACGGATCGATCGGCGGCACCGCGCCCGAGTCGAGCCAGGCGCGCACGCGCTCGACGTCCTCGAGCTCGCGCGAGGGCGTGTTCTCGAAGAACGCGCGCGCCTCGGTGCACTCGAGCGGCCGCGGGCCGTGTCCCGAGCCGGAGAAGTTGAAGCGCACGACGGCGAGACCGCTCGCCACGAGCGCTCGCGCGAGCTCGGGGTAGAAGCCCCAGTCCATGAAGCCCTTGAAGCCGTGCAGGACGAGCACCCAGGGCAGAGCGCGGGCGTCTCCGGCGGGCATCGAGACGCGTCCGCGCAGCGTGCGCAGCGGATCGCGCTCGTCTTCGAGCACGAACTCGCGCTCGCGGGGCTCCAGGGCTGTCTTGCGCGTCATGAGCCGAAGAGACTGTCCTGCCCGTCCGGCCGCACGCAAGCGCGCAGGCGCGGGAAGGCGTCGAGCAGCTCGACCGGCCCGAGCACCTGGCCCTCGGCGAGCCCGGCCAGGACCTCGAGCGCGTTCGCCACGGCCTTGCCCGAGAAGTGGTTGTTCGTGATCACGTAGGTCTCGTCCGCGCCCCGGGCCAGGCGGCGCGTGGCCTGCACGATCTCACGCACCTCGCCAGGCTCGTACAGGTAGTCGTACTTCTGATCGCGGCCGGCGCGCGGATCGAACCAGGCAGAGGCGTTGCGGCCGTGCAGGCGCAGGTAGGCGAGCGCACGTGCGCGGCTCTCCCCCACCGCGCCGAGCTCCGCCTCGCTCGGCCGATCGGCCTCGCTCGGCAGGTCGATGGCGCACAGCGTGTAGCCGAGCTCGCGCACGAGCGCCAGCGGCTCGGGCGCGAACCACGTGCGCTGGCGCAGCTCGAGCACGAGCGGCCAGCCCCCGAAGGTCTCGGCGATCCAGCGCAGGCGCGCCTCGTTCTTTGGGCTGCGCCGGAAGGAGTGCGGGAACTGCACCAGCACGGCCGCGAGCTTCTTCGCGTCGTCGAGTGGCTGCAGACCTTCGTGGAAGGCGCGCACCGCCGCGTCGAGCCCGCGCGCGTCCGCGGAGAGGCGCTCGTGCGTGAAGACCTGCTGCAGCTTGGCCGTGAAGCGGAACCTCGGTCGCTCGCGGACGAGCTCGGCCCAGTGCGCGCAGTTGCGCGCGCTCGGCGCGGCATAGAACGACGAATTGATCTCGACGCAGTCGAACCAGCGCGCGAGCTGTCGCAGCGGATGGAAGCCCGCGGGCTTCTTGCGCGGATACACGCGCCCCTCCCAGTCGGGATAGGACCAGCCGGCGGGCCCGACGCGGATCATCGTGCGTCGCCTACCAATCCGGCGCCACGCCCAGGTGACGGAAGGCGTCCTGTTCGGCCGTGACCATGCGCTGTTTCATCTCCGCCGTGACGCGCGCGAGCTCGTCATCGCTGGCGTCGCTCTGCACCTGGATCGGTTCGGCGTAGCTCACGACCACGCGCGCGCGCCACTTCGGGATCGTGAAGCGGTCCCAGCTCTTCAGGTGCCAGGCGCGGTCGGCCGCGAGCCCCACGGGCAGGATCGGAAAACCAGTCGCGCGCGCGATCCAAGCCGGGCCCGGGTTGGCGTTGTGACGCGGCCCGCGCGGTCCGTCGGGCGTGATGACGATGCGCGTGCCAGACCTCAGGCGCTCGATCATCTCGCGCACGGCGCGCGCGGGGTTCTTGTTCGAGGAACCGAGCACCCACGCGTAGCCGAAGCGCTCGAGCAGCGGAAGCACGAGCTGGCCGTCGTCCGAGGGCGAGACGAGCACGCACAGCCCGCGCTCCGCCTGGGCGGGCATGCCGAGCACCATGCGACCGTGCCAGATCGTCGCCAGCATCCCGGGCCGAGCATAGGCCTCGTCCCAGTGCTCGCGTCCGAAGGTCTCGAACCTCCAGCTCCGCGCGAGCGTCTTCAGGATGGGCGGCGCCACGCGCGGCAGGACGAACGCGCCCAATCTGCGCCGCACGATGCGCATGCGGCGCCGGCGCTCCGAGCGGCCCATCGACGAGCGACCTACTCGTCGCTGCCGGGTGTGAGCGGCACGACGTCGTCCGTGGCGCCGGCGCTCGCGTTCGCGATCCGCGGGACGACCACCATCGACAACACGCCGAAGCCGAGCCACGTCTCGGGTCCGAAGGAGGCCTCGTTGCGTCGGTAGAGCCCGCCCGCCGTGCTCTTCGAGTAGAAGAACGTCGGCTTGAAGTACTGGCCGAACAGCTCGGGCGAGGGGAGCTTGGCGAGGTCGAAGGGCAGCGCTTCGGGGCCGGCCATGCCGGCGAACCCCTTGACCGTGCCGACGATGCCCCCGAGGAGCTTCGCCCAGTCCATCACGAAGATCGCGCGCGCGTCGGCCGGCACCTGGAAGCCGTACGCGTCGAGCGGTCTGGCCCCGGCCACGATCGGTTCGCCGTCGCCGGCGTGGACGCGCTTCAGCTCGTTCTTCACGTCCATGGAGCCGAGCCCGAAGACGAGCTTCTTGCCGACCGGCGCGAAGGACGGCGCCGGGTTGATCATCGGGATCGCCTGCCAGCTCTGCGGCAGGGTCAGCGTGGTGTACGACGCCTCGAGCTTCTCCTCGCTGCCGCTCTTCTTGACCTTGTAGATCTTGGTCTTCGCCTGCAGGCCGGGCAGCGTGTCGGCGAGCGCGTTGAACACGGCTTCGAAATCGCTCGTGAACGCCGCCGCGTCGTCGCAGTCGATCCATGCGCGCGTCTCGGGCAGGCCGAGGCCGGCGAGCGGCGCGACGTACACGGTCAGGCCGGGGCCGAGGTGCGTGAGCATGCGCTCGGGCGCGAAGCCGAGCTTCTCTTCGAGCGCGGTCAGGGAGGCAAGGAGCTCGTCACTCCCCGCGAGGAGCTCGCGCAAGCGCCGGGCGGCTGCCGCGCCGTCGAAGGCGCCCGAGTAGACGACCATCGAGCCCGCGGGCACGGGCTCGAGCCAGGCCGGATCGATCGGACTCGAAGCGGACGCACTCCCGCTCGAGATCAACTCGGTGATGAAGCGCTCGCCGACGAACTGCGTGCGCGCCAGACATGCGGAGCCGAACGGGTTCAGATCGCTGGGCAGTTGCTCGACGAGGTCCAGGCCAGCGTCCTCACCCTCTTGCATCTTGGCGACGAGGCTCGGGAGCGGAGCGGCGAGGGAGAACCAGAGCACGGGCGTGCCGCTCGGCTTCTCGAACGCGGCGAGTTGCTGCTGGAATCTCTCGCTCCCGGCGAGACCGGCGCTCTTCGTGCCGGCGCGCGCCGCGTAGTCCTCGGGCTTGGATGGAGCGTCGCCCACGACGAGTCGCGAGCCGATGGCGACGCACCACAGGTCTTTCGCCGCCTCGTCCCCCATGTGCAGGCACTCGACCCCGGGGAGCGCCGCGCTCATCGGCTCGTGCTTGGACGCGCGCTCGACCAGCACGGACTGCAGTGCTCCGGCCTGCTCGGGAGTCGCGAAGTCGACGACGACGAGGAGCGCGCCGGGCGGCGTGCTGTCGGAGCCGGGGCCCAGGGCGACGACCGAGGCCGAGATCGTCCTCAGACCAGGCAACCACCCATCCACCTTGCCATCGGGCAGGACCCCGGCGAGCCCGTCCTGGACGAGCTCCTTCAGGGAACGATTCGTGGGATGCCCCAGCTCGGCGAAGAGGCCGGCGATGCGCTCGTCGCGCAGGAAGCGCACGAGCGGTGCCTTGTCCAGCTCCACCAGCAGGCCGGACACATCCCCGATCTCGAGGTAGATGTCGCTTTCGGTCGGGTGGAGCTCGGCGTGGACGGGCCCGCCTGGACCCTGCGCGAGGCAGTTCGGCGCGAGACAGGTGGAGAGAACAAAGGGGATGAGCATGGGAAGGGTGGGAGCGGTCGAGTGGCCGCGCGCCTTGACGCCTCGAGGTCGAGCAGTGTAACCATGTGGCCAGCTTCTCCCGGCGCGTCGGGATCGACGCCGCGCAAAAGCCATCGGTGCGACTCGTCTCCTGCTCTTGCCGAGGAGTCCGAGAGGTCGCGGGCATGGCGTGGGAAGAAGCAGCGCAGTCGTTCCTACTCTGGCATCCGGAACCGCCTCCAGTCACATGGCCAAGCACAAGGCTCCGACCCAAGTCACCGTCGCTTCGCTCACGGAGCCGACCCTCTTCCACCAGCTCGTCGAGCGCTACTGGAAGCTCGCCGCCGTGCTCGCCCTCGTCGGCACGATCGCGACCCTCGTCCCCATCTACACGCGCCGTCAGGCGCAGGTGGCGCACCTCGGCAACTGGGACGACCTGCGCTCTCAGGCGGACCTCGGGAGCGGTGTCTTCGGGCAGGTCCAGGGCGGGGCGCCCGAGGCCCTCGCGCACTTCGCCGCCCAGCATCGGGACACCCAGGTCGGGGCCTGGGCCAAAGCCCTGGAAGTCGGCGCCCGGGTCAAGGCCAAGGACATGGAAGCGGCCGAGAAGGCGGCGGCAGAGTTCGCCGCCACCTGGCCCGATCACCTCCTGAGCAGGGCCGAGATCTACCCCGGTCCGGAGGGCTCGACCCAGGCGCTGAGCGAGGCCATTCGCTCTGGAAGAGAGCGTTTGGATGCCTGGGAGAAGGAACACTCAATGTTGTTCTCCAACCCGGCATTGGCCGCGGACGCGCCGCGAGT
>Ga0247727_10016088_pt1 | contig 12139 bp, 11 predicted proteins | sample WisWelCaveWW1625_FD_202498 | JGI IMG/M metagenome (GOLD analysis project Ga0247727, IMG submission 202498) | Biofilm microbial communities from Wishing Well Cave, Virginia, United States - WW16-25 | ecosystem: Environmental > Aquatic > Deep subsurface > Groundwater > Cave microbial mat | place...
CGAAGGAGTTCGCCGCACGTAGGCGAGTTCTCGACGCGGTTTGACCAAAGCTCGCCTCATCGTGATCGGCCCGCTGCCTCCGCCCCAACACGGGGTCACGATCTCGACCGCGCTTGTTCTTGCCAATACCGCCTTGAGCGAGCACTTCGCAGTCGTCCATCTCGATACGAGCGACCACAGAAACGGGAGGAATGTGGGTCGATGGGACGTTCGCAACGTCACACTCGGGGTACGGAGTTTCATCGGGCTCGCCCGTGCTCTCTCGAGTCCGCCCGGAACGCTCTATCTTCCGATCTCTCAGAGCTCCGGAGCGTTCCTCCGCGACTCGCTCTTCATCTGGCTTCCAACCTTTCGAAGGTGGCGAGTCGCGATCCACCTCCGCGGAAGCGAGATGGTTCCCTTCTACCAATCGCAGTCTCGACCGTATCGGTGGTGGATGCGAAGGACTCTCGCTCGCGTCGAGTCAGCCGCTGTTGTTGGCGAGTCGCTTCGCGATGCGTATGGCGACCTCATAGCGAGACAAAGAGTCGTCGTGGTCGCAAACGGCACGCCGTCGATCGACCTTGCGACGGCCGAGCGACGGCCGGGGCAGGTGCTCTTCCTGAGCAACCTGCGACGGCGTAAGGGCGTGGTCGAATCGGTCGCTGCCGCCTGTTTCGTCGCGCGGCGCGTCCCTCACGCACGGTTCGTCTTCGCCGGCGAGTGGGAAGACGACGCGCTCGAGCACGCGCTTCGTTCACAGGCTGAGCCCTTCGGAGACAGAATCGAGTTCCTCGAGCCCGTTTCCGGCCAGGAGAAAGAGCGGCTCCTGGCGTCGTCGAGCATGCTGCTGTTTCCTCCGCGCGAGCCCGAGGGTCATCCACGCGTGGTTCTGGAAGCCATGGCGGCTGCCCTGCCTGTCATCACAACGAACCGCGGAGCCATTGCGGAGACGATCGAGGAAGGTATCTCGGGCTTCGTGCTCGCGGAGCCTGACTCACAAACGCTCGCCGAGCGGCTGATACGTCTGCTCGAGAACGACGAGCTCTGCACGAGGATGTCGCGTGCGGCGCTTGCTCGATACAGCGAGCGCTTCACTCAGGCGGACGCCGACCGCCACCTCGCGGAGTGGCTACTTGATGTCTCTACTGCAGCTCGGACATGAAGCGTCGGCTGGTGACAAGGCTGAGCAAACGGTTGAACCCGCAGACGCGCGGTTTCCTTCGCGACTCGACCAAGCTCGGAGCAGGGAGCGCGATTGTTGTAGCCGGCTACGCGACCCAGATCGCGCTCATCACGCACATTCTCGGGTTCGAGGAGTACGGGGTGTTCGTGATCGTCGTTTCGACCGTCGACCTCGTCGCTCGGCTATTCGACTTTCAGGTCGGTCAGATGACAACCGCATATGCCGCGGACTCGCTGAAGACAAATGCACGACGCACCATCGGGATCGCGCAGTTCAGCTATCTGGTCGATCTCGGCGCAGGCGTCATTGGCTTCTTGGTGGTGGTCGCCATCGCTCCCGTTGCCGCCGAGCAGTTATTGGATGGCGAGAGCTGGTGGCTCTTCGTCCTCTACGGATTGATCATGCTCGTGACGACGACCGAAACTACGTCGATCACTCTGCTTCAGCTCTCAGGTCGTTTCGGAGGAATCTTGCGGTTGACGGGTATTCGAGAGACCATGCGGCTGGCCTTCGTCCTCTTCGCGCTCATCGCCTTCGACTCGATCGCGAGCGTGATCATTGGACTCGTGGTAATGGAAGCCGTGATGGCGGTGCTTTGGACGATTGCTGCCAATACGGCCGTGCGTGCGGAAACGGGAGGCTTCAGCCTTACGCGCCGATGTCTCGCCGAGACCCAGGGGATGCGCCGGGAGATGACCCGCATGGTGCTGCACACGAACGTCATCTCGTACATCAAGGTGCTTGCAGCGCAGGCTCCAACACTTCTCGTCGGCGCGATGCGGACGCCAGCAGAGGCCGGGCTCTTCAAGATCGGAACCTCGGTCGCCGCAGTCGTGGGGAAACCGGCCGACCCCGCCTGGGCGGCGGTGCTGCCGCGGTTGGCCAAACTCCGCGTCGCCGGTCGCACTACTGAGATGCGCGCACTGATTCGCCAAGCATCACTTGGCGCGTTTCTCTTGATGTCAGCCATGGGGCTCGTGGCTGTCGTGTTCCGCGACCCCTTGCTCCGTATTGTCGGAGGCTCGGCCGCGTTGGCCGCTGGAACAGTCCTCACGCTGAGCGTGCTCGCGAGGATCGTCAACGGCACGCTCTTCTGGAACAGCCCGCTTCTCTACGCGCTCAAACGCGCATCGACGGCATCGCGCGTCGTCGTCGGAGCGAGCCTGATCTTTGTTCCTGTGCTCGTCGTGTTCGTGGATCGTTGGGGAGCCAACGGCGCGGCTGGCGCATTGCTCGTCTGGAACGTAGTCGTCAACGCCGGTCTCACGATCGCCGCGGTGCGTGCGATGCGCCTCGTCCCTTCGCTACCCTTACCGCCGTCACCAGATTCTGCGTGATGTCGCGCCGACATCGGTGCCGAGCTTCATGTCTACCGCGGGCTCAGGACCGTGACCGGAGAGGTGAGCACGACCGGGCGTGCTCAGCCAGTCACGACGACCTGGCAGACGAGGTCAGGCGTCGAGCGCGGTTTGATAGAGCGCCTCATACCGCTCCGCCATGCGGTCGAGCGAGTATTCCGCGCGCACATGACGCAGGCCCTCTTCACCGAGACGTCGGCGCAAGATCTCGTCGCCTGCGAGCTCGGTTATCGCCTCGGCGAGCTCCTGGACATCCCCGACAACGCGCCCCGTCACGCGGTCGGTTACGTGCTCGGTCAGTCCGCCGCCATCTGAGAACACGATGGTCGGGAGGCCGACACCCATGGCCTCCACGGCTGCATTTCCGAACGCCTCCTGCGGTCCCGACGGAAGGACGAATACGTCCATCAGCTGCAGGTAGTCGCCGACGTGCTCCTTTCGTCCGAGGAACGAGACCCGCTCGCCGAGCCCAAGGGCGGCCGACAGCTCCTCGAGACCGCCTCGGGCCGGGCCGTCGCCCAGGATGACGCCATGGACGCGCTGGTCGCGTAACTCCTGCAGCGCCTCAAGCAGGAGATGCACGCGCTTTAGGGGTTGGAGCTTGGAGGCGGTGCCGACGACGAAGGCGCCGCGCGCGCTCTCAGGAAGCTCCGCCATCACCTCCTCGCGCGACCGGACGGGCTGGAGCAGCTCGAAGTCGAGACCGTTGTAGACGACGCCTATGCCGGCCTCCGGGATGCCGAGGTAACCGGCCAGCACGCCCGCGCTCTGTCGCGTGTTGGCCGAAAGCGCCGCAAATCGCCTCAGCCGCGGTCTCGCCGCGCGGAGCCGAAGCTGCTTCCGCCAGCCGTACTCCCTGACGCCTCCACGATGGGTGTAAACGAGCCGAGGTGTCCGCGCGCGGGCCGAGGCGGCGATGAGCAGCGGCTCGATCCCGTGGTGATGGACGATCTGGTACTCCCGGGCAACCCGAGTGAGTTGGCGTGAATGGCGAACGTCGAGAGCTCCACGACAACCGAGCTCATACACGCGCGCGCCGGCCTCACGAGCGCGCTCGCCGTAAAGGCCAAGCCCGTTCGCCACGACGACGTCTGCATCGACCGCGCGCTTGCGTTGCTCACGAACGAGTTGGTAGACAGCGCGCTCCGCGCCCCCGATCGACATCTGCCACATCACGTGGAGTACACGCGGGGCTTCGGGCATCGGATCAGACGTGCTGGCTGACGCTGGCGCCGACTGGCGCACCGCCCAACTCGAGCGACCGATCAACGGCCTCGACCACCTCGACAACCTCTCGGCCGATCGTCGCCGACGAGCGCGGCTCCCGGCCCCCACGAATCGCCCCACAGAAGTCCTCCATCTGCAAGTAGAGCGGCTCCGCCGGCTCGACGCGGGGCGACACGATGTCGCCCGTGCGGTAGCTCAGCTGGTACTCGCCGAAGGACTCCGGATCGGGGAGTGAGGCCCCTGAGTTGAACACGCGCACCGGCTCCCCGCTCGTGTCGTCGTACACGACCATCCGCTCCGAGCCGACGACCGCCGTCCGCCGCAGCTTGCTCGGTGCGAGCCACGCGAGCTCGATGTGCGCGATCGTGCCCGACGCGTACTGCATGTTCACGAATGCCACGTCGGGCGTGCCAGGGATCACGCAGGAACGGCTCATCGCCGACACGGTCGCCGGCGACTCTCCCAGCCAGTAGCGCAGGATCGAGAAGTCGTGTGGGCCGAGATCCCACACGACGCTCACGTCCGCCTGGTGCAGGCCGAGGTTGACGCGGCTCGACGAGACGAAGTAGATCTCCCCGAGGTCGCCGCGGTCGATCAGCTCCTTCACCAACACCACAGGGGGGCTGTACAGGAACGTGTGACCCGGCATGAGCACGCGGCCCGCGCGGCGTGCCAGACGCACGAGCTCCGCCGCCTCCTCCGAGCTGCCCGCGAGCGGCTTCTCGACGAAGGTGTGCCTGCCGAACTGCAGAGCCCGGGCCGCGAGCTCGAAGTGGGTCGAGACGGGAGTGGCTATCACGACCGCTTCTACCCGGTCGTCGGACAGCACGTCCAGATACGAGGTCGTCCGCGTGACGGCCGGATAGCGCTTACCCCAATGCTCGAGGCGTTCCTCGCGCAGGTCGCACATCGCGACGACCTCAGCGTCATCGAGCTCGACGAGGTTGCGAAGGAGGTTCGGGCCCCAGTAACCGAGTCCGACGACTGCGACGCGGAGCGGCTCGCTCATCGCGTCGCCTTCGGGCGGAAGATCTGCACCGGCGTCTTGAGCAAGAGCACGATGTCGCCCCAGAACGACCAGCTTCGCGCGTAGAGCACGTCGAGCTCGAGCGCCTCGACGAAGGGCGAACGCGCCCGGGCGGTGACCTGCCACAGGCCCGTCAGTCCGGCGGGTACCGAAAAGCGCTCGAAATGGTGCTCCTCGAACAGCTCCGTCTCGTACGGGATGCAGGGCCGCGGACCGACGAGCGACATGTCGCCGCGCACCACGTTGAGGAGCTGCGGCAGCTCGTCGAGGCTCGTCTTCCGCAGGAACCGTCCGGACCGCGTCACGTCGTCTGGGCGCTCGAGCTTGTACAGGCCACCTTCCTCCTGCGTCGCCTCGGCGCTCATCGCGCGCCGGATGTAGGCGCGATGCTCGTCGGAGGACGTCCCCGACCGCATCGTCCGGAACTTGAAAGCGGTGAACGGCCGCTGGTCGAGCCCGAGCCGGGTCTGCCGGAACAGCACAGACCCCGGTGAGTCGAGCTTGATCCAGACAGCGATCACAGCGAAGACGGGCGAGGTGAGCACCAGGAGAACGATCGAGCCCACGACGTCGAAGGCGCGCTTCAAGAGCAACGCATCGCGGCTCATCCTCGTCGGCGGCAGGCTCACGAGTTGCATTGCCTCGATCGACGTCACGCTGGCACTCGGCCCGAGCGCCTCGAACATCCGCGGCACCATGTCCACCTGCACACCGAGCGCCTGCAGGTGGCGCACGAGCAGAAGCATCTGGCTATCGGTCGCACCCGAGAACCCGAACACGACGCGATCGATCTCAAGCTGTTCGACCAGCGCGGGTAACTCCTCCGCACCGCCGAGCACCGGAACGCCGGCCACCTCGTTTCGGAGTGGAGTCGGCGACGCATCGACGAAGCCGACGAGCGAGATCCGATACTCGGGGTGCTGCACGAGCTTGCGTCCAACCAGCTGCGCGCTGCGGTCGGTGCCAACGATCAGCGCCCGCTGGACGAGGGCAGCTCGGCGCCGGACGATCATCCGCGCAGCCCATCTCGCGACCGTGATCCCGGCGACGGCGAGCCCCCAGAAGACCACCCATTTGCCGAAGTCCGGGCTCGCCCGACCGGTGACGTACGAGACGACGAAGCCGAGCCACACCACCGTCGTCACGAGCGAAACGATGGCGACGAGGTCGTCAACCGTCGTGTGCTCCGGCCGCTCGGCGTCACGGTCGTAGAGCCCCATCGCTCGGGCGAGCACGACCCACAAAGGAAGGCTGGCGACGAAGAGGAGCAGCTCGCTGTTGAGCGATAGCCGGTCGTCCATCGCTTGAGCGGGAAAGAAGAGCTGTAGCGCGCCGAAGGCAACGACGAGCGCCGTCAGATCTGCGATGAGCAGGGAACGGCGGACGGCTCGACCCCGGTCATGGTGGCGACCCGAGCGGGAAGCGAGCGCGGGGACGCCAACGAGATCGTCCACCGGCTGGACGCCGACGTCCCGAGCCGAGTCCGCTTCGAGGACGGGCCGCGCGGCCTGTGCTCGCTCCTCGGGACTCACCGCACCTTCTCTTCGGTGGCGTGCGAAGCGGTCGCGGAGGGTAGGTCGACCCAGTACTCGTTCTCGGCAGAACGCTGGTACTGGTAGCCGCCGTAGCCGTACCCCGGCTCGGCCTCGGCTTCGGTGACGACGACACCGAGCTTGATGGCCGGGCAGGTTTCGAGTGCTCGCGCGAGCTCGTTGAGGCTCGCCCGCCTGAGCATGTTCAGGCGCGCGACCGTGATCATCGCGTCGGCGTGTGCGCTCAACGTCATCGCGTCGCCGACCGAGAGCAACGGAGGCGTATCGACGAGGACGAAGTCGAACCTCTGCGCGAGCTGCTCGAGCGCACTCGTGAGCCGCTTCGCTTTGACGACCTCGCCGGGATCGCGCGGAAGCGGGCCCGACGCCAGCACCTTGAGAACTCCGGCAGTGCCGGTAGAGCCGACCCCGTCGCCGTTCGCGTCAGCTCCGTCGCCTCCCGGGCTCGGCATACGACCCACCTCGACGAGGGCCTGCTCCAGCGTCGAGGACCCGACGGCGATGTTTGTCACCCCCGGGTGCGAGTCAGGAATCCCGAAGAACTTCGCAATCGCCGGGCGACGGAGGTCGAGGTCGACGAGAGCGACCTTCTGGCCCGCGCGCGCCAGCGCAACGGCCAGGTTGGCAACCGTGGTCGACTTGCCCTCCTGCTCGAGCGCGCTCGTGACCAGGATCGAGCGGGCGCCACGATCGAGGTTCACGAACTCGAGATTGGCGCGCAGCATGCGGAACGCCTCTGCGTGCGGGCCGTGCGGGCTGGCGATCATCACCAGCCGGTTACGGCGGCGAAGCGCCTTGGGTGGCGCGGGGATCCGAGCGAGAAGCGTCGTCCCGAGCTTGTCGCCGACCTCTGCCGAGGAGCGCACGCGCGTGTCGAAGGCGTCGCGGGCGAAGGCGAGCCCGATGCCCAGCATGAGCCCGAGCATCACGCCGAGCACGGCGGCGCGTTGTGTGCGCGGTTGTACCTGGGCTGCGCCGTTCGCGGGGCGAAGGAGTGAGGCGTTCGCGGTCTGCAGCGCCTCCATGGTGCGGAGCTGCTGCTCGCTCTCGACCAGCCCAGCGAGTAGAGGCGAGCCCTTGAACTCCGTCTGCTCGAGCTCGTCGATCCGGCCGCGGAGCTCCTTGCGGGCGGCGACGAACGTCTCCGTGTCGAGCTCTCGCCGGTGTTCGATGAACTCCAGCGCGTGGATCGTCGCGAGCTTCGCGGCGATCTCACCGTCGCCGTACGTGACGTTGAAGCCGAGGATGTCTGCGTCGGTGGCCGCAGTGACGCTCGCGCTGCCGAGGAACGTGCCAGCGTCGAGACCCGGGATCTTCGCCGCCGCGACGACCCGATTCGCGACGTCCGGCGACATCGCTATCTGCGTCTGCGTCTGGGCGACCCGCTGCGGATCCTGGTAGACGGTCGAGAGATCCTGAATCCCGGTGAGACCGCTCGCCAGGCTCTGATACTTGAGGAGAACCTGCGCCGACGCGCTGTACAGGGCGTCCTGACGGGAGGACTGGTAAAACGCCACACTCGCGATCGCCACGGTCGTGAGCAGGATGATCCACCACCCGCGCTTGAGGGTGCGGGCAGCGCTGAGAGCCGTCGGGTGGCTCTGCCCACCAAAGCTGTCCACGTACGTCCTCCCCAGTCCTACGACCCGGATCTCCTGACTCCGGCCCATCATAGGCACTTAAACGAGAAGAGATTGCCGTGCGGGAAAATGACTCCCCGAACGGGTAGGCCTCGTGTCTCGGCTAGCTCGTCGGTGGCCGCGAAGGCACGTCGCTGCCTGCGACGAGCGCGCGTGGAACGTCCTCGACGAGCCACTCGGCGAGCGCCTCGTTCTGGAGTGCGTCGACGGCTGTTCGCATCCCCGCCGCGCGCACGTCGGGCGTGTGAGCATCGCTGGCGACGACGTGGGCGAGTCGGTTGGTGACGAGCCGATGTGCGGTCTCACGAGAGCGGGCGCCGAGCCGACCATCGAGTGACGCGGTGGTGACCTGAACGAGCGTCCCACCGTGTACGAGGGGTGCCAGCAGCGACGGATTCCCCTGCACCTCTCCATTGCGCTCCGGATGGGCGAGTACGGGTATGAAGCCCGCGACCCGCAAGCCGAGAAGCCGCTCGACGAGCTCGACGGGCCAGCCGTAGTAGGGGGTCTCCACGAGGATGTAAAGGCCACTCCCGGCCAGCGTCAGTCGCCGGAGCTCCGTCTCGTCTAGGCGCGCGATCCAGTCGACCGCGATCTCGGCGCCGGGATGAACGGTGAGCGGGATCCCCTCCTCGTCGAGCGCCAGCCGGAGGGCATCGACGGCCCGTAGCATCATGTCGGCCGAGGTCGGGTAGTCGTCCCGCACGTGGGGCGTCGCCGCGATCGCGGTCACACCGTCGGCGACGAATGCGCGGGCCATGTCGAGTGCGTCGTCGAGCGTTCGCGCTCCGTCGTCGATGCCGGGAAGGATGTGGGTGTGGAGGTCGATCACGCTCGGAGCAACCGAGGGACGACGATGTCGGCGATCCGTTCGGAGGCGTGCCCGTCCCACAGCGGCGGGATCACGGGTTCGGGCTGAGCGGCGCCGATGACGTCGAGGATCTCGGGGATCCTCGCCGGATCGAGACCGAGCACGACGTTCGTGCCGAGACGGGTCGTCACCGGCCGCTCGGTCACGGTGCGCAGCGTGAAGCACGGCACGCCGAGGAAGGTCGTCTCCTCCTGGACGCCGCCGGAGTCGGTGAGCACGGCCGCCGCATCGGCTTCCAGCGAAAGGAACTCGAGGTACCCGAGGGGCGCGAGGAAGCGGACGTCCGGGTAGCGCTCGGGCGCCGAGATCCGTTCCCGCGTACGCGGATGCACCGGGAAGACGACGGGCACGCGCGCCGCGACCGCCTGGAGTTGCTCGAGCACCGACTCCAGCAGCGCACCGTCGACGAGCGACGGGCGGTGCAGCGTGACAAGCACGAACCCTCTCGGTCTGAGGCCGAGTTGACCGGCGAAGTGAAGCCCGCGAAACGCCGGCTCGAGGCGGCAGAGAGTGTCGATCATCGTGTTCCCGACGAGGTGGATGCGCTCGGCTTCGATGCCTTCCCGGCGCAGGTTCTCGAAGGCTTCCTCCGAGTGGGCGAACAGGTACTCGGCGAACTCGTCGGCGACGATCCGGTTGATTTCCTCGGGCATCGAGCGATCGAAGCTCCGCAGTCCCGACTCGACATGCGCATAGGGCACGCCGAGCTTGACCAGCACGAGTGCGGCCGCGAGCGTCGAGTTGACGTCGCCTGGTACGAACGCGAGGTCGGGTGGGTCTTCGGCCACGACCCGCTCCAACCGCTGCATCGCACGAGCCGTCTGCTCCGCGTGCGAGCCCGATCCGATGTCGAGCCGATGCGCCGGTTGTGGGAGGCCGAGCTGGTCGATGAACAGCTCCGAGAGCTCAGGGTCGTAGTGCTGACCTGTATGGACGACAACGTGCTCGGCGTCCGGCAGGCGTCGCTTCAGCTCGGCGACGACCGGGGTCATCTTGACGAAGTTCGGCCTCGCCCCGACGACGTAGAGAAGTCTCCGCTTGGCCACGTCGGGTCGGATGCGCTCCATCGAGACGAACCCCATTGTCAACAAAAACCCACTGCTCTAGAGTTGGACAACCTGGTCGAACGGGAGGTTCTGGGTGCGCGGGTTCGGCGTCGAGTCGGGCGAGTTGTCGGTCGTGGACGAGCAGTCGGGTGGAGGAGATCATCCGGCGAGCGCCCCAGGCGGTAGAGACACCCCCCGGCCCGAGCGCGATGAGCTGCTCGCGGAGGTGCGACGGCTCGAGGCCGAGCTCGAGCGTTACCGCACGCACGCCGAGCGGACGAGCAAGCTGTTCCTCTCTTCAACGAAGTACGCAGAGAGGGTCCGAGAGAACGCGCGACGCGACGCCGAGCTCGCTCTCCGCAAGGCAAGCGCTAGGGTCGAGAGACTCAAGCTGACGGCGAGCGAGCTGGAATGGACGGAGAGCGAGCTTGTCCGACGACAGGATGAGCTTGCTCGTCTCCAGGCCCTGACCGATGAGACGCGCACGCGACTCTCCGCCTTCCTCACGGCCGGGCTACGGGCCCTCAGCACCGAGGTGGGGCCTGGGGACGAGGACGGCACGAAACCCGAGCTCGGCGACCTCCAAGACACGCTGCACAGACAGTTGGCCTCGACCTCTGCGCCGGCGTCTGCCGGGCCGCTCGGGGAGCTCGAGATACAGGAGCGCTAGCGGTCGCCGCTGGGCGACCACGACAATGACATGAGCTCCAACGTCGTTCCACTCATCGTCGGCCTCGCAGCAGCAGGGCTGCTGCTGGTCTTGATCGGGGTCGTCCCTACGGCGCGGCGGCCGATCGAGCGGTTTCGACGGAGGCGCCGACAAGGCCAGAGCCGCCAGCCGGAGGACGGGACTGCGAGCGAGGAGTGGGCCTATCGGCCTCGAGAGCCCGGCGAGGAGCAATCGGAACCGCCCGGCTCCACGGCCGAGGCAGATAAAGACGCTGAAGAGGGGAACGGAGACGGGCAGGGCTCGTCCGCGGCCATCGAAGAGGCCGAGCCGGAGGCAGCCGACACGCTCGTCGCCGTCGAGCGGCAGCGCCTAGCCTTCCGGCTCGAGAGCGAGGCGGAAGCGACGCGCATCACCGAGGACGCCCGCCGACAGGCGCGGGAAGTGCTGGAGGAAGCCGAGCTCGAAGCCAAGCGGATCGTCGTCGCGGCAGGTCAAGAGCGCGCCCGGTACATGAGCGAGCTGGAGCAGGAGCGTGCAGCCTTGGAGGAGCAGCGAACGAGGCTCGACTCGCTCGCCACGGTTCAGGCGGCCGAGCTCGAGGCCGAGGAGATGATCGCCGCGGCCGAACGGCAGTGCGAGACCCTCGTCCGGGGGGCCGAGGCGGACGCGGAGCACAAGGCGGCCGAGATCACCGAGGACGCGCGACGACGGGCACGCGAACGGCTGGAGGAAGCCGAGGTCGAGGCCAAGGGGATCGTCGTCGAGACAGGCAAGGAGCGCGCCCGGCTTCTGAACGAGCTGGCGCAGGAGCGCGCACTGCTGACGGAGACGCGGACGAGGCTCGACTCGCTCACGGTGATCGAAGAGGCCGCGCAGAAAGCGGAGGAGCTGCTCGTCGCCGCCGAGCGACGGCAAGAAGGCCTCCGGCGCGAGAGCGAGGAGGAAGCGGAGCGCAAGGCCGCGGAGATCACCGAGAGAGCGCGGCGACAGGGGCAGGAGCTCGAAGCAGAAGCGGAGCTCAAGGCGAAGAGGATCGTCGAGGACGCCGACCTGGAGCGCTCGCGGCTCGTGAACGTGCTGGCGCACGAGCGTGCGGTCTTCGAGGAAACACGGCTGCGGCTCGCTGGATTCCTGGCCACCACTCTCGAGGAGGTCGACGGCGCACCCGAGGCGAGCGAAGCGCCCGCGAACGTCCGTGACCTCGACGAGGCGCTGGATGTGAGGACGTACCTGTAGTCAGCGCGTCTAGATGTACTCACCACAAACGTGTGAGAGGCGGCTGATCGGTGGCCGGGCCCCAGGGAGCCGTGAGAACTTCGCTGGGTGTACCACCTGAGGTAACCCTGGAGCGCTTTGGTACGGTGACTGCTGGTCGGGTAGGCGTGGCGGTAGGCCTACTCGCGCGGGAGCGTCTTGATCAGCGCTTCGGCCTTCCCGTTCGCCCACGGCCGACCCGCCCGAAAAAGGCGGCGCAGTCTCCTTACGTCTGTATCGACGACCAGACGAGGCTCGCCTACGGCGAGGTCTTGCGAGAGCGCACAGGTACTGCCAGCCCGCGCTGCAAGAACGACTGATGCCGTCC
>Ga0247727_10016089_pt1 | contig 12138 bp, 9 predicted proteins | sample WisWelCaveWW1625_FD_202498 | JGI IMG/M metagenome (GOLD analysis project Ga0247727, IMG submission 202498) | Biofilm microbial communities from Wishing Well Cave, Virginia, United States - WW16-25 | ecosystem: Environmental > Aquatic > Deep subsurface > Groundwater > Cave microbial mat | place...
TTTGCCTGATGTACGATCATGAGTTTTTTCAAGCACTGTCCCATCACTACTAAGTATAAAATACCCGCCTGCCACCTGAAGTTCTGCAATGGGAGATTGGTATTGAACAGATAATCGAAGCGTGTCCGGAAATATTTTTTTAATAATTACTTGTTTAACTAGGGGATTTCCATTTTTAATGGTGTTTTCTGTTTTTTTGGTATTGAGAACGACTATATTCTGTTTTTTTAAAGACTCAAGTGACCGAAGAGAATTCTTTGAATTATCGCTCTCAACGATAATGTGCTTGATCGATAGAAATTGATTTAAAAGGAAAAAAGCCGCAAAAAGTATGATTACTAAAAAAAATACTAATAGGACTTTACGTGTTTTTAATAATTTCATTTAGTACGATTGATACCGCATTTTGTGTGTAGCGTTTATTAACCTTGTCAAAGTTTTTGCGGTAAACTGGTAAACGTTCCAACATTTTTGTAGTAATACTCAAAAGTTGATTGGCAGGTTCATACTGATCGTATATCTCACCGAGCCCGTTTTTTTTAAAAAATTCAGCATGTTTTTTCTGTTCATCATGGGCGGACCACGGCAAAGGACACAAGACAGCAGGTTTCTTGAGAATAATAAGCTCAGAAAAGGTATTAGCTCCTGCTCGTCCAACAACCATATCTGCCAAGTTAAATACAGAACCTATTTCATCATCTGCAATGTGTTCCCTAAGAATATATTCTTTTTGTTTTTTTTCGGGAAGTTCGTCGTGCATTTTTAATAGTGAAAAATAATCGCGGAATTCCTTTACGTTTCCGGTTTGATGGATGACTGTAGCCATTTCCAGTAGCTCGGGTAGTATTTCCGCAACCCGCATGTTCAAACTATGTGAACCCAGCGACCCGCCGGTAATGTATATAACTGGCCGCTTAACTGATTGGGGCAGAATCTTTTTTGTAACAGTGAATATCGACGATCTGAGAAGATTCCCACTTACTATTGTTTTATTTTTCTCGAAGAAATGTTCAGTTTCTGGAAATGCCACGAACATCTTCTTGGCAAATTTACTCAACATTTTATTAGTAAGACCCGGTTCTATGGTCTGTTCATGTGAATAGTAAGGAATACGTTGGAGTATCGCCGAGATACAGACAGGGAGGGCGATATATCCGCCAAACGACATGACACTATCTGGGCGTGTTTTTCTAAGTATTTGGTAAGCAGAAAAAAGGCCAAATGGTGACTTAAGTATATGCGCGAATGATTGAAGCGATAGGGATCGTGTAAGCCTGCCTGCCTCCAGATTATGAAAGGGTATTTTTCTCCTCGTTATTTCTTGATACTCCCAGGATGGCTTATCTTCGTCAGACGATGTAAATTTACGTCCGATAAACTCAATAGAAACTGAGTGTTGGTTCTGCGCGAGAATGGTGTCGATTAACGCGAGAGCAGGCGAGGTATGTCCGCCAGTAATCACGATCTTCATAGGTACCTCATTGTAGCAAATTATACTTCGATAACTTAGGTTTCCAACCTAAGTTCCTCAGTATACATCCATCTAATCCGCTTTTTCAAACCGGAGTAAGATGGGTATAACAACCGTTAGTGTCTGAGCCTTGAGCTTTGAGCAGGTGATTGACGCGCAATATTTATGAGAATTCCGAGGAGAACAAAGGAGATCAGAAGATTTGATCCACCGTAGGAAATAAAAGGAAGTGGTACGCCGGTTAACGGCAGAAGGTTAGTAATACCGGTGAGGTTAATAATAATCTGGAGATTAAAAAAAGCAAATATTCCACCCGCCAATAATCTTCCATAGCGGTCACTTGCATGAATCATTACTTTATAAATTAAATATACAAGATATACGAACATCAAGATAATAATCAATGACCCAACAAATCCAACTTCCTCACCGATGATTGCAAAAATTGAATCAGTGTGTGCTTCCGGCAAGAATAAATATTTTTGTCTTGATATGCCTAGCCCCATGCCGAAAATTCCACCGTTGCCGAGAGATATAAGAATTTGATTGATGTGATAGGTAATTCCCAAAGGGTCAAGGTCTGGATTAAAAAATGCGAGAACCCGTTTAAAACGATATGGTGAAAATTTGACGAGCAAAAAAAATGCTGTCAAAGAGACGGGAACAAGTGCAAGAAGATAGTGAAGTTCTATGCCAGCCAAATAATAAATAGTTATGCCTAACACGAACACAATAATGGCCGTTCCCATATCTGGCTGTAGAATGATGAGCAGCATCAATATGCTAAGAAGAATCAGAAAAGAAAAAAAACGTTTCCGTTCACGATGGCTAAACCAAGAAGATAAATAAATAATGACGCTTAGCTTTGCGAGTTCTGTTGGTTGTAGATTAAAGAATCCGAGATCCAACCATCGACGTGCTCCGCCGGCGCTATGACCGATTGATGGGACAAGAACCAGTAGTAGTAATACAATGGTCGTTGCCATGCCTAAAAAAGACACATAGTAGAGCTTATGGTAATTAAATCGTGATACTATGCCTAAAAGGATAAATCCGAGTATTATCCAGATTATTTGTAGTTGGACATATCTGAAGCTATGTCCAACTTCACTAAAGCTTCTGACTGAAGAAGACTCAAAAACAAAAAAAAGACCAATCGAACAAAGGATGAGTGGTATGGTAACTAAATGAAAAGGAAACGAGGTGCTCTTTTTTTTATGTTTGATCATACGTCATGAGTTTTCGCGGACAATGATGTTGAAAGAGCTACCTCGATGAAACTCGTTATTAAACATCGCAAAAGACGTTGCTCCGGGAGAAAAAAGAATCAACGGTTTTACACCTAAAACGGTCGAAGCCGCCCTTTTTGCCGCCAGATATGCGTCGAGTAAGTTATCATACACAGGAGAGAGTTTGTCAGGATAAAGACTTTTTATAGTCGGCAGAATTTTATCAGTAAAGGAACCCTTAAGAAGAATGATTGAATGAACTCTCTGAAGTTTTGGTAAAAGCTCATCAAATGGTAAGTTCTTATCTCTGCCACCAAGAATTAAAACAATTTCACGGTCATTAAATGTCGCAAGAGCAGTCATAGTCGCGACAGGCGTCGTTGAAGTTGTATCATTTACGACGGTAAGGTTATCCGTGTCGAGAATGGTCTCTATCCGGTATGAAAGTCCAGAAAACGAGGCAAGAGCCTTATGAATTTCAGTTGTAGTGATACCAGCCGCTCGCGTCGCTTTTTCTGCAGCTGCAGCATTTTCTTGGTTGTGTTCACCGGGGATACGTAGAGGAGGTCCAGTATATGTATTTTTTGAAAAAAATTGCACAGTGCTTTTAATGGGCATTCCAGTGAGTGAAGTTTCCAAAGAAGAATTAATAATAAGATTGTCCTCAGGCTTCTGATATAGAAAAATAGCTGATTTATCATAAAAATAATCTTTCATTGACGTATAGTAGTTGAGGTGATCAGGGTAAAGATTGGTAAAAACGGCAACTGACGGACTGATTTTTTTGCGGTGAAATCCGGAGAGAGGCCAGGACGGAAGTTCCATCACGATAATGTCCTCTTTTTTTATTTTTTTAAGAAGCTGTATTGTCGATATCTGCGGTACGCTTCCGGCAAGATGAACCGATTTTCCTGAGTCTTGCAAGATTTTGTAAATCATAGCGGTTGTTGTCGATTTACCGCGTGTTCCCGTAATTCCAATAATTGGAGAAGGCGCGAGTGATGCAAAAAAAGATAGCTCCATTTCAACAGGTGTTCCTTTTTTTTCTGCAGCAACAAGTTCGGGTAATCCCCAAGGTACAATAGGACCTTTGAAAATGACGTCCGCCCACAAGAAATCTTCAAGTTTGTGTTGGCCAAGCGTATAGGTAATCTGAAGGTCTTTTAATGATTCAAGAGTAGCAGACAAGGTCTCGGCTGTCTTAAGATCCGTCGCTCGCACCTCCGCTTCCAGTTCCGCAAAAAACCTCGCAACACCCGCGCCACCGCCTTGAAGTCCGAGTCCAACGACGAGCACTCGTTTTCCTCCATACTGCTTTTTCAGTTCAGAAAGATCCATATATGTATTGTACCCGAAACTATGCGGCGCGTAGCACATAGCACATAACCAGATGTTTAATGTTACGAGTTACGCGTTATGTGTTACGTGATATAATTCTTCCTATGTTCACCAAGGTCGATCCGGCAATAGTATTTCCCGAAATGGAGAAGAAATGGTTAAGGACATGGTATGAGTCGGGGACAATAGAAAAATATCTTCATAAAAACGATGCCGCCAAGGAAACATTTTCCTTTCAGGATGGTCCGATAACAGCCAATAACCCGATGGGTGTTCACCATGCATGGGGGAGAAGCTATAAGGATCTGTGGCAGAAATTTCACAATCTTCTCGGGTACAGAGAACGATTCCAAAACGGATTTGACTGTCAGGGCTTATGGGTTGAGGTGGAAGTCGAAAAGGAGCTAGGGTTAAGAAGAAAGGGAGAAATTGAGAATTTGGTTCCTGGAGATAGAAAAAAATCAATCGCAAGGTTTGTTGAACTATGTAAAGCCCGCGTATACAAATTTTCCGCAATACAGACAGAACAGTCTAAACGACTCGGTTACTTCATGGACTGGGATCATTCGTACTACACGATGAGTGATGAAAATAACTATATGATATGGCACTTTTTAAAGGTCGCTCATGAAAATGGATGGATTTATAAAGGTCACGAATCCGTACCATGGTGTCCCCGCTGTGAAACTGCAATCTCGCAACATGAAATGCTCACCGAAGACTACAAAGAAGTAGTCCACGAATCAATTTATTTTGAATTACCAATAGTCAACCGCCATCACGAATTCTTACTTGTTTGGACAACAACTCCATGGACGCTTCCTGCAAATATTGCCGTTGCGGTAGACGAAAAACTCGAGTATGCCCTCGTTGAAGGGCAGAAAGGCATGCGTTTTTGGGTTGCAAAAGACTCAGTTGACGTAGTTTTTGTAGGGGATAAAAAAATAATTAAAACCGTATTAGGCAAGGAACTCGTCGGACTCAAATATAGAGGTCCATTCGATCAACTTGACGCCGTTTCACGGGTAGCAAAAGAAAATCCAAACACATTTCACACAGTGGTCGCGACCGACAAACGCATCCTGCCGATCTCGATAACGGAAGGCACGGGGCTTGTTCATACCGCCGTGTCTGCAGGTGTTGAAGACTTCAAACTCGGTAAAAAGCTTGGGCTTCCGATGATTCCGGTTATTGGCGATAACGCCGACTATCTTCCGGGCTTAGGAGAGTTCAGCGGCAAAAATGCTAAGAAAAATCCTCGCATTATCCTCGATTATTTGGAAGAACACGAAGAAAAAGATGGTGGCTGGGTTTTTTTGATACATAAATATAAACACCGTTACCCAGCTTGTTGGAGATGTAAAACAGAACTTGTTTGGAAAGTGGCCGACGAGTGGTACATAGCAATGGACCGTCCTTCGCGTAAGATGACTAACAGCAAGATGAGTAATGAAACGTTACGTCAACGGATGATGAAGGTAGCGAAAAAAATAACATGGATACCTTCTTTTGGCTTAGAGCGTGAACTTGACTGGCTTAAAAACATGCACGACTGGCTGATCAGTAAAAAAAATCGCTATTGGGGTTTGGCTTTGCCGATTTATGAATGTAAAAAATGTGGTCAAATCGAGGTCATTGGATCAAAAAAAGAATTACAATCACGAGCAGTTTCTGGATGGGAGCAGTTCGAAGGTAAGACTCCACATAAGCCCTATATCGATGAAGTAACGATTAAGTGTGCCAAATGCGGTGAGGAAGTAAAACGAATTGACGATGTTGGTAATCCATGGCTCGATGCCGGTATTGTTCCTTATTCGACGATGACGGAACATAATCAAGGCGAACCACTCTATCTTACAGACAAAAATAAATGGAAAAAATGGTTCCCCGCTGATTTTATTACTGAGTCATTCCCCGGTCAGTTTAAAAACTGGTTTTACGCAATGATTGCAGAATCAACCGTTCTAGAAAATACAAATTCATTTAAAACGGTATTGGGATTCGCTACGTCACTAGGCGAAGATGGTAGACCTATGCACAAAAGCTGGGGTAACTCCATAGAATTTACCGAGGGTGCGGATAAAATAGGCGTTGATGTGATGCGCTGGATGTTCGCCCGACAGAACCCATCAGAAAATATGCTTTTTGGTTATAAAAAGGCTGATGAAGTAAGGCGGCAGTTTTATCTTTTACTTTGGAATATTTACAAATTTTTTGTTGAGTATGCAAACCTTGAAGAGGTAACCCCAGAAGAACTTGACAAAACATCGGTAGAGTCTCCTAACGTATTGGATCAATGGATAGTATCAAGATTTAACTCACTTGTAAAGTTGTCAGAAGATTCATTAAAGAGCTTTAACGCAAAAGAGATGGCAGACAAAACAGAGGCTTTTGTTAATGAACTTTCGACTTGGTATGTTCGCCGCAGTCGCGAGAGATTGTGGGTTAATTCAGAAGATAGAAACGATAAACTTCATTTCTATAAAACAACCCATCATATTCTTGTGAATTTAAGCATCATGCTTTCGCCTATCATGCCCTTCATTACCGAAGAGATCTACGTAAATTTGACAGGAAGCGAGTCAGTGCACTTGTCCAGGTGGCCAGAGTATCAAACGGAATTTGTAAACGTTCAACTTGAAACAGAAATGGCGTTAGCGCGAAAAATAACCGAACTTGGTCATTCGCTAAGAAAAGACGCAAAAATAAAAATAAAACAGCCGCTCATGAATGCTTGGCACTCAGAACCGGGGCAAAAAATTAAGAATGTAAATATTCTCCATCAGATCCTTAAAGAGTTGAATGTTAAAAAATGGTTCGTAGAAGATTCTCAAGATCTTAAAAAAAAGAATGTGATACGCAAGGACAATGAAGAGGGGTATGTAGTGTGGTTAGACAGTGAAATAAACGACGAACTGCGACATGAAGGGAACTTAAGGGATCTTATACGATCAATTCAGAAGCTCAGAAAAGAACAGGGCGTTCAGTCGGAAGATCAGATAAACTTGGTTATCCCTTCAGACTTTGAAAAGGATATCGAGTTTATAAAAAAAAGAGTTCAGGCTAATAACGTTACGGTTGGACCAGAACTTATGGTTAGCATATGAAGGCCCTTTTGCTTTCTGCATTTTTTCTTTTTACTTTTGGTCTCTTCAATATTCTTGGTATACGACGAGATCTTCTTTTGAACGAAGTTTTATATGTAATCATCGGTTTTGGACTTTATTTTATCGTGAGATCAATTGGAAGACATTTTTTTCGTATAAATTCCTATCTTTTTTATTGGTTATTTATCGGTATGCTTATTGTTACATTTTTAATTGGCATAGAGGCAAACGGTTCCAGAAGATGGATTGACCTGTACTTTCTTAAACTACAGGGATCTGAGATATTTAAGCCTTTTTTTATACTTTTTTTTGCAGACTTTCTTTCAAAAAAACACGCGCGAGTAAAACAGGGCGCCATATTTCTCCTAAGTTTTCTTTATTTTGTACTTCCTGCAGTTATTATTTTTAAGCAACCCGATCTGGGAAATGCTCTCGTCTACGTGTCGGTGTATCTAGTCATGATATTTTTTTCGCCACTGCCGAAGCGTTATTTTTTTTATATGATTGGATTTTTTTTGCTAGCCGCTCCGTTAGGATGGATGTTTATGCATGATTATCAGCGGGCGCGCGTGCTTAGTTTTTTAAATCCCGGCCTTGATACTGGAGGCAATTCATACAACATGATTCAGTCAATGATAACTGTAGGTTCGGGCCAATTTGCCGGCAAAGGGCTTGGACTGGGGACTCAATCGCGACTCTTATTTCTGCCTGAAAATCATACTGATTTCGCATTTTCTTCACTTGTTGAGCAGTTCGGATTTTTGGGTGGATTTGCAGTGCTCATGTGCTTTCTAGCTCTTTTTTTATCTCAGCTGCGAAGAATATTTAATTTTTTTTACCGGAAGGATGAAGATTCTGTGCAGTCGTTTCTCTATATTATTGGCTTTTTCTCTTACTTCCTATTCCAGACAATTATCAATATAGGTATGAATATGGGACTTTTCCCGATTGCGGGAATAGCGTTACCTTTTATATCTTACGGTGGATCGGCCGTCGTCGCAATTATGATAGGACTTGCGCTTTTACCCTCAAAGCAAAGTTGACTAAACCCCGCTCAGCGCGGGGCGGGGTTGAACTTTTGATTTTTTCAGGTATACTATTGAGATGGCAACACTCGCGGTTGTGAAAGTCGGCGGAAAGCAGTATCTCGTCAAAGATAACGACGAGATTGTGGTAGATCGTGTTGCTGCAGATGAAAAAAAGACAGTTGAACTCGAAACTCTTGCAACCTTCTCTGAAGATGGTGCAAAGCTTGAGTTGGGTGCTCCAGCGCTCGGAGCTTCGATAAAAGCAGAGGTCTTGGCACATCTAAAAGGTGAAAAGGTAAGAATTGCACGTTTTAAATCAAAAGTGCGCCGTCGCACAGTGCGCGGATTCAGGTCACAGTTGACACGCCTGAAAGTTTCAGTTTCAAAATAACATATGGCACATACAAAAGCCCAGAAGGCTGTTAAAGGTAATCGTGATTCACGCTCAAAACGCCTAGGGGTTAAAATCTTTGGTGGACAGGCTGCTATTGCGGGTAATGTCATTATTCGTCAAAAGGGAAGCCGCGTTAATGCAGGACCAGGAACTATGCTTGCAAAAGATTTTACGATCATGGCTTTAAAAAAAGGCAAGGTTGAATTCAAGATTCTTAAGGGTAAAAGGTACGTAAGCGTAGTAGAATGAGTGTATGCTAAACGATGAAAAGCAAGATCTTCTAAAACGTTTTTCTAATGAGAAGGACGTCTTCTTAAAAAGTAAGCTACTTGAATCCCTTGTACGTAATGCCGATATGAGAGTGACTGAAATAGCTCGACAAACGGGCGTTACAACGGCATATGTGTCACAGATACGGCGGATTGTCCGCATCCCTGATGTACTGTCAGACGGGTATTATGCCAAATTAATAAGCGCAAGCCATCTGATAATCATTTCACGGTTAAAAACTGAAGTGGATATGCTAAAAGTCTACGAAGAGGTTCTCTCATCCAGTTTGTCGGCCGTTGAAACCGAAGCGCTGGTTCGCGAAAAAATGTACGGGATTAAAAAAAACGGAAGCTATTTATCTCCTGAAGAAAAAAAAGAACAGATGACTTTTTTCTCCAATTTGTATCCTGACACTGAGCTCTCCGTTATTCAAACCAGAATAAAGTCAAAGCTTATTTTTACCTTCAAGGGAGACTTAGCTCATACGGGGAAACTCGTACGAAAAATGCTTCAAAAACTGCGGGCCGAGAAGTGATTGCAAATCTTCAGGAAGCGGATTTTTAATAATTCCCATTTGGTCTGCGGGTAGATATCGGTAGAAGACGAAGCCGATGATGTCCTCAACGGTTATTGTTCCAAATTCTCTCGAGTCAGAAGACCGCGGCCTGTTGTCACCCATAACAAAATAGTGATCAGGCGGCACCGTGATCGGTTGGTTTTCGACTAGAAATCCGCCGTCCCACAAGTTGGTTTTTGCCGCTATGTATGTTTCTGGCATCAACTTATCATTTACGAAAACTTCACTATTCCTGACCACGATGGTATCACCTGGCAGACCGATGACTCTTTTTATGTAATCGATATCCTTGTTTTTGGGCGACTTGAAAACGACAACGTCTCCCCGTTCTGGTGTTCTGAGTTTGTAGGTGATCTTACTGGTTAAGATGTAGTCTCCCGATATAAATGTTGGCTCCATAGAAGCTCCCCGTACTTGGTTTGGCTGAAGAATAAAAAGATACATAACTATAAAGAGCGATCCGATAAAGACGATGGTTTCGAGGATATCCATCACAAACTCAATTACGATTTTTACTGCGCCCATAAGAGGTAATTGTAAGGAAGCCAAAAGCAAAAAACAAGGGTCTGCTGATGTATAATACGTATACTTGGCTGTTTAGCTCAGTTGGCTAGAGCGTTCGATTCACATTCGAAAGGTCGGGGGTTCAAGTCCCTCAACAGCCACAGCTTAGTTGGATCTTCTGTAAAGTCGAAATAATAAAACGGTCATAGAACTGACGATCAGAGCAAAAGCTAACTGTAACAATCGACTTTTTGTTTTTTGTGAAACAGCTTCTTTTTTCGTCTCGTTTGACTTCTGGGTTGTACCAAGGACAACCGGTTTATTTTGCTTTGGCTGTATTAATTTTTTGATAACGCTTTCAACCCGTGACAAGCGTGTCGCTGGGTTAGTATTTGTTTTTGTGTCGGCGGTTGTAGTTCCGGCCGATGAGTGCGATGAAATCGCGGCTGCAGGCGAGGGGGTAGGCGAGATAAGCGGAGTAGGAGAGGGAAAAAGAGCAGATGCTGTGTCGTTGTTAAAGTTTATCGAGTAATTATCAACCTGCGAGCTTGGTGGATCGGCAGTTATTTCACCTTCAATTTTTTCCCAAATTTCATTTGCTTGACTAATCTGCCCAATATGGAGAGTATATGTGCCGAGATCCGTTCCTCGTACAGCAAGATTATAGAGTCCGTTTTGTGCATTGGGGATAAGTAGAATTCCACCATCTTCGTCAAATGTTTGACCATTATGTGATACTTGCATGACAGCAGGTGACTGGATGAGAAATATAAGAGAAGGTGATAGTTCTGTTTTTTTCCCCTCAACGATTTTGTCGTCTTCGAGGGGAATATGTAACACGTTCAAGATATTTTTTATTCCTTCCTTTTTTGCGATTAAATCTCCATGATCCAGTGAAACAATTTGTGAAGAAGCCCCTTCTATTGATGCGCTTTTTTGGAGCACTGTTCCGTCACCCGCATCATCCGCTTGTGTGATTGGAACACCATCAGAGTAGTTCCCTAGTAATGCATTAAGTCCCGTTGCCGGTTCAACGAGAAGCTCGTTTGGGGTATCATGTGTGTTTCCTGAAAACATATGAACCCACGAAGTAAGGGCGCTTATTTTTTTGTTATAAAGGGTCAGTAGTTCGTTTTTTACTGACATGTCCGTTGGTGGCACAAGTGCCCCTGCTGCGCTTCGAATAAAAGGAAAGATCGGAAAGAGGTCGCGAAGTACGGGCGCTCGCTTTTGTAACGTAATGCGGTCAGATTCGAGCGTGTCTTTATTTAAAACGAGCACGATCTTTTGCATCAGCCACATAAAACTATTGTCGCGCTCTATTTCTCCTGCTTCTACCGGTTTGTAAGCCTGCACGACGCCCAGATGAGGGCTTCCGACTGTAACGATACTATAAAGATCGTTCGTTCCCTTCTCGTGGACCCAAGAAGTCCCCACAAGTCCGCCAAGCGAGTGACCCACTAAACTTATGAGTCGATCCGGATGGCGAGTTTTAACATCCTCTCGAATGAATTGATCCAAATCGGAAGCAGAATCTTTAATACTTTTTCGCCAATCGTAGGGAAATAGAAAATAATCATCGTTTTCCTTAAGCCCCGCATTTTTAAGACTGTTTATCAAGCCGTCGTATTCTTTAACAAACGAAAGAAGATGCCAATCTTTGTATGAAGTCTCTTTATTGTGAAGGATTGCGTCTTTATTCCACGAGGCGAGAAGTCCGGGAATGATTACGATCGATTGTCTGGTGTGTGGCAGGGAGGTTGAAGCGCGGTTTAGATGCCAGTATCCGCGCTCATCAAGCCCAGAGTAATAGAGGTAAACTGTGTCTTTAATTCGAAGTACGCTTGATGAACTTATATGATTTTGATCATACGAATGATCCGATACGAGCATCGTGTTTTCAAATTCCCAACGCGAATCACACGAGATTTCACCGGTTAGTTTGTATGCGGAGATTCCGCTCCTATCAGGATGGTGAATGAATAGATGATGTATGCTCCCTTCGCTGAATAAAAACGGTCCATCGGCATTTGAAATTATCGGATTATTCGCGCATTCATTCCATATTTTTCCATCTTGAGATGTGGCCATACCAACCCTCCACCCGTAAGCGTTTGAGCCGGAATAAAACATAATATAGGTATTGCCTTGTTTCGTTACGTAAGGAGACGAAACACTACTGCTTGCCCATGGTGTAACTGGAGACAAAATCTCGCTTAG
>Ga0247727_10016090_pt1 | contig 12138 bp, 11 predicted proteins | sample WisWelCaveWW1625_FD_202498 | JGI IMG/M metagenome (GOLD analysis project Ga0247727, IMG submission 202498) | Biofilm microbial communities from Wishing Well Cave, Virginia, United States - WW16-25 | ecosystem: Environmental > Aquatic > Deep subsurface > Groundwater > Cave microbial mat | place...
CATGGTATACATATGAACACCGATGCCTATGAAAGACAAATAGATGATCAGGATCAATAACCTCTCTTTTTGGATTACCTCTTTTTGTTCAAACCAGCACAGCGTCAGCCACGTGCACAACATCAGGATGAACATCGAAACACCGTAAACTTCAGCCTCCACGGAATTGAACCAATAAGTATCGCTGAAACTGACCATCAAACTTCCCACCACACCCCCGCTGTAAAGAATCGTCAGTTTTATCCATGAATCGATAGGCACCAGCCAGTACCGGACAAGTTTCACGATCACTAAAAATGAGAACATCACTGTCATAGCACTGGAAAGGATGGTCAAAAAGTTGATCCGGTAGGCAATTTCCTTGAAAAAAAACAAGAGGAGGATAAATACGCGTCCAAGGATTATAAAAAACGGTGTCCCGGGCGGATGCGGGATACCTAGGGAATATGAGCAGGCAATAAATTCTCCACAGTCCCAGAAAGAAACCGTGGGGGCAACCGTTTTGAACAATACCCCAAAGGAAATCATAAAAACCAGTAAGGCCAACGCAACGGTAGTTATTCTCTCTCTGCGTACTTCTGCATCCATATAATTCTCGCTCTTTAATAAATATCTTTTTTACTTTATTTTCTTGTAGTCGCTAAAACTAAAATGAATTCCACTTTTTAGAAATAACACACAACTCTGTATAACCACTTTTACAAAAAGACTTCTTAAGAAAAGGCGCAAACGAGATATTCAACAGTTTCATGACAAAACCGTTGACACTGAAAGGATCGATTCCTCGGATATCCAAAATTTGCCAACCATTTTTCAAAAATAGATCGTGGAGTCCTTGATAAGTATAGGATCTTTCAAAACCGTGTTTCCAAGATCTAAAATGCAAAAGAATATAAAGTTTCCATAAAGAAATGCGAGCCGGTACAAAGGTAATTAATATTCCCCCCCCTTTCAATATTCTTTTCATTTCATCCAGAAAAGAACTTTCCTCCAAATGCTCCATCAAACCAGCGCTGTAAATTAAGTCGAAACTCTGATTGATGAATGGGCTAGATCGACAATACGATTGAACAACACAGGAAATTTCTTGACGGACAAGAAGTGTGGACCTCGTACTAAAATCTAATGCATAACAAATAGCATCCTTCCTCTGCAGATGAATTAGCCGGAGATTCGAACCAAAGCCACACCCCACTTCCATAACTTTCTTTTTCTTTGCATGAATCCGACTGATATATTCATTAATAATTTTATCTCTTTCGAGAATCATCCAACGCTCTGCTTTGGAAGTAACATAAGTTTTCCAATAATCATCCCAAGCAATCAAGTTCGAACCTCCCTCTTTGAAAAATTCAAAACATCAGACAGTCTCCGCTCTCTCCACGACAAAACGATTTCCCCCGGCCCGTTTTGCCTGATACATGGCCATATCCGCTTTCTCTAACAAAGTCTTTTCATCCATTTCCTCACTTGCGGAAGCGATCCCAATGCTTAAACTCGTTTGATTGTTTTTTTGTGCATTATAATATTGCAAAATACGCTCGGCAACCCGCGGCGTTCCTGTTTCAACTCCCTCAGGTAGCAGCACCAAGAATTCATCTCCCCCGTAGCGGAATCCTTCATCAATATCTTTACGGATCGATTTTAGAATAATCTCGCCCAACAAGTGAATCATCCGGTCGCCTGCCTGATGGCCTAGAGTGTCATTGAGTTCCTTAAAATGATCAATATCAATAAGTAACAAACCCAAAGAATGGAATATTTTTCGCCTGAGCAGCTGCTGGGTTTTCTGGAATTCCTGTTTAAAATGTCGACGATTATAAAGACCAGAAAGCGGATCCGTAATAGCGAGTTCTTCGAGCATTTGATTCTTCTTAATCAGCTCTTCTTCAAGTTTTTTCTTTTCCGTAATATTCTTGCAGATTGCCACATGACCAATTTTAGCCTGCTCTTCATTGCGCATCGCTGCGATACTGATATTGACATAGATCAGGTCTCCAGGTTTAGTTTTCATAATCAGTTCGCGATTGACAATCGAACCGTAAAATTCCAGTTCCTTGAAAATGCCATCTTCCTGCACTCCCTGAAATAAAAGATCCTTCAGACTCTTTCCTAATACTTCATGCTGTTGATACTTGAGCTCTTTCTCTGCACCTTGATTAAATTTCAGAATATATCCTTGCTGGTCCAACGTAAAAATGATATCTGCCGAATTTTGTAAAAGACTTTCATAGTATTTGACAAGGTTGTTTTTCCGCGTCAGCAACCGATCCATTTTCTCAAATTCCTCGGTTCTTCCCTTCTCTGAAGATCTTTTTGGCCAAAACAAATAGCAACAAACTGAATTGACAAGAGCTAATCCTCCGATGATCCCCAGTCGCCAGAAAGAAAACGAACTGACCGTTAAAACAATGGCGCTCAAGAAATTCAAACCAACGAGTGAAATAAAAACGACTTTTCTCATATAAACGAACCTCTCGAGTGGACCCTACGACAAGAAGAATATAAATTTCAGATGCACTGAATATCAATTTTTTTAAAGGAATCACAATTTAGAATCTCCAGATTCAGAATTGTTTGCTGCTTGTCAAAATATTTATTATTTTACCTCTCCGATTACTAATATGATGAAGTACTCCCATAAAATCAGACGTGCTGATTTTGCCGGAAGTTGGTATCCGGATCAGGCTGAAACTTGTATCCAGGAAATTACAAGTTTCCCATCTCTTAAAAAAGCAATCTCTAGTCCAGAAAAAAAGATCGGAGGAATAGTACCCCATGCCGGTTGGTTTTTTTCTGGAGAGATCGCGGCGACTGTAATCGCCCATCTGGCCCTTGCGAATCCAAATGCCGATACCGCCGTTATTTTTGGAATGCACCTGGGGTCTAACGATGGAAATTATATCATGCGGCACGGAGGATGGGAAACCCCGCTCGGCCCGCTTCAGGTGGATGAAGAATTTACCGAAGGGTTGGCTAAACAATTAAAATTTATTCAGGAAACACCTGATAATTACCGTCCCGATAATGCTGTGGAATTACAACTACCATTCATCAAATACTTTTTTAAGGAAATAAAAATCATAGCGATTGGTGTTCCCCCCAATAATGAAAGTATCGATTTAGGAGAAAAAATCGTAGGGATGGCGCAAAAACTGAATCGCCGCATCATCGTCCTTGGATCAACCGACCTGACCCATTATGGACCGAATTACAATTTTATGCCGAAGGGAAGCGGCAAAGACGCCCTGCAGTGGGTAAAGACCGAAAATGATCGAATCATTATTGATCATTTCATAACACTCCAGCCTCACGAAGTCATTTATTCCGCATCGCGCTACCGTAACTCCTGTTGCGCCGGTGCCGCTGCCTCTGCCATCTCCGTTGCGAAATGTTTGGAGGCAAAACAAGGAACCCTCCTGCAATATGGAACAAGCTATGAAAAGCATCCCAATTATAGTTTTGTTGGTTACGCGGGGGTCGTTTTTTAAAAAAAGGATAAAAACTGGATGAAAGCCTTAATCTTGACGAACGAATATCCGCCAAATATTTACGGCGGCGCTGGCGTTCACGTGGACTATTTAACGCGGGAACTCTCACGCCTGATTGATCTGGAAGTTCGCTGTTTTGGAGAACAAAAACTTGAACATAACCATCTCAAAGTAACGGGCTATCTTCCCCAATCCATTTCGTTTGACCAGTCTTCATCGAAATTAAAATCCACACTGCAAACGATTCTCCGTTGTTTAAAATTTAATATTGATCCGACAGATGCTGCGGTGGTTCATTGTCATACCTGGTACACCCATCTTGCCGGAATTCTAACCAAGCTGCTCTACGGTTGTAAGCTGGTGATTACAACCCACTCTCTGGAACCCTTACGCCCATGGAAAGTGGAACAGATCGGCCGCGGTTATCAGTTTTCATCCTGGGTGGAAAAAACGGCAATTGAAATGGCCGATGCGGTTATCGCGGTTTCTCAAGGAACCAAGACAGACATTTTGAAATATTTCAAGGTTTCGCCTAAAAAAATTCACGTGATTTATAACGGCATTGATACTGCCGAATATAAACAGACAACCGCAACATCCGCTCTGATAAAACATAAAATTGATCCTTCTCGACCCTATCTACTCTTTGTCGGTCGTATCACCCGTCAAAAGGGAATTATTCACTTGGTCAATGCAATTTCATATTTTGATCCCAATCTTCAAATAGTACTTTGCGCAGGGACTCCGGATACCCCTGAAATCGCCAAAGAAATGGAAGTCCGCATGGCTCAGATCAAATCAAAACGTCAGCATGTTGTATGGATCCCCGAAATTCTTGATAAACCCTCGATGATTGAACTTTATTCTCAAGCCACGGTCTTTTGTTGCCCATCTATTTATGAACCTTTTGGTATCATCAATTTGGAAGCGATGGCTTGTGGAATCCCCGTCGTAGCGAGCGCTGTGGGCGGGATTAAAGAAGTTGTCCGGAATGGAAAAACAGGTTATCTCGTACCTTTAAAACAATTCTCACATAGTCCTTTTGAACCTAAAAATCCCAATAAATTTTCTCGCGATTTGGCGATGACAATTAATCGGGTCTTCAACAACCCGGCTCTCGGTAAAAAAATGGGAGAAAATGGCCGTCAGCGTGCAGAAAAAAAATTTTCCTGGCAGATCATTGCCCGGCAGACTTTAAACCTCTACCAATCCATTATCAATCATGTCTATCACAAAAAAACCTGAAAAAAAATATATTTTAAAAGCAGCTCCAACTAAAAAGAAAAGATCCCCTAAACCTGACTCGAAATTTTCCGTTGCCTCTCCAATGGAAAAAATTGAAAAGTTGGATTCCTCGCCTCTTAGTGTCATCATCGAAAATGTTCAGCCCGCAATAGACAATGGGCGCTTCCCCATTAAGCGGATTGTCGGAGACACCGTAGCAGTGACTGCCGATATATTCAAGGAAGGCCACGACTCACTTAAGGCTTTTCTTTACTTTAAAGATAAAAAATCCAAAACTTGGACAAACCTTGAAATGAAATTTTTGGAGAACGACCGCTGGCAAGCTGAATTTAAGGTTACAGAGAATACGACTTATCAATACACTCTTAAAGCCTTCCCTACGCTGGCTCCCAAACGAGTCACTGAACATGGAAAAATTTTTGAAATAATTGTAGACATTCCCCTCGCCCGTTTTGCTTCCTGGTATGAAATGTGGCCACGCTCACAGGGCACGATTCCTAATAAAAGTGCTACATTCAAGGATATGCAAAACCGTCTTCCTGAAATCGTAGCGATGGGTTTCAATGTCGTCTATCTAACACCCATCCATCCCATTGGTCGGACCAAACGTAAAGGTCCGAATAATTCTGTAAACTGCGGTCCGGCTGACCCCGGCTGCCCTTATGCAGTTGGCAATGAATTGGGAGGACACAAAGCGATTGAACCGTGTCTCGGTTCATTCAAAGATTTTGATCTTTTCATAAAAAAAGCCAACACTCTTGGAATAGAAATTGCGCTGGACATTGCCCACACCTGTTCTCCGGATCATCCCTATGTCAAGGAATATCCCGATTGGTTCTACCATAATTCTGACGGAACGATCGAATGCGCCAAAAATCCTCCAAAGATTTATGAAGATATTTATCCGCTCAATTTCTATTGTAAAAACTGGCGGGAGCTTTGGAACGAAATGCTGGATATCTTTTTGTTCTGGATCAAACGGGGAGTTAAAATATTCCGGGTGGATAACCCGCACACCAAACCCTTTGATTTCTGGGAATGGATTATCAATCAAGTTCGTCAGCTTCATCCCGATGTAATCTTCTTGTCCGAAGCCTTTACCCGTCCCAAAATTATGAAACTCCTGGCCAAACTTGGCTTTACGCAAAGCTACAGCTATTTTACATGGCGTAATTCTAAACGTGAATTAACCGAATACTTATCAGAACTTTCCACCCTTCCGGTCAGCGATTATATGCGGGGGAATCTCTTTACGAATACCCCGGATATTCTACCGTTTATTCTTCAGCAAGGAGGCCGCACCGCCTTTAAGATACGAATTACGCTTGCCGCCACCCTCTCTCCGCTCTACGGAATTTATAACGGCTTTGAACTGTGCGAAAATCAGGCGGTACCCGGGAAAGAGGAATATATCAACTCTGAAAAATATCAATTTAAAATCTGGGATTGGAACCGTCCCGGACATATCAAAAAATATATTTCACGGCTGAATCAAATTCGTAAAGAAAATACGGCTCTTCATGATTACAACAATCTTCAATTCTGGCGTGCCGATAGCGATCAAATTCTGTTTTACAGCAAAATTTCCCCGGATAAAAAAAATGTTTTGCTAATCGTTGTCAATGTTGATCCCTATCATACCCATGATTCTTTTATCTATGTTCCACTAGCCGAATTGAGCCTTACTGAATCGGAATCCTACCGTGTTAGAGACTTAATAACAAATAAAGTATATTTCTGGCGGGGCTCTCAGAATTATATCAAACTGAGTCCCGATCAGGAAATGGCCCATCTCTTCCGGCTCGAAAAATAAACCGTATTCTTTTATTTTATCTTTCCTCTTCTTTCCGCCATCGCTCTTTACGCAAAAATAATTGAATTATTCCAGTAAATTATTTATCTTGTTTTTTAATGAGATTTATGATTAAGGAGTCATACAATGGCTAAACAGACTCTCCTGTTCCGTGAAGGGATTCCCGTAGAATGTGAAATTCCGGAAAAAAATCTGCTCTATGTTGCATATCCGGCCAAGATCCCCAATATTCCAGATCAAAACCAGGTGATTGAGGATGCTTTGCAGAACCCTGTTGGCTGTAAGCAGTTGGAAAAAGAATTAAAAGCAGAGGATAAAGTTGTTATACTGGTGGATGATATAACCCGCCCCACACCGACAGCTAAAATATTACCGCAGATTCTAAAGCGGATTCATCGTGTCGGTATAAAAGAACAACGGGTTAAAATCATCATGGCCATGGGGACTCACCGTCCCATGACCGAGCAGGAATTACGTATCAAATTAGGTCAGGAAGTTGTTAAAAAGTATACGGTCATTAATCGTGATTATCGAGAAACCTCTAAATTCGTCTTTCTTGGTATGACCGAAAGCGGGACTCCCATCGAAATAGATAAAGAGGTCCTGGATGCGACGTATGTCATTGCCTTGGGGAATATCTGTCCGCATATTTCCGCAGGCTGGAGTGGCGGTTCAAAACTCATCCTACCCGGAATTTGCAGCCAAAGGACAACGGACAAGATGCACTACATGGCCTGTACAGTACAGCCCGTGTTGGAAATACTGGGTGTACGGGAAAATAAGCCAAGACAAGAAATGGATAAAATCGCCGCCCAAGTGGGACTCAAATTTATTTTCAATACAGTGCTTGATGAAAAGCATAATATCATCGCTGCCTTTGCCGGCCACTTTATTGAAGCCCACCGCCAAGGCTGTGCTTTTGCCGAAAAACTCATGGTGGTGCCGATTCCTCAAAAAGCGGATATCCTGATTGTTTCAGCCCATCCGTGTCATTTTGATTACTGGCAGGGCATTAAACCCTATACTTACGGACACCGCGGCGTGCGGGATGGCGGAGTTTATATTTTTATGCTGGATGGTACGGAAGGACTTTGCGGCGATGCCCCTTCGCATGATTATACAGTCAGAACCTACCTGCTCCATACCTTTGAACAGCTCAAGGCTGCTGTTGAATCAGGTGAAATCACGGATATTGTTGGCGTCAATGTCCCCATGTATCATTCAATGGTGCGTCACCGGACTAAAAATTTCTTGGTGACAAACCATCTGTCACAGAACGATGTCCGGGCCATTGGATTTGAACAGGTCTCGGATATCCAAAGTGCGCTTAACAAAGCCTTTAAAATAATGGGTCAAGATGCCCGGGTTGGGTTGATTCCTTATGGCGGAGAAACTCTTGTTAGAACGGAAAAATAGACGCGAGTTTTAACTTTAAATAAAATTCATAACTAATTAATATTACAGATGTAACAATGATTGCGTTGCGTAAATTTGGAAAAACTAAAGTCAATATGGGAATCAAGAAAATGCCCATTCCTAAACCAGAACCCAACAATATTCTTGTGGAAGTTGCTTCGGTTGGAATCTGCGGTAGCGATCTTCATATCTGGAGAGATGAAAAACCTCATAAAGAACCCGTGACATTGGGTCACGAATATGCCGGTGTTATTGTTGAAAAAGGGAGAGCCTGCTCCGATCGCCTGAAAGTTGGGGACCGGATTTGCGGAGATCTGGAAACTCTGCAGGGACGGATCGGAACGGATGTGGATGGGGCCATGGCTAATTTTTTAACCATCCCCGAAATCCTCGCGCACAAACTACCCGAAAATGTAACTTTTGATCAGGGCGCCATGATTGAACTGGTTTGTTGTATGGCCTATTCCGCCATGTTCCGGACTCAGCTTCACCCGGCTGATTTCGTGGTGATCACCGGTCCTGGTCCCATCGGACTGGTTATGATGCAAATCGTCAAATTGTATAGTCCCCGCTGTGTGGTTGTTATGGGATTGAAAAGCGATGAAATGCGTCTGAAAAAAGCCAAAACGCTCGGAGCCGATTATACATTTTACAGTGAAGATGATCCGGTTTCAAAAGTCATGGATTTGACACACGGTAAGGGTGCCGATGTCTGTATTGATTGTTCGGGTGGTGAAAAAGCTATCACGCAGTGTACGCAAATGGCAAAAATAGGCGGCTGGATCACGATCATTGGTCTATGGGGCTCTGACATTAAAGTCAATCTGGACAAAATTCCCTATCACAATTTAACTGTCCGTGGCGGTTGGGGCTGGGCTGGAATGGAATCCGGCGATCAGACGATCCGTATGCCGGCGGGTTTTCATTCATGGGAACGGGCCCTCGAAATTGTCGCCATGAACAAAATTCAACTGACCGGCTTAATTACAAACCACATTGAGCTTGAAGATTGGCAGAAATATTTTGAGCGACTCGAGAAGAAACAGGATATTAAAGTAATGATTCATCCCAACGAAAAATATAAACCAGGTAAAAAATAAAGGCTCTGAATGGCAAAATATCATTTTAATCCCAAAGAACTGATTAAAGGGTTAAATCCCTCCCAGCTGGGACTGCGCTATATCTCTACACAACGCATCGAATTAGGCCCCGCTAAAAAACCGCTAAAAATCAATTCCAAAAATCTGGAATTATGTTTTATTCCAATTTCTGGCGATGTGGAATACAAAATTAATGGGGTAGACGGCACGATCAAAAAAATGGATATTCTATACCTGCCTTGGAAAACAACCACAATTCTGACTTCTAAAAACCCATCTGTTTGTATGATGTTCGCTGCCCCCTCAGATCGGCCTACGGACTTGGCTATAATTCATTTTGAAGATATTGCCCGCCATCCGACCCGTAAGGCTGTATATGGGAGTGCTGAAAAAAATTGTTTACGGACAGTCTACCACTATTTAGATGACCAGTTTAAAGCCTGTCGACTCATGGTCGGAATTTGTCAGGGTAGTACTGGAGGCTGGACCTCCTGGCCCCCCCATGAACACGCCACTAAACGGGAAGAGGTGTATCTGTATTTTGATATGGGCGAAGCCTTTGGGGTTCAGTGCGTCTATGAAAAAATGGACAAGCCCATGTTTGTAGGTATGGTCCGTGATGGGGATCTGGTTTCGATCCCACGGGGTTTTCACCCCAATGTCGGATGTTCAGGCGGCAGAATTTCATTTATCTACGTCATGGCCGCTAAAAAGGCGGGGGACCGAAACTTTATGGATCTAACGGTTCAGAAAGAATTTGGAGATAAATTCAATTGAATATAAAATTTTCTCAATCCTCATTCGTTTATTTTAATTATTCACTCAAATACGCCATTCAGGACTTGGGCGAAGCAGGCTATCAAGGAATTGAAATTTGGGGTGGCCGCCCTCATTATTACCGGCAGGATCTGGATAAGGAGTTTAAAAGTCTGCTAAAGATACTGGACAAATACAATCTGGTTGTTCCCAATTTCATCCCGGCCCAATTCCGTTACCCTTCCTATTTATGCAGTCTGAATGAAAAAATCCGCAAGGATAGCGTAGACTATATCAAGACTGCAATCCGGAATGCCGTTAAATTCAGATCCCCTTCGGTGAGCATTTGTCCTGGTATGGCAATTGAGGGGGATCCCCTTGAAAAGGCTTGGAAGAATTTCAAAAAGAGTTTGCAGCAATTATTAGACTTTTGTGACAAAAAACCGGTGCTGCTCTTAATCGAACCCGCACATCGTTGGGAAACGAATTTAATCCTGACCATTTCTGACTGTGTTCGGATGCTCAAGGAGATCAAGTCTAAAAAATTAGGAATCCTATTAGATACAGGTCATTGTCATATCAACAGAGAGGATTTCAAGCGGACCGTAAAGGAGGCTTCATCCTATCCCCTGCATATCCATATTGATGACAATGACGGACAAAGTGATCAGCATAATATCCCCGGCAAGGGGAGTATTCAATTTCAGACTTTAGCCGAGGCCTTAAAGGCAATTAATTATAGCGGATTTATATCGGCCGAATTGGGGTTTCAATATACCCTTAATCCTCAGCAAGCTGTTCGCGAAACACTCAACGGAATAAAAAAAATATTTCAATAACTCTATCAGGAAATTCTTGATATGCCCATATCTGTTCATGAGAATGAGATTCCTAAAGTCCCTATGCCGGGTCATACCACTCGTAAATTAATTGATGAAAAAAATGGAGCTGTAAAAGGATATTGCATCGGTGTGACAGAATACACTGCGGAAGAATTTCCTTCGACCGGTGTTCATGAAGATCAGGAGGGATTCTATGTAATTGCCGGAGAAGGAGTCGCTAAAGTTGGCGAACAGCAATTTCCGGTGCGTCCAGGTTCTGCCTGGCTTGTTCCCAAGGGGACCCTACATAGCCTGAAAAAAAAAGCTGGCTCAATCCCCCTCAAGGTCATCTGGTCCCATGGCGCAGTGTAATTGTTAATTTCTTGCCATGCCATCTTCTCTTTCCCTCCCTGGTTCTCCGCCCTTTCTGACCAAAGTTGAACTAGAGGCTAAACTCGCAAAAGCTAAAAGTTTTCTGCAAGAGCATCAACTTCGGCAGATCCATTTCGAATCAGATGGAGATATGCGCTGGCTGACTGGACAATCCCACCAAATTCTAAATACCCTTCCTTCCAGTCCATCCAAAGTTCAGGCTATCCTTGCTTTAACAGATTCCGGATTTTTGATTAACTTCTATTGCAACCGGTTGGAATATCCCCGCTTCTCCCTGGAAAAATCGCCTGTTTTTCTACAAATTTCTGATCTTAAAACAAAAATACAGATTAAAGACACTCCCCTGACTCCGCAAACAATCTGCAGTCGTTTTCAATCTACACTTTTTAAGCAATGGCGTAACACGGGACTGGGGACGATCACGGCAAGTGCAGATCAAAATAGTTTTAAAAAACTGACATGGCTTACAAAAGCAACGCATCTCTTGTTAATCAGAACTCTCCATGAACTAAAAGAGGGCATGAACGGACTGGATGTTAAATCACTCGTTTGTAGTAATCTGATCCGCTCTGGAATTGAACCCAATTTAATCCTGGTTGGTCTGGCAGGACAAGAAAATTTTTTTCACCCCATTCCTGATTCCAGATATAAGTTAAGAAAGGGAACCTGGATTAAAATTGCCTGCGGAAGCCGTTTTGCAGACCAGATTGCATCCCTCACGGTGATGGGGAAATGGCAGTCTAAAATTGCCTCTGATGAAAAAAGAATATTTGCAGCATTGCAGGAAGCGGCTTTGCGCTACGCGGAACGATTTAGACCGGGAATTCTGGAACACTCTTTGTATCGGCAGGTAGGACGTATTTTTAGGGAGGTCGAAAGGAAGAGAAAGATCAAAAACTTTTCAAAATCGGCATACAATCACCATCTCGGTGGTCCGCTTTCTCCAAACGCAAATAGAGATTACACGATCACCCGTACAGGGCAACGCGAGATACTTCCCAATCAGGTCTTTGCTATTAATCCGGTGGATATCCTCAAATATTTCAAAATAGAAGTGATGGGTTTGACCGGCAGGTCTGCTGAAGAAAAACCCCGAATCCTGA
>Ga0247727_10016091_pt1 | contig 12136 bp, 19 predicted proteins | sample WisWelCaveWW1625_FD_202498 | JGI IMG/M metagenome (GOLD analysis project Ga0247727, IMG submission 202498) | Biofilm microbial communities from Wishing Well Cave, Virginia, United States - WW16-25 | ecosystem: Environmental > Aquatic > Deep subsurface > Groundwater > Cave microbial mat | place...
GATTTAGTCCCTTGACTGCCAATGCTCCTGCGGCGAACAGCAGGGAATCGCCAGGCAGGAAAGGCGTCACCACGAGTCCTGTCTCCATGAACACGACAAGGAACAGAATGGCGTATGTCCAGATGCCGTATTCCTGCGCGATGATGTCCAAGTACTTGTCCACGTGCAGGATGATCTCGACCAGGCTCATCCGCGCACTTCCTCGCACGCAAGAGGCGTCACTTGGATGCCTCGATCTTTCACATACGTATCCTTTGCAGCCGCAGCCACTGCTTCCTCAGGTGTCCGCCATGGACGTTTTATCTCTGCCATCAGCCTGTGGTCTCTGACAAATGTCTTCTTGTGGGCCTTCTTGAACTGTTTTACAGAATGCGTGAGTTCGAGAGGCGGCCCTGCGCGTATCATTGTCGCAGGCAGCGTGCGCGTCTTGACGACATACCAGTATTCTGCGTGAGCTCCCTTGTTCCACCGCCAGCCTGAAGCGACGATATCGAATTCATCAAGATACCGCTTGAGGTACTCGAACACGTGCAGCAGCTTTGTGCCGACAACGTCCTCTTTGCCCTTTGGGGCCTTTGCGCAGAACTGCAGTACATGCCCGCGCTTGGCCAGCTTGCCGAGGTCGACTTCTGTCTCGACAAAGAATTCCCTGCTCGGCTTTTTCAGGAACTTCTGCGCTGCGATGACAAGTCCGTGATACTTGTCAATATTCAATGCCGCAGCTGCATTGCGCTCCTTCTGCACAGGATCGATTATTATCAAAGGACCTTGTATCTTGCTCTTGTTGAGCACGAACAATGCTTTCTTGTCATAATGGTGATAATAATCAATTATCGTCTTTGGTTTCCATCCCGAAGCAGCCTTCAGCAATGGAACAAATCCACGATAGTACGTCACCAGTATGTCGACAACGTGGCCAGAAAACCCGCGTATGTAGCTTTCTGCGCCGTAAACCCCTTGTGCCTTGCAGAATTTCTTGAACAACCTGATGTCTTCCTTGTGCTTCTTGCCGTTGCGATTGACCCATTGGACATGTAAAGGAGAAAAATCAGTCACGTTCTGCGCATCTTCTGCCTTCCTTATCGCGAGAACTGGCACTATTTCGAACTTGAACTGCTTCTGCTTTACCCAGAAATAATCCCTTGAGCCGTGCACGCGTTCTGCCTTCCAGGATTTCAATGCCTTTGCCAGCATCCCGCTCAAATCATCGTTCTTGTACTTCATCGCGAACTGCACGAACACGTCAACGTCATAATCTCCCTTGAGCCAAGTATCCTTGGCATAGCTGCCGCCCAATACTGCCTTTGCAGAAGCCTTGCTCTTTCTCAGCGATGAATTGAGCTTTGTCAGGAAGTCATTTACTATGCTCAGGGTTTCCTTCCGCTCTTCCTTGCTCGGCGTGATGTCCTCGAGGACTTCCTTGAGAATGGCTTTGATATTAGGCACTTCTTCATGACACACGTGTCGCTATAAAAATCTTTTTATACTCTCGTCTGAATAGGTGGCGCATGAAGACCATAATCCTAGATACGAACTTCCTAGTTGACTGCCTTAACTGGAAGGTTGATTTCTTCACAGAGCTCCAGCGCATCTGCGACTTCAAATATCAGCTCGCGGTCATCGACAAGATGATTGACGAACTTGATACAGTCATCAAGGAAGGCAAGCAGACAGAGAAGATAGGTGCCAGGCTTGCGAAACAACTCATCGCCAAAGGCAGAATAAGCATAATAAAGACTGACAAGAAAGGTCACACTGACGCACTCATCCTCAAGCACGCGACAAAAGACACGATTGTAGCCACACAAGACCAGGCCCTGAAGCGGAAGCTTAAGGAGAAACGCATCCAAGTCATCGTCATCAGGCAGAAGAAGTATTTGGAGCTTATCGGGCGATAGCTTTTTAAACACCCCTCTGTCCTCCACCGTCAATGAGATGCCTGGGCTTTAGGGCCTGCAGGCATTGATGCAAACCAAGGGGTAAAAAATGTATTACAAGATCACGGTTCAGGATCATATCCGCGTCTCGCCGAGGTTTTTCGGCAAGGAGATCAAGGACGCGGTAAAGGCAGGAATCAAGCTCAAGTATGACGGCCTCATTGACCAGCAGCTCGGCGTTGTAATTGACGTGGTTGAAGTCAAGGATGTCGGCGAAGGAGTAATAATCGCTGGCGATGGCGCAAGCTATTACGATACAACGTTTGACATCATCACGTACAAGCCTGAATTGCAGGAAGTCGTGATGGGCAGGATAAAGGACATTGCGGACTTTGGCGCGTTCATCACGCTAGGCCCGATAGACGGCATGATCCACATCTCGCAGACAATGGACGACTTTGTGAGTTTCGCAAAAGAAAAGGTGCTTTCAGGCCGCGACAGCAAACGCGTCTTGAAGGTCGGCGACGTCTGCCGTGCGCGAGTGATAGCAGTGTCGTTCAAGGACCCTAACAACCCCAAGATCGGCCTGACAATGCGTCAGCCAGGGATGGGCAAGCCAGAATGGTCTGTTGCTGCTCAGGCTGCGCCAGAGGCAAAGGAAGAAAAGGCTGAGAAGAAAGCCAAGAAGGAGAAGAAGTAAAAATGACGAAAAAGAAAGCATGCAGGAAGTGTAAGCTCTTTGTTGAGGGCGACGAATGCCCGGTCTGTCACAGCGCACAGTTTGTTTTGAACTGGAAAGGCAGGATTCACATCATAGACAAGAACAAGTCTGACATCGCCAAGAAGATGGGCATCGAAGTGAAGGGCGAATATGCTATCAAGGTGACATAGATGGACATAGCGATAGACAAGACCAACGAAAACCCGTTCCTGCAGCGCAAGGAAGTGCACGGCAAAGTGACTTTCACAGGCGCAACGCCATCGCAGAAGCAATTGGCAGACTCGCTCGCGACAAAGCTGAGCGCAAAGGCAGACGCCATCTTCGTCCAACACATTTATTCGAGCTTTGGCGCGCAGCAAGCAAAATTCGAGGCTCACGTTTATCCGAGCAAGGAACTGCTCGACAAGGTTGTCAGGCTTGGCAAGAAGGCAAAGGAAAAGCTCGCAGGCAAGGCGCCAGAAGCTGGTGCAGCGCCTGTAGCAGCTCCTGCAGCCGTAGCTGCAGAAGCCCCTAAAGCAGAAGCAAAACCAGCTGAGGCAAAGAAAGAGGCTAAACCAGCTGAGAAGGCTGCAGAGGCCAAGAAGGAAGCTGCAAAGCCTGCTGAAGTGAAGAAAGAAGAGCCTAAGAAGGAAGCTGCAAAGCCTGCTGAAGTGAAGAAAGAAGAGCCTAAGAAAGCAGAAGCAAAGGCATAAACATGGCAGACAAGAAAGGCGCACCCAAAGGGATATGGAACACGTTCGAGAAGAAAGGCGACAAGGTCGCGAAGAAGAACAAGTACTGCCCAAAGTGCGGCACAGGCTTCGCGCTGGCCAGCCACCAAGGAAGACTTTACTGCGGCGGCTGCCATTACACAGAATTCACGAAGATTGAGAAGAAATGATCACATATTCCGCTTGTAGTCGCGGAAGATTTCTGAAAGCCCTTTCTGGACATACTTTCGTCTGATGTCCTGCAATCGCAGGATGAGTTCAGGCTCCATACCCTCCATGACCAGAGGCACATGTCCTTCATCTAGGACCCCGCCGTTCGCTACAATGAACTTGTCGTCAATTACAGTCAACGAGGTCGCTTGTTGATACTGATGCCCGCGTTGGAATAATGTGTGAGAGTCCCAACGCTGCGGCTGTGCGTGAGCGATAACCAGGACCCGATGCGCCTCAGCGACATCTGTCTCCTTACTTGTGGTCTCAACCCGGTACATAAAATTGTAAATGCCGTTAGGGGTTGATAGGCTGCTCGTTAAGCATTTGCTGCGATTGTCCTGCCTGCCAGAAATGATGTTGTAGAGTGCGAGCATAACAAGGGGATCTTTCTTAGCAAGCGCCTCGTGCGCTGGTTTTGGAGACTCGGGTGGCAGTGGTGACCGTGTTTCCTCTACCACCACTAACTCAATCCCCTCTTTTTTCATTCTGTTTCTCAGGGGAGGCGATATAGCTATAAAAGAATTTCTGTTCTCCAGAATCACTTCTCGCCTTGCATGATGATTATGTCTTCTGTGGTGAGCTTGCCGCCTTTTGCCATCTTCTCCTTGACTGCCGCGAGCTTCTCTGAGAATGTCCTCTTGCGCTTCTGTTCATACTCTGCCTCTTTTTCCTTTCGCTCTGCGTCGAGCTTTGCGCGAAGCTCTGTCGCCTGCTTCTGCAAGACATCAAGCTCTTCGCCCAGCTTTGTCATCTCTGATTTTTTCTCGCCTATTTCCTTGATCAATGTGTCTCCCTTGCCTTTCAGGGCGTCGATCTTCCTGCTTGTCTCGACAAGCAGGTTGTGCTTCTCCTGCGACAATTTCGCTTTCTGCTGCATCTCCCTGTGGGCAGTGTCTGCCTGTGCGCGCAAGGCGTCTATTTCCTTGCTGATGTGGTGTGATTTGCCCCAGATCTCATTGGCTTGTTTGGCAGCAGTATAGCGCTTCTTGAGCTCTTTGATCTCCTTCATGAGCGCTTTCTCTTTCTCGAATTGAAGCGCTTCTGTCTCTATCCTTTGCTCAAGCTTGTCCATCAACCGCTTCAGATAGGAAGGATTGTCCCTGGACTCTGTCTTTCCAGAAGCTTTCTTTTTCTCTGCGTTGAGTTTCTTTGCTTCATCTATCTTGTTCTTGAGCTGCTCATTGAGCTCTGTCCTGCTCTCCTTGTGCTTCTTGACCTCGTCAGTGAGCTGGTCGCGTTCCTGCTTCAATCGTTTGACTTCAGAAATAAGCTGGTGGATCTCCTTGCTGACTGGTGTCCTGTGCTGGAATGCCTCTTCTTTCTGGCCGTGCAACTCGTGCAATCGTTGCCTCAACGCCTTTATCTTGGGTTGAAGCTCATCCAGGTTTGCTTGGACAGCCGTGCGTTCATCTGGTGTCAGCATTGGCAGATGCCCTTGGCTCGTTGTCTCGACTGGTAGCCGCCAAGAGCGTACAACTACCAGCGCTCAGGCGCCTTCCTTATCCGAACAGCGCGCTGAGGCCAGCAGCTGCAGCTTCTTCCTGCTTCTTCTCTTCAGCCGCGGACTTCTTCTCTTCTTTCTTCTCTGCCTTTGCTTCTCCGCCAGCAGGCGCAGCAGCAACAGCGACAGGAGCGACCGCTGCCTTCTTCACTGCTTCGTCTATGTTGACGCCTTGCAGTGAAGCGACAAGTGCCTTGATGCGGGCTTCGTCTGACTTGACGCCAGCTGCCTCAAGCACTTTCTTGACAGTCGCCTCGTCCACCTTGCCGCCAGCCTTGTGGATCAGCATGGCCGCATAGATGTATTCCATTTTGTTCATTCCTCCAAATTATGATGTTTTCGGTAATTCTGATTGCAATGCCTGCGCTTCCCGGTCTGCCTTTGCCAAAAGCTCTTCAACAAGTTCTGGCTCCATTACCGCGCCTTCAAGACCGACTGCCTTTGCTTCGCGGAATGCCTTTTGCAGCAATGGTTCTGCAGTGTCCTTGGTAGTGTAAACCGTCTCGATCGCGAGGTTGAATGCCCAGCTTGCCGCGGTTGTCAGGTCACTCATGAACTTGGTTTCGTCGATGTCAAGCACGGTCTTTGGATATATCGTGCCGCCTTCATACACCGCGATGAGGTCAAGCCCGACTTCCATCGGTTCGATGCCAAGTCGTGTGAGCATTGCTGCGAGCGCAGGCTTGACTGCCTGGCCTTGCTTTGCGACAACAGAGTCTACCTTGACCGCGACCTTGCCGCCTTCCACTCCTGCCTTGATGCCTATCTGCGCAAGCTCGCTGAGCACAGGCCCTGGCGCAAAAGGAGTCGGGCCTGCAGGGACAACGAGGTCAAACGGCGCCTGCTGTCCTGCCTTGATAGGCGCCTTGCTCTTGTTCTTCTTTATGGTCTTGAACAGGGCGAATGGATTGTCTTTTGTGAATATCATCGCAGGCATCTCAGGCAATGCCTGTTCGAGCTTCTCAATGCCTGCCTTGCTTGCCTTGAGCTTCTCAAGAGCCAGCAGGATCAGGCTCTTCTTTGTCATGAGCATCTCGACGTTCTGCCTGAGCGTGCTGCGCATCCGTGCGAGCTGTGCCGCAGGCAGGCCGTGCATGTTGAGTATGCCGATGATAGGGTATTTCTTTGACAGGTCCTGGATTCTCTTGACTATGTCTTTCTTCGCCTGCGCTGCGTTCGAGGTTTTTTTGCCGCGGTCTTTCCTGCCCATTATGCCTCGGCCTCCTTCTTTGCAGCGGCTTTCTTAGCCGCGGTTTTCTTCGCAGGAGCTTCTGCTTCCGGCGCCTTGTCTTTTTCCTGCTCGGCTGGTTTTGCCTTCGGAGCAGCAAGCGCTCGCTTCTTCTCAGCGATTTCTTCTGCTGTCGCTCCTACCTTGAGCACAGGGCCCATCGAATACTTGAGAAGGATTGATTTGATGTTGTTGTTTTCCTGGGGAAGGGCGTGTATCACTGTGTTGTAGACTGCCATTATGTTCTCGATGAGCTGTTCGTCAGGCATATCCTGCTTGCCGATTGAGGACTTCGCAGATAGTTGTGTCTTCGCGACCACGTGCAGGGTCTTCTTGAGCTTGTCAGTCAGGGTCTTGAGGTTGGCGTTTGGCGGCACTACGCATCCTGCCTTTGGGTTCGGCATCTTGCCTCGCGGGCCGAGGACACGGCCGAAATACTTTGCCACGTCTGGCATGATGTTCGCCTGCGCGATGAAGAGGTCATGCTTGCGCGCGAGCTTCTTGATGTCGACCTTCTTGCCTTCGTAACGCTTGAATTCGTCGTGTGGTATTGCAGTGTCGCAGATCGTCTTTGCCTGTTCCAGGAGCTCAGGACCGACAAGGGCGGCTATCTTCACCACCTTGCCGCGGCTGTGCCCTAGCGGCACCCAGACATCAAGCTGTTCTTCAGGTCTCTTGAGGTCAAGCTCCTTGAGATTGATGATTAAATCGACACTCTGCGCGAACTTGCGCTTGGGAGAAATCTCCTTTAGCTGCTTCAGCGTATTGGCAAAGTCTTCTTTGGAAACCATAGCTCGACCCTCCTACGCGGAAACCGCGTAGTTCACGGGAAGATATACTTGGCTGACTGTAGACTATTTATAAAGCTTTTGAGTGTTAGAACGCAACATGCCTTCTTAGGTCATCAGGGACTGGTTGCAGATCCACCGTCGCTCTTGAGGTCAGGCAGTGCCGCATTCCAGCGTGTTTGCGTGACTTGGTTGCTGTAATAGCTGATGGCGCGTTTGAGTTGGCCGTAGGCGCGCTCTTCAGCGATCTCGGCTGTCGAGACGTCGGGCCTGAGCTTGTGTTTGGTTTCAGTTCCGGGTCCTTCCTTGCGGCCTTTCAGGATATCAGCCGCTTCAATTTGCTGGAGCACTGTGAAATACGCCCGCATTTCTTTAGGGTCTGTCAGGGAATCTATCGCGTGGTTGATGACGTCTGCGCTTAATCTGCCGTTTGCGCGGTAGAATGCCCGTGTCTCGTCCCTGCATTCCCCGAATGTGTAGGCCTTGGTGGGCATGACAGGAGAGACATGCCAGGTATTTTTAAAACTGCGGAAAAAGTAAGCGCTTATTCGCCAGCGCTGCCGTCGTTGTTGTAGTCGTCAGGCAGGTTTTCTGAGATTGTGCCGAATTCGCGGTCTGCGACTACGCTTCCTGTCGGTGTGCCTGTGCTGTACAGCGCGCGTGTCCTTGCCTTGAGCGCTGCTTCGCCTGTCACTCCTTCAGGCGCAGGGGGATATAGTGTCTTTACCTGCGTGCCTGTCTGCGCAGGTGAGCTCGCCATCTGCTCCTGGAGCTCCTTGATGGCTTCTGCCGCAGTCTGTCCGCTGCTTTCCTCTGCAGGGGCTGCCGAAGGTTCAGGCGCTGCTGCAGGCTGTTCGACTGTGGCAGGAGACTTCAATGGCTTTGCGTCCATCTCCTTGGTGCCGCAAGCGCTCAAGAAAACGAGCAATGCAATCACCGAGATGACCACAGCGTTTCTCATAACTCTCGCGGAGTAGGGACAAGTATAAATAGATTTCGCCTTGCGAAGGGAAGCAAGATTTATATACGTGGCTTCGCATGCTGTGAGAATCAATAAAAGAGGTGCATGTTTCATGAACAAGCGAGGTTCAACAGAATTGATTATTCTAGGACTGGTCGCAGTCATCGCCCTGATTGGATTGGTGATGCTGTTCAAAGGCGGCACAGGCCAGGCAGCAGGGCAGCCGTTGACAAAGCAGATACTTCCGACAGAGGAAGAATGGCGTGTCGAAAGGCCATTGGGCTGGCGCTGCGAATGCCAGACAATGTGCGTCTACGACGGCCGTGTCGAGAGCGCCATCAGCTCGATAACCGCCCAGCAGCCGCAGGCAGCAGCGCAATGCGAGGGCATATTGAAGAGCCATTGCGCTCCGCAGCCGATGACAGAAGTCCACATGTCCTGCGAACAGGCAGTGGAGTAAGGGGCTTTTTGTTTTTCTAATTTCTTTTTGCATTCCATTAATCCGAGTTATAGTCCTCCGGACGTATACACTCGCTCTGAGTTCGGCCCTTGCAGGTCTTCAGGGCCTCACTCAGTCGCTCGAAAACCATAAAGAAATAATGTCGCAATCGTTATGTATTTGGGCTGTAAGCCCCGAATACGCCGTATAATGCGCGTATTGTCCTTATTTTCCAAATCTTCTTTCGCGCTGCTTGAACTCCTGCATCACTTTCAAGAAATCCTCTTTCTCCAGCTCTGGCCAGGTCTTATCGACGAAGAACCATTCGCTGTAGATTCCCTGCCATGGCAGGAAGTTTGAGGTCCTCTGCTCTCCGCCAGTGCGGATGATGATCTCAGGATCTGAGTTAAGGTACAGATACCTGCCGAATACCTCTTCATTGAGCTTGCTGATGTCTACCTTGCCGGTCTTGATGTCCTCGCCAAGCTTCTTGACAGCGTCAATCACTTCTTCCCTGCCGCCATATGCCATTGCGAAGTTCACGTGATATTTTGCATTCTGCTTGGTCGCGTCCATTATCTCTTGGAATGCCTTATGCACGTGTTCAGGGAACATCCACAAGCGGCCTATGAAGTTTATCCTGATTCCGGAGTCATTGAACTTCGCATACCCTTGCTTCTTTGCATCGTCAAATTCCTTAAGGAACAGTTCCATGAGGAAATCAAACTCCTCTTTTGGTCTGTTGAAATTCTGCACAGAGAAAGTATACGCAGTCACTTCCTCAACACCTATTTCCTTGCACCAATCGAGGAACTGCCAGAACTTCTTCGCCCCCCACTCGTGGCCCATCCACGGCTTCAAAAGCAGCTTCTTGGCGAAGCGCCTATTTCCGTCGAGGATGATGCCGATGTGGCGCGGGACTTTCTCAGGAATCATGATTGGATGGATAAGTAGCCCTTTTAAAAACATTGCGAATCAGGATTCGCAAGGTGTTCGGTAATGTGCACATTGTGGATTAGCTGAGAATGTGCATCTTGATGTCCTTAACACGTGCAAAATCAGTATCGCACGTCACGAGTTCTGCATTGTTAGATTTACAGACTGCTGCGATGAGCACATCTCGGGGGCCTATCTTGTTACCTGTGCGCTCCAGCTCTAATTCGATGCGCGACCCGATTAATGCAGCCTGATGATCATGTGGGAGCACCTGCATTTTGCTCAGTATACCATCGAGTACGAATCGTTCTCTTTCAGTCCTTGCGCCAATAAGGATTTCATGGGCGCAAATGCTCGTCGTGTTGAAAGACGCGTCTCCAATCAATTTGACGATCTTGTCAAACCGCGGTCTTTGTTCAATTACTTCAATGAGCGCGCTTGAATCGAGAACGTACATCTTCGATATGCCTCGCAAGATCTTTGTTTAGTCGTTCACGGGCTCCTAGCACTCGCCTGCGGAATTCCTCAGCCTCTTCTGGCGTGTGCTTTAGGATGCCGACTATGTCTTTGAGCTGTATAGGCCTGCTGCCAAGCCTGATAAATAGATCGCTGAAGCTCTCATCTGTTTTCTTCATATTCTTCATCGCGTTGTACGCGTCCTCAGTCACCGTGATGGTTTTGACGGTCATATAAACATATGTTTATGTTTAAACTTATAAAGATTGTGGTGCTGGAGAATAGATCAGTCTAGCCCGTCTGGTCCTATGATTATCAGTGAAGAGTACGGAACGAGATCTTGCGTGTTTACGAGGATGCCTTTTTGCTTGATGTGGCTGCCGCCGATGAGAACAATGCCTCTTTTTGAATTCAAAATGCTCATATTGTGCACGATGTTTCTGGCAAAATGCTTGTTCCTTTCCGTCACTCCTTCCTCGTAGATCGCCTTGTTGGCAAGCTCAACCAACGCTTTTCGATGATTCGTGAGCAGGTCGCCCATGCTATATTCAGGAATCTCCCCAGGGTATTCTCTCTTGATGTTCTCGTATAGCTGTTCAAGCTTTCTAACAGGTGGGGCGCGTGAGCAGAGTTCATCGTACGTCTGTTCTCCTTTGATCATTGATTGTCCTGCTTTCATTATGTTGTTTGCTAGCGACAGGATCACGGCGTTCTTGTTGAACGTGATTTCGTCTTCTGTGCCATAACATGGGATTGATTCCTGGTGCACGAATTTCCGCAAAGCAGTTGCTTCGAAGGTGCCGTACTTTGCCCTCTTGAGGAAGATACCGCTTGGATCAAGGCGCCTTCCCAGTGCCTCGAATTTCGCTCCTGTGATTTCAGAGATGTCCTTGCTTGGTGCTCCGTATATGCTTTCAAGCCCAAGCGAGTCTGCATTGTAATTCGCGATCAGATAGTCTATCAGCTTGGCATGCTTCTCTCGAGGAGTGTCGTGCCTCTCGGCGATGAACAGGACTTCCTGCTGTGAGCCTTTGTCAGTATATTTGCCGATTGTGAAGCCAAGGTCCTTCAGCTCCTGCGGCAATCCTTGTTGCACGATAATCCTGTAGCTCTTGATGGGTGTTTTCAGAAGTGCAGCTGCCCCTACAGCCCCAGCCAATGCGCCTGCGGCAATGCCTGCCTTGATGAACCTTCGCCTGCTGATGAGCGCCTCGCCAGTCGTGAGGATGTCGTATTCCTGCTTTACGAGTGGTGAGAGCTCAGGCAGCCAGTTAGATGCGCTGCGCTTCCTGAAGATAGTGTCCTGCCGTGCAGCAAGGCTTATCATCTGCGCGACATCCTGTTGAAGGCGCGCCTTGTCATCTGCAGAGAACGGCACTTTCTCGATTAACTTCTGCTGCAGTGCAGTGAGCGTCTCATCGATGTCGAGCAGGGCTGTGAACTGCTTGCGGAACTCAGTAATTGTGATCTGTTGTTGCTTCAACTGCTCGAGAAGCCTTTTCTTAGTATCATATGCCTGATGCAACTGCCTGAACTCAGCGTCAAGCTCTTTGAACTCCTTCTGGGTCGCCCAACGGTTGTAGAATGTTCCTAGTCGCATCCCGGAACGCTGGCAAAACAAGTTATTTAATTCTTCCTGTAGCGTTCTGCGATCTTCTCAAACAGCTGCACGAACACTTCGTGCGGCACAGAAAGTCCTGCCTCGAGCAGGACATTCGCGAGTTCCTTTCCGATATGTTCCTCGATATTTGATGAAGGGATGAAATCCATCGCCTGTTGCATCGTGTGCTGGCAGAGGAAGCCCTCATTCATCGCGATGACAGAAGGATTTGTCTTGTTGAGGAATCTGCACTCGCCAAGGTCAGCAAGGCACGTTCCTTGCATCAGCATGCTTTGCGAGCCTTCTTGGAATCCGTGCGACAAGAGTGTCCATTTTGCCACTGCCTTGAGGGCATCAGCATAAGGTAAGTCCTTGATATCAGGAACCGCAAGCTCAGCTGCTTTTGCCGGCTTGATGATCTTGCCCAAATACGCCTTGACTTTCTGCCTTGAACCTGCAGCAGTCCAAGTATTCTCGACAAGATAGCCGTATTCAGAACCTTTTATCTTCTTGATTCGTACAAACCCCATCAGGAAAAAGGAACTCTTAGGCACTATATAAATTTTGGCACATCTTGGTCACTATCTTTATAAACAACCTGCAGGAAGCCAGCATCATGTCGGTTCGTGAAGAAGAGCATTCAAGAGCACAGGCAAGCCTGCCGTTTGACAAGCAACTTGAGGAACTGGTAGGTCAGGACACTGGG
>Ga0247727_10016092_pt1 | contig 12136 bp, 10 predicted proteins | sample WisWelCaveWW1625_FD_202498 | JGI IMG/M metagenome (GOLD analysis project Ga0247727, IMG submission 202498) | Biofilm microbial communities from Wishing Well Cave, Virginia, United States - WW16-25 | ecosystem: Environmental > Aquatic > Deep subsurface > Groundwater > Cave microbial mat | place...
AGACGCGGGCTGAAGTTGTTGCGGTCATCGAGGATCGCCTCGTTATCCCATCGCAGCCCGAACGAGAGCGTCAGGTTCGGTCTCAGCTTCCAGTCATCCTGGACGAAGACGCCAGCGTAAGTGTTGCGCAGTTCGGACTCGGTGTTGAAACGATGCCGGTAGCGCGAAGGGTTGTTGGCGAGAAAATCCGCCGGGGTCGTGAAATTGAATGTCCCGGTCGTGTCGCTCAGATCAACGAAGCGCGAGCGGATGATCTGCGCGTCCAGGCCGATTCGCGCCGTGTGCGCGCCACGCGCGTAATTCAAGGTGTCTTGAATCTGGTAACGATCCTCGCGGCGATCCACGCCGCTCAGCGTGCTCGCTCCGGCCACCAGATTTCCAGTGCGCGTCAGCGGATTGGCGTCCGCATTGCCGATCACATCGCGCGGATCGTCAATGTCAATAATGACGACGGGATTGTTGGCAGGAGGCGAGAAGGTCGGGGTGAGCCGCGAGAATTGAAAGCGCGCGGTGTTGACCATCCGCGAGGAGAGAATGAAGTTGTCGGAGAAGGCGTAAGACTGGCTGTTGCGCCCGGAGCTGAGGATCGTGTCCAGAGTGCGTCGCCCGCCCGGAAAACTGCGTTCATCGCGGTTGCGCGTCAGCGTGAAGAGCGCGAATGCGTTGTGTTTTTCGCCGAGCTTGAAATCGGCGCGCGACTGAAAGGTGTGCGCGACGCGCGGCGTGGTGACTGTTTCGTCATAAAGTCCGACGGCGGCTCCGCCATTGACGACGACGGGTTGGCCGTTTCTGTCGCGCGCCGCGCTGCCCAGATTGGCGCCGTTCGGTTTGGGCAGCGCAAATGCGGAGTTGGCGTCAACGGGCACGAGCGCGACAATCTCCGCGCGGTCATACACGTTGTCGTATTCGTAAGCGCCGAAGAGAAAGATTTTATTCTTGACCAGCGGACCGCCAACGCTCACGCCCGGATCGTGGTTCTGAAACGGGATGCGAAAGCCACGCGTTGGGTCGGCATTGCGCGTGTAAGAATTGGCGTTGAGGCTTTCGTCGCGGAAGTAGTAGAAGGCCTGTCCGTGAATTTGATTGGAGCCGCCGCGCAGCCGAAGGTTGACGCGCCCGCCTGAAGCCCTGCCGTATTCAGCCGAAAACTGGTTGGTGATGACCTGGACTTCTTCGACGGCGTGCGTCGAGAGGTTGATTCTTTCGCGCGCCCCGCGGTCATCGTTGTTGTCCAGACCTTCGATCGTGATGTTGTTGGAGAAGGGCGCGCCGCCGGTCAACGAAAAAATCCCCGCTTCTTCGGGCGACGAGCGGAAGCCGTCCTTCGTATCGCCCTCAGCCAGGTCGCGGACGCTCAACGCGGGCGGCGCGGTTCCGGGCAGCGTGTAAATCAGATCGAGCGGGTTGCGCGATTCGGTGGGCAGTTTGTCAATCTGCTCTTTCGTCACCGTGCCGCCGACGACCGTGCGGGTGGTGTCAACGAGCGTCGGATTCGTTTCGGCGTCAATTGTCATTTGCGCTTCGATGGCGGCGGGGTTGAGCGTGAAATCGCGGCGAATGGTCGCGCCCGCGGCGGCGTTGATCTTTTCGTACCGCACAGTTTGAAACCCGCCGGCTTCGACGCGCAGCTCGTAAACGCCCGGCGCGAGAGTGGTGAAACGATAACGCCCTTCCTGACCAGTCGTGGTTGTGCGTTCGTTACTTGTCGTCGTGTTACGAACGATGACACGCGCGCCCGGAATCATGTTTCCGTTCGCGTCTTTCACCACGCCCTCGAAGCTGACGTGGTCGAGATCGTCTGTGGGGTTGACTGATCCGGCTAGAGATTGAGCGGACAAAAGCAGGCAGACGCCAAAAACAATGGCCGAACGGAACATACAGCACCTCGCTTGATAAACGACCTTTGCTGAGCTTGACCGAGACGGTCAATTACTGAACTGCTGCGACGCGCGGATGATAGAACAGCGACCGGATGGAGACAAGCAATTTGGGCTGAAAGCGACAGGTTATTGATTGCCGAGCCGTTCGTAAAACCCCGCCCTTCGATACGACTCATCGAGCAATTCGACGATATGCACGACGCGGCAATCGGCGTCGAACATTCGCGCGCCCGCGCCCAGTTGCATGTGGCATCCGGGGTTGGCCGTGACCAGAACTTCCGCGCCCGTGGCTTTGACTTTGCCGATCTTGTCCGAGAGCAGGCTCTCGGACATTTCAGGCTCGCTCAGGTTGTAGATGCCTGCGCCGCCGCAGCAATCCTGCATTCCATCGAGAGGTTTGTATTCGATTCCCGGGATTGCGGCGAGCAGCGTCTGCGGCGCGGTCATCACTCGCTGCGCGTGATAGAGATGGCAGGGTGCATCGTAGGTTACGCGCTCGCTGACTTCGCCGCCGCGCTTCACTTCGCCTTGAGCCAGAAATTCGGTTACGTCGCGCACGCTGGCGCTGAAACGTTTTGCGCGCTCGGCGTACTGCGGGTCGTCTCGCAAAAGCTCGCCGTATTCTTTGAGCAGCGCGCCGCAGCCCGCCGCGTTGATGATGATCGTCGCCGCAGTTTGCGAATTGAGGGATCGCTCGAATGCGTCAATGTTGCGGCGGGCGAGCTTGCGCGCGGTTTCGACATCGCCGGCGTGGGCGTGGAGCGCGCCGCAGCAGACTTGGGCTTCGACTTCATCGAGGGTGCAGTCGTTGATGGCCAGCACTCGTTTGGTGGCGTCGTTGGCGTGCTTGAACAGACCTTCCATCACACAGCCGGTGAAGACCGAGACGGGGCGGGCGCCGGAATCCGGGACCCGCTCGCTACCGCTCGCGGCACTGAACCTCGCGCCCGTCGTCATCAGCAAAGACAAGGCAAAATCGGCCTTCGGCGAAATCCGGCGCACGAGGCCTTTTTCAAAAGCGAATTTGATGAGGCGGTTGTTGCGCATCAATCGTGACAGCGCAAAGACCAGCTTCAGGCGATTCGGATAAGGGAAGACGTGGCGCAGCGCGAACTTGAGCATCGTCGGTTGAAATGTCGAGCCGTGCTGAGTCTTCTGTTCGAGGATCGTTTCGCGCGCCGATTCGAGCAGCAAGCCGTAATGCACTCCGGCAGGGCAAGCCGTTTCGCAGGCTCGACAGCCCAGGCACAGATCAATGTGACGGGAAAACGTTTCGGAAGCCGCATCCAGCCGGCCTTCGGCGACCGCGCGCATCAGGTAAATTCGTCCGCGCGGGCTGTCGTTTTCGTTGCCCAGATGTTGATAGGTCGGGCAGGCGGGCAGGCACAGGCCGCAGTGAATGCAGCCGAGCAGCTTGTCCGTTTCGGCGTTGAGCGCTGTGTGGAGTGAGGTTTGTTGCATCTTGTGCTTCCGATGTTTGTGCTTTCTGTGATTGCTAAATTCCCGCGACGAATCTGCCGGGATTGAGCTGCGCCTGCGGATCGAATTTTTCTTTCAGCGCGCGCATCAGGCTTTCCGTTTTGCCGGCTTCGCCCCAGACATCGAGCTGACTTTTTACCTCATCAGGCGCGCTCAGGATGACCAGTTGACCGCCGCGCGATTGCGCAAGGCGGCGCAGCTCGGCGAGTTTTTCCGCGCGTTGTTTGAGATTGAATTGATCGAGCCATCCGGCTTCGGAGCGCAGTCGAACCACGCCGTTGGCCGCGTGCGCGCGCAGGCCGGACTGCGGCAGCGTGCGGTTTATGTCGTCTATCAACGCGCTCAAATCTGCGGGCAACGCGCTCAATCGCAAGCTGAAATCGAATCGAGACGAAGACTCGCTTTCGTGATAGTCGCGCCAGAACGCGCTGGCGTCCGATTCGCTCAAGACCGTGGATTTGAAATCTGCGCCGAGCGCCATCGCCGCTTCGATCTGCGAATCAACCGTCTCGGCCTCGTTGAGAAATCGCAGCGCGAGCGCGAACTGATCGTTTTCAATCGGAAGCGGCGCGTCGTTCGCCGGCGAGATAAGCTCCATCGCCGCCGGCTGCACGTCGGAATCGGTGATGCGCCCAACCAGCGGGCAGAGCGCGGTCGCGTTGGCGGCGTAAAACACCAGCGTCTTCTCGCCCGGCGGCAACGTGCGGAGCTTGAAGCTCATCTCGGCGATCACGGCCAGCGTGCCGAAGCTGCCCGCGTAAAGCTTGCACAGATCATAACCCGCGACGTTTTTGACCACCTTGCCACCGGCTCTGGTGACGTGTCCGTCGGCGTGAACGACGCGAATGCCGATCAACCAGTCACGCGACGTGCCGTAAGCGCAGCGCAGCGGCCCTGAGCTTGCAGTGGCAATCACTCCGCCAATCGTCGAGCGCTCATCGCCGAATGGATCGAGCGGGATGAACTGGCGATGTTCGGCTGCGATCCGGTTGAACGCAGCGAGCGCGCATCCGGCCTCGACGGTCGCGGTCAGATCGGCGGGTTCGTATTCGAGCACGCGATCCAGCTTTGCGGTCGAGACGATGAGGTGGAACTGCGTTGGGCGATTGCCCATTTCGAGCCACGTGCCTGCGCCCGCCGGGATCACGCGCCAGCGTTCGTCGTGCGCCAGCTTCAGCATCTCGCTGATCTCTTCGATTGTGTGCGGGAGAGCGACGACGCGCGATGGTTCATCGTCAACGCGGAAGTCATTGCCGGTTGCGAGGAGCGCGCGGTCTTCGCCGAACGTCTCGCGCAGGCGATGCAGGGTTTTGCCGGGAGAAACCGGAGGCGCCGTCGCAGCCTCATCGCGGGATGTGTTCATATCGAAATTTGTCTGCGGTTCGTGGTTATGAAAACGGAGCGCGGTTTATAACCCGCTGCGTTCGATTTCGGCGAGAGCCGCCCGCAACGCGTCAATCGCCAGCGCCGAGCAATGCTCTTTATTGCGCGGCAGATGTTCGAGCGCGCGTGTAACATCCTGCGGCGTGAGCCGTCGCGCCTCTTCAATCGTCAAACCCGCGATCAATTCGGTCAGCGCGGAGCCGGCGGCGATGCTCGGCGGACAGCCCAGCGCCTTGAAGCTTGCCGCAGCGACACGGCCGCCGGCGATTTTGACGTAAAGATGCATCAGGTCGCCGCAGACGGGGTTGACGGATTCGCCGCGTGCCGTAGCGTCAGCCATCTCGCCCACGTTGCGTGGATTTTCCAGATGTTCGAGGACTTTCGCACTGTACATCGTTGGTTCTGGAAGATCGAATAACGAGCCGGGGCAGGGATTACTTCTTTGATTTCTTCAGACGGTTTCTTCCCTTATGATCCAACCACAACTCCACTCTGCCTTCCTTGTTGATTCTGCCGATGAATGGCCGCCGTTGATGCTCAAGCAGATTGGCAATCTTCGACAGACCCTATCGTTTGAACGAATGGATTTGTCTTTGGCGAGAACCACCCAGCCTTCCTGTCCGCACTTCTGAAGCCAGGAGACATCCGGAGCGTCGTCGGCAAAATGGTCGGAATGTCGCTCGACCTTAATCCCGGCTTCAGTCAGCGCATCAGGAACGATGTTTTTACCGAGCGATCTGTCAACAAAGAATGCGAATGACTCAAGCCGCTTTTCTGGTGAGAGCTTCGTATCTGACCGCTTCTTCGATCTCTTCTCGCGTGCTGCCATAATCTCCGGCGAGGTCTTCCGTTGAATCTCCGGCGTAGAATCGTTCGGCTATGATGGCGGTCGGCACGCCTGTTTTGACCAGAACGGGTTGGCCGAACGACACCATCGGGTCTATGACCACTCTCCGTGGCTCTTCGGCTTGCGGCGGGACTCTCAAGAACGGATAGAGCCGGATAGGTACGTTCTTCATATCTCTTTCAATCCTGCGCAGGTACTTTTCAACCACTTCTCGTATGACCAACTGGCCGTGCTGGGAAACGCTGATGATTTGCCCCAGGTGTTCGATGAACAGGTCTACGCCGTCTGTTTGAAAACGATGATCTGCGAGCGGATGCTTCGAGGAGAGTCGTTTCTTGAGAAACTCAATTGCGTTACGGACTTTGTAGAAAGGCACTTGCTCGACTCTCCGTATTCCGTCAAGAACGTGTGCTTCCACCAGGTTCATAAAGGAGAGTCGCAGAGGATCTGAATCAGGCAGAATAATTATGGGCTTGAAAAAGAGACGGTCTCCTGCCGGGCCAATCGGGTAGTAGCGTCCCTTGACCCAGGAGCGCAAAGTCTCAAAAGGAACCTTCAGATACCTTGAGGCTTGCGGAAGTGTGTAAAGCTGAATCTCCCTCGGGTCTCCACCATAAACCTCACGAATGGTCTTGTTGCTTAAGTGTGGCATTGGAGAGGAGGTTCCTTTCTGTTATTCGAATTCACGGATAAGATCGAAAACTGCGACGCTTGGTGCGACGGGCAGTATAGTTTTTCCATAACTGAGAATCAACGAAGCAATCGGGACATCGGGACGAATCATGGCTATGGCACGCCTGCGAGATTCAAAGATTGCTTACTCCTGGCCAGCGGCGAAAGCTTGCGCAGCTTCTCGACAATCGCCGGCAACGTTTCGAGCACGTAATCAACGTCTTCTTTCGTGTTGTCCTTGCCGAAGCTGAAGCGCAGCGAGCCGTAGCCGGTGTCGCGCGGCAATCCAATGGCCATCAGCACGTGCGATGGCTCGGTCGAACCCGATGCGCAGGCCGAGCCGGTCGAAACCGCCACGCCTTTCAGGTCGAGCGAAATCTGCAAGCCTTCGCCTTCGACGTGATTGAAATTGAGATTGGCGATGTTCGGCACTCGACGGTCACGGTCGCCGTTGCGCGAGATGTCGGGGATGCGTTTGAACAATTCTTCTTCCAGGTAATCGCGCAAGCTCCGGGCGTGCTCCATTCGCTCAGTCAGGTGAAGACGCACAAGCTCTGCGGCTTTGCCAATGCCGGCGATCAGCGGGACGCTTTCGGTTCCCGCGCGGCGGTCGCGCTCGTGATGACCGCCGTGCATTTGCGACCCGATGCGCACGCCGCGACGGACGTAGAGCACGCCGATGCCTTTCGGCCCGTGAATCTTGTGCGCGGTCATCGTCAGCAGGTCAACGCCGAGCTCTTTCACGTCAACCGGAATCTTGCCGACCGATTGCACGGCGTCGGTGTGCAGATAGAGATACTTCTGCCCGGCCTCGCGGCGTTCTTTGATCAACGCGGCAATCTCGCGGAGCGGCTGGATCGTGCCGATCTCGTTGTTGGCGTGCATCACGGTGATGAGCACGGTCTGGCCGGTGAGCGCCTCGCGCACGCCTTCCACTCGCACAATACCTTCGCGGTAGACGGGCAGGTAGGTGACGCGCCAGCCTGCTTTTTCCAGATGCGCGCACGCGGCCAGCACCGCCGGATGCTCGATCTGCGAGGTGATGAGGTGGCGGCCTTTCTCCTGGTGCGCTTCGGCGATGCCTTTGATCGCCAGGTTGTCGGCTTCGGTGCCGCCAGACAGGAAAGTGATTTCGGTCTTGTCGGCGTTGAGCAGCAACGCGACCTGTTGGCGCGCCTCTTCGACGGCCTGTTTGGCGCGCTGTCCCGATTGATGCGTGCTCGACGCGTTGCCGAAGATTTCGGTGAAGTAGGGCAGCATGGCCTGCACGACTTCATCGTCCACTCGCGTTGATGCGCTGTTGTCCAGATAGATTCGTTTCGGTGTCATAGTATTCACCCGGCTTTCTGATTAGGTGCGGTACCGAGTAGCGAGCGTCGCTCGCTACCGCTCGCGGTACCGCACCAAGCATACCTCAAATTGCTGCTTGTGTTGAATCCGGCGATGGTGTAGAAAGTGTTTACCCCTTTATTCCCCCTGAAACAATCAATGTACATCTGGGTACATCTGGGTACATCTGGCTAGTGAAACGCAGAAGGAGGAAGTTATGAACGCAAGCTTTGTTCGCAGAGCGGCAGCATTCTTAGCGATGAGTGTGGCTTTGCTGGCGATGGTGATAACCGCGTCGGCGCAGACCACGCGACCGCGCCCGAAGATCGTGACGAACGATCCGGCGACCTATCGTTACGCTTATCAGCACGGCTATCGCGCCGGTTACGAAGACGGGTTTACGAAAGGCAAGAGCGATTTCAACGAGAACCAGCCGCGCGATTTTTCGAGCAGCGATGCTTACAACCGCGCGGATCGCGGTTACGAAGAGCGGATGGGGACTCGCGCCGAATTCCAGGAGAGCTACCGCGTAGGCTTCGAGATGGGCTACAACGACGGCTATTTTGCCCGCCCCTTTTCGGTTTCGATCCCGCCGAATCTGGGCAAGGTGGTCGTGGCGGCAGTAAATTCAAATAATGCGCCTGTGCCATCCGCTCCGGCCAGTCCGGCAGCGGCTTCAACCACCACCCGTCCACGCTCGACCGAAACCGGCGAAGCAAGAGCGGCGGATGACCGGCCGGCTGGCGCTTCGCCATCGCGCGGCCAGATCGTCATTCCCGATGGCGTTCAGATGAAGATTCGTCTGACCTCGCAGATCAGCACGAAGACGAACAAGGAGGGCGACCGGTTTATGGCCCTCGTGCTCGATCCGACAGATTATGCCGACGCCGTGATCGAAGGCCACATCGCCAAGCTCAACAAATCGGGCAAGGCTTCGGGCAAGACGGAGCTGGCGCTCGCCTTCGATTCGATCCGCACGCGCGATGGGCGCTCAGGCCGATTCGCCGCGCAGGTCGAGAAAGTTTACGAGAGCGAAACCGTCAAGACCGTTGACGAAGAAGGAAACGTCGAAACCGGCAGCCGCACGAAAGATACCGCCACGCGCAGCGCCGGCGGCGCGGCATTGGGCGCGATCATCGGCGGCATCGCTGGCGGCGGCAAAGGCGCGGCCATCGGCGCAGCCATCGGCGCCGGCGTTGGACTCGGCTCCGTCTTCATTCAAGGCGGCAAGGATTTGATACTCGACCCCGGAACCGAAATTCTGATTCGCAGCGCAGCCCCGGCGCGGACGAGAGACTAGAGGTGAAAAGGTGAAAGGGTGAAAGGGCGAAAGGGCGAAGGGGCGAAGGGGTGAGGAGATGCTGATCACCCCCTCGCCCCTTCGCCCCCTCGCCCCTTCGCCCCTTCGCCCCTTCACCCTTTCAATCCGCAATGATCACACTGCTCACCGACTTCGGAACTGCCGATTATTTCGTGCCTGCCGTCAAAGGCGTCATCTTCTCGATCAGCCCCGAAGCCCGGATCGTAGACATCACGCACGATGTGACGGCGCAGGATGTTCATTCCGCCGCCTTCACGCTCGGCGCTTGTTACCACAGCTTTCCTGCCGGAACGATTCACCTTGCAGTGGTTGATCCCGGCGTGGGTTCGTCTCGCCGCGCAATCGTGGTCGAAGCCGGAGGATATTTTTTCGTCGGCCCCGACAACGGAATCTTCAGCTTCATTTACGCGCGGGAATCCGGCGCGCGCGTCTTTCACATCACAAACAAAGAATATCTTCGTCATCCGGTGAGTCCGACCTTCCACGGGCGCGATGTGTTCGCGCCGGTCGCCGCGCATCTGTCGCGCGGCGTGAAGCCGGAACATCTGGGCGAAGAGATTCACGATTGCCTCCGATTTGAAATCCCGCAGCCGAGATTGATCGAAGCGCCGGGTGTGATCGAAGGCCGCGTCATCCACATTGATCGTTTCGGCAATTGCATCACCAATTTCACCGGAACCGATCTGAGGCTCGATGGAATCGCGCCGGCGACGCGGCTGTATTTCGGAGGCCGCGAGATCAGGCAATTCGGCATGCATTTCGCCGAGGCGGCAAATCGGGATGATCTGTTCGCTTATTTGGGCAGCGCGGGATATTGGGAGATCGCGTTGTGGTGCGACTCGGCGGCGAAGCTGATCAATGCCCGATGCGGCGACGAGGTGGTTCTCGAAAATCCGCAATCCCAGAGTCCCAATCCGCAATGAAACTGATTCGTTCGACACTCGATCTCGACCGGCGCGTGCAGTTGATGGGCGTGCTCAACGTCACGCCCGATTCGTTCTCCGACGGCGGAAAGTACGACGACGTCGAACGCGCTGTCGCGCGCGCTTTCGAGATCGAGGCCGAAGGCGCAGACATTCTGGACATCGGCGGCGAATCAACCAGGCCGGGGTCGCAACCGGTCGGCGTCGAGGATGAATTGAATCGCGTGATGCCGGTGATCGCGGCGTTGCAAAGCCATTTGCGCATCCCGATCTCGGTTGACACGGCCAAAAGCGAAGTCGCGCGAGAAGCGATTGAGGCCGGAGCCGAGGTCATCAACGACATCAGCGGGCTGCGGTTCGACTCAGAGCTTGCCGAGGTTGCGGCTGAAACCGGCGCCGGTCTGATCTTGATGCATTCGCGCGGCACGCCGGAAACGATGCAGCAACTGCCGCCGGTTGACGACGTCTTCGCCGACGTGATCAACGGTTTGCGATGGTCAATAGAAAAGGCCGGTCAACGCGGAGTGCGGCGCGAGCAGATCATCCTCGATCCCGGCCTCGGGTTCGGCAAAACCGCCGAGCAGAACCTGCAATTGATCAACGGCCTTGACCGCATTGTTCGTGAATTCGGCTTGCCAGTGCTGTTGGGGCCTTCGCGCAAATCTTTCATCAAACGCGCGCTGGACGGGGTGATGAATGCAGGCGTGCGCGACGAAGAGCGCGAACGCGCGGCGGGAACGGCGGCGAGCATTACAATCGGCATTCTGCGCGGCGCGCGCATTGTGCGCGTTCACGACGTCGGCGAGATGGCGGCAGTAACGAGGGTGGCGGAGGCGATTTTGCAGTATGGGAAGTAGAAGCAGTTTCAGCAGTGTGAAGTGATTGAAGGTTTGTCTACGGGAGCGTTTGCGGCTACCATCGGCACTGGGCGTGACAGATGATTCCGGCGCGTGGTGAGCGTCAAAACAAAATGAGACAGCCTATGAAACTGCGAATCGAATCTCGAAAGCTCGTTCTCTTCGGGTTGGGCGCGTGCCTGCTCGCCGCAACCGCGTTCTGGTTGGCCGATGCCGCCGACGCCATCAGCATCAGACAGGCGCGCGAGCTGATTCAAAACATCGGCGGCGCGAATCTGAAAAAAGAGCAGGTGCAGATCAAAAACATCTCCGGCGGAGTGGGGAGCGGCGGCGTGATCGTCGAGGCTCAGATCGAAACCTCTTTTCGCTTTACGAAAGAGAAGAGCGGATGGCGGATTGCCGAAGTGCGGATGGGCGACCGGCAGTGGGAGTCGTTTGAATTGATCGAAGAGGCCGTGCGCCGCGAAAAGATTCGCCGGACGAACGCGCTGCTCAAAGAGCTGGCCGACGGCCTCGGCGCCTACCGGCGCGAACGCGGCCAATTCGCGGTGACCGGCGACATCGCCGAGTTGCTCGACTTCCTTTCGCCGCGTTACCTGAAAACGCCGCATCGGTTCGATCTCTGGGGGAAGCAGTTCGAGTATCGCGGCTCGGCGACCAGCTATCGTTTGATCTCGTCCGGGCCTGATCGCAAATCGGGAACGAGCGATGATCTGGTGGTTGAAAACGGCGAGTTGAAAGCCGCAACGGAGTAAAACAACCGACAACCGGCAGCCTATGCAATACATTTCAGCCGAACATCAGAAAGCCATCGGCCAGCGTTACCGAACCGCGTCAATACTGGTTTTCGCATATTGCGCGTCGGTCTTTATTTTTATCCTCGTCGCGCGTTTGGTCAAACCCCAGGAGATCGTGCCGGGCAGCGAGAGGTTGACGACGATCATCCCCCCCGTGGTGATCATTTTGGCCTTTGGAGTTATTGTTTTGCGGCGCGTGTGGGTGTCGCGCGTGATTTTCGGAAGCGCGATGAGGCGTGGAGTAGACGCCGTGCTGAGCAGCCTGTTGCAGATGACGATCATCTGCGCCGCCATCTCCGAGCTGGTGGCGATTGTCGGGTTGGTCTTCTGTTTATTGACGGGCGATTTTCAATACACGCTGATATTGGGCGGGGTCAGCCTGATGCTGCTCTTGTACACGGCCTTTCCGCGACGCGGCGAATGGGAGCGCGCGGTCATCGCCAGCGCAAACGCACACGCAAAATAGACTGCACGTCGTGTTTGTTGAAAGGAGTCGTTCATGTCGCGAGCGACGCCCTGAAACAATGCAAAGGTGGAACAGACTTTAGTCTGTTCGCATTCTGAACAGACTAAAGTCTGTTCCACCTTTGCTGAGGAGGAGTCGTTCATGTCGCGAGCGACGCCCTGAAACAATGCAAAGGTGGAACA
>Ga0247727_10016093_pt1 | contig 12136 bp, 10 predicted proteins | sample WisWelCaveWW1625_FD_202498 | JGI IMG/M metagenome (GOLD analysis project Ga0247727, IMG submission 202498) | Biofilm microbial communities from Wishing Well Cave, Virginia, United States - WW16-25 | ecosystem: Environmental > Aquatic > Deep subsurface > Groundwater > Cave microbial mat | place...
GATCTCCCTCGCCTCGGCGGCGTCCCCCGAGATCCCGACCTCCGCCGCAGCTTGGCTCACCTCGCGCAGCACGGCATCGGCCACCGCGGCGCCTCCCGCTGCCTGCTCGAGCGCCGCCGCGTAGAGGTCCGCGACCCGGCCGAGGTCGTGCTCGTGCTGCGCGAGCTCGACGCCGGCCGCGCCCATCGCCTGGCGCACGTCGGCTCTCGTGACGAGGAGTTCGAGCGCCGCCGCGAGGACCTCCACCTCGTCATCGCCGATCGGAACTTTGAGCGCCACCTCGTCGGGAAGCTCCGAGAACCACCCCACGTCGCTCACGACGAGCGGCTTGCCGAGCGAGAGAGCACGAATCACGCTCCCCGAGGTCTCGCCCATCGTGGGATGGCGCAGGTTCACCGCGATGTCGGCGCCCGCCATGAGCGCCCAGAGCCTGGCCTCGTCTGCCCAGCCCTCACGGACTAGGCCTTCCTCCGCGAGCCCGAGTCGCTGGAGGCGGCGCTCGAGATCGAACCCGGGAGACGTCGGGCCGACGAGCAGGAGCGTGACGTCGGGATGCGCAGCGCGCACCTTCGCCGTCGCCTGGAGAAGCTCCGGGATGCGCTTGCTCGCGTTCACGACTCCGAAACAGCCGATAACAAGGCCGGTCGCGACGTGCGCGGGGGCGACGTTGTCCACGGGCCAGGCGGGATGCGGCACGACCCAGACGGGGCCTGTGAAGCCAGAAGCGCGAGCGAGCTCGGAGACGGTACGGGAATGGACGATGAGGCCGGTCGCGTGCTCGAGGACGAAGGACGCGAGCGGGAAGTCCGCCGGGCGTGACTCCCAGAGCGGGGGAATGCGCTTGTCGAGCACGCCGTGCGCAAGGAGGCGGCCGACGACTCCGTATTCGCGCTCCATCGCGTCGAGGTAGCCGTGCCCGTCGCGGCGGCTCACCGTCATCCCCGCGACGAGATGGTGGAGTACGAAATCATGGAGAACGACGACGCCCGGCTCCCGTCGGAGCACGTCGACGATCCAGGCGTGGGCGTCTGGATTGTTTCCGACGTGGTAGAGCGAGACGTCCGTTCCGCGTGGAGCCTTCTTGCGCCTGCGCCGGACGACCGTGACCTCGACCCGCTCGCCTAGCGCGGGCAGGAGGAGCGCGCTGTAGTCGGCGATGCCGCTTTGCTCCGGCGGCATCGGCGAGAAGTACGCGACCCTCATCGCACCGATCCTCGAGGGCGCGCGGAGCAACCTTGTGGCTCAGAGCCACAAAGTACGATTGCGGCCCAGCGCCCGCGCCGGCCGCTCACGCGAGCAGCCTCCCGATCGCGCGATCCCACGTGACCTCGGCGGCGACCGCGTGTCCCGCCCGGCCGAACGAGGCGGCGTCTTCTCGATGCTCGCGGAGCCAACCGGCAGCGCGGGCGAGCTCTGCCGCGTCGGGAGATACGACGAGCCCGGTGGCGCCGTCCGTGACGACCTCGAGCGGGCCACCCGCATCGGTCGTCGTAAGCACGGGCTTCTCCGAGAGGAAGGCCTCGAGCGGGACCATCCCGTAGTCCTCGTCCACCGGCGCGTAGTAGACGGCGAGGCAGCGAGCGTAGAGATCGGCCAGCTCCGCCTCCGACACGCGACCGGCAAAACGGGCGCGGCCGTCGAGGCCCCGGTCGCGCGCAATCTGCTCCAGTCGCGCGCGATCCGGACCGTCGCCCGCGATCACGATCTGCAGCCCGGCGTCGAGCGCGGCCGCCTCGAGCAGCAGGTCGATCCGCTTCGCGCGGTCGAGCCGGTTCACGGAGAGGACGAAGTCGCCGTACCCGTCGCAGTGGAACTCGAGCGCCTGCGGGGGATGGGGCAGGACTTCGGCCTGGAGCCCGGTCGAGCTCTCGAGCCGGCCCGCGACGTTGCTGGAGATCGCGAACAGCCGGCTGGCCTCGCCGAGTGCAACCCGGTCGAGCGCCTGCACCTTCCGGCGGATTGTGCGGTCCTCAGCCGAGTCGCCGAACTGCGCCAGGTCCGTGCCGTCGAGGTCGTAGGCCTGGCGGAACTGGTGGACGAGCCACACGCGCTTCTCGGAGTGGCGGACGAGGTAAGACGGAAACTTCGTGGCGACCACGACGTCGATCCGCTTGCCGTCGGCCTCGTCGAGGTCGAGCATGCGCCACAGGAACGCCTGCGTGAGCACGCGTGCGCCGGGATACCACTTGAAGGGAACGCTGACGAGATCGGCGTCGTGTCCACGCGTGCGCAGCTCGTCCACGAGCCGGTCGGTGAAGATCTCGGCTCCGCCCCTGGCGAATGGCACCTGCGGCCGCAGGACGGCGACGTTCACAGCCGCTCGGCGCGCAGTGCCTCGACCTCGGCCTGGAGGCGATCGACCTGCTCGTGGAGATCGTCGATCAAGCGCAGGGACGCAGCATTGAAGGAGCGCTGGTCGTACGCGAGCGGCTCGACGTACCAGCGCATGAGCTTTCGAAGAACCGCCTTGACCGGAGTGCCGAGCCCACCGCGCACGCCTGGGCGTAGTCGCAGCGGGCGGTCGGCGGACACCGGCCACAGCCGCTCGGCCTCCGCGCGCGCGGTGCGGCGCTCCTCGTCGCTCCCGGATCCCGCACCTGGGTCGGCTCCGGATCGGCGAACCTCCTCCCGGAGCATTCGGAAGAGCTCTTCTACGTCGATCGAAATCCCTGCAGATTCGGCGTTTTCGGCTCTATCAGAGGGCATCGCGGCATTCTAGCCGGGCCGTAGGACCCGCTCAGTAGGATCGGAGGTAGATGGCTGACCGGCAATTCCTCGTCGCGCGGGCGGTGGCTGAGACACTTCGCCGGATGGCGCCGCCCGTCTTCGCCCGTATTCCCGATACGCGCTCGGACGGGCGGCGTCCCCGGCTTGGTCTCAGCCATCCCCGCATCGACGGAAATTACCGATCAACCATCTGATGCGCGTCGGAATCTCCCTGCTCACGCTCTCGCCGAACGACCTCGGCGGCTCGGAGACGTACGCGCGTCAGCTCGTCCGGGCGCTCTCGCAAATCGGGACGCACGAGTACTCCGTGATCGTCCCCGCCCACGCGAAGGATGCGGCCGAAGGGCTCCCGGCGATCGAGGTCTCCGATCCGCCCATCGCTCGCCGCGGCCCCGCTCGCATCCTGGCGATGGCGCTCTCGGCGCGTCGCACGCAGGGAGTCGAAGCCAAGGTCGCCGACCTCGATGTCGTCCACTACGCGCTGACCGTCCCGATCCCGCGAACGAAGGCACCGACGGTCGTGACCCTTCACGACGTCCAGCATCGCGATCTGCCCGAGTTCTTCGGGCCGGCGCGACGCTCGTTTCGGAGGATCGCGTACGACCGAGCTGCGCGCGGCGCAACCAGCGTCGTCGTCACGAGCGAGTTCGTCCGGGCACGTGCCAGCGAGCTGCTCGAGCTCGATCCCGAGCGCGTCCACGTCATCCCCCTCGCCCTCGACCACACACTGTTCCGGCCCGGCAGCGAGGAGCGCGAGCCGTTTGTCCTGTATCCGGCGCGACCGTGGCCGCACAAGAACCACACGCGGCTCTTCGAGGCCTTTGCCGTGCTTCGCGAGACGCGGCCGAGGCTTCGGCTCGTCCTCACCGGAGGCGGCCTCGAGCGTCTCGACCCGTTGCCGGAGGGAGTCGAGCGCTGGGGTGTCGTGTCCCCGACGGAGCTCGCGTCCCTCTATCGCCGGGCCGCGTGCCTGGTCTATCCGAGCCTGTACGAGGGATTCGGGATGCCGCCGCTCGAGGCGATGGCTTCGGGCTGCCCGGTCGCGGCCTCGCGTGCAGGAGCGATCCCGGAGGTGTGCGGCGATGCCGCAGTCCTCTTCGACCCGACCGACGCCGACGCAATCGCGGCAGGGATTCTCGAGACGGACGAGCGCCGGGACGAGCTCGTCGAGCGAGGGATCGCGCGGGCGGCGCAGTTCACGTGGGACGAGACGGCACGCAGGCACGAGACCGTCTACGCCGCGGCTGCTACCGCAGCGCCCTGAGATACGTCCACGACGCCCTGAGACCGCGCGGCCGTGCGAGGGCGACAACGGCGACGTACGCGACGAGCCCGGCGACCGCAGCGGTGACGGAGCCGAGAAAGAGACTCACCGGGAAGTAGGCAACAACGGTGAACACCGCGACGGTCGCCGCTGCGACCGCAATCCCGCGGACGCCATCCGACAGCGCGCCGAGCACCCGAAGCAGCGAAAGGAGAACGACGAAGGTCGAGATCGTAAACGCGATCGCGAGGCCGTCGAGGTCGAGAGGCGTCGCGAAGGCCCACGCGAGGAGCACTTGCAACGCGAGAGCCCCGGCGCCGATCCAGGGAAGCGGTCGCAACCGCTCGGCAACGAACGCAAGTGGAAAGGCAACGTGAACGCCTACGGACGCGATCATCCAGGGGCTCAGCACCACGACCAGCCGGGCGACCTCCTGGCCAACGTCCCCTCCGTACGCTCCGCCCAGCACGGCTTCGACGATCCCACCGCCGGCGAGCGCAAACGCTCCGACGGCGGCGCCGATGAGCGTCAGCGCAATCCACGAGGACGAGACGACGTGTCGAGCCGCGACGCCGGGGGCTAATCCTGTGCGCGTCAGCGGAACGGACGAGACGAGGCCGATGGAGAACGCGGTCACGGTGACCAGCGTCGCCGTGGCGAGGTACGCGTAGCCGAAGCTCGTGACGGCGCCCTCGCCGAGCCGGCCGGCGAACGGCAGACAGACGACGTACAGCAGCTGCAGCGCGATCGGAAGCGCCGCGGCCGCCGCGAAGACCCCGAGTCGCGATGACAACGGGTGCCCAGCCGAGCGCACCGCCGTCGCGGGCATGCGCGACCGGCGAGCCCGCCAGGCAAGAACGACGGCCGGAACGAGCAGCGCAACCAGGCCGTTCAGCGCCATGCCCCACGCCACCGCGACGATCCCTTCCGAATCGACGAGCGTGAGGATCAGCAGGAGCCCAGCCGCGCTTCCCGCTGCATAGCCGAGCGCCGCGGTCGCGTAGTCGTCGAGAGCGGCGAGCCCGCTCGCCGCAAGGCCGGCGAAGAGATGCGCTACTGCTGCCGGAACCATCCAGCGCAGCCCGTCGGCGCAGGCATCTTGGGCGACGTCCGAGCCGTCGCCGGTCAGGAGCCCGGCGAGCGGGTCGGCGGCGAGCTCGACGACGAGCAGCAGCGGAACGGCGACGACCGCGAGAGCCGTCGCGAATCCAGCGATGTTTCCGGCCAGGCGCCGCTCGTCCCGTGCGCGGGAGAGCGCGGGGAGCACAGCGATGCGAATGGACTGGGCCGCGAGCGTGATGACGATGAAGACCCCGTAGGCGGCGAAGAATCCGTCGGTCTCGTCGGTGCGGCCGAACTCCCGGGCAATGACGATCCCGACGATCGCCGCGAAGGCAGAGACGACGAGGGTCGAAGTCGCCGTCCACGCCGCGCTCGCCAACGAGCCCAAGCCGGGCGAGTCTGTACGCTTGCTCACCGACGCGGAAGCGTACGCACCATGCCGAACGACACCCTCTGGACAGGCGGCACGCTCGACGATCTCCGCCAGGAGTTCGGCGACATTTACGAAGGTCGTACGGTGCTCGTGACCGGCGCCGACGGCTTCATGGGCTCACATCTCACCGACGCCCTTGTCGAGCTCGGGGCGACTGTTCATGCATTCGTCCGGGCTACCTCGAGCGGAGCGCTCAACAACGTCGCGCACCTCCGCGACCGCCTCAAGGTGCATTTCGCCGACCTGACGGACAAGACCTCGGTCGACTACCTGATCCGGGAGCTCAAGGAGAGCGCCGACGACAGGCCGTACATCTTCCATCTCGGCGCGCAGGCCCACGTCGGCGAGTCCTGGCATCGACCCTACGAGACCGTGATGGCGAACACGATCGGCACTCTCAACCTCCTCCAGTCCGTCGTCGATCAGGGCCTCGAGCTCGAGAAGTTCGACACGGCGGGAACGTCGGAGGAGTACGGCAACGTGCGCGAGACCGTCGAAGAGCACCACGACTTCGACGATGCAGGCGGGCTCATCCTCCATGAGCGCTCGCCGATCAACCCGAAGTCGATCTACGCGACCTCGAAGGTGGCCGCGGACTTCCTCACGATGAACTACTACGACGCCTTCGCCATTCCGGGAGTCGTGACGCGCATGTTCAACAACTACGGGCCCCGCCAGAACCCGCGCTACGTCACCGGCACGATCATCACGCAGGCGTTGACTCGGGACACAGTCGAGCTCGGGCAGCTCGAGCCGATGCGGGACTTCTGCTTCTGCACGGACGGAGTCCGCGGTCACCTGACCGTCGCGGCGCAGGGCACCCCGGGTGATGTCTACGTCTACGGCCAGGGTACGAACATCTCCATGCGGGACTGGGTCGAGCTCATCCTCCGAGTCGGCGAGGACGCGGGCTTCTGGGCCGACCGCGAGGTCGTCTCGACTCCTGCTCGCTATCGGCCCGGGGCGAGCGAGGTGATGGCGCTTCGCGTCGGCCACGAGAAGCTCACCGCGGAAACGGGCTGGAAGCCGAAGGTGTCCTGGGAGGACGGCGTCCTCCAGACGATTCGTTGGTATAGCGAGAACCGCGAACGCTGGATAGGCCGGGTCGACTGGCTTCCGACGGGCGCGCCCGCCCTTCCCGGCTGAGCGATTGGCTCGCGCTCACTCCTGCGCATCGAGAGTGCAGAGGTACATGAACTCGCGCTGTGCCTGCGAGGGCTCGCGATCCCATAGGAATACGACCTTGCGATGCCGTTCGAGTCGCGTCCTGACCACGTCGTCAGGTGCCACCGCCGAATAGTCGCGGTACAGGCGCTCGGCGTCCTTCTCGGAGCCTCCAAGTGCAACGGTGACCTCGTTCCCCTCGGGGCTGCTTCGCAACGCGCCACGCGCCGCGCTCAGGGCAATGATGTCGCCGACGGCGGGTTCGAACGGCGTCTCACGTTCGGTGAGGCAAATCTGAACCTTTTCGAGGTACGAGGCCTCGTCGGATACCGCCTCACGCACGACGCCCGCCACCACCTGGGCGACGAGCAGAGACGCAACGAGAACGATGGCGACGCCCACCCATCGGCGCTCTGCCCGTCGGGTTTCCGGCGCCTCGAGTGCGCTCACCAGACGAGGAATGGGAGCATGGCGAGAGCAGACACGACGAGTGCCACCGCAAGGAATGTGCCGACGAATCGGCGTCGCGCCAGCCAGTCGACCGCGAAGCCGAAACAGAGCGCGAGCGCAGGCACGGCCGCAAGGGCGTACGTGCCCTTGATCGTGTCGCCATCGCTGGTCGGGTATGCGACCGCCAAATAGAGGACTGAGGCGAGAGCGGCGACCGGTGGCAGTGCCGCTACCAGTCGCCCGACGTCCTCTCGGGGACGAGAGATCGCGAGACCCAGAAGCGCCACCAGGCCGGCGAGCGCGAGCGCTGTCGGAAGAAGGCCGAGGACGCTCTGGCGGACGAGCGACGCGTCGATCGCATCCGTGCGATCCGCGCGACCCGGACCCCACGACCAGATGCCGAAGTAGTCCCCCCACGTCTCCGCGTACAGGACAGGGACGAAGCGATCGTTGAAGTGGCCCTGCCACGGATGGAAGACGATGTCGGGAAAGCGCGCATCGACGTAGAACTCGAGTGGACGCCGTGCGAGCACGAACTCGTCCTCCTGCGGGCGATCGAAGACCGGGTTCGAGTATCGGCTCGCTTGGTGCGCGTACCACGGCGCAGGTACGACTGCGGCGACCGCGACGGTGACGGCAACGGCGACCAGAGCCGATCGCCGCACCGAGCGATCCGTGACGGCGGCTACACAGAGGACGATGACTGCCACGGCGACCATCCACAGCGACCAGGCCCGGACGAGCTGTCCGGCTCCGAGCAGGAGGCCGAGCGGCACGGCAAGTCTCCATGAGTACGCTCTCCTTCGCACCATGAGAGCGAGAACGAGGAGCGCACCGGCCGTAATGAGCATTGCGAGCGGCTCGGGATGGAACATCGCGCCCGCCTTCAGAACGACGGGGGAGAAGGCGAAGAAGCCGACGGCGGCGAGCCAGATCACGGGTCGCGCAGGCCACAGCGTGCGTGCAAGCAGCAGGACGATCACTCCCGTGACGAGGACTGCGACCGCGTTGACGAGTTGCCCGAGATGGTCTGGATCATGAAGGTCGAGCGCGCGACCGAGGCTCCCCGCGACGCCCGCGAGCGCCATGTATCCCGGAGGTGTGTAGTAGGCCCCGACACCCTCGGGCGGCAGCGCACCACGCTCGACGAGATCGCGTGCGTAGGTGACGTATTCCTGCGCGTCGTAGCCGCCAATGGACGGGTATGTGAACGCGTTACGCACCGCCACGACCGCGAGCACGAGCAGGATCGCGGCCGAACCGAGAACCGCGGCACGAGAGCTCACGAGCACAATCTCGCGTCACCATCCGCTCCCGGGCTGGACGAGATGCCCACTTCCGGAAGCGTAAACTGCGAAGCCGCCGGCAGGCTCGTCGCTCGGGCACCTCGCAGCCCGCTGGTACTTGTAGCCTGTTTGTGATGCGCGCCTTGGTCACCGGCGGCAGTGGGTTCCTCGGCTCACACCTCGTCGAACGGCTCGAAGCCGACGGTCACGACGTCGTCGTCGCGCGCAGCGCCGACTACGACCTCACGTCGGCGGGGGACACCGCACGGATGTTCGACGAGGCGGCTGGCCCAGAGATCGTCTTCCACCTCGCAGCGGAGGTCGGTGGCATCGGGGCAAACCGCGCGAACCCCGGCCGCTACTGGTACGCGAACCTGACGATGGGGGCACATGTCCTCGAGCAGGCGCGCCTCCACAAGACTCCGAAGATCGTGATCGTCGGCACGGTTTGCTCATACCCGAAGTTCGCCGACGTTCCCTTCAGGGAGGAGGACCTCTGGGACGGGTATCCCGAGGAGACGAACGCACCGTACGGGGTCGCGAAGAAGGCCGTCCTCGTCGGCGCCCAGGCGTATCGGGAGCAGTACGGCCTGAACAGCATCTTCCTCTTGCCGACGAACCTCTACGGCCCGAGAGACAACTTCGACGTCGAGACGTCGCACGTCATCCCGGCGTTGATCCGGAAGATGATCGAAAGCGTCGACGAGGTCGTGCTCTGGGGCGACGGCTCGCCGACGCGAGAGTTCCTCTACGTGGACGACTGCGTCGAGGGCCTCGTCCTCGCCGCGGAGCGCTACGACGGGCCGGAGCCGGTGAACCTCGGCGCGGCGAGGGAGATCTCGATACGCGACCTGGCCGAGCTGGTCGCCGACGTCACGGGCTTCTCGGGGACCATCGTCTGGGATACCGGGAAGCCCGGCGGACAGCCACGTCGCAGCGTCGACGCCACGTGCGCTCGGGAGCGCTTCGGCTTCGAGGCGCGCACGCCCCTGCGCGAGGGGATAGAGCACACCGTGACCTGGTACCGCGCGGCCGTCGCCGGTGTCGGTCGCTAGCGTTTCGGTAGCGGCTGCACACAGCGTCGGCCGCACCGTCGACCGTCTGCTCGACCGGCCACGCGCCGTGCTCGGCACGCTGGTCGCGGCCCAGTTCCTGGGGATCCTCGTGCTCGCGCTGTCGGTGAGCCACAACGGCTGGGTCTTCTTCCAGGGCGGAGACCAGATTTGGAACGCAACGCAAGGATGGCTTCTCGGCCGGCTCGAGCTGGCGCCAACCGAGCTCGGCTACCTCTGGTCGTACCTGCTGATGCCGATCATGTGGGTCACGGGGCCGACGTTCGTCCAGGCATTGCCTCCGCTCGTGCTCATGCAGGTTCTCGTCCTCGGCCCTGTCGCACTGCTGTGCGTCTACGGAATCGCCTCGAACATCGGGGGCCGGCTGCTCGGATACTGGGCCACGCTTCTCTGGGTGCTCGCCCCGTTCGCCTCGATCCCGCTCTTCGTCGACCGCTACCAGGAGCGCTGGGCAGAGCACTTCCTCCCGCAGGCGCTCGGACTCACGGCGATGCCGGACTTCCCCTCGATGGTGCTCGCGCTCGCCGCCGCCTTCTACGTCGTGCGCTCGCTCTCGCCGGGTCGCATGACCGATGCCGTGTTCGCGGGTGTCCTCGTCGGCGCCGCTGCGGCTCTGAAGCCTTCGAACTTCCTGATCGCCTTTGGCATCGGCTTGGCCTACGTCGTCGCACGCCGCTGGCGCGAAGGCCTCGCGTGCGCTGCAGCGACCATTCCCGCGCTCCTCGTCCTGCTCGCCTGGAAGTACCGCGGGCTCGGCGAGCTTCCAGTGCTCGCGCTGGAGCAGGCGCGCGTGGCTGCAGGGGCGAGCCCGGCCCTCGCCGACCTCAACCTCGATCGCTACTTCGACCTCGACTTCGAGCACTGGAGAAAGCAGATGGACGGGTTGCGCGAGTTCTTCTGGAGCGCTCGGCTTGCCCAGTGGGCGCCGATCGCGGGTCTCATCGCAGTGCTTCGTGTCCGGCGCGGCGCCATCGCCGCGCTGCTCGCCGGCTGGCTCGCGGCGTTCCTCGTCGTGAAGGGCCTCTCGCCGCGCGCGAGCATCGAGGCGAACACGTTCTGGCGGCTTCTCATGCCCGCCTGGCCTGCCTACCTCCTCCTCTTCGCTTCGATCCCTCTGCTGATCCCGACTCTCGCGCGGAGGCTCGGAGATCGCCTGGACGCGCCGCGGGCGCCCGCGATCGCACCGCGCTGGATCGTCGTGGCTGCGATCGCATTGGCCGCCCTCCCGGCTGTCGCGCTCGCGGCATCGTCCCCGGCCGACCCTCCGACACCAGGGCTCTTCCAAGGCGCGCCCGGCGGCGAGGGGAGCGACATCCTCGCCCCGGTCGACGAGTCGGTCGCGCTCACCGTCGAGCGTGGGGGCGCGACGAGACGCCTCACATGGAAGGACGACGCAAGCTGGCGCGGGAACGTGTTCTACCGCGTCTACCGCTACGACGGAAACGACGACGACACGGCCTGCTACATCTCGGGAGGCGTGGCCTGGTACTGCTACCTCGAGGGAACACTCATCGCGACCACACGCGATCATGAATACGTCGACCCGTCGCCCCCGCCACACGCGACGTACCGGATCGGCGTGGGCACGAACTGGATCGACGATCCCGAGGAGGGCGATGTGTTCGCGTTCAGTCCGCCCGTGTCCCCAGCCGGCTGACGCGCTCCTCGAGCAGGGCGATCCGTTGCGCGAGGTCGACGTTTTCGTCCGTGAGCTTCGAGATCACGGTCGAGTAGTGGAGGAGCACGAGCAGGATGAAGAGCGTCGCGACCGCGAAGAGAATCGCAGGCGGATACGTGGCCACGCCCGCCCAGCCCGCGATCGTGTTCAGCCCGTCGCGCCAGATCGAGAGCACGAGGAGGACGACACCTGTGGCGAGCCAGAGCAGCGCGTAGCGCTCCTTGAGCCGTCGGCCGCGAACGAGCTCGAGAACGACCAGGATGAGGAGGATCGACGCTATGGCGCCGACGATCGAGACTCGAACGGGCGTCACTGTCTCGCGCCTTCGAGACGCGGGTACCGGCGCAGGCTGGCCACCAGCAGAGCGAGCATGACCTTGACGATGTAGTAGAGCGACCGGACGAACGTGATCGAGGACGAGCCTGTCGTCCGCTCCCGCATGTCGACCTGCACCTGCGTCACGCGCAGCCCGCTGCGGAGGGCGACGAGCGTCGCCTCCACCTCCGGGTAGTCGTGCGGGAACTGCGTCGCGAACAGCTCGATCGCCGCTCGGTCGAGTGCGACGAAGCCCGATGTCGTATCAGTGACGCGCTGCCCTCCGAGGATGGAGACGAGACGCGCGAAGATGCCGATGCCGACTCGCCGAGCGAACGGAGGCCGATACACCCCACCAGGGTCCACGAACCGCGACCCGATGACGAGATCGGCGTCGCCGGCCTCAACGGGCGCCATGATCGTCGGAATCTCGGACGCCGCGTGCTGGCCGTCGCCGTCGAGCCGGACGGCGACCTCGTATCCCTCGTCGCGCGCATACCTGATCCCGGTCTGGACGGCCCCGCCGATCCCAACGTTGAACGGGAGGCGGAGCACCGTTGCGCCGCGTGACTCGGCGACGTCGGCGGTGTCGTCGGTCGAGAAGTCGTCGATCACGACCACGTCGATCGAGGCGTCGAGCTCCTTGATCTCGTCCACCACCCCGCCGATCGCACCCGCCTCGTT
>Ga0247727_10016094_pt1 | contig 12136 bp, 6 predicted proteins | sample WisWelCaveWW1625_FD_202498 | JGI IMG/M metagenome (GOLD analysis project Ga0247727, IMG submission 202498) | Biofilm microbial communities from Wishing Well Cave, Virginia, United States - WW16-25 | ecosystem: Environmental > Aquatic > Deep subsurface > Groundwater > Cave microbial mat | place...
AGATAATTGGGGTTTCAGCTTATGGGCGGCACCGCGCAGCTCGTCCCAATTCTTTTCATCCAGCTTTGATTGCAGGGCTGCTATTTTTTCAGGAGCCATGCTGAGAAAGTTGTTGATGTACTTCACCATCCGTCCGGTGTCTCCATCGGTGAAGGTTTTTAAAAAGGAGAGGTCGGAAGCGTTCAGTTTATCTTCCATGATTCAGTTTTTTTATTCAGCTATATCAATGGTAAAAAGTTGTTCGTAGTTCGTGGTTAAAATTTTAGTTTATAGTTAATGGTTTTTAGTTTTAGTTGTTTGAGTTGCTGGTTTTAGTTTGTATAGTTTGCAATAACCACAACAATTAACTGGTAAACCAAAACCAACAACTGAAAACCAAAAACTAAACCACGAACAACAAACCACGAACCACGAACATGCAGGGTTTATTTCTTTATGAGCAAACTTGAAATCTTTTCCAACAAATCTTCAGGCTGGAATGGTTTTGAAATAAAGCCATCCATGCCTGAGTCAATACTTTTTTCCGCTTCATTTTTCGTAACGCTGGCGGTCATCGCCATGATTTTGATATTGTTTGCCGGAGCAGGCAGTTTCCTGATTTGACGGGTAGCTTCGTAACCATCCATCAGCGGCATATTCACGTCCATCAGTATTATATCATAATGGTTTTTCTTTGATTTTTCAACTGCTTCTTTTCCATTTACAGCTATATCCACCTGCACTCCTTTTATCAGCGACTCTAAAGTATCTTTAGCGACCATCTGGTTGAAGTCGTCATCTTCCGCAAGCAGTATTTTCAGATTTTGCAGGTGAGCTTTGCTGGTGACTGTTTTTGATTTTTCTTTTGATGCTTCTTTTCCAACGGGGTACCGCAAATCAAAATAAAAAGTGGTTCCCTCGCCCAGCTTGCTTTTTACGGCAATGGCACCTCCCTGCAGTTCCACCAATTGCCGGGATATCGCCAGTCCAAGCCCGGTTCCTCCATATATTCTTGTCGTATTGCTGTCAGCCTGGCTGAAGCTTTCAAAGATGAGAGCAAGTTTGTCTTCGGGTATTCCTATTCCCGTATCTATCACGCTGAATTCAAGGTGAACCGATGATTCATCCTTATTAAGCAAGCGGCATTCCACTGACACGCCCCCCTTCGAGGTAAACTTTACCGCATTGCCGGTAAGGTTCAGAAGAATCTGGCTCAGCCTGACGGGGTCGCCAATCAAGTATTCCGGAATTCCGGATTCAACATTCGCTTCGAGTTTCAGTCCTTTTTCTTCTGTTTTATGTTTGATGGTGTTCACCAAACCTTCCATAACTTTTCGCAAGTTGAAATCCGTTTTCTCAATTTCCAATTTGCCTGCTTCAATTTTGGAGAAGTCAAGGATGTCATTGATAATTACGAGGAGGTTAACGGAAGCCTGTTTGATGGTTTCGAGATATTTCAACTGCTTGTCGTCCACTTTTGTATTGAGCAGGAGATTGGTGACGCCCACCACCGCATTCATGGGCGTCCTGATTTCGTGACTCATGTTGGCGAGAAACTGTTCCTTGTATTTCTGCGTCTTGATGAGCTCTTCATTTTTATGCTGCAGCTCCAGGGTTCTTTTGTTCACGAGGTCAGTCAATTCCTTTTCTCTTTGTTTGAACTCATCAATCATGCGCTGATTGTCTCCCTTGATACGGCTGATTAAAACATTTACAATGCCTTTCGCTATTGTTTCTCCCACGATGCTGCGGAATGCGGTCCGGTTGATGAAAAAAAGCTGCGTGTCTTCCAGCGCGGTAACAGACATGGCACGTGGCGAAGAGTCCAAAAGGGACATTTCACCAAAGACTTCATAGGGTCCCAATTTGGCAACAGTCAGCAACTCAAAATGAACCTTCACCTTTCCGCTATGAATAACATACATTCCGTCACCCTCATCACCGATTTTAATAATCAGCTCATCGCCTTTCGCGGCCACCAGCTTCATGACCGGAGCGATTTCTTTCAAAAGATAAGCTTCAGTGCCTTTGAAAAACAGCGTCTTTTCCAGCAGGTTGATTTTGTCGGCAAGTGTAATCATGGCTTGAAGTCCGTCCTGAAAAATAAAGAATTTTGTGGTAATTGGTTAATTGTTAAACGTTATTCGTTAAACGAGAAACGATCTAATGACGTTTAACGATTAACGTTTAACAAACCCTGGTTTTTTTGCTTCACCGGCTCTCTTAATTTTTTTGAAGATTTTGTGAAATACCGGTGTTTTTCCAAAAAAGCAATCTGAAGCATCTCCCATTCCGCTTCTGTCTTTATGATTTTAAAATGCAGGTATTCCTTTTTCAGCCCATCAGCAAGAGTGAAAAAATCTGCTCTTCCCAAATAATCCAAGTCCGCATCGCAAATGATTTCCTCCAATTTATCCTTTGGCGTTTGGGGTACTTTAGTCGCCATTATCAGCCTGCTGACCTTTTCAATTTCCTTCGGGGAAAAATTCCACTTGGAGGCTTCATTGGAAAAAATCTGGCAGCCCCGCTCCTCATGATTTTGCGGACCGTCCAGGTAACCAATGTCGTGAAAGAGCGCAGCTACTTGCAGCAACATCATATCATCATCAGCGACTCCTTCTGCTAAAGCTATTCGCCCAACTTGCTCTGTCACATCGAGCGTATGAGCCAGATTGTGGTAGGTGAGATGCTTTCCTGCTTTCTTCAGCCGGTCAACGACCGACTGCCTGATTTCAGTGATGGATGATTTCCGAAACATTGAACGGGGGTTAACTAACATTAGAATGCAATTCATTCACTCATTCTTGCCTCATAATGGTTGCAAAATTTCGCAACCCGTCTCATCAAGGCGTTATATTGAGCGTAAGCGCTGTTGGAATGCTTTTTTCGCAGTTTCTCATAAAGCAGCAAATGGGGAAAGGAAAATACATTTTCACTGACGCGGAATCCCAGCCCGTTTAAGCGGGGAGAAGCTGTGAATATAGCGAGCGCCTCAATGCTTCTGATGTTGCCGTGCCCGATGTCGCTTAAACCCTTGCTGATGATTGTTCTTCCGGGAAATTTATCCAATTGTTTTCTCATGGCTGAAATTCCTGCGGATTTATTCTTTTGAACCGTGGATGAAATGCAATAGTCTTTTTTCCAAGTCATTTACATTCACTGACGGATACCTGATGAAATCTTTTTTTACTTTTCGAAACAAGCGCATTACCGCTTTTCCATCCCCGATTTTTTTCATAAATCCGCTCGCATCGGTCATATCCTGCTTCCAGCCGCGCTGGACTTTGGAAATGATTTGAGAGCACAAGTCGTAATGGAAAAAATTTACTTTTCCTTTTTGAGCGATGAAGATGCTTCTCTCTCTCCACTGCGGCAGGGGCGGAATAAAATCATCAGGCGAAGCCAATTCAATATTCATGTTCAGCTTTTCCTTGAGATGCTGAATGGCTTTGTACATTTGCATTTCATCAGGCTCAAACTTCAGGTCAACATCAATGGTTGATTTTCTTAAGTCCAGCATGACGGCAGTAGCGCCTCCGGTTTTTTAACGAACGCCCCAACCTCTGAGATAAATTTTTCAATCTGATTTATATCGGAATCATCGCGCATAGTATCTTCAAATTTAAATCTTTCGGTGTGCAGCTAAGCCACACGTTCAACAAAATACATATCCACCTCCCCCTTATTCTTCGCCTGTATTTTTCCCCTGTGTGTGCAGTTGAATTTATCTTTCACCAAAGCATAAGTGGCTCCGGAGATATTTACTTTCCCTACCTCCCCGCTGCTTTGCATTCTCGCAGCAGTGTTCACCGTATCTCCCCAAATATCATAAGCGAATTTTTTAGTGCCGACCACTCCGGCTACAACGGGACCCGTATGAATGCCAAGTCGCAATTCGAAATAGGGTTGACCTTTTGCAATTCGCTCCTGCTTGTTCCTCTCTATGAACTGCTGAATCTCCAGCCCGACTTTCACTACGTCAACAGCATGAGTTGCATTAGCCACGGGCAATCCGCCCGCGCACATGTAGGAATCGCCAATGGTTTTTATTTTTTCGATTCCATGTTTCGTAATAATCTTATCGAACTCGCTGTAGCAGTAGTTGATTTCTTTCACCAGCTCTTCTGCACTTAACTTCTCACTTGCCTGGGTGAAATTTTTAAAATCGGTAAACATCACCGTGACGGAATCGAAGCTTTTGGCTTTGGCAGTACCGGTGGTTTTTAATTCTTCTGCTGTTTCTGAGGGGAGAATATTCAGCAGCAATTCATCGCTGCGTTTTTTTTCTTTTGAAATGCGGTTACGCTGGGTGAAGAAAACTCCTGCGAACAACATCGCTATGCCTAAACCGCCCACGAATCCGTTGCGAACGAGCCGTTGACGAGCGATTTCCTGTTCTTTTAACTCTTTGTCTTTAGCAAGGAGGTCAACTTCCGCCTGTTTTTTCTCCATGTCGAAGTGGAACTGAAGACCCTGCAGCTTTTTGTCTGTGTCAATGTTGTACAAAGTGTCTTTAATAGCCAGCAGCAAGTTTTGGTACTTAAAAGCATTATTGAATTGCGATAGCTCTGAATAAGCAAGCGACAGTCCCTGGTAAATTTCTTTGAGGTCCTCGCCAGCATTCAACTCACGGGATATGGCTTCGGCTTGTTTGTAGGTGGAGATGGACTGACGGGCATCTCCGCTCTGCCGCTGTGTTTCTGCAATTCCAAGCAGCGACTGCGCCATCTCAAGTTTAAGTTCTAATTTCTTTGAAAAGTTATAAGCCTGCTGATGGTAATTTAATGCCGAACGATAGTCTCCTCTTTTGAGGTAAACCTTGCCGATATAATTCAGTGAAAACGGAAGCCGCTCCGTGTTCTCGAATGCCTTCAGTGAGCGCTCAAAATATTTCAGCGCTAAGGTGTCATCGTTTTTTTTGAAGTAAACGTCTCCCAAATTGACGGTTGCCATGCCGATTCTCTCTTCGATGCCTTGCGCTTCAGCTAACGACAGCCCTTTGTGCAAATATTCAAGAGATTTATCGTAAGTCTTAGACTTGTATCCATACATTTCCCCAAGATTGATGCAAGCCGTTAAAATCCTGAAAGTATCATTGGCATCCTCTCCCGCTTTTAATGATTTCAGGTAATAGTCCATCGCTTTTTCATCGTCTCTTTGCTCGGCAAAAATCGCCCCGATGTTGTTGTAAATATTTGAAACGCCCACCTTGTCGCCTGTTGATTCAAATACCGCAAGCGACTGCTCCCAAATGGGAATGGCATCCTTATAATCTCCCTGAATGTAGTGCGCGATGCCGATGTTTTTTAAAGCGTAAGCAATGCCCTTTTGATAATTTAGTTTTTCGGCAAGCTCTTTTGCAAGGGTGGCATAAGCAATCGCTTCTTCGGGGGATTCACTGAAAAATTCTTTGCTGAGTGAAAGCAATACTTGGACTTTAGCGGAATCATCGGGTGTTGCAGCTAAAACTTTTTGCAGGCTGTCAATTTGCGGACTTTGGGAAAAGCAGATTATTGAAAGAAAACTGAGGTAAAGGAAAGTTGCGAGTCGCATCACATGAGTTTAGAGCAGGAAATTAAAAGTTCAAAGTTGAATTCTCACCTAAAAATAACTTCAAACTTCAAACTTTAAACTCTAAACTTATCTCACCATCACCGCCTTGCCGTAATAAGTGCCGTGATTGGTTTGCAAACGATAAATAATCATCCCATCAGAAGCTGCACGGGGAGTGTATTCCACCAGTTGCAGTTCGGAAGCCTTCACGTCTCCTTCAAACAGCAATGCAATCCGCTGACCATTGATGTTATAGATTTCAAGGCGCACTTTTGAGTCTTCTGCCAGGGTGAACTCGATGTTCAACTGTTCATTAAATGGATTCGGGTAAGCATTTAGCATCAATAAATCACCACCAGTTTCATTTTCCATAGCGGAAGTCTTAGCTGCTCCGCAGGGCATCAGTCCACACGGACCCAGTTTGTCGCCATGAGCAAGATGAGCGGGAACGGCACTCGTGCTGATGCACAATGTTTGGAAAGTCCGCGATGATACCTTATGGCAAACGTAAACTTTACCGCTGTTCTTCGCACTGCAACGGATGTCAACAGTACATACTTTCGCGCAATCAGAGGCAGCGCACCCTCTGGCATCAGTGACCGTTACACAGTAAACTGTTGTGACGGTTGGGCACACTTTAATGAAGGATTGCATCGAGCCATTACTCCATGAATAAGTGAAGGGCGGGACACCTCCCGACACCGTTGGGGTAATTATTGCGCATGACGCAGGTAGATAGCCGATGTAAACAGTACGGTCAGGTCCGGCATTCACCAAAGGCGGGTCTTCAACATTATAGCAGGTTCCGCCATCGCAAAAATCGCGGGTGCAGAGGTCGTCATCGCTACAATCAATTCCTCTTGCGACACAGCCAAAGTTGGTGCAGATGTCATCGGTACATGCATCACCATCATCACAAATGAATGGTTCATGGGAGCAGGAAACACCTGCATCGCAGGCATCTACCGTGCAAGGGTCGCCATCATCACAGCATGACTGGTCATTATAGCAATTGAAATCATTCCGGCAATCGCCCGTCAGCGGGTCGCAGGAGTCATCGGTGCAAAGGTTATCATCATCGCAATCCACACGAGGATGATAGCAACCCGTGGCAGAGTCGCAAAAATCATGGGTACAGGGATTTCTGTCATCGCAATTCAATGCGGGATGTACACAGCCTGCCAATGAGTCGCAGGCATCTTCCGTGCAGGCATCAGCATCATCACAATCGCCAACAATGGTGAGTACTCCATCCACTAATACCAAAATGTAATCATCCGCTGCACCTGCGCTCAGCACAATCGGATAATCTCCGGGAGGTGAAACGCTCGTTGCCGTGGTGCTTGCATTGGGCGCGGTAATGCTGTCGGGATTGTCATTATACATGAAGCCGGTGTAAGTGATTGTTAATTCAGGACTCTCTTCACAATAATCACGTGATATGCTATCTGCTGTTGCGGTTAGCGTATCCGGCAAAATCGTTAACCTTCCTAATTGATAAGAAACTTCGTAGTTATTATTCTCAGAGAAGAATCCACCGGGACCAATGTCCCAATCGCCCACGGTATAACCGCTTATCATGCTGATGGAACTGAACACGATGGAATCGGTTTCCAGCGTATCGGCTGCGTCAATCATCAGGACGATGAAATCATTGAGCGAGTCATTCTGCTCGGTTCCGTTCACGTACTTTTTGCCATTAACATACTTTTTGCCGTTCACATACTTCTTGCCATTCACGTATTTTTTTCCGTTTACAAACACTTCGTCATTGACATACTTCTTGCCGCTCACGAAAGCCATACCGTCAATCAAAAAGACGGAATCAGGGTCATCCTGGTAATTGAACAACGCTTCCAGCGAGGTTTCCACTATGGTGACGGTATCATATTCGGTGGGAACGCCATTGACGTATTTTTTCCCATTCACGTATTTCTTGCCATTGACATACTTCTTGCCGCTTACCATGAAAGCAAGATTTTCCAAATCGGAGTTCACATACTTTTTGCCGTTGACTTCGCCCAACCCATCAACAAATGCCACTCCATTAACCAAATTAGGTTCATACTCTGCCTGAAACACGGTGATAAACGAATCAATGTCGCTGGGGTCAATATTGGAAGAATCAAAATCATAAGTAAAGCAGGAGATTTCAATCTCATCCCCGTAAATGAATGTGGTATCGCACGGAATAATCGTAATAGGTATTTGTTCAATCGTGAGGATGCCGTCAACGAATTCGTAGTCATAAGCATCCATCAGCGCCAGGTCTGCCGAATCATTCGGGTCAAGCGGGTCTGCTGAAGCGCTGATGAAATACAGCCCTGTATTGCTGGTGCTGGTGGCGGAAGTAGTGAACTGGATATTTTCAATGCCGACATCTGCAGCCGTCAATCCCAGTGAATCCAACGGCTCCCCGTCAATGGTAATCGTAACTGTAAACACCGGCAATTGCTCCCAATACTTTTTAGTCTTGTTATCCGCTATAATTTTTACTGTCGGCTGATAGACGTTGATGAAATACAAAGAATCAGAACATCCTCCATCCAGTCCGCTGGGTGAAATGGGCGGATTACAAACGGTGACAGGCGGATTGCCGGTAAACTCAGGAACTTCCATCGAAAGCTCATTGGAGTTGACAAAAGTTGTCGGCATCGCAACCCCGCGCAAATAAGCCTCAGCCAGCGAATCGAAGTAACTGCCTTCGATAGTAACGAGCATCGGATTTGTCACACCCGGTGTGTCTGCCGGATTTTGCAAAATCAGGGCGTCAACTTGCGGAATCGGGTTGGCAAAAGTTTGAATCGCTGCATCAGCTTGTATGAAACCGGAGCCTGTGACATAATCAAAGCCCGTGGTGTCCATATCAATCGAAGTGATTTGCAAAATCGTTCTTACTTCAGCAGGCATGAGAGTGGCGCTATAAAATTTCTGTTTTGCTTCGAGCATCAAAGCAGCAACTCCCGCAGCGTGGGGCGCAGCAGCAGAGGTGCCAAAAAAGTTCGGAAGCAGGTCACCATCAATATTGGGCGCTCCAAACTGAACGGTGGTGTTGCCCCCGTTAGGCGCGGAGAAATCGGGTTTGTTCCTTGCTGTACCATACACTGGCACTCCCCCGCGTGATGAAAATGAAGCGATAGTGGGAGGGTCAACTCCGTATTCAGGCGTGTTCAAATAAAGCACAGCGCCCACTGCCATCGCCCCCTCTGCGTTGGCTTGCCCGACCAGAGTTGACGGCTTTGCGTTGGCGTGTTCATTAATAACCATCTCACCGCGGAAGACAATGTATTTGAATCGGACATTGTCATTACCAGATGCTCTTACAATCATGATATTAGCTGCGGAAGTCTGCGCTTTAACCGTAAACGGTAAAATCTCGAACGGGTCGGAGCCGGTGTTAACTCTATTAAAGCCGAACAGCCTGTTGTTGTTATTATCCACCAAATACATGTCAAGGTCAATTGCTGCACCGGGGAGTTGTCCGAGAGAATAAATGGAATCATCCCATTGAAGCACGATAGTGTAACTGCCTGTTGGCAAGGTTATATTTTGATTAATGTCTCCGCTGCCGAAATCATGCGCGGAAGCTGAGTCAGGCAACCATGATGGCGCATTTGTCGGGGAGAAAATACCTTCATAAGACTTGGTGCCGAAATTTCCGGCTGCTGAAAAATAGGAGACACCCTGAGCAGCAACATAATCCACCGCATCGGCTACAACCCCATCCTGGAAGAACGGCTCGGTGATGTAGGTGATATCGTCAACGATAATGTCACATCCGGCTTGCTGCAGTTCTTTGATTCCCTCAGCGAAATCGCCTTCGGTAATAAATCCGGTTCGGAACGCAAGCTCCGCTTTGGGAGCCACGTCATGCACAAGCTGTAGCATCGCCCTGCCTTCATCACTTCCTTTTACATTATCGAGAAGCACATCCACCGGAGTTGAATTGTAAGCATTCCCTGTGCCGGGAAGGTCTCTGTTGAGGATGTCTGTAAATTCCGGGTCGCCAAAGAGAGTGTTATAGCTGTCTGAAAGAACTCCGACTTTGGTTCCTTCGCCAGTTAAATTGAAAAGCTCACGGGCGTGGGCTGAATGCTGAGCGCTATCTCCTCTTGTGTATGCAATGCCGAAGATGCTGATGTTGGACAACGCCTGATAGCTCACGCAGGCATAATTTATCAGCGTGGGCACGCTGTCGAGCTTGTTGATGTTGGCAATCGGAAATTTTCCGGTGATGGTCAGTGAATCGTCACCGTTATCAATCAAGTCAGTCAAGCCATAAGCAGGTGTTTGCAGCAAGGCAATTAAGCTGTCATAGTATCCGGCATTGGCAACAACATCAATGAGCACAGCAGTGTCAGCGGTGATTTGAAAAATTGTAGTATCCACTATTGCAGTAGGACTGAAAAAGACATACAGCGCCAGCAATTCCGGACATAAGCCGGTAACCTTGCCGTTAGCGGGTTCATCGGGAATTGAATCGGATGAAGCCTGAATGCAATCTTCCAGTGGAAGTACGCTCAGGTTGGTTGTAACAACGGAATCACAGCCGTTTTCCGTTTCAAGAGTATCAATGTATGTTCCTGCGGTGTCATGTCCCAGGAAAAATTCTCCTTCGCAGATAGTAGTGTCAATGGTGGAAGAGGAAGCAGGTCGTTCAATCACTTCCGCTTGCGCAGATGCGGAACAGCCCGCAGCATCCACCACACCGAAATAATGAGTTCCCGGAGAGAGGTTAGTGGTATCACCGGAAAAATCATAAGGAGGCGTCCCTCCGCTTGCTGAAAGACTTACGCTGCCAGTCCCGCCCGGACAGACGTATTGGGTGTCGGGTAGTGCAGCGAAAATCAATGTGTCATGAAAGCACGTTCCATCACTGCAATAATCTCGGGTGCAAAGTTCCTGGTCATCACAGTCGAGCGGAAAATTATAGCAGATTCCATCGCAGGCATCATCAGTGCAGGGGTCTTGGTCATCGCAAGAAACAGCAATATAAAAACACCCGTCTGCCGAATCACACGAATCGAGAGTACAAGCTTCCTGGTCATCACAATCCACTGCGGTGTAAAAACATCCGTCAAACGAATCGCAGCTATCCAGAGTGCAGGCATTGCCATCATCACAATTTACCGGAGTGTAGAAACATCCATCGAGTTGGTCGCATGAATCAAGGGTACAGGCATCTTCATCATCGCAGTTTACCTGCGAATAGAAACATCCAATCAAAGAATCGCAGTCGTCAAAAGTGCAGGCATCGGCATCATCGCAATCAAAGGGGAGGTAGAAACAGCCTATATCATCAAGTTCATCGCAATCATCTGTTGTACAGGCGTCACCGTCATCACAATCCAGCGGGGTGAAAGAACAACCTGCAAGTGAAAAGCAACCATCCACCGTGCATACATTACCATCGAAACAACTGACGGGGGTATAAAAACATCCGTCAAACGAGTCGCAGGAATCAAGGGTGCAGGCGTTTCCGTCATTGCAATCCACTGCTGTATAAAAGCATCCGTCAATTTGGTCGCAGGAATCAATGGTGCAAGCATCTTCGTCATTACAATCCACTCCTTCATAAATACATCCATCTATCGGGTCGCAGGCATCAAGGGTGCACTCGCTGCTGTCATTGCAATCAACCGAAGTGTGAACACAGCCTGTCAGTGAATCGCAGGGAAGGTCGTTGGTGCAGGCGTTGTTGTCATCGCAGTCAACGGGAGGGAACACGCATGTACCTGCAGTGCAGATATCAATGGTGCAGATGTTACCGTCATCGCAATTTGCGCCTTCATCAATCAGAAAATCACAGTCATCATCCAAGCCGTTGCAGATTTCGGGAGAAGGACTACAGCAAACCCCGCCCTCATCAATCAAACCATTGCAGTTATCATCAATGCCGTTGCAGACTTCGGGATTGGGAGGGTGAACTTCAATATCGCTTCCGTTATCTGAGCCGGTCACGGGAAGGTTGTCACTTACTACGCGGACGCGGTAGCCAGGACCGGGAGGGGTTCCGCCCGGAATAGTGGCATTGATATTCCCCGCTGGAGCCGTGGAACCCAAGCTTCCGATGGCAACGGGCGCTGCAAAACTCCCTGCTGAATTACTCAGTTCAACTTTGAAAATATTTCCCGGATTGAAAACCACATTCGCAGAAGTATATGGAACAACGATGGTACTGCCCGCGCATTGGGGTGGAAAAGAGCTGGTGCAGTCAATGGAAGGCGACTGTGCGAAAACACTTTTGACTGCGATACCCAGCAGGAAAGCAAGAATGGCTTTCGCTGAAGGGGTAGTTGGTTTCATAAATGAAAGACTTTTCAGGTAAAGGCGAAAAAAAACACTACGCCAAATCAACAGCTCATACTATTACTTTCGCAAATAACGCCAAGATAAAAAACTCCAATAGAATTATCTAATATTTCTCGGAAATTTTTAGAAACAATGTTATGTAATGAGGATGGATGTCTATGGGGCAAAGCGGTCTGGTCTTTTGCGGCTTACAAAAGCCGGAGACTTTAAGAGCGCTGCTCTGATTTGGTTTATGTTTCCAGCAAACCTGATTACGGCACCATCGCGATATGCCTTTAGAAGCTCTCGTCTT
>Ga0247727_10016095_pt1 | contig 12135 bp, 10 predicted proteins | sample WisWelCaveWW1625_FD_202498 | JGI IMG/M metagenome (GOLD analysis project Ga0247727, IMG submission 202498) | Biofilm microbial communities from Wishing Well Cave, Virginia, United States - WW16-25 | ecosystem: Environmental > Aquatic > Deep subsurface > Groundwater > Cave microbial mat | place...
GCGGTGAGGGTATTCCGATGAAACCAATCGTGGCGGTCTTGATGGGCAGTGACTCCGACGTGCCGGCGCTTAAGCCGTGCGGAGAGGTCTTGAGGGAATTTGGCGTTCCGTTCGTGGTGAAGGTGCTTTCGGCGCACCGCACGCCGGACGAGACCGTGGACTTTGTAAAACAAGCCAAGAAAAACGGCATTAAAGTGATCATCGCCGCCGCGGGCGGCGCCGCGCATCTGGCGGGTGTCACGGCGGCGAACACGTCGCTTCCCGTGATCGGCATTCCGGTCGAGACGTCGTCTTTAAAGGGCATGGACTCGCTCCTTTCCACGGTGCAGATGCCGGCCGGCACTCCGGTGGCGACGGTGGCGGTAGGCTCCGGCGGCGTGCGTAACGCCGCGTTTTTAGCGGTCCGGATATTGGCCCTCGGCGACGCGAAGTTCGAGAAGGCGCTCGAGAAATATAAAAACGAGAACCGAAAGAAAATATTAAGTAAAGAGGTCAATTTGTAGCGCGGGCTTCAGTGTGCTGCGTTTTTTGCAGCACACTTTAGCCCGCGAAAAAGTTATGAAACATATCCTTTTCGTCTGTACAGGCAACAGCTGCCGCTCGGTCATGGCGGCGGGACTTTTCCGCAAATGGATCGCGGATCGTCCGGATGATTTTGCCGTTGTCTCCGCGGGGATCAGCGCGCTCGATGGTTTTCCGGCCACGCAGGACACCCTTCAGGTCATGAAGGAGGAGGGAGCGGATGTATCCGACCACAGGAGCCAGCGGCTGACCATCGAGATGATAAAAACGGCGGACCGGATATTCGTCATGGAGCGGATGCATAAGGAGATGGTGCTTCAGATGGTGCCCGAGGCCAAAGATAAGATTTTTCTTTTGTCCCAGTATGCGTCGAGCCGCCACGCGGCAGTCAAAGACATAGACATTCCCGATCCGATACGCATGTCAGGCCATTTTTACAAAAATGTTCTGGGGATCATTCGAGATTGTGTCAAAAACATAGTGGAGGATTTGAAGAATGAGAATCGCCCTCGGCGCTGATCACGGAGGATTTAGTCTCAAATCGGACATAGTCCATTTTCTCGAGGCGGAAGGATACCGCACGCTTGATTACGGCACGCGCAGCGCTGAGTCCTGCGATTATCCTGTCTTCGCCTACAAAGTGGCGAAAGCCGTTTCGGAGGGCAAGGCGGATAAGGGCATTTTGCTCTGCAGAAGCGGAAATGGCATGGCCATCGTCGCCAACAAGCTTCCTAATATCCGGGCGGCCATTTGTTTCGACAAAAACGTAGCGGCGCTCTCGCGCCAGCACAATGACGCAAACATTCTTGTTCTGGGATGTGAACATCTTCTGGATGAACCGGAGGACATCGTGAATTCATGGCTCGGGTCCTCGTTTGAGGGCGGCCGCCACAAACGCCGTGTGGGCCAGATAAGCGGGATTGAGAAAAAAGTGGGGTTGAAAAGAAAGGAAAGAAGGAAGAGGAAAAAATGAGCGCGCTTTCTAAGACGGACCCTGAAATATTCAAGGCGATTTTTCAGGAGACAAAAAGACAAAACGACAATATTGAGCTTATCGCCAGCGAGAATTTCACGAGCCCGGCGGTGATGGAGGCGGTAGGCTCTTCGCTCACGAATAAATACGCCGAGGGTTACCCCGGAAAACGCTGGTACGGCGGGTGCGAGTATGTCGATGTGGTGGAGAACCTCGCGGTTGAGCGGGCCAAGGCGCTTTTCGGCGCTGAGCACGTGAATGTCCAGCCGCATTCGGGGTCCCAGGCCAACGCCGCCGTTTATTTCTCGGCCCTTTCGATAGGCGATACTGTGCTCGCGATGAACCTGTCCCACGGCGGGCACCTGACCCATGGCCACCCGATGAATTTTTCAGGAAAATTTTTCAAGATCGTGCCTTATGGCGTGAGCGCCAAAGACGAGAGGATCGATTATGCGGAGGTGGAGTCGCTGGCGCTTGAACATAAGCCTAAGATGATTTTGGCAGGCGCGTCGGCCTACCCAAGAATCATCGACTTTGAGCGTTTTAGAAAAATATGCGATAAAGTCGGTGCTTTTCTTTTCGTGGATATGGCGCATATCGCGGGACTTGTCGCGGCGGGACTTCATCCGAATCCCGTGCCCTACGCGGAGTTTGTGACGACCACTACCCACAAGACTCTGAGAGGTCCAAGGGCTGGCATGGTCTTATGTAAAAAAGAGTTCGCTAAAAAAATAGACTCGGAGGTTTTTCCCGGCCAGCAAGGCGGGCCCCTCATGCACGTGATCGCCGGGAAAGCAGTCGCCTTAAAAGAAGCGCTCGAACCCGGTTTTAAACAGTACCAGGCGCAGATCGCAAAAAACGCCAAGGCTCTCGCCGCGGAGCTTACCAGGCGCGGGTATCACCTGGTTTCCGGCGGCACGGACAATCACCTGATGCTTGTCAATGTCCACAAAAGGGGTCTCACAGGAAAGGAATGCGCCGAATCACTTGACCATGCCCGCATCACCGTCAACAAAAACGCCATCCCTTTTGACACGGAGAGCCCTTTCAAGGCGGGCGGGATCCGGCTAGGCACCCCGGCGGTCACGACACGCGGGATGAAAGAGGCTGAGATGGGGCAGATCGCGGGCCTCATCGATCAGGTTTTGACAAACATCCAGTCACAGGAAAAAATCGCCGAAGTACGGGAAGGGGTAAAGGAGCTGACTAAAAGATTTCCTCTGTACCCTGAGCTTCTCGAACGATTTGAAGAAGAATTAACCAATCTGTCATTGCGAGGAACGAAGTGACGAAGCAATCTATGCTAAACAAAGATTGCTTCGTCGTCGCTTCGCTCCTCCTCGCAATGACACTGTGGAGATCTTAATGAAATGCCCGTTTTGTGATCATACGGAAGACAAGGTAATCGATTCGCGGTCCTCAAATGAGGACAAGAGCGTGCGCCGCCGCCGGGAGTGCCTGAAGTGCAAGAAGCGCTTTACCACGTATGAATATGTCGAAGAGATCCCCCTTATGGTGATCAAAAAGGACGGCCGCCGCGAGCCGTTTGACCGGAATAAAATTATCAACGGGATTTTAAAATCCTGCGAGAAGCGGCCCGTCAGTATGGAAAAAGTGGAAGCGATCGTCGATAAGGTGGAGAAGGAGCTTCAGAACAGTTTCGACAAGGAAGTGAAGGCCCAGGAGATCGGGGAGCTTGTGATGGAGCATCTGCACACGCTCGATGAGGTGGCCTATGTGCGCTTCGCCTCCGTGTACCGGCAGTTTAAGGACATCAACCACTTTATGAAGGAATTGAAAGACCTGCTGAGTAAGAAGGGATGAACAAATATGTCATTCCGAGCGAGTGAGCGTAGCGAACGAGTCGAGGAATCTACGCCGGTCTGGATTCCTCGACTCCCTCGCCTTCGGCTCGGTCGCTCGGAATGACACTCACTTTTCTTCTTCCGCGAAGATCGTCCGCATGGTTTCAAGATCTATTTTCAATTTATTCCGCAGGTCTTCCATTAAGACCTTCATCGATTCCCCAAATTTCTTGTCCATGACCGTTTGACGGAAGGTCTCTTTTTCTTTTTCGAAGGCTTGTTTGTCGGCGGGCGCATCCTTGGAGATCTTAGCGAGAGCGCCGCCCTCCGCCACGGCGAACCCTTCGCTTGTTTCCCCTTCTTTCAGGTCCGCCGTGATGTTGTCAAGGGCCTCGGAGACGCCTATCAAGGGGACGTTCGCGCCTTTTTGGAATTTTTCGAACGTCTTCACCTCAATACCCGCGCCTGCCAAGACCTTCTCAAAAGAGGCGCCGTCCATTTTAAGCTTGAGAGCGTTCAGCTTTTTAATGACAAGGTCCGTGGCCCTTTGCCGTGTGAGGAGCTTCTTCAGGTCCTCTTTGGTTTCTTCAAAGCTCAGAGAACGCTTTTCTGTCTTTTCTTTCACCCGGATTTTGTAAGAGCCCCCCTCAAGCGCTATCCAGCCGCTTTCTTCACCGGCGGGCAGAGAAAAACTGGCGGCAAGGATTTCTTTGGAAAGGCCGATGCCGGGAATGCTTTCATTTTCGTAGAAGAAATCTGTTTCTTGGACGGGGAGATCGTATTTCTTTGAGAGCGCCTCAAGCGCCGCGTCTTTTTCTTTGAAAACGGCGTCCAGCGCCGCGGTTTTTTCCTTGGGAACGAAGAGGTAGCTTATTTTCACCTTTTGGGGCTCTACGAGCCTTTCTTTTACGAGCGGATAGATCTTTTGAAGTTCCTCATCGGGGATCGTCACGTTGTTTTTCTCGCTTTCCCAGGAGACGACCGCGTAGGCGATGTCGCGCCGGCCGTAGGCCCGGTCGTAGAAACTCTTTAGTTCCGCGTCGGTGAGTGAAATGTTTGTCCTCACCTTTTCGCGCACTTTGTCGAGTGTAATGTTTTGGCGGATTTCTTCCTCAAACTCCCTGGGATTCATGTGCAGGTAGTTATTGACGTAAAGGTTGTAGAAATTGGAGTCAAATTTGCCGTCTCGGGAGAAGAGCGGCTGTTGGATAAGCCATTGGACCACTTCTTTGTCGCCTGTTTTGATACGTTCATTTTTGGCATAGTGCAGAAGAAGCAGCCGGTCCCAGGCTTCGCCCTTTATGTTAAAGAGGGGGGCCATCTCGGCCGCCCGGTCGCCATAAATGAAACCGATCCGGCGCTGGACGGCCTTGTAGCTGGCGAGGTAATCCTTCAAGGAGAATTTTTCGTTCTTGATTACGCCCAGAACCGAGGAGCTCTTACTGTCTTCTTTCGAAAGAAAGACCCCCCACAAAACGAAGGCGGGAATGATGACGAGGGCAAGAACGGTGAAGATCCGCTTCTGATTTTCTTTTCTTCTCAGGAATTTTAACATGGATTTCGGGAGATTATACCCGAAAGAGACCGAAAACCAAAGCGTTTTTGACTTTGCATTTAAGCTATGCTATACTTTTTTAGACGTAAATGAGCCCTTTGGGCTTCTATTTTTTTGTAACTTATTTATCCATAATAAAATGAGACAAGAGAAGTGAAACTGAAATTGGGGCTTCCGAAGGGGAGCTTGCAGGAATCAACTTTTAAGATGTTTAAGAAGGCGGGTTTTAATGTCAGCGTCGGCTCGCGTTCTTATTTTCCTTATATCGATGATCAGGAGATTGAGGCGGTCCTGATACGCGCGCAGGAGATGTCGCGGTACGTGGAGGACGGCGCTTTGGACTGCGGGATCACGGGTGAAGACTGGATCCAGGAGAACGGATCGCAAGTTGTTCGAGTGCAAGAGCTTGCGTATGCCAAGACGGGCGCGAACCCGGTACGCTGGGTGCTGGCGGTACCCAACGATTCCTCCGTCAAGTCGGCAAAGGATTTACGGGGCAAAAGGATAGCCACCGAGCTTAAGGGCTTTACGGAAAAGTACTTGAAAGACAAGGGGGTCGAAGCGGATGTGGAGTTTAGCTGGGGGGCGACGGAAGTGAAGGTGGGTTCGGGGCTTGTGGACGCCATCGTGGAGCTCACGGAGACAGGCTCCTCCCTTCGGGCCAACAACTTGAGAATCGTCGAAACCCTTTGTTACTCCACGACTCAATTTATCGCCAACAAAAAGGCCTGGAATGACAAAGCGAAGAAACAAAAGATGCAGAATATCGCCCTCCTTTTAAACGGGGCGATTCTTTCCGAGGCGATGGTGGGGCTCAAGATGAACGCGCCGAAGAGGAGCCTTAAAAAAGTGGTTTCCCTGCTTCCCGCGATTAGGAAGCCCACGGTTTCAAGCCTGGCTTCGGGCGGCTGGTATGCGGTGGACACGATTATTGACGAGAAGATAGTGCGGAACCTTATTCCCAAGCTAAAAGAGGCCGGGGCCGAGGGGATCATCGAATATCCGCTCAATAAGGTAATCTATTAATATATAGGAGGGACGCGTCACAATGCCATGCGGTCGAAAAAGAAAGCGCCATAAAATGGCGGTGCATAAACGTAAAAAAAGACGGCGCAGAGACAGACACAAGAAGAAACTAAGATAAGAGGTCCCTATGTTCTTAAGAAGGCTTAAGTTATTTTGGTGGAACCACTGGGTCAAGATTGTCACCGTCGCGTGGGTCATCTTTATTTTCTGGATCCCTGTCGCGGCGCTGGGCTCCATAGACTCTTACCAGCGTTCCTATATGGTGGCCTGGCTTTCCACGATGGGTCTTCAGGCGACGATCAGCGCGGTCATTTTTGTGGTGCTCTACTCATGGGTGCTGCAAGGCGGACTCCAAAAGCTTAAGAAAAAGCAGATAAAGAGTGAAGGTGTCAATATTAATTGGACGGATGTCATAGGCATGGAAGCTGCGAAGATGGAAGCTAGGGAGCTTGTGGAGCTCATCAAGGATCGTGCTCGCATCAAAAAAATAGGCGGCAACATTATCCGCGGAATGCTTATGATGGGCCCGCCGGGCTGCGGCAAGACTTATTTGGCCAAGGCCATCGCTACCGAGGCGGGGATTCCTTTTCTCGCGATGTCGGGTTCTGAGTTTGTGGAGGTGTTTGTGGGCGTGGGCGCCTCCCGCGTCAGACAGCTTTTCCAGAAGGCCCGGCGCCTGGCGTACGCGGATGGCGGCTGTATCATTTTCATCGATGAGGTGGACGCCATAGGCCGCAAGCGTGTTTTCTCGGCGTTTGGCGGCACGGAGGAAACCAACTCCACGCAGAACCAGCTTCTGGCCGAGATGGACGGCTTAAAAGACAAAGACGAAAATGTCATCGTGATTGCGGCGACAAACGCCCCCGAACATAATTTGGACGAAGCCCTGCTCCGCCCGGGCCGGCTTGACCGCAAAATTTTTGTGGATAAGCCGGATCTTGAGGAGCGCGAGGCTCTCTTCCGCTATTATCTTTCGAAAATTAAATTTGACGAAAAGATTGATATCGGGCGTTTCGCGAGAAAAGCGGTCGGCAAAAGTCCCGCGGATATCGCGAACATCACGAAAGAGGGGGCGCTTATCGCCACGCGCGGAAAAGAGGACGTCGTGAGCGCGGATAATCTGTCCGAAGCGATGGAGCGCATTGATTTGGGTCTTAAAAGAAACCGTAAAGTAAGCGATAAGGAAAAAGCGATTACCGCTTATCATGAGACGGGGCATCTCATTGTGACCTATCTTTTGCATCCGACGGATGATGTGTTTAAGGCCTCCATTATTCCCCGGGGACCCGCGGGCGGTGTCACGTATTCCCTGCCGGCGGAAGAGGAGATGTTCAGAAACCGCGATTGGTTCTTGGCGGAGATCCGGGTTTTGATCGCGGGCTACGTGGCCGAGAAAATGAAGTTTGGCGTGACCTCGAGCGGCGTCGGGAGCGATTTTCAGCAGACGATGCGCCTGGCGCACAACATGGTATGGCGCCTTGGGATGGGCAAGTCCGAGTCTTTGGGGGATTATATGGCGATTCCCGCGGACCAGCTTTCCGGGAGCGTCAAAGATAAACTGAACTCCGAGACGCACGAGATTATTCAATCCTGCATGAATGACGTGGAGGCGCTTTTAAAGAAAGAAAACGTGCTTTTTGAGCGGTTTGCGAAAGAACTGATTAAAAGAGAAGAGCTTGACTATGATGACATCGAGGCGATTTTCAAAGAATACGGGAAATCCAATCCCCGGCTTGAGGCGAAGTACATTCCTAAATGAAAAGAGGCTGAGAGCTGAGGGCGGAGGGCTGAGGGCAAAAAGGAATTGTTTTTTTCTCAGCTCTCAGCTCTTAGCCCTCAGCCTTTTATTTTTTCTTTCAGGTTGCGGTCCGAAATTTACTTACCCTGCCCAATCCGTTCCAAAGGCGATAGAAGATATAGGCAAGAAAGAGTACAAGCTAGACATAGTTGCCCGCGTGGTAGGCAAGACCGTCGGCGCTCTGCTCTATGTAGATAAGCTGATCGATGATAAAGGCCAGATCCCGAAGGAAGTCCACGAAGCCATGGGCAAGGTGATGCAAGTAGTCCAGCGCGTGTCACTTTCAACGGACCTGCCAATTGATTATTGCACAACTGTGATCCGCGACAAGAACCAGCCCAATGAGCTTGTCATTACACGCGCCTTGGACGACACCAAACGCGCCAACGCGGATATGATAGGAATTGAGGAATCGATTAACCGGACCCTTTTTGGCCAGTCGAAATATGAGCCTCCCGCGGCCGGCAAGGACAGCGGCTTTGTCTTGAAGGATGTCCGGAAGGAAGAGTTTTTGGCGGAGCAGATTGTCCAAAGAATCCGTTTTAGTTTCGCGAAGGACGCGAAAGACGAAGCAAGCCAGCCGTTTGTTTTGGTAGATGGCGCGTTCGAAGAAAAAGAAGGCGTAAAAGGTTTTTATGTTTCCATCATCGCTTTCAAAGCGGATGATCCGCGGAAAATGATCCTGGATATCTTCAAAGTGGCGAATGTCGTCTTGAGCGGTTATCACTTCACCGCTTTTGATATCATTGAAATCCAGGATTATTTGAATCGGCAGAAACTCGTCATCGATCAAAAAACACTGCTGGATTACCAGCAGAAAAAAATAAACGATGAAGCGCTTCTCGCCAAATGTCTCACGGAATCCCAATCCATCCAGGAGGCGTTCAAACTTTTTGGTTTTAATCCTCCCCAGGGCTCTGCCGACGCCGGCGACGCCCCGATCGCAACGGCGCCTGCTCCGTAGTGAAGCTTAAGTCTCCCGCAAAAATAAATCTTTTCCTGAACGTTCTCCGCAAAAGAAAAGACGGATATCACGACATAGAAACGTTGTTCGAAAGAATAAGCCTCGCGGATGAGATAGCACTTTCGAAGCGGCCGTCGGGTGTTCAATTAAAATGTTCGTATGGCGTCGCGTCGCACGGCCGTGCGCCCCTGCCCGCGGGCCAAAAGAATTTAGCCACCCGCGCGGCGAAGCTCCTGAAAGATGAATATAAGGTCCGCGAAGGCGTTTTCATTAAAATAAAAAAGCGAATCCCCATCGGCGCGGGCTTGGGCGGCGGCTCGAGCAATGCCGCGGCGGTCCTTTTGGGGTTGAACCGCCTGTGGAGGCTTGATCTTTCCAAGAAAACACTGCTTCGGCTGGCCGCAAAGCTCGGGAGCGATGTGCCTTTCTTTATAATGGACACGCCATTCGCCCTGGGACGGGGAAGGGGTGAGATTTTAAAGGAAATCCGGGCACCTCGGCTTAAGATTTGGCACTGTCTGGTCTGGCCCGGCTTCTCTATTTCCACCAAAAAGGCCTACCAAGCCCTCCGGCCGTCATTCTTGACACCCAAAAAGACCGATGCTAAAATGCTGATCCGCTCTATTCGCAAGTGTCAAAAAGCGAGGGCACGGCATACGGTGCCCATACTCTTAACGAATAGTCTGGAACTTGCTCTCAATAAAAGACTTAAAGAAATTTCGAGGGTGAAAAAAGAGCTGACCTGGCAAGGTGCTTCGGGTTGCCTAATGTCCGGCAGCGGCTCCTGTGTTTTTGGGGTCTTCAAATCCAAAAAGGGGGCTGAGCAGGCGGCACGTTTTTTGAAAAAGAATAAAAGTTGGCAAGTATTCGTTGTTTCAACTTACTAGAGAGCGTAGATTTGATTATTTTAAAAAATGGGTGACGCGGAGGGTGGGCGCCCAATATATATGCAAGGGAACACTTGCATATATATTGGGCTCCCGCAGCGGCAGGACCCGTTTTTTAAAATAATTAAATCGGAGCGACTGGCTGCCCCGCTTGGATTCGAACCAAGACTCACGCCTCCAAAGGGCGGTGTGCTACCATTACACCACAGGGCAAAATTGCATAGGGCATAGCGCAAAGCAAAGATAAATAAATATAACAGCGTTAGGAAACAACTTCAAGGGGATTTGCTGTGAAAGAAGCCGCTATGAATAAATGTTCGTTCTGTCAGAGGGACGTCCACCCCGACGAAAAGCTTTTTTCGGGGCCGGAGGTTTTTATCTGCTCGAAGTGCGTCGGCTTTTGCCAGGGGGTCCTGGCGCGGGAGGAGGGGGAGGCCAAGAAAGAACCCGTCCTTCTACAAAATCTGCCCAAGCCCGCCGAAATAAAAAAGATTCTCGATGAGTACGTGATCGGCCAGGAGAAGGCGAAGAGACAACTCTCCGTCAGCGTTTATAACCACTACAAGCGGATTTACTCTCCGATCGAGTCACGGGACGTGGAGCTTGAAAAATCCAACGTCCTTTTGATAGGTCCGACCGGATCCGGGAAGACGCTTCTGGCGCGGACCCTGGCGAAAATTTTAAAAGTGCCTTTCGCGATTTGCGATGCGACGACGCTGACACAGGCCGGTTACGTCGGAGAGGATGTGGAGAACGTGATCCTGCGGCTTTTGCAGGATGCCAATCACGACATCGGGCGCGCGCAAACGGGCATTGTTTACATCGATGAGATCGATAAGATCAGTAAGACCTCCGAGAATGTTTCGATTACCCGCGATGTGTCGGGTGAAGGCGTCCAGCAGGCGCTTCTTAAAATTTTAGAGGGCACGAAGGCCAATGTTCCCACGCAGAGCGGGCGCAAGCACCCGCAGGGCGAGATGCAGCAGGTCGACACCACGAATATTCTATTTATCTGCGGTGGGACGTTCACGAGCCTGGGGGACATCATTGAGCGGCGGCTGGGGAAAAGACAAATAGGGTTTTCAGCCGAAATGAGCCATGGCGGCAGGGACGCGATTAAAGCCACCCCTACGCTTTTGCCGCTCGTGGAGACCGAAGACCTCGTGAAATTCGGCTTGATCCCCGAGTTTATCGGCCGGCTCCCTGTGATCGGGACACTGGAGCCCTTGAGCGAGAAGGACCTTTTGGACATTTTGGTAAAGCCCAAGAACGCGCTGGCGCGCCAGTATCAAAAATTTTTAGAGATGGAAGGGGTCGAGCTTACTTTTACGGAAACGGCGCTTGCGGAGATCGTGAAGGAAGCGCTGAAGAAAAATACCGGCGCCCGAGGGCTTCGCGCGATTTTGGAAGATTTGATGCTCGATGTGATGTACGATATCCCTTCGATGGACGGTATCCGGGAATGCGTCATAGACGGCCCGACGGTCACGCGCCGCGAGCCTCCCCTGCTCATTGAAAAGAAGGGTGTTAAAAAGATTGCCTAACTTAGCGGTGGTGATTCTGGCCGCGGGGAAAGGCACCCGGTTGAAATCCGAACTGCCCAAAGCGCTCCATACGCTTTGCGGCGAACCGATGCTGGGGATTCTTCTCCAAAGCGCCGAAGCGCTTCGGCCGCGAAAAGCGATCGTCGTCGCCGGCCACAAAAGCGGCCTGGTTCGTGAATATCTGAACGGGCGCGCCCGCCACGGCGGGCAGGCGCGGATTGTGGAACAGCGTGAGCTTTTGGGAAGCGGCCACGCGGTGGCCCAGGCGGCCCAAGCGCTTGCCGGTTTTAATGGTCCGGTGCTCGTGCTCTACTGCGACACGCCGCTTATCTCGGCGGAAACGATGTCAGCTCTTTTAAAAAAGTATAGGACGGCCTCGACGGACTGCGCGCTTTTATCGGTGGTTTTAAAAGAGCCGGGCGATTACGGCCGCGTCAAAAGGGCCGCGGACGGCTCGGTCGAAAAAATTGTGGAGGCGGGTGACGCCTCCGTGGCTGAGAAATCCATAAGAGAAATAAACGTCGGCTGTTATGTTTTTAATTCGAAAAAGCTTTTTGGCGCTTTAAAACGTGTCCGCAGGAATCCCAAGAAGAAGGAATATTATCTTACGGATGCGGTTGAAATTCTAGCCGAGCGCGGCGGCGTGCAAGCGGTCAAAGTAAAAAGCGAGGAAGAAGTTTTGGGAATCAACTCAAGACAAGATTTGGCCTTACTCCAGGATATTATGCAAAAGAAAATTTTAGACCGGTGGATTGAGAAGGGAGTCCGGATACGCGATCCCAGGACCACTACGATTGACGCCGGCGTGACGATAGGCCCGGGGACAGTGGTGCTTCCCAACACGGTGATCGAAGATCGATGCGTCATCGGAAAAGACTGCAGTATCGGGCCGTTTGCCAGGCTTCGCGGCGGCTCAAAAATCGGTGACGGAGCGGTGATCGGCAATTTCGTCGAGGTGGTCCGTTCGACCGTCGGCAGGCAAAGTTTGATCAAGCATTTGAGTTATATCGGCGACGCGGAGGTGGGTTCGTTCGTGAATATAGGCGCCGGACCATCACCGC
>Ga0247727_10016096_pt1 | contig 12135 bp, 11 predicted proteins | sample WisWelCaveWW1625_FD_202498 | JGI IMG/M metagenome (GOLD analysis project Ga0247727, IMG submission 202498) | Biofilm microbial communities from Wishing Well Cave, Virginia, United States - WW16-25 | ecosystem: Environmental > Aquatic > Deep subsurface > Groundwater > Cave microbial mat | place...
AAGAGGTGGCCCGTGCAGTCCGTCGAAGCAACCTGACGCTTGGTCAAAAAAAACCGTTCCCCGAACGGCCCGTAGAAAGTACGCGCATTACCGCTTCGCCCAATTCCGACATGGCAGTCTTTCCTGCTCTGCTCGCTTACCGACCTAGGGCCAGCCGGAAGCCCACGTTGCCGCTCCGATTGCCGGGTTCGTTCCTGAGGCGATTCGTCGGCCGGCAGCCATCGCCGTTGCTGACCATGCCCCCGCCGCGGACCACCCGGTACGAGGCCGCCGCGCCACCCAGCGGGTCTACGGCGACCTTGCCCGAAAACTGCTTGTAATAGTCATTGTCGTACCAATCCCACACCCACACCAACACGTTGCCAGCCGTGTCGCGCAAGCCCCACGGGTTCGCCGGGTAGTCGCCCACGTTCGTCGACCGCTCAAGAAACGGCCCCTTGGCCGCACCGCCAAACGGATAGTTGCCATCGAAGTTCGCCTGCGATGAGGAGAGTGAATCGCCCCACGGGAAAACCGTGGTCGTGCCAGCACGTGCCACGTATTCCCACTCGGCTTCGGTGAGCAGCCGGTATCCGTCCCCGCCAGCGATCTCCACCTGGGCCGCCGAGATGCTGCTGTCCTTTCGCTCAATGCCCATCATGCGGTAGTACGGTTTTCGTCCATCACGTTCGCTCAGCTTGTTGCAGAATTCGATCGCGTCGAACCAACTGATACTTTCTACCGGGAAGCGTCGTGTGTCCATGCCGACGACGTTCGAGCTGCTGCCGCCCTTCGACGAAAAGCCGCTGGGGTTGAAGCCCATGACATGCTCGAATTGTGCCTGCGTCACTTCGTCGCGCCCGACGAGGAAGTCGCGGCTGATTCGCACGCGGTGCGGCGGCTTTTCGTTATCCTCACCATTGTCGCTGGGACCGGCGCCCACGTCGAACTCGCCGGCCTGGATCACGATGAACTCGATGCCGAGCGAGTTGGTCCAGAGCTGGCCGTGTTTCAGGGCGACTGGTGCCGGCGGCACGGGGACGACGGGCATCGGCACGTGGCCGGCGAATGTGCCCAGACGCAGCTCACGGACGGCCAGTCCAAACGCCACGACGAAGACCTCACGCTTCACCGTGCCGGACTTGACGCGGAGCGGGCCGAGCTGCCTGGCTAGTTCAGAGGAGCGGCCCAGCGCGTCCGTCAGTTTGTCCGGAGTCACGCCCAGTTCAGCGGCGGCGTTGGCCAGGTCCACTTCCGCATCGAACCGCGCCGCCAAAAACACGATCGGCTCGGTCTTCTGCACTCTGCCACCCGTCGCTTCGACGGCGATCCGGTGTTGTACAGGTGGGTGATCGTGAAGTAGCGGGCATAGCGGCGGTCTCGTTCGGGAATCTTTTTCTCCAGGTCGGCGAGGATCGCCAGCAACACGTCCGTGTCCGCGATGAATTTGCGGACCGGTGCGGTGGCGACGTTGAAGTCCGGCGCGCCGGCGTTGATCCACGCTTCCAGATCGGTGATCTCCTGTGGGGCGGGTTTGGTCTTGTCGTCGTCCGGCATCTCCTCGGCCCGCACGCGGAGCAGCACGCGGCTTTTGGCGGAGCTGCCGGGCACGATCTTGTTGCGGGCGACCAGCTTCTCGCGATCGAGGATGAAGTTCATGCCGCCTTCGGCCGCGCCATTTTGACCGTGGCAGCGGTAGCAGTGCTTCTCAAAGAACTGCTTCGCCTTGACTGCGAGATCCTGGTTTCCCTGCACAGCCGACGCCGACGACGCCGGCGCGAGAATCACTCCGCAAAGAACCGCGAAGGTAGGCGTCACGACCTGCAGCATAGGGTCCCCCTCTTTCGATTGGCCCTGTGAGCCGAGCAGGCACTGTACTGTGAGATTACACGCGATCAAGACAATAGTCTGGAGCGTTCTACACGCGAACGAACGGACAAGAAACGTGCGAGCCAGGATTACTGGGGGCACCGAACCGGGACAGGTTCGCTTTTGAGTTCGCGGACGGCGCCGAAGCAGTCACAAGGCCAGTGGGCTTCCTTGCGGCCGGAGGGATCGGAACGAGGCTCTTCAACACGGCGACTTCCTGCTCGGCGCCCTCCAAGCCCTGTCGCATTTCGGCCAAGGCTTGTTCGCCGTCGTGAACGCTCTTATCCAACCGGGCCAGACCTTCCTTCTTGATCTTCACCTGCCGTGTCTCGCGATCCTGCAAGGTCATCAGGTCGTCGATTTCACGTTGGAAATCGGCCATCGAGAAATCGTTGCTGGCGAACCGCACGGCCGGCTTGCACTGATCGATCGCCTCCTTCAAGACGGGGTATGCCTCCGCGAGCAGGCGCTGGCGGCGCGAGACGCTGGCCTCGAGCTGTTCGATGTCCTTGCGCAACTCGTCGATCTGGCCGCGCGAGAGATTGAGTTGCACCTGCCGGTCGATCAGTTCCTGGCGGGCCGTCGTGATCTCGTGCTCCATCTTCCGGTCATGCACGGCGTTGGGAATCTGCTCCGTCAGTCCGTCCACCGTCTGATCCGCCGTCGCCCGGATGTATCCGACCAGTTCGCCGACCCGCCGACCCGCCACAACAAACAATCCGGCGAGCACCGCAAACACAACCACCGTCACCTTCAAGATTTTCCAGAACATGGCACATTCTCCTGATTCGTAGAAATCGGGGGGGATCCTCCTCACGACACCAAACGAATGCGCGAATGGACGGAAATTCCCACGAAATAAGTAGAATCTCGCAAGCCGCAGGTTGTGTGGCAGTTAGAGCACGGGGGCGTCGGCGAACTTGAACTCAAAGCTGCGCCACTGGCTTGCCGCCAAATGCTGCTGGATTACTTGTCAGTCAGGACAAAACCGAATAAAAGAACTGCTGGCACAAATTGGGCAGTTCGGTCACTCCCCTTGGAAAAGACGAATCGAGGATCACCATGAGCACACCCCAGGTTGTGAAAGCTGATAATGTTGGAAGAATTCTGGGCCGGGCACTGGACGCAGGCGATGGGCTGCTGAGGCTGACGCCGACTTGGGTGCCGCGCAGTTTTCTGCACCCTGGCCGGCGGATCAAGCTGTTCCCCGGCGATCTGTACGCCTACGGGGCAAACCGGGGCGGCATCGACGAGCGATGGTTTGCCAGTACAACCGAAGCGGCCAACGAAGGACGTGTTTGGCACGAAGGGTTGAGCTTCTGCTCGTTCGAGAGTCAGCACTTCACGCTCCGCGATGCGGTCGCCGAGGGTGGGTCACGGTTGGTTGGCTCTGGCGTGTTTGAGAAGTACAAGCGCTGGCCCGTGTACTCGAAATTCTTCGACAATATGGGGCCGATCCCGCACCACATGCACCAAGGATTCAAGCACGCCAAACTCACCGAACAGGAAGGCAAGCCGGAGAGCTACTACTTCCCGCCGCAGTACAACAACGTCGATAACAACTTTTGCTACACCTTTATGGGCCTCGAGCCAGGAACGACGAAACAGGATGTCCGCCGGTGCCTGGAAGATTGGAACAAAGGCGACAACGGCATCCTCGATCATTCGCGGGCGTACCGGCTGAAGCGCGGCACCGGCTGGCTGATCCCGCCCGGCGTGCTGCACGCGCCCGGCTCGCTCTGCACGTACGAACCGCAATGGGGCAGCGACGTGTTCGGCATGTTCCAGTCGATCGTAGAAGGCCGCTATGTGCCGTGGTCGCTGCTGGTGAAGGATGTGCCGCCCGACAAGCATCAGGACCTCGACTTCATCATCGAGCAACTCGACTGGGAGAAAAACGTCGATACCCACTTCAAGGAACACAACTACCTGGAACCAATTGTCGCTGCGAGCGGCACCGGCTGGACCGACCGCTGGATCGTCTACGGCCGCGTGGACGGTGCACAGCTCTTCAGCGCGAAGGAACTGACCGTCGACCCCGGCGCGAATTGCACGCTGAAAGATGCTGGTGCCAGCGGTTGGATCACCGTGCAAGGAAAAGGCCGGATCGGAAAGCTGAATTTGCAGACGCCCGCCATGATCCGCTTCGGCCAGGAAACCGAAGACGAAGTCTTCATCAGCCACGAAGCCGCCACGCGCGGTGTCGAAATTGAAAACACCGGCAGCGAACCGCTCGTGGGCCTGCGGTACTTTGGGCCAGATACGTTTTCGAGCGTGCCCAATGTTGGGGACCACAACGAGTAAGACGCTCAAATGTTCGGACAGGGCCTAAAATCTGTTGGCACGGGAGCTTGGAAAGGATTATGCTACCGGTTGCCGACCTATCACTAATGACCGGGGTCCGACCCGCCCCATCTGATCGGAGCGAAAGTCATGGCAGAACTGGAAAAACAAGTTAGTCGCGTCATGCGTCGCCTGAACTTTCAAATCTTTCTCCAAATCCTCGTCTGGTGCTGGGCGGGCTCGCTGACGCTGGCGCTTGGCTGGGTGTTCACGGAGAAGGTCTGGCAACCGCTCGTTGAGCCGTGGTGGATCACACCGCTGGCTGCAATGGGCCTGGGCGTTGTTGCGGCGACTGCGATTTGGTTTTTCAAGCGGCCTAGCGCGGTGGATGCCGCACTCGCGCTGGATCAGGCATTTGGCCTGAAGGAGCGAGTCTCGACAACTTTGACGCTTTCCCAATCGCTGCGAGAAACGCCGGCGGGTTTGGCGCTAATCTGTGATGCGGCCAAGCGCGTGGAAACGCTCGATGTCGGAGAAAAGTTCACGCTCCAGGTTCCGCGCACCGCCTGGATGCCGATTGTCCCGGCGATCCTTGTTTTTCTTGTCGCCATGTTTGTGAAGTTCGATAAGTCATCCAACGCCCAGGCGAAGACCGAATCGGCCAAGGAGCGTGCCCAAGTCGAGCAATCGGCCAAGGTGCTCGCTCAGCGAATCGAAAAGCAGATGGAGAAGGCGAAAGAACAGGGAATGGGCGAAACCGAAAAGTTGCTCGCCGAAATTGCTCAGAAGGCCAAGAAAGATATCGAAGACTCGAAGGACATCGACCAGAAAAAAGCCCTGGCCAAGATGACCACGATCCAGGACGAATTGAAAGCTCGTCGCGAGAAAGTCGGCTCGTCGGAACAACTGCAGAAACAACTTGAGAAGCTGAAGAACTCGACCGAGACCGGGCCGGCCGACAAGTTTCAGCAGGCACTCAAGCACGGTGACTTCAAGAAAGCCGTCGACGAGCTAAATAAAATCGCCGAACAACTCAAGAGCGGCCAATTGACACCGGAAGAAAAGAAGAAGCTCGAAAAGCAGCTCGCCCAGATGAAAGAGCAGCTCCAAAAAATGGCCAACATCGAGGAGCGCAAGAAACAACTGGAAGAGCAACTCAAAAAGGCCGGCCTGCCTGATGAGCAGATCAAGCAGGAACTCGCCAAGCTCGACGCCCAGGCCAAGGAAATGCAGCAGCTCCAGCAGTTGGCGGAAAAGATCGGCAAGATGCAGGAGGCGCTGGCCAAGGACGATGTCCAGAAGGCCCTGGAAGCGCTGGAGATGAGCAAGGCCGACCTGCAGCAAATGCTAAACGAACTGAAAGAGCTGGAGATGCTCGAACAGGCCATGAACGATCTGGCGGACATGAAGAATGCGATGGTGTGTAAAAACTGTGGCGGTGGTGGCTGACCGGCCTGTGGCCAAACCCGCGGTCGCGGGCAAGAAGGTTTCCAGCGCGGCGCCATGGGTTCTCGCGATGAAGAAGAAGACAGCACGCGGAGCTTCGATTCCAAGGTCAAGCAAAAAATTCGTCAGGGCGGCAAGGTGGAGGTCTCCGGGCTGGTCTCAGGCAAGCAGGTCAAGGGAGAAAGCATCATCGTGAATCAAGAGTCACTCCAGGCCGGCGCGGCGGCGGCGACGGATGCCCTTAACAGACAAAATATTCCGCGCGAATACAAGAAGCACGCAAAAGAGTACTTCGAGCAGGTAGGCGGAACCAAGCAGTAGCAACGAGAAATCTTCCACAACCGCTCTTTGGTGAAGACACCCAAGAGCGGTTCTTTTTTTTACCTGAGGTTGATTCAATTTCGTTCGCGGTGCCGGCGCAAGGCAACGAAGTACGTCAAACACATCGCTCCGATCGCAATCAATACGTACCCGCCGGAATCTGGCAGATCGATTTGGCGTTGTGCGGCGTCACTTTCGATGTCATCTGGATCGGCGGCGGATGTGAAAATGCCTTCACTGAGCACAATCTTGTCTACGAGCAGAAACTCTGCCCCGAACATGAAACAGAGCAAACTCACAATGAGTAAAACGTTACGCATGACGTCTCATGAGCTGACTATTTCTCAGCGGTCATCGGTGTTTCTTGCAGTTCCAGTCCGATTCCGAAAATCCCACAGTCGTCAAATGAGCCGGGGTCGTCCTGCTGCGGCGTTTGGAAAATCCGCAGGACGTTTTCACCTTTTCTCAATACCCCAGCGTCGATGGGCACGGTAACCCGTACTGGCCCGCGGGAGTTTAGTGGCAGGCGGTGATTCAAGCCCATAAGATCCAGCTTCTGGCCGTTTATAGCTGCGTACGTGCGCCACTCATCGTTTTCGAGCCGCTTGTTAAACTCGCTGCCCGGTGCCATCGGCGCCATTCCGACGACGTTCAGCACGAGTGCAGACTGAGCCGGAATTTCGCGCAACGAGAAATTCCAACTCCGATCGCTGCCGCCTGGATGCGGCACTTCGAAGCGGACGTGAACTTCGTCGCCGAAGTGATGAAACCGAGGGTCGATCGACAGCCAATGACCCGCGGCAAAAAACTGGATTTCACGCATCTGGCCGCGGCGAATCCGCACCAGCCCGATGTGCGAATGGTCCAACACGAAAAACTCATCCGTTAGTTCCCGCACTGCGCCGTCGATTGTATCGCTGTCCACTTCGCCTTTGCCGGGTCCGATGGAAGTTGTGAATCGGATGCGTGCCCGCTGTCCCGAAACTCCATGAGTGGTCGCTGGTCGCTGAGTAAAGTGAATCGCCTTGATTCCAGTCCAGGGCAACGTCTGCGTTCCGAAATCGCCCTCCACCGTTACGTCGCGCGGCGAGGCCGACTGGATTCGACCGAAAAGTTGGTCCCCGTTGACAAGAAGCACATCATCCTCCTCGGCTGTCGGCTGCCGCTCGACCGAAGTGGCAATATCTGCCGCGACTTGCAGGTCATCCACATAGCCCGTCAAACCCGATAGTTCAGCCGGGTCGGCCTCCTCGCCCGACCGAACTCCGAACCGAATGGTCTTGAGTGAACCGAACCCTACGTCGCGGTGCGTGAGCACGGCATCGTCCAGAAGCACGCTGGTGGTATCGGCCGAGAATCGCACGCCAAGCCGACTCCAGCCTTCACGGCGACTGAGTCGCTGAACTTGTAACGACGGACCCTGCGGAGATTCCAGACCGTAACACTCGCCATCCCAGCCAAACGTCACGCGCAGGGTTCGCATGCCCATGCGCGAATCGAATTCCAATTCGCAGAACCAGGTCGACTTCCCCTCCGTCTGAGCCGAATCCAAAAACCGTGCCTCCAACCACCCGCTTGCGACTGGCTGCGGCAGGCGATATTCGATTAGATCTCCCGGCTTGGCGAGCCGGCCACTGCCCCGGCCCGTCGCGGCGCGGTCACGGTCGATTGCTGCGGTGCCCGATAGTCGGCGAAGCGGCTGGTCAGATTCAAAGTCATCGCGCAGGAAGACCGCCGCTCCATGCGCGTGTTCGATTTTCGAGATCAAAAAGAGCGGCACTCGCAACCGGTCGCCGGCAGGTGTCTCTAGTTGGACCCAGTCATCCTCGATCGACTGCACATTGCCGCTAATGGATTCAGTTCCCCAGAGCGACAGCCGGAGGGCCGGTAATGTACCTGGCGCGATCTTCGGCCGGCCGGGATTTTCCACCTTGCGAATCACTCGAACGGGAAGCACCGTCTGATTCTCCGTGGCCTGGAAAATGAGATCGCCCGAGGAGTCAAATCGAAGTCGGCCGGGCACCGGCTCTTTGTCCAGTAGAATGGCGTGCTCGTCCGCTCGCGCCGTGGGTCCGGTCGTAAGCATCAAAACGAGCAGACTGAGATTGACGAAAATGGGAGAGCGGTGAGAATCCACGGATATTCCTGGGCACGTGCGCGCGCCGGCCGCGAAGCTGTCGCAACCATAATGTCCCAAAAAGGCCGGCCCAAGTTTACCAGACTGGCGCGTGTACGAACACGCAGCCTCGGTCTATACTAGCAATCGTCCCCTCGGCCTGCCCATTTCGCCGCGGCGCGTAGCGGATTGGAGTGAGGGGGGCCAGTTGAGCGAAAGATTCAGACGTTGCAACAAAAACCGAAGATACTCGTTTTAGAGCCGCACGAACCCGCAAGTCGTCAGCTCCTCGATCGGCTCACGGCGGACGGATACGAGGCGGTGGTGGTCAGCAGTGTACTGCGTGGCCTGGCACTGCTTCGGCGAGGCGATTTCATTGGCGTGTTCGCCGAGGCCAATGACTTTGTTCTTGTCGAGCAAGTTGGGGTCATGCTGCAGGCGGACCAGATTCTCGAAGCCATCGCCGATGGCGTTGCACTCGTCGATCTCGATCTGAACATCCTCTGGGCAAATCCGGAATTTCTCGCCCTGGCGGGCAAAGAAAAGGGCACGGCGTACCAAGTCAATTTCTACAGTGCCTTGGGATCGCCGGAAATTCGGGGTCCCGACTATTGCCCCTTCACGACGTCCATCCAAAAGGGTACGCCATCCTCGACGGTGCTTCGCCGCGCCGACAATCGCTATTTTCGGGTCTCGGTCACGCCGGTGCACGACAAAGACAAGAGCATTACGCACGTGATCAGCTTGACGCGCGATATCACCAGCGAAATGCAGCAGCAGCAAAAGCTGCGCGCGATCCATCAGGCGGGGACCGAGTTGGCCGATCAGTCGGCCGAAGAACTATCCGAGATGGATGTGGATCAGCGCATCGAGCTTCTCAAGTCAAACATCCTGCACCACACAAAGGATTTGCTGAATCTGAAGTCCATCCAAATCCGCTTGCTCGACCGTGCGTCCGGCAAATTGGAGTCGCTCCTAAGTGAGGGCATGGGCCCAAATGCGGAAACGCGACCACTTTATGCCCGCCCCGATGGAAACGGCGTTACCGGATTCGTGGCAGCAACCGGCGAAAGCTACCTCTGTGAAGACACGGAAAACGACCCGCTGTACCTGCCCGGTGCCCCGGGAGCCAAAAGTTCCATCACGGTGCCGCTCGTCTTGCACGAACAAGTGATTGGAACCTTCAACGTCGAGAGTCCCGAGCGAGGCGGGTTCACGGAGGAAGATGTTCAATTCCTCGAAATCTACGCGCGCGACGTGGCGGTTGCCATCAATACTCTGGAGCTGCTCCAGGCCGAGAAGCTCACGGCCACGACCGAGTCGGTGGAGCTGATCAGCCGTGAAGTCGCGTTGCCGGTGGACGCGATCCTGCGCGATACCGCAAGCGTGCTTGATCGCTACATCGGCCACGAGCCGGAAGTGGCCGAACGGTTGCGGCGCATTTTGGCCAGTGCGCGCGACATCAAGCAGATGATCCAGAACATCGGCGAACAAATGCAACCGGCGGCGACTCAAGCCCATGCCCAGGTGCCGCGTCGGCCACGCAACCCGTTGCTCGCCGGCCGGCGCATTTTGCTGGTAGACAACGACGAATCCGTTCGCCAGGCGGCTCACGCATTGCTCGGCCGATACGGTTGCGTGGTCGAAACCGCCTCGGAAGGGCAAGAGGCAGTGACCATCGCGCGGCTAAGCACCTACGATGTCCTGATCGCCGACATCCGACTGCCCGACATGGGCGGCTACGAAATATTCAAGGCATTTCGCGAGATTCAGCCGGCGGCCGCAGTGATTTTGATGACCGGGTTTGGTTACGATTCCGGTCACACGATCGTGAAGGCGCGCCGCGATGGATTGCAAAACGTGTTGTATAAACCGTTCCGGTTGGACCGGCTGGTCGCGGCCATCGAATCGGCCGTTTGCAGCCAATCGCCCCAGCAACAACCGGCCGGCCGCTCCAGCGAACGATAGACCGCCTGTTTGAATTGGAGTTTCGATGAGTGTTTTCGCGATTCTACTTGGCGCACTCGTCGGCCACGTGGCCATAACGGTCACGACTTTGAACGTGTTATACGGTCAGGGAGGTATTCCGCGTCCAATTTTGAAACTTGCCCGCGTGCTGCACGACGCGTGGATGTTGCTGGGCACACCGTGGCTTGCCTGGCTGTGCTGGCAAAGCGGCGTGATGACGACCGGAAACTGGTTTGCGTTGCCGCCAATCTTCGTTGCCTATCTGGCGTGTTGTACCCTGAGTGGCTGGTTTGCGGTGCCGGCGGCATTGCTTGCACGTTGGTTGCGACGCCTGCCGCAAGCGCAACTTTCAAATCACGGCCATTCCATTGATATTGCAGCACGGCTCGGTCGGCCACCAATCGGCGACGGCCCACACCCCGTCATGGTGCGCTGGCCTTGGAACGAACAATTTCAACTCGAAATCTTGGAGCGAACGTATCGCCTGCCGCGAGTGCCGACCGTCTGGGACGGCCTATCGATCTTGCACATCAGCGACCTCCATTTCACAGGCACCGTGGGTTTCGATTACTTCGAGCAAGTGATCGAAGAGGCGAACCGACTGGACTGCGACCTGGTGGCCGTGACCGGCGATCTGATCGACCGGCCAGCCTGTCACGAATGGGTTCCGAACCTGCTCGGCCGCCTGCGGAGCCGCTTTGGCAAGTACGCGATTCTCGGCAACCACGATTCCTGGCGCGACCACGACCGAATCCGCCGCGACCTGTCGAGCGTCGGTTATCGCCTGCTCTCCGGCCGCTGGGAGGTCATTGAAGTGAAAGGCCATCCGATGGTCGTCGCCGGCACCGAGGCCCCGTGGATTGGCCGCCTGCCCGACATGTTAGCCGCCCCCGTTGACGCATTCCGTTTACTCTTGAGCCACACACCGGACAACGCCCCGTGGGCCAGCCGCGTCGGGTTCGATCTCATGCTAGCCGGGCATAACCACGGCGGCCAAGTTCGGCTGCCCATCGTCGGTCCCATCTTCATGCCCAGCCGCTACGGCTGCAAATTCGACATGGGTGCATTTCAAATCGGCCCAACACTCGTTCATGTTAGCCGCGGCGTTTCAGGAAAACATCCGTACAGGTTCGGCTGCAAGCCCGAGATTACGAAGATTATCCTTCGTGCCAATTAGACTGCAGAATAGTCTCCCACTTCGTTCGGTGCCGTGGTACGCCGTTATATGCCAATAGCCCTCCGACTCACTTGCTGATTGCGTCTTCGGTCTTACAATGAGACTACTCGGTTGCTTTCTCCGTTTCGTTTGCTGTTGGGACAGTAGTCCATGAATTCTGGTGGGTCGGTCACACATTGGATCGCACAGCTCAAGGTCGACGAGGAAGCTGCACTCGACAAGCTCTGGAAACGGTACTGGCCGCGGCTCGTCCAGCTCGCTCGAAAGAAACTCCGAGGCGCGCGGGGTCCAGTCGCCGACGAGGAAGATGTCGCTCAAGAGGCCTTCGTGAGTTTCTATCAAAGGTTCAAATCGGGCGGGCTGCCACGACTGAACAATCGCGTCGAGTTGATTGCGCTGCTCGTGGTCATCACCTGTCGCAAGGCCGCATCGCAAATCGAACACGACATGCGGCAGAAGCGTGGCGGCGGAAAGCTGCTTAGCGAATCAGCCCTCGACATTCTCGCCTCGGGTGGTCGCCTCGGCCGCGGCATTGAGCAAGTACAGGACAATCAACCCTCGCCACCCGAACTGGCTATTCTCAAAGAAGAGTACAGTCGCTACCTTACTGGCCTTCCCGACGACCTCCGCCCGATCGCGGAACTGTATCTGGCCGGCTACTCCAATGATGAGATCGCGCAGACGATCGGCTGCGTGAAACGCACCGTCAAGCGCAAGATGCCGATCATTTTCGACCACTGGCAAGCAATGGCCGAGGACAGCGTCTCGCGCGAGGAAGGGCCTCACAAGTGAGGGAATACAGCGAACCTCCGGTCGGTACCCGAATTCCTAAGGTTCCCAAAGCACTAGCCCGGATTATTCATGGCTCCACACAAGCCCGACGCGCAAGCGAGTGGTGGCAAACGACTTTCCCTCGCTTGCACGTCGGGCTTGTGTGGCGCACACTGCGCGGATTTTCCAGGGCCATGAATAATCC
>Ga0247727_10016097_pt1 | contig 12135 bp, 9 predicted proteins | sample WisWelCaveWW1625_FD_202498 | JGI IMG/M metagenome (GOLD analysis project Ga0247727, IMG submission 202498) | Biofilm microbial communities from Wishing Well Cave, Virginia, United States - WW16-25 | ecosystem: Environmental > Aquatic > Deep subsurface > Groundwater > Cave microbial mat | place...
AGGGAAAGCTGATAAAACAGCGCACGTTGCGGATTCGATTCCCCCATCATCGGCAGATCCTCCTGCCGAGTATCCTACGCGATTCTAGACTGATTTTGTCAGCAGCCTGTTAGCTCGTCGCTGCGACCCTCAGAAAGCGCCCCTCAGGAGGGTGCGGCGATTGACAACCGGGTTTCAACCGTTACGCATAAGGACGCAAGCGCGGGGACAGCGGAAGCATCGCGCCATTGGAAGATAGAGAACACCTGCGCCGTCAAACGAGTATGCCTGTCGTTTCAACTCAATTTTGGCACCGCCTCGCGGACGGCCGCGTCCAGTGCGACGTCTGTCCACGCCACTGCCAATTGCAGGAAGGCCAGCGCGGCCTGTGCTTCGTGCGCGCCTGCGAGAACGGCGAAATTGTGCTCACCACCTACGGTCGTTCGAGCGGTTTCTGTATCGATCCCATCGAGAAAAAACCGCTCAATCACTTCTACCCCGGCTCTTCCGTGCTGTCTTTCGGCACCGCCGGCTGCAATCTCACCTGCCGCTTCTGCCAAAACTGGGACATCAGCAAATCCCGGGAGCTCGACACTCTGCAGGAAGCAGCTTCGCCGGAGCAAATCGCCCGGGCCGCGCGCGCCCTCGGCTGCCGCAGCGTCGCCTTCACCTACAACGATCCCACCATTTTTCTCGAGTACGCCATCGATACGGCGCAGGCCTGCCGTGAACTGGATATTCGCAGCGTTGCAGTGACCGCGGGTTACATCGGAGATGCAGCGCGCCGCGAATTCTACCGCCACATCGATGCCGCCAATGTCGACCTAAAAGCGTTCAGCGAGAAATTTTATCACCAGATGTGCACGGGGCACTTGCAGAACGTGCTCGATACGTTGATCTACTTGAAGCGCGAGACGAAAGTTTGGTTCGAAGTTACGACGCTGCTCATCCCGGGCGCGAACGACAGCGACGCGGAATTGGAAGCGCTAGCTCAGTGGTTCGCGGAACACTTGGGCCCCGACGTTCCCCTGCACTTCACCGCCTTCCATCCTGATTTCAAGCTGCGCGATCGCCCTGCGACTCTGCCGCAGACACTCACGCGCGCGCGGGAGATCGCCCGCCGCGCGGGACTGCGTTACGTCTACACCGGCAACGTCCACGACGCGGCCGGACAAAGCACCTACTGCCACACCTGCGGCGAGACTCTGATCGGGCGCGACTGGTACACACTCAGCACCTGGAACCTGACGGAGAGCGGAAACTGCTGCCGCTGCGGAACACCCTGCGCGGGAATCTTCGACGCACAACCCGGCAGCTGGGGCGCGCGCCGCTTGCCCATTTCTATGACCGCTTTCGCCGACACCTCCGCCACCATCTAACCCGGATTATTCATGAAACAGCTGTCACCGACGGGGAGCCCAAAGCATACTGTCATGCAGTCTCCGTCGGAATGGCCGTTTCATGAATAATCCGGGCTAAACGCTGCAGTTCTAACGGTAGTGTCTCCAAGTGGTCCCACGCTGGCGTGGGTAAACGGGACATGACCAAGCGACTTCCCAGGAAAGTCAACGGATTGCAAGAAACATTGCCGGTCGGTCGGAAAAGTCTCCACCCTCTATCCCCTGTAAGACAGCTGTAAGTTCCTCCCTGGTATTCTGGTCTTGGTATCTGCGCCGCAAGCAGTCGCCGTCTACAAACCGGTTTTTTTCGAGAGAGGTATCGAAATGCTCCCCGCCGGCATCAGAAGCCTCATCTTCGCCTGTTTTGCCGCAACCTTCATCTTCGTTATAGCGTCTCAGTGCGAGCCGAGCAGGAGAGCGGAAATCTTAGACATACCGATCCTCCCCGACGCCCACTGTTTTTGGCAGACTGCCGAAACCAAGCAGCGACCTGAGTGCCGGAAATTCTACGCTGACGACTTTTTCGCCTGTCCAAAGTTTTACAATCCCGTCTTTGACGCCGCTGGGATTTTTTACCCCAGCGCATGCTGGGCAGAACATTTCGGGATCGCGAATTATGAGTACGGCATTTCGGAGCCCATGCTTACCTTCATGCGAGACTTGTGGAGAATCCCCACGATGATTACTCATGATGTGCAGCTAATGTCAGAAAGTGCGTTTTTAGTTCCGCACCCAAACATTGAATTCTCTTACAGTGGTGGAGGAATTGTGGGTTGGCGTTCCGGGACGCTCCTTCGCTCTTTTCTTTGGCGAGATGATCGCTCGTTCGTCATGATGTCCTTTAACATCAACACCGATGCAACCGAACAATTCACCAGAGAAATGTGGGATGGGTCTACCATCTATCCAGTGCATGGAAGCCGGAGAAATCTACTCCAAGCCTATATCATGTTCGATCCGCTCTTTCCAAGTGACACGCTGGTGGATTGGACTTTACGACACACGCCACTGATCAATCAGTACCTTAAAACAAAACAGCAAGTACCCTCAGCCGTTCAATTCAATATCGACCCTGTCGTTATTTCTCCGCCGCTAGGTCTCCCTGCGAGGGGTTTTCTTTCAAACAGCGAGATTGAACTCATATACACCGCGGCGCTCGCCGAATCTGGAAATCCGCGCGGATATTACGACGGTCTAATTGTCACGCCGGTTGCTAGAGATACCAATGGAGGTTATTACCATCCTTGGCACGACGGCTCCAAAACGATCGACCTCCTTTACGCTGCCCTTCGCTCCGACGAATATTCGGAACTGGACCAGAGGCAAGCCTTGAATGCGTTTAAGGCATTTGAAGAAAGTGTGCTTACAGTGAGCCATGAAATCCTGCACGCGCTCGGTTTGCCTGGAGACCACATTCCGATGGAATACGGAACCACTTTCCTCGGTCCATCCGGCTTGGATGTAGATCCGATCACTGGGCATTGGCGCGGCGAACAGAATCCCTGTGATTTCCTTGGTCAATCACCTGATTACTTTGCCGTTGAACTTCCGTTCCCAGCCCAGCTTATGTTTCGAGTAGGTGGAGAGCCGAATTGGCTGCTGCGGATAGAGAGTGTGTCTGGTCCTTGTCTTATAGATTCAAATTGGTCCAAACCCCTAAAAGACATCGATCGGGATGGTACCTACGAAATGATGTATGCGAATAATTTGATCGGAATCGAGATCCAACAAGCGTTGGGGTGGGTGGATATCGATGGTGATGCAGTAAGCGAATTGGTAGATGCGAATCCCTACGGCGGATTCAGTCTCCGAAACCCGCAGCTGAGAGGAACGGCAGTTGGGCCTGATAATGACCTCTTCTCTTTCTCCGAACTTGGCAGGGTTCGGATCGATGACTGTACTTTTGAGCAAGTGCGGCTTGAAAACGGAACGGAGGGTTTGGTAGCGTTTGAATGCGCAGAATTCAATGATGAGATCACAAATCTTTACCGGCGAGTGAGATACAACTGGGCCGCCGTTGACTATACAGATAGAAGCGGTAACCCTCATCAAGTTCTAATTCCAAATTTCGCAAGCTTCTGAAACGAGCGACGCATTCGGTGCGAACGAGTGCGCTCACAGCGCCCGCTCGACGATAGCCGTGCTCTCGACCCAGGGCGGCAGTGTCCCAAAATTCATGCCGCCCTCGCCGGCGAGACGCGTAGCGCAGTAAGCATCCGCCAACTCCGGGGGCGCAAAGCGCACGAGCAGAGCGGCGCACAAAGCTACGGCCATGCGTTCGACCACGCGGCGCGCACGCGGCTCGAAGTCTTCCAAGTGTGCGAGCTCGTCGCGCAATTGGGAAACCCAGGCGTCCAAACGACGCTCGCCGCTGCGGGCAGCGTCCAGCTCGGCGAAGAAAACATCGCACGCCTCCGGCCGGCGCTGCAGGGCGCGCAACACATCGAGACAGATGACGTTGCCAGAACCCTCCCAGATGGAGTTGAGCGGCGCCTGGCGGTAGATCCGCGGTAGGACGGACTCCTCCACGAAACCGTTGCCGCCGCAACACTCCAGCGCCTCGACAGTCACGGACGGAGCGCGTTTGCACACCCAGTATTTGGCCACCGCCGTCGCCAGGCGTGCAAAGGCACGAGCTTCCGCCGCGTGTGGCGCTTCATCGTAGGCGCGCGCCAAGCGCAGTAGCACAAGTGTCGCTGCTTCCGATTCCAAACAGAGATCCGCCAACACGTTGGTCATGAGAGGCTGCTCCACCAACCGCTTCCCGAAGGCGCTGCGGTGACGAGCGTGGTGTACCGCCTGCACGAGCGCGGCCCGCATCAGACCGGCGGAACCGGCGACGCAGTCCAAGCGCGTGTGGTTGACCATATCGATGATGGTGGGCACGCCCCGACCTTCTTCTCCGACCATGCGGGCCCAGGCGCCGTTGAATTCGACCTCGGACGAGGCATTCGAGCGATCTCCCAGCTTGTCCTTGAGACGCTGGATATGAAATCGATTGCGCGTGCCATCGGGCAGAAAACGCGGCAAGAGAAAACACGAAAGCCCGCGCTCGGCTTGAGCCAAAACGAGGAAGGCATCGCTCATGGGTGCGGAGCAGAACCACTTGTGGCCGGTGAGAGCGTATTCCGCGCCGGGTCCGGCGGCAGCGAGCGGAACCGCGCGCGTCGTGTTGGCCTGCACGTCCGAGCCGCCCTGCTTCTCGGTCATCGCCATTCCGCACAGCGCGCCGCGCTTCTCGCGCGCGGGCAACATTCGCGGATCGTACTCCGTCGCCGTGAGGCGAGGCTCCCACTCGGCGGCAAGTTCCGGTTGCTTCCGCAACGCGGGCACGGCGGAGTAGGTCATCGCGATCGGACAAGCACAACCCGCTTCAACTTGGATGAGCGCGTACGTAAACGCCGAGCGCGCGACGTGGGCACCGGGGCGCGGCTCGCGCCAGGGCAGAGAGTGCACCGCATTTTCGACGGCGAGCTGGAGCAGAGCGTGCCAGGCGGGGTGATACTCGACTTCGTCGATGCGGTGGCCGTAGCGATCGTAGGCGCGCAACACAGGGGGATAGCGGTTGGCCTGCTCCGCCCAGATCGGTGCTTCGCCGGCTAATCGCTCGCCGAAGGCAAGCAGCTTCGCCTCCGCCCAGGCAGCCCCTTCCCGGCGCAGGCCTTCGAGGAGCATCGGATCGCGCTCCAGTGCGTTTACGCCCGCAAGCGGCGGAACTTGATTTTCTACACGGTGCGTTGAGAAATTGGAATGCGACTGGGCACTCATCGTTTCACTGTGTGGAGCCCTGATGCTGTTCGCTCGGGTGTTACGAGTTCAAAGCAGCTCTGAGCTTAAATCCTGTCCAAAAGCAGACAGGCCCGGAGTGCATAGCACCCCGGGCCTCCCTGGGAAGGGGATGTTTTGATCTGTCTGTAAGGTTAAGTGGCCCAAGCGAGACGAAAGTGGCGGAAGTCGTCAAAAAAAGAAGAATTTTACCCCAGGGGGTGGCTCCACCTCATCCGCACTCGCACAAGGCTTACAAAACCTATCGATGGAATAACCGCCAGACGAAGTCCAGGCTGATAGCCGAGCGATCATCCCTCTTTCACAGCGAGGGAGCGTTTACCTTCCTTTGTATTCCTTGTAGCGGGGCTCGAGAGTAAGGATGAGTTTGCCGTCTTGATAACGCTCAGCACCAATCACGACCTGCTGCCGATTGCGCACGCGCAGATCCGTCTGGAGCGTCTGGTCGATGTCGACAGCAATCAGCACCCCTTGACTTCCGACGTCCAACAGGCGCACGCGCACCAAGCGCCCGGTGGGAAGCTGCATGCTCCCCACCTCGTTGACGTTGAGGCGCATGCGTTTTGACTCGAGCACCCGCACGCTCCGGTACCTGAAATCCCGCCGCAGGCGATTGTGCAAATCGGCGGCAGAATCGTCGATCGGACCCGGCTCCGACGAGAGATGGCTCACGGTGAGCCGCATGTCCACGCGCTGAGCTTTCTGAGCTGCGGCGGAATGCGCGAAGAACAAGCTGAAAACGGACAGAGAGAGCAGGGCTTTCAAGACGCTGCGACCATAACTAGCGCTGCGCATCACCGTCTCCCGCTGAACCTTCGGAGGGCGCGTCCAAAACCCAGATCACCGTCGTATCTTCGGAAAGAGACAAGACCAAAATACGATGTCCCCGAGTATCCAAGGAGCGTACCACGCCGGCCTGCGAGGACTGGGGGTGAGAGAGAACGAAAAACAGCGCGAGGATAACGATGGCCGCGACAGAAACCGGCAGCGCCAAAAAACTCCAACGCCATGACCACAACGGGGACGAGGTCTGCCGCTGCACTCCCGCGACCTCGGCATCTACGGTAGCGAGGCGCGGCGCAAGAGTGTTCCAAAGCGGAGGCGGAGACGGTTCGGGTTGGCTGCCGCGTACCCAGTCGGAGATAGAGTGCAACGCCCGAAGCTCCGCGCGCAGGGCGGGATCGCGCCGCAGTCGCCACGTCCACCACCAAAGCCTCAGCCCACGTAACTCGCCGTCGTGGTAGGCCTGCAGCGCCGAGCCGCGCTCTTCTCCGGATCTCATTGCTCTTCTCCATCCGAAGACTTGCGCGCGCTTTTCGCAGTGCCGCTCTCAGGCGTCTCGGGAAGAAATTCGCTGCCCTCGAGGACACCGGCTTCGAACAAAAGCTTCTGCAAACTTTTGCGCGCGTAATGCAGGCGGCTCATCACCGTTCCTTTAGGAATCCCCAATACCTCTGCGATTTCGGTGTACTGCAAGTCTTCGACCTCCCGCAGCAGTAGCACGAGTCGGGCACCCTCGGGCAATTCCGAAATCGCCGCTGCGACACGTTCCCGCAATTCCTTGTGCCACAGCTCCTGGAGGGCATCAGCAGCAGGCGGTGCATTGCGGCTCGCAGCCACGGGTTCTGAAACAATCTCTTGCCCTTCGTTCAACACCACCTCGCGGGCCGAACGGTCGCGCCGCTTGCGGTCCAGGCAGACGTTTAACACAAGCCGGTAGAACCACGTGTAAAAACTCGACCGCCCTTCAAAGCGGCGGAGCTGCCGGTACAGCTTGAGGAAAGCGTCCTGCACGGCATCGCGCGCTTCCTCGGGATCGCGCAGCACCCGCAGCGCCAAGCGAAAAGCCCGACCGTTGTAGCTCTCCACCAAGCAGCGGAACGCCTCGTGATCGCCCGCCTGGGCGCGCGCCAGCCATACCCGCTCTTCCGAGATCGCCTGCCTCCGCGCTGCGCCCTTTTCGCCGGTTGCCGGCCCGTTTTCGCTCGAGCTGCGACTCCGCGCGCCGTCCCGCTCACTCCGCTCACCGCCATTGGACGCGACCTTGGACAAACCTATTCGCCTCTCCCATTAGGCTCAGTGGGCCCGACGCCAGTTCGGGCCGCGGCCGACCTCAACGCGCAGCAGAACACGCAGCGGCCATACGCGTTCCATATGCAACACGACGATCTCCCGCAATCGTTCGATCTCCGCCGGCGGCGCCTCGAAGACGAGTTCATCGTGGACCTGCAAGAGCATGCGCGCGGCAAGACCGGCTCCGCGCAGCGCGGCCTCTACATCGACCATGGCCTTCTTGATCAGGTCGGCCGCCGTTCCCTGAATCACCGTGTTCACCGCCATGCGCTCCGCCGCCGTGCGCAGGGTGCGGTTCTTGGAGCGCAGATCCGGCAGGAAACGGCGCCGCCCCAGGAGCGTGCGCACACAACCCTCCTCGCGCGCACGCGACAGGGTGGAATCGATAAAACGCCGCACACCCACGTAGCGCGCGAAATAAGCGTCGATCGTGACCTGAGCCCCCGCCGTGGCGATGCCGAGTTGGTTGGCAATCCCAAAAGCACTGGAGCCATAAAGGATGCCGAAGTTGATCGCCTTGGCGCGCGCGCGCTGCTCGGCGCTGACTTCCTCCGGCCGCATGCCCGCCACCTCGGCGGCCGTGCGGCGATGGATGTCTTCATCGCGCTGGAACGCTTCGATGAGGCTCGCGTCCTCGGAGTAGTGCGCCAGGATGCGCAGTTCCACCTGCGAATAATCGGCGGAGACGAGCTCCATGCCCGCGGCGGGAATGAAGGCTTCTCGAATGCGGATCCCTGCCTCCGTGCGAATCGGAATATTCTGCACGTTGGGATGCGAGGAAGACAGGCGCCCCGTCGCAGCGCCGGTCTGATGAAAGGTCGGGTGAAGGCGCCCCGTCCGCGGGTGCACGAGGGGCGGCAGGGCGTCGACGTAGGTGCTCTTTAATTTGAAAAGCTGGCGGTGAGCAAGCACGCGCGCGGGCAATTCGTGTTGAACCGAGAGCTGCTCCAGCACCGCTTCGTCGGTCGAAAAACCCGTCTTGGTCCTGCGGATGGGCGGCAGCTTGAGTTTTTCGAATAGAATGTGCTGAAGTTGTTTGGGGGAATTGATCAGAAACTCCTCGCCCGCCAGTGCGTAAATATCGCGCTCGATCTGCGCCAACTGAATGGCGTACTCTTTTGAAAGCTGCGCCAAAAAATCCTCGTCGATGCGCACACCGCAGCGCTCCATGCGCGCCAGAACGCGGGTCAAGGGCATCTCGACCTCATCCAAAAGGCGCAGCAAACCGTCGCGCTGTAAAGCCTCGCTCAACACAGGATAAAGCGAGCGCAGCCCGCAGACTTCCTCCGCCGCCCACAGCGCCGTTTCGCCGACGGCGAGTTCCGTAGCCGAGCGCGCCTTGGCACCGCGACCGGCCAGCGCTTCCCAGGGCTGCAACGTGAGTTCCAGCCAACGCGCCGCGAGAGCCACTGTACTGCGGGGCGCCGCCGGATCGAGCAAGCAGGCAGCGATTTCCAAATCGCAGCGCGCGGTGGGCACCTCGTATCCCTGCTCCTCCAGGAAAACGTGCAGCCGCTTCGCGTCTCGCGTGATCCACCCCCGCCCTGCACCACACAGTTCCACCAGCGCCGCTGCCACGCGCGCGGCAGCGGGTGCGCCGAGCGGGCGGTCGCGGTGCCCAAAAGGTACATAGGCGGCGCGGGCGTCGGACAACGCGAAGACCACGCCGGCGTTTTCGCTGCGCATGACGCTCTCGCCGCTGGCTACCAGCGTTAAGACCAATTCTTTGCTCACCGCGAGTTCGCGCAGCAAGGCGAGCAGCGACTCCTCATCGCAGATGACGTCGACGTGGATGCGCCCGCCGTCGGAAATCGCGCTCAGCGCCGCTGTCTTCTGCGCGTCCAGCTCTGCTTCCGCGGCGCGGGACGGCGCACCTGCTGTTTGCGCGTCGAGCGCCGCGAGCAAGCGCGCAAAACCGAGACGTTGAAATAATGCCCGAAGACGTTCGCACGACGGCGGCTGGAAGCGGCAATCGCTGAGTTTGACCGCGAGCGGCACATCGCTGTGTAATCGCAACAACCGTTTCGAAAGTACGGCTTGCTCGCGCTGCTTCTGCAACGCCGCGCGGGCGCGAGCCGCCGTAATTTCATCGCTGTGAGCCAACAAATTCTCCAAGCTGCCCCACGTCTGGATGAGCTGCGCCGCCCCCTTCTCGCCGATGCCGCGCACGCCCGGGATGTTGTCGCTGGGATCGCCGACCAGGGACCGCCAATCGAGCACGCGCTCGGGCGGCACGCCGAAGCGCTCTGTCACTTCCGCGGGCCCGTAGCGGCGGTCCTTCATGGTATCGAGCAACTCGACTCGTTCGTTCACGAGTTGCATCAAATCCTTGTCCGTCGAAACAATGCGGACTGCGAGATCCGGAGGCGCCGCGGCCACCAAGGTGGCAATCACGTCGTCGGCTTCGAAACCCTCGCGCTCCACGACGGACACGCCGTAGGCCTCGCACAGCTCGCGCATCAGCGGAATCTGCGCACTCAGATCCTCAGGTTGAGCTTCACGATGAGCCTTGTACTCTGGGTAGAGCTCGCGGCGAAAGCTCTCTCCCCGAGCGTCCATTGCGACAACGAGATACTCGGGCCGTTCCTCTCGGATCACCTTGGCCAGCATCTGCGCAAAACCGTAGACCGCGTTGGTGGGAAGACCCTCGGCGTTGTGCAGGGGAGGAATGGCGAAAAACGCGCGGTACAGGAAATTCGCCGCGTCGATGAGAACTAGCCCTCGACACGGAGCCTTCGACGCAGCGTCTTTCGTCTGGGTGTCGTGCACGCATTCGCTCGCAGCCGGTGAGCCTAACCCGGATTATTCATGAAGCACCGTAGCGAGACCGCGGAGATACCCGAAATGGTGGACGATTTCAGCGTTTGGCACCGGAGACGTACTTGTCAGTACGTCGAGGAGCCAAACGCTGAAATCGTTCGCCAGGTCGGGCAGATACGCGGTCGCAGTCGGTGCTTCATGAATAATCCGGGTGGAGGCAGGCGCCACCGAGGCTGCAAGCGTAGGCGCCGCGCCCTGCTAAGAAACGTGGGCTAACCTCGCCGCCGTGCCGACACGCCGTAGAACCCCGACCTTTAAGCCTCGCGTCGCGCTCGCGCTGCTCTATTTCACATGCTTTTTCATGGTGTACTGCCTGCTGCTCGTTGCTCCCGCGCTTTACACCGTGTTCAGAGAGATGCCGGCGGGGCCGGCGCAGCAGGAGGCAGCCGCGCGCGCTGCAGAAATCACTTTGCGTCCAAAATTACTGTGGGCCGCTTGTGCGAGCCTGGTAACCGCTGCCGGAGGCGCGGCGCTCGGGACACTCCCCGGATTGCGAAAACCAAAAACCAACTAGGCCGAGCTTCGCCGCGCCAATCCATCATCAAACGACCGCCGGCTTTAACCCGGATTATTCATGAAGCGCCTACTGCGACTGCGTATCTGCTCGACCTGGTGATCCTACGTGGCCAAGGGATCTCTGCGAAGCAATCCTATCGAAGCGTGAGAAGAAGTGTGCACGTTCGACGGAGCTACAGGGCCGGAGGCAAAGGAGCCTACACCCCGGCCCGGGCACTCGTCCTGTGCATCACGGCTTGCAGAGTCAGCATACACGCACACCCGCAATATCAAATGTGATGCGGTAGTAGGCACTTCATGAATAATCCGGGTTAGAGCTCTGTCCTCATAAGTCGAGGGTATCGCTGCCCTCGTAGCGGAAAGGTTCAAACAGCTTGGTTTGGATATAGCGCTCACCAAAGCTCGGAATAATGACCACGACGAGTTTATTTTCATTTCCGGACTGGCGGGCGTACTTGAGCGCGGCGCTGACCGCCGCACCGGAGGAGATGCCGCACAGAATCCCCTCTTCTTGCGCCAATCGGCGCGCCATGTCGAAGGCCTCGTCGTTGGTCACGGTGATGATCTGATCGATGAGCTTGGTGTCGAGCACAGCGGGCACGAAGCCGGCCCCGATACCCTGGATCATGTGCTTACCCGGCTGACCGCCGGAGAGCACCGGGCTATCCGCGGGCTCCACCGCCACCGCCTGAAACGACGGCTTGCGCGGCTTAATCACCTGCGCGACGCCCGTAATCGTGCCGCCCGTTCCGACGCCTGCAATCAAGGCGTCGACCGCTCCATCGGTATCGTTCCAAATCTCCTCCGCCGTGGTCCGGCGGTGGACCTCCGGATTGGCGGGATTCTGAAATTGTTGAGGGATGAACGAATTCTTGAGCTTGCCCGCGATCTCCTGCGCCTTCTCCACCGCCCCCGGCATGCCCTTGGCCGGATCGGTCAAAACCAATTTGGCACCGAAGGCGCGCAGTGCAACGCGGCGCTCCGGACTCATCGATTCCGGCATGGTGAGAACGCACTGATAACCCTTCACCGCCGCCACGAAGGCCAGCGCGATGCCCGTGTTGCCGCTGGTAGGCTCCACCAGAATCGTCTTACCCGGTTGAATCAACCCGTCTCGTTCCGCGGCCTCGATCATGGCCAGACCGATGCGATCCTTGACGCTGTTCGCGGGATTTTGGCTCTCGAGCTTGGCAACGATCTCAGCCGAGACGCCGCGGGTGACGCGGTTGAGACGCACCAGGGGGGTTTTGCCGATCAATTCAGTAATGTCGCGGGCGATTTTCATGGTGGTAACTCCTCCAGATGATTTCCAGCGCGGTTAGAACGCTCGCTGGCACAGCGCGCCGAGCTTAGCCCGCCTTTTCACCAGTGGCCTCTCCACGGGTGAGACCACTCTGGGAGAGGCCGCCTATTGCGGTCCGGCGAGAAAAGGCGGTTTAGCAGGCTGCTGACAAAATCAGTCTAGAATCGCGTAGGATACTCGGCAGGAGGATCTGCCGATGATGGGGGAATCGAATCCGCAACGTGCGCTGTTTTATCAGCTTTCCCTGGAGAGTTTTGT
>Ga0247727_10016099_pt1 | contig 12134 bp, 16 predicted proteins | sample WisWelCaveWW1625_FD_202498 | JGI IMG/M metagenome (GOLD analysis project Ga0247727, IMG submission 202498) | Biofilm microbial communities from Wishing Well Cave, Virginia, United States - WW16-25 | ecosystem: Environmental > Aquatic > Deep subsurface > Groundwater > Cave microbial mat | place...
GAATCACTTGGAATTGTTAACACTCCAACCACGCCAATTATGAACGCTGCAATTGAAATGGGAATTAGGACCTGTGCTCTTGATGCCACAAGATAAGAAGAAAAAGTTCTAGTTAAAAACTAACGGGATATAGATAGAAGGCTTTGATTTGACTAGCTATCAAAATTATAATGAAAGTAAATGCTAGAGGTTTATGAGTAGACCAAAGGTATACCAAGGTAGACTGTATCATGTCTACCAAAGTAATTTCAGCCAAAGTTTCCGAGCAAGACTATGATGATATCTTGAATGCGTGCAATGATAAAGGATGTACTATATCTCAATTTGTTAAAGATTCCTGTTTGTTATCAATTGGCAAGACATCTGAATTTAGTGAATCTGTAGGCATATCAGAAAAGAAAGATGATGACAAGATAGTTTCTGATTTAGAAGGCAAAATCACACTATTACAACTTCAATTATCTAATGCCAAAGATACCATTTCAAGACATGAAGGAGAGATCAAGGAATTTCACGAACTATTTTCTAATCATGAAATTGTAGACAGGAGAATATGTAAGGCTGGGCAGAGACTAAGGATCGCTAACTACATGCAATCTGGGAAGTTAAAGATCAACCATTCGCATTAAATTTTATTCCTCTTCTGCAGACTGGACAGTTTATCGAATCCTTTTGTGCCCAACATCGGTAAGCTGCGTTACAATCAGGATATGGACATTTGACATTCCATGCTGGTTTTAGTGTTTTATCTCTAGTCGGATATAGAATTTGTTCATTGAAAAGTTTTCCAAAATATCTTAGATGTTCAACATCGTCTAGATTATATTGTGCATAATCTGTTACGTATGGAATTGGAAATTTAATGAATTTGTCAAATTCCTCAAAGACCCATACTGGTTTTATACAACCAGCTGCTGCACCTACCTCGAAAGTAACCCAGTTGTGAGTAAATTCTGGGGTGTTTGTTGGAGGTTGTTCTAAACTCTCACCTAATAACACAAAAACAGCTGCAGTATCATGTGCAGTAAAAAATCCAGCCCTTATCATTCTAGATATTTCATGACCTGCATATTTTCCTTTCAAATCTTCCCATTCCATGAATTTTGCTCGTAGTCCTATATTTGTAAAAATTTCAGAAAAATATTTTCTTAAATGAGCGTCATGTTTGCTGTGCGAAACAAATACTGATACCATAGAAAAATTGGATCTCTTTTATTTGCTTTAAGGTTTGTTATGATAATTACAAAATTTTATTGTTCCAGTGGATGATCTATTCCTCAATATGCAGGTACAATATTTGGTCTAGTTTTAAAATTTCCGCAAATAGATCTTCCAAATCTTTCTTTAAGACTTGGTGTTTATATCCTTCGTGAGTCATTATGTCTCTAGCTGATTTTACGCCAGTGGAAAGGAGTAAAGCAAGAGATACTTCTCTTTTTTCTTTTTCTTTTATCAAATTGGCAAGTTTTGAAATTAGAGAACGAATTGATTCTTCTTCCTTAATCTCACCTTTTAATTCCTCGATTTTTTTCTTAATCAAATTTTCATGTAATTGAATTAACGATAGATAGACAATCCATTCGTAATCGAATCCTAGTCTTTGGTTTACAACATTCCTAGCTTGATTAAATTCATAAAATCTTAAGTTATTTTCAAGTTGAGTGTTTTCAAGCATAAATAGTCTGATGAAAATAAGGAGCAAGTATCGTTCTAGTGATTTTTTGTTCAAATTTGCATTTTCTATAATTCCAAAAATTTTCTCCAGACTATCAGATTCTACTTTCTTTTGCTTTTCATATAATTTGTATTCTTTTGGATCTTTTGATCGTTTATGTACTAGTCTGTCAACTTTTTCTTCTAGTAATTTACTCTGTTTTCCAATAGGTTCTGTAAGTTCGTCGACAAATTTTTCCCATTGATTATCTGTTAATTTTTTGAATTCCTTTAAGGTTACTGACAAATCAATTTCTCTAATTTTATTTATGAGTTTGAGTTTCTTTATCTCATCCTTTTCTTTTTCAAGTTTCTTTAGATAAGGTTCCCATTCCTTGTTCATTTTTTCAAGCAATGTTTCTAGAATACTTTTAGTCATATGATCAATTTATAGAAAAGTTTTTGGAATCCTCTATTACAGCATTTAGCAATTTTATACAATAATTCATGTACTCTTTTTCTTTGTCAAGACTATCTTTATTCAGATAAACTTCAAGTGTATGAGCATTCGCATTTGACTTTTCACGAAATGTGTCTAAAAACGTAAAAAATTTTTCATCAAAACTTTTAGCATGTAAAATAAATTCATGTTTAACATCTTTGAGATTTTTAATTAAGAGCGAGAAATCTTTGATTTTCCTTTTCTCGTTATCATACCATAAATCTATCCGATCATTAGAAAATTTTGTTCTCAAAAGTCTCAGAATAAGATTCTCAAATAATGTCCTAAGCAACACATGTGTAGCACGGTACAATTCATAAGCATAAGAGTCATTGATTTCCTGAATTAGGTTATTGAAAAATTCGTCTTTTATTGAAAATTCTAAAAGAGTATCTGATATTCTAGTAGTTGGAATTATTCTTTCGTTTGATGGTTTTATTGCAATCATGCCATTGGCTCTTTTCTTTGGGAACACTTCTTCCAGTATCTCCCCATTGTCCTTCAGCACTGATGTAATCGTGAAATCAAGATAATTTCCCTCTCGTATCCCAAATTTTTTACTAAAAGAGTCTGGTATTACAAGGGCCTTAAAATTAGTGTGATAAGTCTTTTCATAGTAGCTGATTTGTTGACCAGAGAATATTGTCTCTTCACCAATTGTCGCGATTACCTTTCCATCATAACTTAATTCTCGTGCAACAGAGCAACGAATTTTTTTATTATTAAGAATAAAAAGATCAAATGTTTCGTCATGTGAACGGACGTAATACATTCCGTGTATAGGAGTAACTTTACTAGAATCAAATTTTTCTATTCTCTGAATATTCCATTCAGGCATGATGTGATCGATCCTGTGAATCTATTTATCGTTTCTTGTGTATCACGTATTGTTTTTCTAATTAGATATGTTGAATAGTTACGATATCTTGGTCGTATCTGATGTACAAGAAATTGGCAGCATTAGGAAGTGGGGTTTTTTTAATTATAATAGTATTATTTTTTCAACTTTTTTCTGTAGCAATTTATGCTAATTTTATTGAGAAAAAAGAATATAGATTTACTACGTATAATCTTCCAACAATTTATTTTCAAAATAACAATTTCTTATCTACAATTAGCTTCAATCCACTTTTCTATGGTTCTGTGAAAATAGTTAATACTACTGGAAGCATGGAATGTTTTTATGACATATCAAAGGATGAACCATGCGACAAATACAATAAAGATCTTAAAAAAATAGAATCTGGAAATAGTTTTCCATTATCATTCTATCTTTATCCAAATGGAAATAATTTTACTATCAAAGCGACGTCCTATCTAAATTTGGTCAACTATGGATTTGAGTTAACTTCAGAGAGCTGGAATTGTGAACGAATAGACGTGGAATATTATTGGTGTACCTCATCTACTTGATTCAGAATTGACGTAATAATTCTCTTGTTCTAATAGTAATCATCGTTTGCCACTCTCTTCTCATTCCATTGTAAAGTATCTTGGTACTTAATTGCCTTGCAAACGCATCTAAGACAATCTTTACTGCACTAGGCTTTAGTCTCACATTTCCCTCATCAGTTGTTATAAAGTCAGATTTTGTTACCATCTTTTTGTACAATATTTTCAGTATTGAAAGCTCAACTAACCATCTAAACGGTTCTTGCAGATCATAAATCAGTGGTGCCTTGTCTGTATTGGTTTTATGAATAAACCCAAGAAATGGTTCCAGTCCAACTGTGTTTACAACCTTCCAAATCTCTGATTCTAGTATAGAAAAGCCATAATTGAAAAGTGCATTTATTGGATCATCAGCATCTCTTGTACCCTTGTTTATCCAGTAGTTCCTTAGAAAGAATTCCCACTTTTTATCAAACACTGATGCAAGTTTGCTCCAGTAAATCTTGGAAACAATGGACTCGATTCTTATGACGGCATTTACACTTTCTGCTTTTTCTAAATCCTGCAAGTACTTGTAAATGATTGGATCGTAGCTAAAGTCTTTGTAGTGTGATTTGAGCCAATCAAAAACTCTGATGCTTCCTTCAATTTTTTGTCTGATAAGCCACTTTGCAATTGTAGTTTGTTTTTTTGGATCTTTTCTTGTTTCATACTGGGCTAATTTTATCACACCTTGGTTTGCAAGTACAGGGCTCATTGCAGTTACCAGTCTTCCATTCCAGTCTAAAATTGCAATGTCACGCTTTTGCTTCATTAACCACCTTATCGCTGGAATTGTGATATTTCCTGTATTTCCATTGATCACAAGTTTATCGAAATTGAGCATTTTACGTCTGAATTTTTGTTCGTGAGGCTCAAAATCGTGCCTGTTTCCATCTTTAACTACCAGTTTTCCACCATCTACGTGTACATTGAGGCCATAGCCTGAGAGACTAAGAATTTGCATTACTTTCCTCCAGAGGTTCTGCTAATGAACAAGTAAGGTTCATTTTTACTGCTCCTGAATCAGGATCTTTTTGTATATTGTATTGAGCTGATGAAGTACCTCCATGAGATCGATAGTTATGTATAAGAATATCATTAAGAACAATCTGCAAAATCATAGCTTGCCCAATTGGAAGTTCTTTGTTGACAGTTAGCACATAGTTTTCATTCAAATTGAGTATGTATACAACTAACGATGGCGAATAATGCATTAATTTCACTATAGTATCATCTTGCAATGATCCAAAAACGGTTCTTTTAAACTCGTCATAACTTGTTGTTTTAAATTCACCTTTATCCACATATTTCTTAAATGCCCTCTTTGTAAAATGAAATATTGTTTTTTCATTAAAGAATGATCGTGCATAGGATGTATTATACCAATATTTATGTATATAAAATTCTGGTTTCATTTGATCAAAGAATCTTCTTAGGTGATCTTTTTCTTCATCGCTAGTATCCATGTATTCAAAAGGATATACTTCTACTATATCTTTTACAAGATCATGATTTGAATGCAGAAAACTAACAATTTTTTTAAACGATTCTGGATATTTTCTCCATTGCCAATAAGTTCCTATACCAATCTTCGTATGTTTATCAAGAAATAGATTTGCCCGTAGCCATTCAAGATGGAGTCTTACTCCTTTTGATTCCGATATTCCAAAGGTCTTCTTTAGATATTCCATTATTTCAGAAGTTGATTTTTTTCCGTCACGTAGATAGAGCAGAATTGATACCTTAATGAGATTCTTAGTAAACTTCTTTCCGATTCCTCGTTTCCGTGCCATATATCTTCATTAATATTATCATATATATTGTCTTTGATGATACCTAGGTATTATTATCGGCAATATAATACCATACATGCCTAATTCAATAGGATTTCAAGCCATGTACCATGGTATTATAATGTCACTCATAATCACTAAAACGCCATAAATCCATACCTAAATTACTATGAGTACAAATATTCGCAAAATAGGAAAAATTGGATATACCCGTACTTTGTCACTGCCTCTTTTTTGGCTGAGTTCAGTCGGGCTTGATGCGGGTGACCATGTTGAGCTGACAATTGGCAAAAACAAGGAGCTAATTGTCAAACCACACAAAGGTGAAAAGGATGAAAAAGAAGTGGCAGATTGATCTTGATACGCTAACTCCAAGGTCGGCATCAAAGTATGATGATTCATTGGAAGTTTTAAGGTTAATGCGACAAGGATACAAAATTAAAGATGCATCAAATGAAGTTGGAATATCACCTACCACTGTTAAAAAATATGTTGGGTTAGCTCTAAAAAAGAAAGACAATGTTCTTGTTGCAAAATCATCAGACAGCCTATTACGTAAAATGCGAATCTATGAGGATGGTCAGGAAAAATGGATTCAAGCCAGAGGCAGAAAAAATGCATCAATTATTGGTCAGTATCACAGTGCAGTAGGACGAAGAGTGGATAAAAATGAGAGAAATGCGTTGGAGCTTTTTAAGAAAATAAAAATCAGAGATACAAAAGGCAAAGTACACATACTAGAAACTGACTCGGAAAATATTTTTGATATTTTTGATAGAAGAGAAGAACCTGAATTTTTTACAATCTACCAGAGGTAAACATTATGAATTATTTTGAGCAAGTCAGTGTTTTAATTTCTGAAAAAAAATGGATTGAACAATTTTTGTCCGGTCAAGGGTACTGCATAATTTGTGATCATAATGACCCACTGGATTTGGAATACCATCATGTGGCAGGCAAGAATAATGATTTGTTAACAGTATCAGTCTGCAGGAACTGTCATGGCAGGCTTTCACGAAAGCAAAGACTGTGGCCTAAAGAATGGACTAGAGCGAACAACACACCTGTATTGAAAGAGGCCTTTCTCATGAGAGGTCTATCAGACATTCTCAGGCTTAGATCTGACCATATTATTGAGGCGTGCGCTCATGGCTGATGAGATAGTAGCCATTCGTGCCTATACAGTACCAAAATTAGTCGATTTTATCCCAAAAGGGCAAGATTCAAGCCCAAAGTCGGGTTTTGAAAGGGTTCTCGTATTTGATACTGAATGCACAACTGATCTATACCAGAACCTAAAGTTTGGCTACTTTGAGATATGGCAAAATGACAAGCTAGACCATCAAGGAATATTCTACGATCCATCAATTGTAGAACTCAAAGAAAAAGCCATACTTGAATCATATTGCAAACAAAAGCAAATCACACTTTACACTTTGGAAGATTTTAGAAAAATATTTCTTTACGAAGTCTATAATCTGGAATCACTTTGTATTGGATTTAACTTGCCTTTTGATCTATCAAGGCTTGCAATCAAATCATCTTCTGCCAGATTTAAAAGAAAAGGCGGATTTTCACTTGAGCTTTCAAAAAATCTACAGTATCCAAGACTTCACATAACACATGTATCAAGCACATTTTCATTTATTGAATGGGGAAATACTAAAAATAAATTACAAAAATTTAGAGGAAACTTTGTTGATCTGCGTACCTTGTGTCATGCACTAACTAACACAAAACATTCGCTTGAAAGTGCATGTGTAGCGTTTGGTACTGAATACAAGAAACAGAAAGTGAAAGAACATGGAAAAATTACACCCCAATACATTGATTACGGCATAAATGATGTTAAAGCAACACATTCACTTTATCTAAACGCACAAAAAGAATTTGATTCTTACAAGCTAGTCATTCCCGTTACAAAGGCATATACTCCCGCATCCATCGGAAAAGAATTTTTGAAAGTGATGGGAGTAAAGTCATTTCATGAAAAGAATCCAAAATTTTCAAAAGAAATTCTTGGGAATGTAATGACTAGCTATATTGGTGCAAGAACTGAAGACAAGATAAGAAAAGTTCCAACACGAGTAGATGTACTTGATTTTCTGAGCATGTATACTACTGTATGTACACTACAGAACCTGTGGAAGTTTGTAATTGCTGATCATATAGAATGCAAAGAGGCTACCGATGAGATAATTGACTTTATTGACAACTTTAGCCTTGAAGATGTTCAAAAGAAAGAAAATTGGACTGGACTGCAAGGAATAGTCTTACTAGAGCCAAACGAGGATGTTTTGCCTATCAGAGCCAGATATGGTGAAAAAAATGTCTGGAATGTTGGTGTAAACTATGTCACTTCAAGGACACCACTTTGGTATTCCATAGCAGATGTTATTGCATCAAAGCTTTACATAGGGAAGACTCCAAAAATTCTCAAAGCACACAGGTTTATTCCAGTTGGAGTTCAAAAAAGACTCAAAACAATTGACATACACGGAATCAAAATAAATCCGTACAAGCAAGATCTTTTCAAGGAATTAATCGAATACAGACATAAGCTACAAGAGAAAAAAGATCCTAGGGAACACATCATCAAGATTATAGTGAATGCGATTAGCTACGGAATATTTGTTGAAATTAATACTTTAGAAGAATCAAAACAAGTTCCAATAGATGTCTATGGGCTCTCACAATTTACACAAAACAAAAAGAAGATTGAAAAATCTGGATTTATGTTTAATCCAATAATTGCGATATCAATTACTTCAGCATCAAGACTTTTGCTTGCAGTTACAGAAATTTTACTTGCAAAACACGGAAAGATTCATGCATATTGCGATACTGATTCTATGATGGTTCCCCCAAAATACACAAAAAAGATTCAGAAATTTTTTCAACCTTTGAATCCGTACAGTTTTGAAACTGAGATATTTAAGCTTGAAAAGTCAAAAATTTGGTTTTATGGGATATCAGCAAAAAGATACTGTCTTTACAAAAAGAAAGGACGACAAATAACAATAGAGGACGACGAATATTCTTCTCATGGATTAGGCCATCTTTTGGATCCTACCTCAAATGACCAAGAATCTAGTCAATGGCACAAGGAGGTCTGGAAAGACATTCTTGATTTACACTATGGATTCGTGACAATGGAACAGTTGATGCAAAAATATGAGAACAAACACGCGCTTTCAAGGCTGACTATAACAAGCCCACGAATACTTGCAAGATTGAAGAAATTTAACAAAAAGAAGGACTATCAGAGGCAGATAAAACCGTATAATTTCTCCATACTTGGTTTTTCAAATCAAGAGAATGAAAACACTGGGGAGCTAATCAAACCACTTGCACCATTTAAAAAACCTGTTAAACATGCAGTTCATGATTATTTTGTAGATTACAATGACAAAACTGGATCAAAATTAATAGGAAAAGGGTACTGGAAAACATTTTGGGATAATTTTAGAGAATACTTGAATCATCCAGAATCAAAGTTTGATGGCGATATTGGAGTTTTGGAACGAAAGCATGTTAATGTCACAAAAGTTGTACATATTGGAAAAGAAAGTAACAATTTGGATGAGACTGAATTTTTAGGTGTCGAGTCTGGAAGTTATGAAATCTACGAAGATACTGATGATATCGATTCAAAGTTCAAAAAGATCACAAAAGAAGTTTTGAAATTAAAACCCAAAGAGGTAAAGAAATATGGCATCTCAAGGCAGACTCTGTGGAATGTGAAAAGGAAAATTAATTCAAATCAATTTGATAAAATTTCAAATAGAATAAAGATTCTATTTCTAAATTATTTAGTTACTTCTACTTAGGTTATTACACAATAACCTCTTTTGTAACACAATCATGTAAATTCCATTATCAAACTTTATAATTACGTAAATGCGTAAGACATTATGACAGAACCAGAGAAGAAAATAATTCGTCCAACTGAAGTAGGGACTCTTAGAGAAACAAGACAAGCTCCAGAGAAGACTCGTGTGAAATCAGGCGAACCTTCTGAAGGAGAAACGACTGTTCAACAGTAGTTAAACCATAAAGTGACATAGATGACTGATGAAAAGAGCAAAGAAAAAAAGTTGACAGTAGCAATAGCCTCAAGAGATGCCCCACTAAAGGAACGAAAAAAACAACCAGTGGATGAAAACAAAGACCAAACTATTCAATAAATAGAAAGAATTTTCAAAGTCTGTGTTCTTATTCAAACATGGCTTCTGATGAATCAGAAAATGAAAAAAAGAAAAAAACTCGTATTAAGGGAGCATCACGTGGAGCACCTAAAAAAGTAAGGAAACAATCAGAGAACAATTCCGAAATTCATGAAGAAACCACTGAGGAAAGTTAAAGAATCTTTTTTTATATTAGATTAGTATACTTATATCATGAGTTCTGAACCAAAAGAAAAGAAAAAACAAGAACAACCCCATTACATAGAAAAAACATACGAAGCACCAGAAAAAAGACATGCAAAAAAAGATACAGACGAAAGCCACTGAAAGCCCAAGAATTTGGTCTCTTTTTCAAGCAACAACTTAGCCTTAGGAAGCCTTTCAAGAATTTCCTGTTCCCATTTTGTTAGTACTATGTCATATCTTTCAACGGCTTTGTACCACGCATTTTTCCTAGCTTCGCTGTCATCGTTCATGAAAAATTGATCTTCAAATTCATTTGTATATCGATTTGTTTCATTATGATCCTTTATTCTAGTATAAATTGCCGTAAGGATGTTTTGTGTTTCAACCTTAAGGTGTGTAAATTGTCCTGATTTAACGACACTATCGTATGCATCTGCGTCTAAAAGCCCATTAGTATATTTGACTTTGATTTTGTTACCAGATTTATCTTCCTTTTCACTTGTATATTGAATTACATCAAAGCCCTTTTTCCCAGTCAACGCCTCCTCATTTTCTTTAAGTTCACGCAGAATGGCCTTCGGTGCTCTCTGGAGTAAACTTCTTTTTCCAATGTATTGTGAAAGACCATAAATGAATAGAGGCACGGCAACCGCAGCGAGTAGGCTTAAAAAGGCATTAAAATTGTTTGACTGAGAATTCTCTTCCTGTTGTAAACTTAACTTGTTGAATTCATTTTGCATATTTTGGTCTAATGTATCAATTTTTTCATTCATGGAATCTACATTTTGTTCCAATATGTCAAATTTCTCAGATATCAATGCCGTATCATTTGTCGTCTGATTAAGCCCAATTGCCATAACGATTAAGAGAAATAGTAATTTCATGTAGTCTAACTCTTTTTGGGTTTAAATTTCAACACCAAATTCGCATCAGATTCAGTTACGTCAAATTTAAAGAGGGTATGAACGTTCAGAAAGAGATTGTCAGGATCTAGTTTATCTTCAAATGAAGCAGTTAGCCGACCTCCAGTTTTAGAGTCAGGTCTATAGCGCCATTCATTGTATACAGGATCTACGATTATGAAATTATCAAATGGGGTATACTTGTTTGAATATTTTATCCTCAATTTTATATTGTTATCAATCACCCATTCATATCCTCCTTGACCATCAAAGTTGACGCGTCTAAATCTTTCAGAAGACCACTTCCAAACATCCAAGAAATAATCGATCGGTACAAAGATAAAACGAGGATTAAAACCTCGTTCTATTTGACTCATTATTGCTGCTGTAAGGTAATATTCGCTTGCAGGCACATCTAATTTTTCTACTGCTGCACTTTTTGCGATATCCTTCACTATAGTTTTTGTTTCTTCATGAGCAACACTTATCCCTAAATTGCCCAGAAAAACTGAGTGGGATTCATTTAACAGAATATCTCTTTCGATTTTTAATCTGTTTCCTAATCTAAAGAACTTACCCAGATCAGATCCTGTTGATACCTTAACTGCTTTACAAGCATACGGAACAATTGAGTAATTCTGATATGACGAGATTATTTGCTTTTCATATTCTGAGAGTTTTGACATGTCGTACATTATCGTTTACCTCTTAACTTCACTTGAAGTTTGATCGTCAAGAGGGCTTTCTTAGCTTTTACCAATCGTGGTTTAGCCCAGTTAATTCTAGTGTCCAAGAGACCCCACATCGAAGAGTACAAGTTTTCTAAGTTTGATCTTTTACCGCCTTTCCCCTTTTCAAACTTCACAGGTTTCCACAAATTTCCTAGTGGTTTTGGTAATTTAGTTCGTCCTCTTACATATGGTACAAAATCGATACCTAAGGCTTTAGCTCTGATAATTTCTCCCATTGCGATAGTTGATTGACGGAGACCCGGTGTGACTATAACTATTGCCACATTGGAACGATCAAGGCGTGGAATTATGGTCTTTTTAAAAAATTTACCTGCTTTTATGTCAGGTGATCTAGGTGAAGCAAGGAAAACGCTAATTCCCTTTTCGCTCTTAAAATAATTATAAACTGCTTTAGCTGCACTTTCTCCTTCCTTTTTTCCATATATTATGAATGCTTTTACCATTATGAACAGCTCAGCACTACTCATTTTTCTGATTTGGTTTATGGATTATAAACAGATCCAAACTGAATTCTAGAATCAGCTATATTTCTTGACTAAATTTCTATTTTCATTATAATTTTCATTAATAGTCAAATGAAACCGCTCTGTCTATATCCCGTTAAAAACTAACGGCTTTAGTTAATTGTATCTTTGAAATCTCTAATTGATCCAATCGTACTCTTTGTGTGATGTCCCACATCAGCAATTGTAGCACTATTGTAAACTCTATCAAGATATTTGCCA
>Ga0247727_10016100_pt1 | contig 12134 bp, 5 predicted proteins | sample WisWelCaveWW1625_FD_202498 | JGI IMG/M metagenome (GOLD analysis project Ga0247727, IMG submission 202498) | Biofilm microbial communities from Wishing Well Cave, Virginia, United States - WW16-25 | ecosystem: Environmental > Aquatic > Deep subsurface > Groundwater > Cave microbial mat | place...
GCGATTCACCACGATATTATGTTCTTCCTTTTTGTCTTTCTGCTGGCTCATGACGCGCAAAGATACAGCATTTGCCGGGAAAAGTCAATTCGCTGCCGACAAAAATCTTGACTTTAGCGGGGGTGATTCGTATTTTGCCGTCGCTGATTTTCCGCTTGCCGAAGTGGTGGAACTGGCAGACGCGCACGGTTCAGGGCCGTGTGGGCTTACGCCCGTGCGGGTTCGACTCCCGCCTTCGGCACCAACATTTTTGAAACTCCCTTGATCGCAACACTCGCAATCGCTTCCTCACCTAGCTTTGGATTTTTCCTCAAATGAAAATTTATCGTGTGACATTATTTCCCAGCTTTCTGATTTTGCTCATCATGATGGCTTCCTGTAAACCCACCTCAACAGAATTAACTCCGCAAATGAAGGAGCTTTGCGATCGTCAGCAATGAAGACCGCAAACGCTCGGACACATCCACTTCGGCGAGCTGATTGCGGACCCCATCGACCAGCTTGGAATTTTCTTCCGGCGGATTCAACAATTCCTGCAACTGGTTGCCAAATTCTTTGGCAGCTTTTTTCTCTGCCTTCTTTAAGCCTTCCGTCGCGGTGGTGACTCCCGTGAAAAACTCTTTCACCGACATCCTGAGCAAATCGGCAAAGTCGTCCAATCCATCCGAAGAAAGGCCGAGCGCCTTTTCCGCAGCGTTGAAAAGTTCGTCAACAGTACCGAGAAATTTATTCAGACTGTCGTCTTCAAACGAGGCCAAGCCGTTGGCGGCTTCCACAAATTTTTTGAAGGTGTCCTCGTCGATGCGGGCGGCGCGACCGCTTTGCTCCGTTAGAATCGAAATCCCTTTCGCTTGGTGAGGTACTTGGTATCGACCCCTAATCAAAAAACTTTCTCGTTAGCCGCTGCACGTTCGCCCAATTCGCTTTCCGCGCTGCGCGGATAAATTCCGACAAAAAATGTCTTGACAAATTCATTTATTTTTCCATTATTGCCGCGCCACTTTGGACAGCGACTTATGGCAAAAGTGGATTCTTATAGCCAAGGGGGCTACCCCGATGTATTCACAATAGCATTGTAAATAAAAGCCTAAATCTCAAAGGTCGGGCAGCCTTGCACCGTCCTTTAGAGGTTTGGGCTTTTTCTTTTGTTGCCGTTTTTCAATCCCACTTTTAGCTCGATCAAGGAGGACAAAGACCATGAGGACATTTGCAAATTCTGCCAAAAGCGAATGCTTTGCGCGTTGCTCGCGCAAACTCTGCTTTATGGTCGCAATACTGGCCGTGTATGTTTTCTTGCCGGCCAGGATATTTGCGCAGGTCACAAACGACGAGTGCGTTACGGCAACCACCGTCGGCACACTTCCTTTCATGGATCAAGTCAACACCCGATTGGCAACAGTCGGTGTTAACGACCCGGCGCTATCTTGTGCGGATGGCGGCGGCGGAAAAACCGTTTGGTACATATTCACTGCAACCCGGGATACGGTTATCTCTGTTAATACCCGAGGCAGCAGCCCGGAGGGTTACGACACGGCAATAGCTATCTTTACCGGTGCGTGTGACACCCTCGTCGAATTGCGCTGCAACGATGATATTGTCTCCGGGACCGAGCGTCAATCCGAAATCATATTCGAGGCACAGGCCGGGGAAACCTACATTATCCATATCGCGGAATGGAATGGGGGCGGGCCGTCGGGAGGCGTGCCCACCGGCGGAGATTTGGTTTTCAATGTGGAAGAAACCACCCTGCCGCCGTTCTATCAAGGCCCGGCCACAGGCAACATCGCGGGCGGCGCTTCGATTTCCACGAACGACTTTCCCGCAACGCCGGTCTCACAAACCTCGAGTCTTGCTCGCGAGCAGCGTAGCATTCCGTTCCGAGAGATTGAAATACCGGAAACCGGAATTAAGAAACATTTGATTCAACCAACTGGTCCGGAAGGCTCTAACTTTGTTCGCGATCTGGCGGCCGCTCCGGAAGAGATCAACGCTCCGGTTTTGCAGACGAACTTTCCCGGCATTCCGGACCTTGGAGCAGTCATTCCGCCTGATCCACATATGGCTGCCGGCCCGACTCACCTCATGGCCACCGTCAACAGTCAGTTTGCCGTCTTCAGCAAAACCGGAACGATGCTCAAGCTGATTAATGCCGATGATTGGTTCGCCAACGTGCATCCCGGCGGTAGTCTGTGCGACCCGCAAATCGTCTTTGATCATCATTCCGGCCGTTGGATCATGATTTGGATAGAATGCGGCTTTGGCCCGCTCTCTCTTTTGGTTTCAGTTTCAGATGATGACAATCCCCTGGGTACGTGGTGCAATTGGAGATTGCCGGGCGATCAAAACGGCTCGACGCCGAACGGTTTGGCAAATGATTACCCGAAGCTCGGCGTTGACGCCGAGGCGATCTACATAACCTCGAATATGTTTGGGGCCTCGTTCGAATATGTGCATTTGCGTGTTATTCCAAAAGCGCAGTTGCATGGCAATTCCTGCGGGCCGGTGACGTGGACCGATTTTTGGGATTTGCGAAATCCCAGCTCTCCCAATGAGAGGGTATTTACAACCGTGCCGGCGGTGACCTTCGGCACACCGGGCGCAGAATATCTCGTTGATGTCGATTTCCTGAACACGGTCGGAACCTTCATGAACCTCTGGTCGCTCACCGATCCGTTGAGCTCAACACCGACTTTGACTGCGGCCAGCGTTCCGGTCGCGGCCTTTAGTTCGCCGCTAAATGCCAATCAGTTAGGCGGTGGTGCGCCGCGTATCGATGTGGGCGGCCGTCGCAACCGCAACGTTGTTTACCAAAATGGCTCGGTGTGGACGGCCCATTCGATAGCTGATCCCAGCGGAGAATTTGCGCGGGCGCGCTATGTTCGGATCGACGTCAATACCGCGTCCGCCATCGAAGATGTGGCGTTTGGCGAAGACAATTTCTGGTATTATTATCCGGCGATACATCCCGACGGCACCGGCAACATGATCATGGCCTTCACGCGCTCCGGAGAAAATGAATACGCCAGCGCACGCTACACTGGCCGCCGCGTTATCGATCCGCCGGGCTTGCTACCCAGCGCGCTTCTCAAAGCCGGCGAAGACAATTACGTGAAAACATTCGGCGGCGCGCGCAACCGGTGGGGTGATTACATGGGAATTGCCATGGACCCCGCGGACACCAGCAAAGTCTGGATGTTCGTCGAATATGCCGAAGAGGCGGTCGCGCAGGGATTCGATGACGATCGCTGGGGCACATGGTTTGGCTCTGCGACTTTCAATCCGTTGGCCGGACCGCAAATTCTTGTCGATCCTCCTAGCATTACGTTTGGAACTGTGGAAATCGGCAAAAGCTCGCCGCTCTTCCCGATGAGTATTTCCAATCAAGGTGATTCCACGCTGACGATCACCGCTATCACAGCATCCAGCGGTGATTTTGTTCTCACCGATCTTCCCACGCTGCCTGTGGAGCTCGGCTCATTCGCCTTTGCGTCGTTCAATGTCAGCTTCGCCCCAACCGTCGTTGATTCAGTCACCGGAACAATTACCATTGTCAGCAACGACCCGGATAATCCGATGGTCGAGGTCAGCCTGAGTGGGAATGGTTTATTTATCACTCCGGCAGAATTCGGCGTTCTTTATGCTTCGACTGGCCGGGCAGATCAGGGAAGGTTACTGACAATCGATACTGCAACTGGAGCCGGCACACTGGTAGGCTCAACGGGCTTGGCCGCCATCCCCGGATTGGCGATAAATACTCAAGGTGAAGTTTTTGGCGCCGACCAGTTGACGGGCGATCTCTACCGTATCGATGCGGCAACCGGACAGTCGGGCTTTGCCGCCAGCACGGGTCTTTTTGCTTTACAAGCCCTGGCCTTCGATGCCAACGGCGTCCTTTACGGCGTCGACTTCAGCCAATCCGACTTCAACTCCCGCTTGTACACGATCAATACAGCAAGCGGAGCAACGACATTGATTGGCATCGCCGGGGATTTCTTCACCGGCATAGCTTTCGATCCTACTGATGGGACATTATGGGGCTCGACGGGAGGCGCCGGAGGGCCGAACATAGCCGATGCAATTTACACTATCGATCCAACGACCGGGGAGGCCACTTTCGTCGGCACGACCGGCTTGGGCGGTCCGACACCGGATATTCAATTCGATGCCGACGGCAACATGTATGGCGTGAAAGGCGGCGGCCTCAACGAAAATCGGCTTATCGCGATCGACAAGACTACGGGGGCCGGCACAGTGATTGGGCCTATTGGTTTTGCCTCTGTCAGCGGCATGGCCTCGCGCTTTGGAACCTTGGAAGGCCGGCATATCAGCGCCATACCGTTGGCCGTCAATTTTGGGAAAGTCTTGATCGGCGATACCAGCGCGCAACGAACCGTCACCATCCGCAGCATCGGCACCGATACCTTGACGGTCACTGATATTGCACTTTCCAATCCGGCAGCGCCGTTTGTTCTGAGCGCATTGCCTGCCTTGCCGGCAATTCTGCCGCCGCGCGCCTCAGTTACTTTCAGAGTTGCATTCGCCCCCAGCAGCACCGGCCTCGCAAATGCGAGAATCATCATTCGCAGCGACGACGTGGATGACTCAACGAAAAGCGTCCTGCTACGCGGCGATGGCAGGGATCCGGCCCCGCCGGGAAGTGCGCTCTTCTTCGTAGATGGCGCGGACAGCACCATCTCGCAGGTCGACCCCATCATTGGAACCGTCTTGAACACCATTACCGCACCCGATGAGTTTCCGGGAGGGCCGGCAGGATTGGCTTACGATGGAATCAGTCTCTTCTACGTCAATAGATTCGGCTCCAACGTGATTTTTGAGATCGATCCGCTGAACGGCGAGGTGCTAAATTCCTTCCCGTCGCCGCCCGGGGGGTTCTTCGATGCGCTGGCGCATTCCGGCATCTCGCTCTTTGGCTTGTCTGCGAGCACCGGCGCCATCTTTGAGATGGATCCATCCACCGGCGAGGTGCGCAATCGCATTGCGCCGCCGTTCTTTTTGGCGGGCGGCATGAGCTATGCCGGGACACGAGGCACATTGTTCGTGACCGAAGGATTTTTCTTCTTTAGTAACGTCCATGAGGTGAACGCTTCGACCGGCGAGATAGTAAACAGTTTCTCAAGCCCACGTCCCAACTTGCAGGGATTGGGTTATTCCGAGCAATTAGGAATGCTCTTCGCAGGCACTCAGAATGGCAAGATTTTCGCCCTCAATCCAAACAATGGTCAGCTCCTCGACTCGCTCATCGTCGCCGGAGCTCCAGCCGCGCTTGCCGCAGATGAGTTCATCATTCTTGAAGGTTCCAATCTCGCGTTAAGCCCAACGTCCATCAATTTTGGAAAAACTCCCATAGGGCGAACCAGCGCGGCAAGAAAAGTCACGATCAAAAGTATCGGCACCCAAGAGGTGACCGTTACGAATATCTCCATTTCGGAATCCGGAGCATTGTTCATTTTAAACAACGTGCCGCAATTGCCCGCCGTCATTCCGCCTCGTCGAACGGTAACTTTCGAAGTCACCTTTACGCCACAGGCGCCGGAGGTTGTCAACGCAGCGTTGATAATCACCAGCAATGACGTGACGGATTCGACACGAGAACTATCACTTCGAGGAGAAGGTGTCGAGCCTCCGCCTCCCGGCACGCTCTTCGCATCCACCGGTCAATTCAACAATTTGATCACGATCAACCCGCAAACCGGAGGCGGCACTTTTATAGGGTCAACCGAGGGGTTGGGCCCGGTCGCCGAGATTGAGTTTAGAAATGACGGGGCCTTGTTCGCCACAACCGAGCGAAGCCCGGCAAGTCTCATCACGATCGATATCTTCACCGGAACGCCAAAGTTGGTAGCCAATTTGGGATTCTTTGGGCTAATGAACGGTTTGGAGTTTGATGAAGACGGCAGGCTGTACGGCGCCTTAACTCAATTTTTTGGCGGCAATTCGGAATTGGTAACTATTGACACGGAAACCGGCGCCGTTACTTCCATCGGCAATATAGGCTTCCAAAATGTCGGCGGATTAGCCTTTGCGCTGGATGGAACTTTGTATGGTGTGACTTCTCGATTTGATCGAGACGGGGAATTAATAACGATAGATCTGCGCAGCGGCCGGGGAACGTTGGTGGGGCCGACGGGCTTCAACGACTTCGCAGCGCTGGAATTTGCTCCGGACGGCGCCCTGTACGGTGGTCTTGGCGGACAGAATTTTAACACAAGCGGCAGCATTATTATTATTAATCCTGAGACGGGCGCCGGCACATTTCTCGGGCTGTCAGGCTTTACCATCATCAGCGGCCTTTCTTTCTTCCCGGCCGGGCCGGATGTCCAGTTCTCGATTCCGGATAATTTGGCAAAGGGCGCAGGCGGTATCGTCGACGTGCCGATCTCGTTGAAACATGGTTCTCGCCGGGTGAGCGCACTGGGCGCAGCTATCAAGGCCGGCAATGGAATTCTTTCCTTCACTGGATTCACGCCGGGGCCGATTGTGCCGGGCGCGGCATTCAACGTCAATGCGCCAACGCCCGACAGCATTCTCGTCGCTTTTGCAGACTTCGGTGGCGGGCCGATTATTCAAGATGGATTGTTGGCAACCTTGCATTTTCAAGTTGATGCAAATGCGCTTCAAGGCTCGATCTCGCTTCTTACCTTCAGCGAGCTTTCTGCCGTCGACTCCGCGGGCAATTCCTTTGTCGTGGTCGGAGACAACGGCACGTTCACCGTCGTACCGGTGGTTTCGGTTTCCGGAAACGTGACATACTGCAGTCCCACCGGTGGTGGCGATGTTTCCAAACCCGTAGGCGGCCTCGCCGCAGAATTGTCCCAAAGTGGCAGCCTCGTCCACAGCGCGGCCACGGATACCGCGGGCAATTATTTGTTGGCGGAGGTCAACGCTGGAATAAACTATCTCCTGGCAATGCGTCGCGAAAGCGGTGGGATTAACGCCGCGATCAATCCCACCGATGCGGTCATGGCATTGAATGCGTTCTTGGGCGCTTTGACGCTCACCGGATGCCAGAATCTCGCCGGCGACGTCGATGGCAATCTCAAAATCGAGCCGGCTGATGCCTTGTTGATTTTCAACCGCTTCCTGGGAACGATTCCAGAATTCCCGGTGGAGGCGTGGCGGGGATATCCGGCAAGCTACGATATTGATTTGACGCCCGACGCTTGGATGGCCGCGCCGGAGAGCATAAACTATCCGCGGTTGGACACCGAACAAACCGGCCAAGACTTTTTTGCCGTCGTCCGTGGCGATGTGAATCTTGATTGGACGGCTGAACAAAGCTCTTCATCGGCGCTGGCAAAAGCCGGAAGCCTGACGAACCCTCGGCCAGCAGCACGGATACAATTTTCGGTCAACAGCGGGAGAATCACTGCGGGCGCAAGCACTGTAACATGGACTACCAATCTCTCCGGCCACGGCCTGCAACAAGGCCTCTATGCGTTTGGCGGGGAACTCCACTACGACGCTTCGTCTCTTGAGATCATTCGTGTCACATGGGGAGAGGCTGCGCCATCCGAGGGCTACCAGTTGGGTTACAATATTTTTTCCGATGAATCGCGCGCGACAGAGGCGAAGGAGGTGGCGGCGAATGCTCTTCATGGCCGCTTGCGTTTTGGAGGATTTTCCACATCGACAATGGCCATTCGGCAAACCGGCGTGCTTGTGAAAATCGAAGCGCGATTGAAAAATGCATTGGCAGCCGGCGCCGCCCTGCCGATTCAAATGAAAAACATCTCCGCGGCGCTCGCCGCCCCGGCAGCGATTTCTATGTCCAATGACGCAGGCAAACGCCGCTTTGAGAGCGCCGAGATTGTCGCTGCCGACGGCGCGATTCAAATCGTCGATTTGCCGACCGAGTTTGCGCTGGAAATCAATTATCCCAACCCCTTCAATCCGAACACGATGATTCGTTACCAATTGCCCGAAGCCGCTGCCGTGAAGCTGACGATTTTCAACACGCTTGGCCAAAGAGTGCGCGTGTTGGTGAACACCGAAGCGCAGGCTGCCGGTTTTTATGATGTGGCTTGGGATAGCCGCAACGACGCCGGCGCAGCCGTGGCAAGCGGGGTTTATTTCTACCGGATAGAAACCACTTCCGCCTCAGGCCGGTTTACCAAAACGCGGAGGATGATGTTGGCAAAGTAGATCGTCGTTAGGGCTGCTCTTACTCTTGCTCGCACTCTTACTCGCCTTTTAGATTTACAAAGAAAGAGCGAGTAAGAGTGCGGGAAGAGAAGTTTTCTTTGTTCCACGAATTCATCATCGACGAATTCATAAACAGGTGTCGACCATGAAAATGCCGCATCTTTTTTATAAACGCAGAAAAGGATTCGCGCATGCTGCATATTTGAGTATTTTACTCACTCTCAGTGTGCTCACCGATCTGCGTCCAGTCTACGCAATGCCGCAAACGGCCGCCGACACGGTGACGTTTGCCATCCCGGATACGATCACCGGCGCACCTGCAGATACCGTCAGCATTCCGTTGCTGTTGAAACGAAACGGCGCCACCCTGATTTCCCTCGGCGCGGTTCTCAAGGCGACCAACGGCCTGCTGAGTTTTGTCGATTTTACTCCGGGACCTATCATACCCGGGCAACTGTTCGAAGTCAACCCCATAGCGCCTGATAGCATTCGCCTGGCCTTCATCAACTTCGGCGACGGGCCTATCAGCCAGGATGGAGTGCTGGCGAGCTTTCGCTTTCGAATTTCTCCGAGCGCCAATGCGAGTGCCGTATCGGAGCTTCGCTTGAGCGAGCTATCCGCCTCGAATGCCGATTTCAATGCCGTGGTCGCGCAGGGTATTTCCGGCAAAGTCACGGTTCAGCCTCTCACTTCGATTGAAGAAGATGCGCTCAGGTTTCCAAAAGACTTCGCGCTTTCACAAAATTATCCAAACCCTTTTAATCCGAAAACGATCATAAAGTACGGCATTCCGCGCCGCGCCGCCGTCAGAATCGAAATTTTTGATATGCTTGGAAAACGAGTGCGCATTCTGATCGATGGGATTCACGAAGCAGGCACCTACGAAGTTGAGTTTGAAGCGAAAGGCTTATCAAGCGGCCTCTATGTTTACAAGCTGACGGCGCCGGGCGTTGTGGCGACGAGAAAGATGGTGCTGATCAAATAATGATGCTTCTTACTCTTACTCTTTCTCATGCTCTTACTTGCTTTTCAAGCTTGTCTCAATAAAGCTGCCAGGTCTGAGAAGTTCGGTAAGTTTCCCGGGAGTCGATTATTTATTTAGGGCAGAATTGCAGCGCACGAGCAGGTTAAAAGGTATTGACCAAACTCACATGCACCTTCCCCGCCAGCAAGCCATCGCCTTCGCCCAACCCATAATCCACGCCGACGACGCCGAGCGGCGTTTCAATCCTCGTGCCGATGCCGAATGCGCTTTTGAATTCTTCAATTCGCTCACTGGCTGTCTGCTTGAAAAAATATCCGAGATCAGCAAACACGAACGCACGCGATCGCGGGCCTAATAAATAACGATACTCGATGTTGCTCCATCCCACACGTGAGCCGCGAAATTGTTCTTCGCGATAACCGCGCAACGTCGTCGCCCCGCCGAGCCTGTATTCATCAGTAATCGAAACGACTTCTTCGCCGCTCGTCACCTGCCTCCCATGCAAAGCGAGGCTCACCACCTGCGCGTCCCGACTGGTCGGGATCGGCACGACGATTTGTAAATCGACGGTCAACCGTTGGCGGTGAATGGAGCTGCCCGGAATCTCGCGGAGCGACGAGATATTTTTTCGCCCGCTCTCAATCGTCGTTCGATACAAAATGCCGCGTCGAGGATTGAGTTGGTCATCAAGTGAATTGTATGCGATGCCAAAAGCCGCGCCCAGAACACGACTCTTGGGCAGCGAGAATCTCTCGCCGGCGAGCGAATCCGGTGAAACACTTTGCTGCGACAAACTGCCGGTGATCGTTATCCGCGGTGTAATCGGCCACTCGAGGGCGAGTTCGACTTGCCGCTCGATGTAGATGGTGTCTTGAACTAATTGTTGGAATTGACCGCCGAGGTGAAATGGATAGCCGAACAACCACGGCTCGCGATAGCGCAATGCCAGCTCCTGCGTGTCGCGGCTGCGTTTTTCCCAGCGCGCCCCAAGCTGCCGTCCGGTGCCAAAGAGATTGCCGAAATTCAAATCGATCAAACCGGTGAGATAGCCTTTTTGATTTCCGATGCCCGGGTTGTATCCAGCAACACCGTTGAACATATTGGCGCTGCCTTCGACAACTTCGATGTCGAGCAGATAACGTCCATACTTGTCGCGCAGAAGCTGCGGCGCTGAGACGCTACGGAAAAAACCGAGTCGCATCAGTCGCGATTGAATCTCTTCCACTTTGTCAAATCGAAAAATCTCCCCCTGCCGTAACGGCAACTCACGGGTAATGACTTCCCTTTTTGTGATTCGATTGCCGCGAACGTGAATCGAATCAACGGTTACAAGTGGCCCGGCATCGAAGCGAGTGTGCAGGAATGCGATTGCAGATTTTTGATCGAGCGAGACGGAATCGAATGAAAGCGTTGCCAGAGGATAGCCTCGGCGCGCGGATTCGCTCAGCAAGCGATTCGCATTTTCTAAAAATTGCATTTCAGTGAATGAGCGGCGACTTGACTCGCGCCAGAGAGCGGAAAGCTTTTCGTCAAGCGAATTATCCCCAATCATTTGCAGACGCCACTGCCGGCCTTCATTGATGAATGCCAAACCTTGTGTTGCCTTCCTATTCTTGTTTCCCGATGAAAAAGCAACACTATCAATGCGAGCAAAATAGTAACCGCGGCTGCGCAACACTTCGAGCAAATCATGAAAACTTTTGTGGAGCTGCTTCAGAGAAATCGATTGGCGGTCCGGTAGGCCAGCCTCATCTTGAAGTTGTGAAGCAGAGTAGTCTCCATGCGTTTTCACTTTTAGCACGATTGCAGCGCTGTCATTGTTCGTCTGGCCGGTCGCCGGTGAAACGCACACCGTGAGAATAACGGCAAAGAGAAAAAGCTTCCCACAATCTGTTCTTAGATTATTACAAGTTATCGTTCGAAACAATAAAATGAGATGCTCGGGCAGAGACATCACATAGCAAAGAAATCGCAGCGAGAAGCTTGAAAGTTTTTTCTTCGCGAAATCTTTGCGACTTAGCGACTTGGCGTGCGCTTTTGTTTTTTGATTTCGGCGAGGGCGAATTAAGTGTAGACTCATATTAAAAAAATGCTCGCATTTCAATTTTGCCCAAATGCAGCGTCTGCGGACGATCAGGCTCGCGGCGACCGTCGTAAGTTGCAGTTGCTTGAAAATTGGCGGACAGGCGATACTCAAAAGAAAAATTCCAACGCACGGTTTTTCCGGCGCGATTGCCGTTGGCTAACTCAAAAGGCACGACTCGGCCCGACGGCGTTACAGTGACATCAACCCATTCGATTTCGCTACGCAATCGCCCGCGTCTGCGAAATGAATAAACGAGGCGCGGGCGCGCGATGATCGCCCGCACTTCGGTTGCCGGGCTGAGAAATTTATCTTGATCCAAATTAACACCGATGAAAGATGCAAGCTCAACATCCGCTTGCGGGCGATAAGACAGATCCGCCGAGAAAGCATTGCCGCGTAGCAACCGATCTTGCCGCCTTGAAAAGATTCGATCCTCATGATTGCTGTTGTATTCAAAGCGTCCGGAAATCTTGGGAGTAAGGGCAGCCGTTAAGCGAAATTCATGGCGAATTTGTTTGGCGCGCGACGAATCGTCGACAAATTGCCGGTTGATTTCCTTTCGCAACGTCAATCGGTAGCGAAATGATTTGTCACGATTATTTTCCCAAAGATAAATATCCTGCCGCAAATTTTGGTTGCCAAAGATTGTAGAGTCGCTCAAGAAGCGATTAAAGTTCAATCGATAAATTTCTCCGACTTCGCGTTCGCGAGTTTTCTCTTCGATGCGAAGCTGCGTTTCGGTGCTGAACGCCGAGAGCCATTTCGCAAAGCGACTTTTTTGCGCGCCGGAAATCTTCCGTCGTTGCAGCGCCGCAACCGAAAACCGCCAGGTCGTGCTCGCCCGCAGCTCGACAACCGGAACAAAATCGTTCGTGGGAATGACCCGCAAAATAAAATCGC
>Ga0247727_10016101_pt1 | contig 12133 bp, 9 predicted proteins | sample WisWelCaveWW1625_FD_202498 | JGI IMG/M metagenome (GOLD analysis project Ga0247727, IMG submission 202498) | Biofilm microbial communities from Wishing Well Cave, Virginia, United States - WW16-25 | ecosystem: Environmental > Aquatic > Deep subsurface > Groundwater > Cave microbial mat | place...
CGAGATAGCGCAGAAACTCGCGCGGCACAAAGCGGCCAAAGGCGGAGTTGATTTTCAGCAAATTCAAATGCGTCTTGATGCGCGCCAGCAGCTCGTCTTTGGAAAACGGCTTGGCGAGATAATCATTTGCGCCAGAACTCAAGCCTTCGATCAAATCATTCACTTGATCTTTGGCGGTGACCATAATGACAGGCAATTCGGTGGATAGATACTTTTGGCGTAAGCGTTGACATACTTCATAGCCTGACATGCGCGGCATCATCACGTCCAGCAAGATGAGATCGAATTTGGTTTTGTCAATTGAGCGCAGCGCTTCTTCGCCATTGTAAGCCTGGCTGAAGCGATATTTGCCGAGGGTGAGATGATTCGCTAACACTTGTTGATTGACCGGCTCGTCGTCGACGATTAGAATGTGGAACGCGCCATCCGGACTGCTCTGCTCCAACGCTTGCATTTCCGCAGCAATGCCTTCCACTTGCCGGACGCGCGCCAGATCGATGGTTTGGCCGGTGATGGGAATATAAGCCTGTTCCGTTTTCACGGGTTTTCCTTTTGAAACCGGCAGCGTGAAAATAAACGTTGCGCCTTGCCCCACTTCGGACTCCACCCAGATCTTTCCACCGTGCAGTTCCACCAAGCTTTTAGTGATCGCCAAGCCCAGGCCGGTGCCGCCATATTCGCGCGAAATCGAGGCATCCACCTGCTCGAACGACTTGAAGATGTCTTGCTGCTTGTCTTTTGAAATGCCGATGCCGGTATCCGCCACCGAAATTTCCACCATGCCATTTCTTTGCGCTGCCGAAATTCTCACCTCGCCGGATTCGGTAAACTTGATGGCATTGCCCACGAGATTGTGCAAAATCTGCTGCAAGCGATTCTCGTCGCCTTCAACCGGCGACAGGTCCGGCGGTATCTCATTTTTCAAAATGAGCTTCTTGCCCGCCAATAGCGGCTCGCTGAATTTCAGCACCAGATCCACCAGCACGCGTATGTCAATTGGTTTCTGTTGAATGGCGAGATGGTGGGTTTTGAGCTTGGAGAAATCGAGAATGTCGTTGACCAAGCTGGCAAGGCGCTTGCCGCTGGCGATGATCATACCCAGGTTGAGCCGCATTCTTTCGGGAAGTTTGACGTTCGCATCAGCGACCGAAGATTCCGCTAGACCGATGATGCCATGCAACGGTGTGCGCAACTCGTGGGAGGTGTTGGCTAGGAAGTCGTCTTTGAGTTTATCAACTTGTCGCAGACGTTCGTTGACTTTGCGCTCACGCGCCAACTCTTTCGCTTGCGCTTGTGTTTTGTAGCGAATATAGCCAAACACCGCTCCGGCAAACATGAGAACGTAAAGCGTGTACGCCCACCATGTTTTCCACCACGGCGGAGTGATGGTGATTTTTAATGAAGCGCCCTCCTCATTCCATACGTTGTCGTTGTTGGAGCCTTTCACGCGCAACGTATATTCGCCAGGGTCGAGATTGGTGAAAGTAACATCGCGCTTCGTGCCCAGGTGAATCCACTTGTCGCTGTAGCCTTCCAGTTTATAAGCGTATTGATTTTTTTCGGGGCGGCGAAAACTCAGAGCGGCAAACTCAAACCAGAGGAAGTTGTCTTTATACGTCAGCTCGATAGCCGGCTTGACGGAGATTCCCTTTTCTTCAATCGCCAGGTCTGCGATTTCGTCGAGGTTATAGCGTTTGAAGGCAGTAATCACCACCGGCGGGAGGTATGGATTATCTTTGATGCTGTCGGGATGAAATATATTAAAACCATTGACGCCGCCGAAAAACATCTCACTGCTGCGGCTTTTACAGTAGGCCCACGAGTTAAACTCATTGCTCTGCAAACCATCGGTCACATCGTAGTTTTTGAAGGTTTCGGTTTTTGGATCAAAGCGGGATAATCCTTTATTCGTGCTCAACCACAAATGGCCGTTGTTATCTTCCAATATTCCTAAAATCATATTATTGGGAAGACCATCTTTTTCGGTGTAATGCGTAAATTGTCCGGCTACGCCCGTCGGGGTTTCACGATCGAATTTATTCAATCCCCCGCCAGAAGTTCCAATCCAAAGCGTGTTCCGTCCCGTCCCGCGAAGCGGGAGAGAAGCTTCATAAATGCAGTAGATATGATTATAACTGAGACTGTGGGGATCTTTCGGATCGTTAACAAATCGTGTAAATTCCTCGGTGTCGTGATCAAACTTGTTGAGACCACCCTGCGTTCCAATCCAAAGCGTGCTCCGTCCCGTCCCGCGAAGCGGGAGAGAATCTTCGTAAATTGAAAAGATGGTATTGTGGCTGAGACTGTGGGGATTCTTCGGATCGTTGAAAAATCGCGTAAATTGCTCGGTGTCACGATCAAGCTTGTTGAGTCCATTCAAAGTTCCAACCCAGAGCGTGCCGGAGTGATCTTCATAGATTGACAAGATCGTATTGTGACTAAGGCTGTTGGGATTATTGGGCTCATTGATAAAATGGGTAAATTGCTCTTGGCCGCGATCAAATTTGTTGAGTCCACCGGCCATCGTTCCAATCCAAAGCGTGCCGGAGTGATCTTCATAGATTACCATGACCTGATTGTGACTGAGACTGTGGGGATTTTGGGGGTCGTTGACAAATCGCGTAAACTGTTCTTGGTCGCGATTAAATTTATTGAGTCCGCCATCCGTTGCAATCCAGAACGTGTTCCGTCCCGTCCCGCGAAGCGGGAGAGAATCTTCATAGATTGACCAAACCGAATTGTGACTAAGGCTGTTGGGATTCTTGGGGTCGTTGACAAAATGGGTAAATTGCTCTTGGCCGCGATCAAACTTATTGAGTCCGCCAAGCCACGTTCCAATCCAGAGCGTGCCGGAACGGTCTTCATAGATTGACCAAACACGATTATGACTAAGACTGTGGGGATTGTTCGGCTCGTTGACAAAATGGGTGAAGTACTCTTGGGCGCGATCAAGTCTTTCACCTCGAACGTTGGGGGCCTTGACAAGTCTATCGAGTCCGCCGCCATCCGTTCCAATCCAGAGTATACCAAAACGATCTTCGCAGATTGATTGGATAAAATTATTATTAAGACTGTGTGAGTTCTTCGGGTTATTGGCAAAGCGTGCAATATGTTTCGGCCAACAGTTTTCATCATTATTACAAATTTACGAGCAAACGCGAATTGAACAAATCATTTGCGCGCTTGCTGAAGAAGGCTTATGACTTGGCGGGACCCAAAACGTGAAAAATGTTGTGCGGAATCGCGCCTGTATTGGTACCCGTCCGAAGCAAAGCTATCGCGCCGCGAGTCGTTCTTCAAACATGCTTTGCCAACCCGGAGAGAGGCCGCGCAAGTCAATAGCTTTTTTCAACGCCGTGCGGTTATCTTGATCGACGAAAGCCAAACGAAACACCTCTTGAACCGACATGGGATCGGGGTCGATGTCGATGCGCTCAATCACATCACCGGCGCCGACTTCGCCCTCCTGCAAAACGCGCAAATAAAAGCCGGTGCGAGCGCTCGCCATGAACAGCTTGGGAAATTGCGGCAGCTTCATTTTCAGCGCTAACTTGTAGCACGGCACGCGCGGCTGCGTCACTTGCACCATCGCCGCGCCGACGCGGAAAATATCGCCGATGTGAATTTGATCTTCCAGCATTCCCATCACTGTAAAATTCTCGCCGAACTGGCCGAACCTCAAATCATTCCGGCCGAGTTTCTCCTGCCAATATTCGTAATGCTCAAACGGATAAACGTAAACCGCTTGATGCACGCCGCCGTGTACGGTCAAGTCGCCCTGGCCGTCGCCGTCGAGATTCAATTTACGCAGCATCACGCGCCCCTCCACCGGATCTTTAAAAATTCCGGTGGTTACGATTTCGCGTTTGTGTTGCACTTCTTTCGGCAGCGAGACGTTGACGGAAATGAGTTGCATGATTTTTCCAAAAGGTTGTGCGAAGTCCGGCTTGCGCTCGTTGCTTTTCTAATTTAGCAACATCTCGTTGCGCAAGTCGGACTTCACTCTGCTTCGAGAACATAATAAATTCAATTCGCAAAACCAACAATTTTTCTCACAAAATCGAGTCCCCACACGGAATCCAGCGAGTAGCGGCCGGCGCGATTTCAGAAGCGTTCGTCAGCTCCAGCGGTGATCATTCGCGAAGAGAAATGGAAAGAGCAGGAGCGCGAGAATATTCTCGCGGCGCTCAAACAAACGCGGGGTAAAATTTATGGCGCTGGTGGGGCGGCGGAGTTGCTTGGAATAAAACCGACAACGCTGGCGTATCGGATGAAGGTTTTGATTATCGAAAGAAAAAGGTAAAATTATGTCCGTTTTCTTTTTTTCTTTTGGCGTGACGATGTCGGTGTCACGATTTCTGTGCGGCGCTTGCCAAATTGCAATAAGATGTCCAACTGAAGCTCGGATGGAAGATTACGGCCAATGAGAGCAATACGGTTTGGATTGATTCTCACAAATGGGCTGTTCTGCCAATCCTCGACGCAGTAAACCGTTGTTGCGAATGCTTGCGCTTTTCCTGAAACTGCGGCCACCTCACCTTGAACAACCTTTGCAAAGCATTGATACTCTTTACCCAGATGAATCGAGTTTTCGACATATTCTCCGGAACGGCGCTGAACCACTTGTGCGGCAAGCAATAAGTCGTAACTCACAAATGAGCAAGGAGAGCCGGTGTCAAAATCAGCAACTAACGCAGTCGTACCGAAATCGGATCGCAATATCAACGGCACAGTGGGATAATAGTCATCCGCATCAACCCGATGCCAAATCGAGGAGCTTTCTTCAATGGCCATGCGGTCATCGCAAATGAAGATAAAAGGATACTTGCCGGTGTTGCGGCAAATTTCCATGATTTGTTCGGGCTGCGGGTAATTTTTCAAATTTTTGCCTGAGGCGCGAATTTGTCCATCCATGACCATAACCCAGAGCGCATTCAGTGCGGTAAATTTTTCATGCAGCCACGCTTTGTTTTGTTCTTTTAGAGAACGTTGCAACGCCCCACGTTCTTTGATCGAGAGTTTTTCAATGGCTTCGAAAGGCAGATTTTCACCAATAAATTCAAGCTTCCGGGGTGGTGCGACCTTTTGCTTGGAAGATCGTGACAGGGCCTCAGTTCCCCGTGCTGACAGTGTGGGAAGCTTTTGCCTCATCCGGCGCAGAGATTCCAAAAGCAAGCGCAGAGTCTCGGAGTCGGCTTCTTTCATCTCGGCATTGATCGTCTCAATCACGGATTCGTGGCTCATTATTGCTCCTCGATATGAAAGGTTTTTGTTTTTCTTTAAATATAACATACCGTGCAACAGAATGCAACCGTTTTCCGGTGCTCAAAGTGTGGCAAAATTTATGGCGCCGGCGGGGCGGCGGAGCTGCTTGGCATTAAACCGACAACACTGGCGTATCGGATGAAAGTCCTGTCGATTCAAAAACGCGATTAAACGGACTTATGCCATTTGCAGCGGCTCGTGTTGATGCAATCAGTTTCGTTACAGCATGAGCATTTCATGCCTCGCGTTTTTATTGTCCATCCTGAACTTTGGCGCGCTCGATCATCGCCACACGCAGATTTGCATAATCGAAAATCAGCTTGAACGGTTTTAAAAATTCGAGGCCGATATTGCCCGCGGAAAACGGATCGGCGCCGGGACCGTTTTCATTGGCCATAAAAATAACATTGGGTTGCTCAAAGCGGTGCCCAGTCAATTCGAACCACGCAAGGCTGCCAAAGACCATTTCGAGCTCGCCCACTTTTGTTGACGCCGCGGGGTTATTTTTGCGCATGTCCAATTCGCGCACCGTCGGCGTGTGGAACATCACCGTCACCACCGCGCCGAGATCGAGGCGAAACCAGCGTTGATGATTCTGCGCAAAACTGGCGCGCACCACGGGCAACTGATGCTGCAATCGCAATTCCTGCCAGACGTTGTTGCGTTGCGGATACGAACTCGGGTCAAAAAGTGACACCGCATTCTCCGCTACAGTGATTTCCACGATCGCACGGCTGAAAAGGTCGTAACCAATAATGCCCGTCAATGTCAGGCCGAACGCTTCATTGAGTGGTGCGAGATCCATTTCAACCACAATGGGGCGCTGCAACGAGAACGGCCCGACTTCAAATAAATCGAGGCGACGCACGGGCGCGGCCACATTGCCGAACATGCTGGTGAGCGGAATCGTGCCGATTGGCGCGAGTTGCAATTGCGCTGCGGTCTCACGCGAGATCACCGAAGTCGAAGCGCCGGTGTCGAGAATAAACCATCCATTTTCTTTGCCATTCACTTTTGCGCGAATCAAAAAATGTCCGGTCGGCGCGCGCTGCACCTCAAGATGCGGCGGGATAGCAGGATTGAAGCTCGCGTCATTTGGCCGCGTTAGCACTGGACGAAAAGGATTTTCCGTTGCGCTCGGTTGGCGTTTTGTAACAGAGCGAACTTTATACTCAGCCATCAGAATGTCATTGACGAGGTAATTCATACGGCCTGGCAAAATCCATTCCGCCACTTCTCGGTAATCGTTTAAAATGATAGTGTCCTTGCCACGCAGGCTGTTAAGCTGCACTGACGTGACACGCCAGTTGGCCGTATCGATATGCACGTCGGCATGCAAAAAATTATTTTTGTGCACGATTTTTAAAATGAAATCACGCGACGAGCTCCCGGCTTCGAATTTGATCATCGCGAAGAGGTTCTCTTCTCGCAGCCACCACCCGGTATAAAAGTACACAAGAAGTTGTTCCAACTCCAAATCGCCGGCGCCCAACGTCCGCGGCATTCCCGACCAATCAATCGCCCAGCCCGTGACGCCGTCGAATCCGGCGGTTTCGCTTAATCCCGTTTCCATCCGGCGCACGAACTTGCCGTCGGCGGAAAACGTCAGCCGAAACGTTCCATCCGTACCGGCATTCATGGCGTCGCCTTCGATGATAATATTGCCGGTGTGATTCTTTCGGTGGTCTAATTTGTACGCTTCGCGGAGGCGGTTGACGATTCTATTTATTTCAGCAGAATGATTTTGCTCAGACATAGTTTCGGTTCCCGAAAAGAGTGTTCGTATTAAAACGATAAGCAGGGCGGACAAAATTGTTTTGTTCGACATGAATGAACCTCATTTTGCTTTCTTCTCGCGCAGCGGATGAAACGCCAGCGTGAAACTATACTCCACTTCGCCTTCTTCATTATGCGCAGCTTGACAGCGTTCGCTCCATTTTTGAATTTGCTGTACCAGCGCAGAAATTTGTTTTTGCGACGCGCGAATGCGCGTGTGCGTCGCCGCGATGGGATAACAATCCGTTTTCGTTTTGAGCATTTTGCTCGCAAAGCCGGATTGCGCGTCAGCGATGCCGGCTTGCAATGCATTGAGAATCATAGCCTGAACTTCGTTCGCCACCTCGCCGGCGCGTGATGCACCGGCCAGTAAATTTTGGGCAATCGCAAATTTTCTCGCCGTCGCCTGATAATATTTCTCCACGGTGCCGCGATTGGGGCGGGTCTCGATCAATTTGATCAATCCTGCCTGCTCTAAAAGATCCACGTGGTGATACAGCCTGGTCGGCTTCTCGCCCAGCGACACGGCCACTTGCCTGGTCGTCGCCGGTTTGGCGCTGAATCCGTCTAAAATACGCTGCCGCAGCGGATCGCTCAGCGCTTTCAACTGGCTCAGGCCTGTGATGGTGAAAATTTCTTTCATCGAAATTTATTCAATATAAATTTAATATAAATTTTTATATGAACATTTAAAATATATTTAATAAAAATTACTTTGTCAAGAAACTTTTTGTGCAGGCCGGATTGCCTCGCTCACGGGTGGACTGACCGGTCGCTAAATGATAATTCCCAACTAATTCAAGCGCCCGGTCAGTTTTGTCCACTCATAACAGAGCCATTACGGCAGGCCGGATCGTTGCCTCACAATGATGATCGGGCTGGTGCAAAAGTGCCGGAAGGTTTTTTGCTACAACTCCGGAAGGTTTTTTGCTACAACTAAAGAATACAATGATTGGGAGGCGAACGAGAAAAAGGCGGGACGAGTCGGGGGAGGAGAATTACCGCTTTCGCGGTTTGGGCGCCCCGTTGGTTTTAAATGAATCGAATGAGCGTGGCCGGAACGCTTTGTCATTCATAATGCGAACATTGTCGCCGGTTTGCGTCAAAATGAACAAGCCTTGTTTGTAGGCGAAGCGCTCCACCTCTTGGTCGACCGTCATCGCCGCAACGCCGCCGTACAAAATAGGGCGTTGGAGCAACGGGAAAAACTCAAAAACTCTCGACAGCTTTTTTTGCAGAAAATCTTCAACATATTCCTGCTTCAGGCGCATTTTGACCTCGATGGCGAGGGCGAAATCATCGCCGATGCCCGCAATATCGAGTTCCAGTTCCTCGCCCTTTATTGTGGTCGATAAGCGGCCCCAGAGTTGATCGATCCTGATGCCACGCTTCTTAAAAAGCGGAATGACCGCCGGATACACCGCACTCTCCGCAAAACGGCCTAGCGAATCGGTAACGTCGCTGACTTGTTTGGAGAGCTTCTTCAAGTCTTCTTTAAAGCGTTTATCGGATTCTTCCATGCGCCGGCGAGAATCCCTGTCAGATTCTTCCTTGCGCTGGCGAAAATCCCTGTCGGATTCTTCCATGCGGCGGCGGAAATCGTCATTGGATTCAGCCATAAGCTGCCGAAAACGCTTGTCGGATTCTTCGAATCCACGGTAAACCAATTCTTCTAATCTTTCGAGTGTGGTGGCCATAAAATTTTCCCTGCCGGTAAGAATTTTCAAGTTCAAGCACGACTGACATTAAAAATATGCGGCAGCAAAATGAAAAAAGCAAATCATCGAGCGTCAAATTTACGTTTCAATAATGTGCGGGCTGATTGGAGGACGCGCTGGAAAAAGGAGAACCGTTGAAAAGAATTACCGCTTTTTCGTTTTGTGCGCCCCGTTGGTTTGAAATGAATCGAATGAACGGGGCCGGAACGCCTTGTCATTCATAATGCGGACGTTGTAGCCGCTTTGCTTCAGGATGAACAAGCCTTGTTTGTAGGCGAAGCGTTCCGCTTGCGGATCGACCGTCATCGCCGCCACGCCGCCGTACAAAATGGGGCGTTGGAGCAACGGGAAAAGCTCAAAAACTCTCGACAGCTTTTTTTGCAGAAACTCTTCGACATATTCCTGCTTCAGGCGCATTTTGACGTCGATGGCGAGGGCGAAATCATCGCCGATGCCCGCGATGTCGAGTTGCATCTCCTCGCCTTTTTTTACGGCGGGAAAGTTGCCCCAGAGTTGATTGATCCTAATGCCGCGTTTCTTAAAAAGCGGAATGACCGCCGGAAACACCGCACTCTCCGCAAAGCGGCCCAGCGGATCGGAAACGTCAGTGACTTGCTTGGAGAGCCTCCTCATGTCTTCTTTAAAGCGCTTATCGGATTCTTTCATGCGGCGGCGAAAATCCTTGTCGGATTCTTCCCTACGGCGGCGAAGATCTCTGTCGGCTTCTTCCATGCGCCGATCGGTTTCTTCAAATCCACGATAAACCAATTCTTCCAATTTTTCGAGTGTGGTGGCCATAAAACTTTCCCTGCCGGTAAGAATTTTCAAGTTCAAACACAACTGACACTAAAATATACGACGGCAAAATGAAAAAGGCAAATGGCCGGGCCGGAGTTTTGCGCCTCTAAAAACCTCGCTTCTTCCGATTTTCCTCTTGACATTGCCGCTGCAGAGCATTAAATTTATTACTTCGTAATAACAAGAACCGGTGTGATTCAAAAACTTTTGCAACGCACGAACGGCAGCTTTGATCAGAGTTTTGGCATCGCGTGGCTACGAAACTTCCGACTCCTCCATATAAAATTATCAAACGGAGCCTCGGGGTTTTGGTTGATCCTGATCTCCGTATGGTATCTCACTTTTGGTTGTCGCCAGAACAAACAACCTGCGCCATCGAACGTCACGCCCAATCAACTGCCGGCTCCTGCTTCTGTTATCGCCGCAAAACAACCTGCAGGAAGCAGCGCGATTCGCGGTCGGGTGTTTTTTAAAGGCCAGGCGCCAACGCCGAGATTGATTAACATGCATCAGGATCCGGCCTGTGCAGTGGAGCGAGAAGCGCAAGTTTATTCCGAAGAGGTGGTGCTGAATTCAGATAGCACGCTGGCGAATGTGTTCGTGTATATAAAGGAAGGCCTGGCGCAACAACATTACGCCGCGCCGGCTGAGGCAAAAATTTTGGATCAGCGGCATTGCCGTTACACGCCGCACGTGATCGGCATTCAAGCCGGGCAAACGCTGAAGATTCTCAACAGCGATCCGACGTTTCACAACGTGCATGCCTCGGCGCAGAAAAATAAAGCGTTCAATCTCGGCATGTCGAAAGTCGAGAAAGTGAAGACGCGCACGTTCGATCAAACCGAAGTGATGATTGCTCTGCGCTGCAACGTGCATCCATGGATGAGCGCGTACGTCGGCGTGGTCGATCATCCGTTTTACAGGGTCACCGATTCGACCGGAAGTTTTAAGCTGCAAGCCATGCCCGCGGGCGAATATGTCGTCGCCGCGTGGCATGAAGTGTTCGGCAGCATTTCGCAAGAAATCAAATTAGCAGAAAACGAAACTAAAACCCTTGTATTCATTTTCACGCGGAGATGAGGAAGGAGAATCTCTATGCTCGATTGGTTGCCACCGAACGTATCGACGTACGGCGGTGAGATTGACAAATTCTTTTATGTGATTTACTACATTACGGCGGTGGTGTTTTTTCTGGTCGCCGGCGCGATGATTTTTTTTCTGATTAAATATCGGCACCGGGAAGGCCGGCGCGCGATTTACACGCACGGCAACGCGACGCTCGAGATCGTCTGGACGACCGCGACCTTTGTGGCGATGTTGATTCTGGCGCTGGTGAGCAAGCCACTGTGGGGCCGCATCAAACAGCAAGTCCCGATGACGCAAAGCATGGTGACCATCCAGGTCACAGCGAAGCAGTTCAACTGGGAAATACTTTATCCGGGGCCGGACGGCGAGTTTGATACGCCGGCGGATTCGGCGGCCGGCACGCTCGACGATTATCAAGTCGACAACGACATGCACGTGCCGGTGAACACCGTCGTGCGATTGATGTTGAAATCGAAGGACGTGATTCACAGTTTCTTCGTGCCGCAACTGCGACTGAAACAAGATATGGTGCCGGGGCATACGATTACGGCGTGGTTCGAAGCGACGCAGCCGGGCAATTACGAAATTCCCTGCGCCGAGCTGTGCGGCTTCGGCCATTCCGGCATGCTCGGCCATTTGTACGTCGACACGCCGGAAGAATATGAAGCGTGGAAAAACGAGAAGTGGCCGCCCGCGCCTGCCGCCGCCGCGGATAGTTCAAATGTCGAAGTTCCTCAACAATAATAAAATAAAAGGAGTGCGAAACTTTAGTTTCGCGTCCCGATTCTGTTTAGCGCTTTATAAGGAACAGCGGGACACTCCTCTAAAATCTGAGGCAGAAGGAAAGCTATGAGTGAAGCAACTGCAACCAAACCTCACGATGCTCATGCGCATCAAAGTTTCGTCTCGACATACATTTTCTCGCTCGATCACAAAATGATCGCCAAGCAATTTTTGCTTCTCGGCCTGGTGATGCTGCTCGTCGGCGGCGGCCTGGCGCTGTTGATTCGCTGGCAACTGGCGTATCCGGAAAAACCGCTGCCGTTGATCGGCGCCTCGAAACAATTCGTCGAAACCGGCGATCCCGACACGACCTCCTCGTGGGACCGAACGTGGGCCGAATGGCTCTCGAAAGAAGAGAAGGATCAAAACTGGCTCGCGAAGAACGTGCCGCAGGGTGTGATCACGCCGGCGTTTTATAACTCGGTGTTCACGATGCACGCGACGATCATGATCTTCTTCGTCGTCATGCCGATTCTCGTCGGCTGCTTCGGCAACTTCCTCATTCCGCTGATGATCGGCACGCGCGACATGGCGTTTCCAACGTTGAACATGCTCTCGTTCTGGGCGGCCTTCATCGCCGGTATCGTCATGGTCGCCGGATTTTTCGTGCCGGGCGGACATGCGGCAGCCGGCTGGACTTCCTACACGCCTCTGTCTTCCGATCCCCAATGGACGGGCGTGGATTGGGGCCAGAATTTGTGGTGCAT
>Ga0247727_10016102_pt1 | contig 12133 bp, 7 predicted proteins | sample WisWelCaveWW1625_FD_202498 | JGI IMG/M metagenome (GOLD analysis project Ga0247727, IMG submission 202498) | Biofilm microbial communities from Wishing Well Cave, Virginia, United States - WW16-25 | ecosystem: Environmental > Aquatic > Deep subsurface > Groundwater > Cave microbial mat | place...
AGCGTCAGGGCGCTGACCGGCGGCGCGAAGGTTCCGTTGCCGAAATTCTCCAGCAGGTCCAACCCGTGGGTGGGCGGTAACGGATCCGCCGAGTGGGTGGTTCCGCTGGCCAGGATCAGCACATCCGGCATGGCGTCGCCGGTGAAGTTGCCCACCACCAGGGACCGGGGCTCAACGTTGTTCCGCGGCCGGCGGGTGGTGTAGCCCCGGGGCGCGCGAAAACCGTTGGTGGTGGCTAACAGCAGGGTGAGGCTTCCGCCGCCGCGCAAGTTTCCGGCCTGCGAAGCCACCACCAGGTCGTTACTGCCGTCGCCGTTAAAATCCCGCGCCACCAGAGCGCTGGGGATGCTGCCGTCCAGATAGTTGTACTCAAACCCAGGCCCGTTGGCGGCCACATAGGTCTGGGTGATGAACCTTCCTTCGCCGTCGCCGAGCGCCAGCGTGATGAAGTTCATGCCGACCACCCCGGCCGGCTGCTGGACGAACAGCGCGTCCGGCCGGCCGTCGCCGTTGATGTCCACAACGTCGTTGTCATACAAGCGCCGGGCAGGGCTCCACTCCACGCCGTCGACGGAAAAGAAGTTCGAGTAGGCCGGTTCGATGAAGCTGCCGTCCCCGTTGCCTTTCACCATGAGGATGCCGGGTCCCAGAGGGCGGCCGATGCCGTCCACCACCACATTGCCGCCGCTGACGCCGCCGGCTACATCGAGCACGCCGTCGCTATCGTAATCGGCGAGCTGGATGCCTTGCAGGCTTCCCTTAACGTCATAGAAGGCCGGAGCACCAAAGGCGCCGCTGCCGCTGTTCAGCAGCACCGCCAGATGGCCGAGTGCGCCGAAGACGGACGGGCGCGGCAGCGCTAACACCAAGTCCTGATCATTATCCGCGTCCAGGTCGCCGATGGCCAGATCGGCCGGTTGCTCGATGCAGCAGCCGGGAATCGGGTTGCCCACGTTGATCACCGCAGGTGTTTGAAATGTGCCGTCCCCATTGCCCAGCAGAACCGACACTGTCCTCAGCGGGGTGTTGAAGGTGACCACATCCAGGTTGGCGTCGCCGTTCAGGTTCGCCGCTTGCATCCCATAAGCCGCGTCGCTGGTGGTGGATTCCACTGGGGTGGCGGCGAAGGAGCCGTCCCCCTGGCCTTTGAAGAACATGACGCTTCTGCCGGCGGTCGTGGTGTCGGTAACCAACAGGTCCAGAGTGTTGTCGTTGTCTAGATCCCGCGCCAGCATGGACGGCGCGGAGAGCACAATACTAATGGCCGCGCCGAAGCGGGCGCCGCGTGGGCCCAGATCCAGCAGCGCCGGCGCCTGGAAGGTCCCGTCGCCGTTGCCTAGCAGGATCCCTACCATGTCGCGTCGATCCGCCGGGCTCACGCAGCCCAGGCTGGCCTCGCAGCCCGAGGCAGCAAAGGCCAAGTCGAGCTTAGTGTCGCCGTTGAAGTCGCCGGTGGACACCGTCCAGACCTGATCAAAGTTGCCCCCGGCGGGGTCGAAGATGAACAGGAAGGCGGGCTCGACGAATGGAATCTGGGCCCGCACGGCGGGCAAGGCCAGCAGCAGGCAAGCGGCCAGCAGCCAGGCGAATCGGACGGAACGCCGTGCAAACCAGGGGTCGCGGCTTAGGTTTCTCATGCCCTACATCGCGGAAAGCAGCGTGAAATCCCCTCACGGGCCCTGTTGCGCCCGGAGGCGCTGGAGTATACTTGGTGTATCTCCCCGAAAGGGCCCGCGACGGCGGGCGCCCGCCATGGACGCTGCTGGGGATGTTACCGGGCTGCTGATCGACTGGGGCAGGGGCAGCCGGGAGGCGCTGGAAAAGCTGACGCCGGTCGTGTACCAGGAGCTGCGGGCCATGGCCCAGAACTACATGGGCCGGGAGCGGCCCGACCACACGCTGCAGGCCACCGCCTTGGTGCATGAGGTCTACCTCCGGCTTGTGGACCAGCGCAAAGTCAACTGGAAGAACCGCGCCCACTTCTTTGGAGTGGCCTCCAAGCTGATGCGCCGGATTCTGGTGGATCACGCCAGGGAGAGGCGGGCCGCCCGCCGCGGCGGCGAGTCTCCCAAGACGGTCCTGGAAGACGTTTCCGTGTTTGTGCTGCCCGACCAGGAGATGATGGCGCTGGACCAGGCGCTGACTGCGCTGGAAGACATCGATGCCCGCAAGAGCCAGGTGGTAGAGCTAAAATTCTTCGGCGGCATGACCACCGAGGAAGCAGCGGACTTCCTGGCCGTCTCGCCGGCGACGGTAGAGCGCGACTGGAGCATGGCGCGGGCATGGCTGTACCGGGAAATGCAAGCTGCCGCGCCGCCAGGATGAGGAGACCATGAACTCCACACGCTGGCGGCAGGTGGAAGAGCTGTTCCACGCCGCGCTGGCGCGCCAGGGCGAGGATCGCGCCGTCTTCCTCGCCCAGGCCTGCGGCGACGACGAAGCATTGCGCCGCGAGGTGCTCGCGCTCCTGGAGTGCCACCACCAGGCCGGCCAGCGGTTTCTGGAGTCGCCGGCCATCGCTCGCGCCGCGGCGCCGGCGCTGGAGAGCGGCCGGCGCATCGGCGCCTGGCGCATCGAGCGGGAGATTGGCCGCGGCGGCATGGGCGCGGTCTATCTGGCCTCCCGCGCCGACCAACAGTTCGAGAAACAAGTGGCTGTCAAGCTGGTGGGCGCCGGCCTGGACACTGACTTTTTGCGCCGCCGATTCCGCGCCGAGCGCCAGATCCTGGCCTCGCTGGAGCATCCCAACATCACCCGGCTGATCGACGGGGGCGTCACCGAGCAGGGGCAGCCCTACCTGGTGATGGACTATATCGAGGGCATGCCGCTGAAGCAGTACTGTGAGGAACACCGGCTCACTGTTCCGCAGCGCCTGACGCTGTTTTCGACCATCTGCGGGGCGGTGCAATATGCGCATCAAAACCTGGTCATCCATCGCGATCTGAAGCCGGGCAACATTCTTGTTACTGCCGGCGGGGCGCCGAAGCTATTGGATTTCGGTACGGCGAAGCTGCTGGCAGAGACCCCGGAAGCGCCGCTGACAGCGATGACGGGGGCGGGGATGATGACGCTGGCCTACGCCAGTCCGGAGCAGATGCGAGGCGAGGCGGTCAGTACAGTCAGCGACGTGTACTCGCTGGGGGTGACCTTGTACGAGTTGCTGGCCGGGCGGCGGCCTTGGGGGGAGGATCCGGCCACCCTCTACAATCCGGAGCGCGAGGGCGCGCGCCCGAGCGTGACTGCGGCGCGAGCGGGTGACCGGCGGCTGGCGGCGCTACTGCAGGGGGACCTGGACAACATTGTGATGAAGGCGCTCCAAAAGCGGCCGGACCAGCGGTATGGCTCGGCCGCGCAGTTGGCCGAGGACCTCCAGCGTCACTTGGCGGGCCTGCCGGTGCTGGCCCATCCGCCCGCCTTGCTCTACCGCATGGGCAAGTTCGTCGCGCGGCACGCCTGGGGCACTGCAACGGCGGCCGCGGCGGCTTTGGCCTTGCTGGCTGCCACCATGGTTTCTGTCCATCAGGCCCGGGTGGCCAACCGCGAGCGCATCAAGGCTGAGCGCACCAGCGAGTTCGTGCAGCAGATTCTGGCCGGGGCGGACTCCAGTTGGAACTCCACCCTGCCCGGAAGAGGCCGTGACCTGAAAGTGGCCGACATTCTGGATCACGCCGCCGGGCGCCTCAGTACAGAACTGAAAGATTGGCCGGAGGCGGAGGGAGCCCTGCGTCGCACCCTGGGAAGCAGCTATCGGGTTCTGGCTATGTTTGAGCCCGCCGAAAAACAGTTGCGACTCGGCGCGGAAAAGCTGCGGGCGGCATACGGAGAGAACCACGTCGAAACCATCATGGCGGTCTATATGCTCGGTCAGGCTTTGCTATCGAAGGGCGATCTTCGCGCGGCGGAAGACCATCTGCGGAAAGCGCGGAACGCAATGCTCCGGCTGCAGCCCGACGACCCTCGCATCACCCCGATGGGCAATGACCTTGCGGTGGCGCTGGGGACCATGGGCCGATGGGGGGAAGCCGCGCCTTTGGTCCGTGAGTTCCTCCAGGCATCGCGCCAGCGGTACGGGCCGGTGGATGTTCGCGTTGCCATAGCGGCCAGCAACCTGGGCGTTGTCTACAACAGTTCCGGCGATGTCGAACAGGCCCAGAAGTCATTCCAGGAGTCAGCCGACATCTTTCGCCAGATGGCCCCCCGGACTTTTTTCGAAGAGGGTGTCGCGCTTGCCGAACTGGCTGGAATCCACCGGCTGAAGGGTGAGAATACGGAGGCCAAGGCTTTGTTTCAGAAAGCGCTGGACATTTTTCGGAGCCGCCTCGGGCCGACCCATCCCCGCGTAGCCACTTCCCTGGCCGGCTTGGCCCAAGTCTTGTCCCAGGAGGGGGACCACCTCGGCGCCGTCAGCCACGTCCTGCAGGCTTTAGAGATCCAGAAGAAGTCGCTCCCCGCCGAGCACCCAGAGGTAGCGTCTTCCCTCAATATACTGGGCGTGGTTCAGACCGCCTCGGGTCGCCCGCGAGAAGGCGAAGCCGCTTTGCGCCAGGCTTTGGCGATTCGGAAGAAGCTACTGGCAGAGACGGACTGGAAAATCGCCGATTCTACTGTCCAGCTCGGAGTCTGTATGGCCGCGCAAGGCCGCCGTTCGGAGGCCAAGCCTCTGCTCGAAGAAGGCTATCGGCGCTTTCGAGACGCCTTTGGCGAGAACCATGCGCGGACCATCCAGGCCAGGGAGCGCCTGAACCGCTGAAGTGACTTTGCTCGAAGCCATCGTTCGCGCCGCCTTTGAGGGCTTTGATGAAACTTAACGAATCTCGAAGGTCCCGAACACGGCGCCCAGCTCCCGCTGCTCTCCCGCCGGAACGAACACGCGATCGACGGTCAGGGTTACCTGGATCGCAGGCTTCCCGACCAACTCCGCCGGGAGCTCGAAATCGAACTGGAAAAGGTCGTCCGCCTTCTCCAGCCAGACCGGCGGCAGCTCGTGTTCCTCCACCCGCACCTCGAGCCGGACCGGACCGGCGGCAGCTCGTGTTCCTCCACCCGCACCTCGAGCCGGACCGGGCCCTGCTCCAATTGACGGTGCGGGCAGTAGCCAGGCGGCGCGCTCCAGCATGAGACTGCGGAGGAAGGCGGCGCCGTGGACGTGGGAACGCGCGCGGCCAGCTCGCCGATGTCGATTCTCCGGTCGGGGGACGAGGTAGCCTGAATCATTGGGTCGTGAATCATTGGATCGGTGCGTCGGGGCGCAGATTCCGATTATAATAAGGCGTGCGGCTCCCCCGGCTCCTGCGAGTCCGACAAAACTTTCCCCAGCGGGCTTTGGCCGACGTGGCCGGCGCTGTCCGCCGGGAGCTGGAATCGGCCGCCTGGACGGCGCGGGTTCCCTCCGGCGCCCGGGTGGCCATCGGGGTCGGCAGCCGCGGCATCGCCAACATCGCCACCATCGCGCGGGCGGCGGTCGACTTCTGGAAATCGCGGGGCGCGCGCCCCTTTCTGATCCCGGTGATGGGCAGCCACGGCGCGGCCACCGCCGAAGGACAGGCCGATGTGCTGGCCCACTACGGCATCATCGAGCAGACCATGGGGGCGCCGGTCGTCAGCTCACTTGACGTCGTGCCGTTGGGCTCGACCCCCGAAGGCATCGAGGTGGTGATGGACCGCGCCGCCTTCGAGAGCGACGGCGTGATGCTCCTCAGCCGCGTCAAGTGGCACACCGACTTCGACGGCAAGCTGGAAAGCGGCGTCCACAAGATGATGGCCATCGGTCTGGGAAAGTTCGCCGGAGCGCAGCGCTACCACACCTTCGCCGTCCGGCTGGGCCTCGAGCGCGTCATCCGCTCGGTCGGCCGCCAGGTGCTGGGGACCGGCAAGATGCTGGGCGGGTTGGCCATCCTCGAAGACGCTCGCCACTCGACGGCCGAGGTCCACGCCCTCGGGGTCACGGACCTCGAGCGGCGCGAGGAAGAGCTGCTGGCCCGCGTCAAATCCTGGGCCCCACGGATTCCCGTGCCCGAGCTGGACCTGCTGATCGTCGATGAGATGGGCAAGAACATCAGCGGCGCCGGCATGGACACCAAGATCGTGAACCGCTCGGTCACCGGAGAGAGCAACGTCTGGCCCAACGCGCCCCGCATTCTGCGAATCTTGGTGCGCGATCTGACTTCCCTCAGCTACGGCAACGCCGTCGGGATGGGCATGGCCGACGTCATCACCGGCGGCTTTTTCGAGAAGATCGACCGCCACGCCACCGAGCTGAACGCGCTCACGGCCTCGGCCACCCGCATGTGCCAGACCCCGATCCACTTCGCGACCGACCGGCTGTGCCTGGAAAAGGTCGTTCCCACCCTGGGCCGGCTGGACACCCGGGAGGCCACGCTGGGCTGGATCCGCAATACGCTGGAGCTCGACGAGCTGATGATCAGCGAGAACCTCCGCTCCCAGCTCGAGGCCAATCCGGCGCTGGAGATCCTCGGCGATCCCCAGCCCCTGGAATTCGATCCCGGCGGCAACCTGGTGGAGATGCTGTCCGGGGTCGCCGAGCCCGCCGCCGTCGACGGCTGATGCCTCTCCATCAAGTGCTGGTCCTGGCCCTGGTCCAGGGGATCACCGAGTTTCTGCCGATCAGCAGTACTGCCCATTTGATCCTGGTTCCCTGGTTATTCGGCTGGCGGGACCCCGGCCTGACTTTCGACGTGGCTCTGCACGTGGGAACCCTGGCGGCGGTGGTCGTCTATTTCGCGCGCACCTGGTTCCGGCTGCTGGGACTGGTTCTAGGACGGCGGCTCCCGCCCCCCGGGCCCGGCGAGCCGGACCAGGACCTCCACCAGAACCCGCGTCTGTTCTGGTTTCTGGTCGCCGCCACGCTGCCTGCCGCGCTGGCCGGACTGCTGCTCGAGCGCTTCGCCGAAACCAGCCTCCGCAGCCCCTTCATCATCGCCGTCATGATGATCAGCGTCGCCGCGCTGATGTGGCGCGCCGACAGGACGGGCAGGTTTCAAAAAGACCTGGGAGGGCTCAGCCTGGCGGATTCCCTGCTCATCGGTCTGGCCCAAGCGGCCGCCATTGTGCCCGGGGCCTCGCGCAGCGGGACGACCATCGCCGCCGCCCTCTTCCTCGGGGTTCGGCGCTCGGCGGCGGCCCGATTCTCCTTTCTGTTGTCGACCCCCATCATCGCCGGCGCGGTCCTGAAAGCAGGCTGGAACATTCTTTCCGCCGGCGGCGTCGCGCCCGAGATGCGGGCGGCGTTCGCCTTGGGGATCCTGGTCAGCGGCGCCAGCGGTTACGCCGCCATCTCCTTCCTGGTCCGCTATCTCCAGCTCCGGACCATGCAGGTTTTTGTCGCCTACCGCATCCTTTGTGGGATAATGATACTGGCTCTGGCTATCTTCTTTCGCGACCCCGTTCCGGCCCTTTAGCCGCGAAGGCGGCGAACTGCGTCACGGAGGCGGAAGAGGATGAAGATCATCTCGCCCACGGATCACCACCGGCTGAACGAGTTGGTGGGCATTCTTCTACTGGTCGGGGCCATCGCGCTGGGCCTCAGCCTGGAATCCTACAGCCCGCTGGATCCTTCACTTAACACGGCCGCGCCGGGCCGGCCGGCCAATCTTCTGGCCTATCCGGGATCGTATGTTTCCGACCTGATCTTCCAGCTCTTCGGCGTGGCGGCCTTTCTCTTTCCGTTTCTCCTGCTGCTGTTGAGCTGGAAGTGGATTCGCTCGGAGCCGCTTTCTAGCCCAGGGGCCAAACTCATCGGCGCGGGACTCCTGGTGTTGAGCTTGTGCGCCGCCGTGTCGGTTTATCGGTTCGGCTATCTGTGGCGGCAGACGATCGAGCTGGGCGGTATGGCGGGACGCCTGCTGGCTGACGTGCTGGTCCAGGCCCTCAACCCGACCGGCGCCGCGCTGGCGGTGCTGAGCAGCGGCATCGTGTCGCTGTACCTGCTGACGAGCTTCACCCTGGGACGCTTCGCAGAATGGCTGGGCCGGGTCGCGGCCTTGGCGCGACGGTTCCGGCTGCGCCTGCCAGGGCTCCGGCTGCCCCGGATCCGCCTGCGTCGTCGCGCCACGGCCCCGGTCATCGCCCCGGCGCCGGGCCCGGAGGTCGGAAGCGACGCCGGACCGCCGATCGTGCCCACGCCCGCCGAGGATCCCCCCATCCGGGAGCTGGCGCCCGCGCCGGCGCGTTCAGCCCGCCGGGCCCCGCCAGCCCGAACCGCTCCGGCTGCCTTTCACATCCCGCCGACTTCGCTGCTCGATCCTCCGCCCGGGCGCAATCCCTATGACCAGGAAGAGCTGAAACAACTGGCGGTGGCGATTCGCGCCAAGTTCGAGGAATTTGACGTCCATGGCGGCGTGACCCAGATCAATCCCGGACCCGTGGTCACGACTTTCGAATACAAGCCGGAAGCCGGCATGAAGTACAGCCGCATCACGAACCTGGCCGAGGACCTGTGCTTAGGGCTGCAAGCCGAGTCCATCCTGATCGAGCGAATCCCTGGCAAGAGCACTGTGGGAATCGAGGTTCCCAACCGCCGCCGCGAGGTGATCAGCCTGCGCGAGGTGATCGAGTCGTCCGAGTTCCAGAACTCCGCCTCGCGCTTGACTTTTTCTCTGGGCAAGGACATTAACGGCCGCATCCGAGTGGCCAATCTGGATGCCATGCCCCACTTGCTGATCGCCGGCTCGACCGGCGCCGGCAAGAGCGTGCTGATGAACTGCATCCTCATGTCGATCCTCTATAAGTCCACTCCCGAGGAGGTGCGGTTCATCCTGGTCGATCCCAAGCGGCTGGAGCTGGGGCTTTACGAGGACATTCCCCACCTTCTTACCCCGGTCATCACCGACCTGAAGAAGGCCGCCCACGCGCTGCGCAACGCGACGGCCGAGATGGAACGGCGCTTGAAACTGCTGGCTGCCCAGGGAGTGAGGAACCTCGAGCAGTACAACCGCAAGATTCGCGCTCAGGGACACACTTCTCTCAGCCTGTTCGAACCGGAACAGGACCAGCCGGCCGAGGTGCTCCCTTACATCGTGATCCTGATCGACGAGCTGGCCGACCTGATGCTGCTCGAAGGCAACCAGGTCGAGGAGGCCATCACGCGGCTGGCCCAGATGGCCCGCGCGGTGGGGATGCACCTGGTCCTGGCCACCCAGCGGCCCAGCGTCGACGTGATTACTGGGCTCATCAAGGCCAACTTTCCCGCCCGCATCTCCTTCCGGGTGGCGACGCGGGTGGATTCGCGCACCATCCTCGATTCCATCGGGGCGGAAGCGCTGCTCGGCAACGGCGACATGCTCTACCTGCCGCCGGGCTCGGGCCGCATGATCCGGGTCCATGGGCCCTACGTGAGCGAGTCGGAGATCACCGCGGTCGTGGAGTTCTGGAAGAGCCAGTCCCAGGCCGCCTACCAGCACTCGTACCTGGCCCCGCCGCCGCGCGAGGAGGAGGAGGCCGAGAACGACGAGGAGCAGCCCGAGTACGAAGGGGCCGACGACCCCATGTACCAGGACGCCTTGCGCGTCGTGCTGGAAATGGGCAAAGCCTCGACTTCGACGCTGCAGCGGCGCCTGCGGCTAGGCTACGGCCGCGCCGCCCGGATCCTGGACGCCATGGAGCGCGACGGCATCATCGGCCCGCCCGACGGAAGTAGGCCGAGGGAAGTGTTGAAGCGTCCGGACTGGCTGACGGAAGTGGACAGCTCGCTGCGCTAGCGTGCTGTCGACCGCAGCGCGCGCCCTGAGCGCGCCTGTGCGGACCGCGCGCGGTCCCGCAAGCCCCTGATACAGTAGCAGTATGCGGGCGCCCAACCCCTTGGTGGACCGCCGAACCCTGGAGAAGCTCGAGCGGTTGTCCTTGCAGTGGCAGCGCTCGCTGACCGGGCTGTTCGGGGGCCACAAGCCCAGCCGCTTCGCCGGGCCGGGGCAGGAGTTCCTCGACCACCGCCACTTCCACCACGGCGACGACCTGCGGCGTGTCAACTGGCTGGCCTATCTGCGGCTGGAGCGGCTGTTCCTGAAGATGTTCCGGATCGAGCCGCGCGTTCCGGTGCGGATCTTCGTGGATACCAGCGAGTCGATGGCTTGCGGGGGCGACGGGACGGGGGAGGCGAAGTTCGCTTACGCCTGCCGCCTGGCGGCCATGATGTGCTACGTGGGTCTGGTGCGTCTGGACTCGATCGTAATCCAGCCGTTCGGCGGAGGGCTGCCGGAGAGTTACCGGGCCGGCGGCGGGCGGCACCGCTTTGCTCCCGCCTTGAACTTCTTGCTGCGACTGGAGACCGGGGGGCCTTCAGACTTCCGGGCCCTGGCCCGCGCGTTCCTCTCCAACCGGCCGGCCCGCGGACTGGCGGTGATCATCTCCGACTTTCTGGACTCCACCGGCCAGGGCTGCGAGACGTCTTTGGAGCATCTGGCCGACTACGGGCACGAGCTGCTGCTGGCTCACGTGGCCAGCCCGGAAGACCGCCGGCCGCCCTGGCGAGGCGAGGTCGAGCTGGTCGATGCGGAAACGGGCCAGGCGCGCCGTCTGGAGCTGGACCAGGGGGCGGCGGAAGAGCACGGCGCCGCCTTCGACCAATTCTGCCTGGGCCTGCGGCGGCTGGCGCGGCGCAGCCGCGGGCGCTACGTGCCGTTGTGGACCGAAACGCCGGCTGAGCAAGCCGTGTTCGGGCCGCTGCTGGGGTCGAACGGCGCCGGGGCGCGGCCGTGAGCCTAATGCCGGCGAGGCATGCCACTCATGAGGACGCTAGTGTCCCGAGTTGGAGAGCCGCACGTGGGGCGGGCTTTAGCGCGCGCGGGGCTTCAGCCCCGCATCCGATGGGCCTGGCTGAAGCCAGGCCGCGGCCTGAAGGCCGCCCTACCGTGGGGCGGCATTAGCTATGAGCCTGCTGAACCTGAGCCTGGCGCAGTTGCTGGCCATCTTGCTGCCGGCCGCGGCGGCGGTCGTGGCTCTGTATTTGTACGACCGCTCACGGCGGCGGCAGATCGTCTCCACCCTGCGATTTTTTTCGGCGACAGCCAGGGCGCCGGTGTTCACCCGGCGGCGCAAGATCCAGCAGCCCTGGTCGCTGCTGCTGCAACTGGCGGGCCTCGCTCTGCTGCTGCTGGCCATCGCCGAGCCGCATCTGGGCGGCCGGGGAGAGGCGGGTCGGGATCACGTGCTGGTCCTGGACGCTTCGGCCTGGATGAACGCCATGACGCCGCGGCCGGGCGGAGGCGGCTCGGAAAGTCTGATGGAGGCCGCCCGCCGGCGCGCGCTGGACTATTTGCGCGGCGTTCCTTCCAGGGACCGGGTCATGCTGGTGCGGATGGACGCCCTGGCCACCCCGGTGACGGCGTTCACCCGAGACCGGCGCCAGATCGAGGAGGGGATTCGCGGCTCGCGGGCCGGCTCGACCAGCGGCCGGCTGGCCGAGGCGCTGGAGCTGGCTCGCGGCGCCCAACGGCTGGCCTCCAGCCGTTCCGGCGAGATCGTCTTCGTGGGCAGCGGCCGCGCCAGCGCCGCCGACCTGGAGCGAGTGGCCAGCCGGGAGGCGGCTGGGCTGCGCACCTTGCTGGTGGGCGCCGAGCCGGCCAACTGCGGTTTGCGCAAGCTGGCCGCGCGGCGCCTGCCGTCGGATCCGCTGCAGTGGGAAGTCGACGCCGAGGTCCACAATTACGGCTCGGCCGAGCGGCGGTCCTCTTTAACCATGAGCTTTGCCGGCAGCCGCGTCGGCGCCCGGGCGGTGCGGCTGCCGCCGAACGGCTCGGCCGAAGCGAGCTTCCGGTTTTCCTCGGCCCGCGGAGGAACACTCGAGGCGACGCTGGCCTTCCCCGATGAGTTTCGCACCGACAACCGGGCGGCCATCGAGCTGCCGGCGCTGCGTCCGCTGAAAATTCAGGTCTACAGCGATCGCGCGGCGGCCTGGCAACCGCTGCTGACCGCCAGCCGCTTTCTGGAGCCGGAGTTCCGCCGGCCGGCGGAATACGCGGCGGAAGGGCCGCCAGAGAGGCTGGTGATCCTGGATGGATTCGAGCCGGCGGCGCCGCCGCAAGCCCACACCCTGCGGATCGGGGCGGCCGCCGCGGCGTCCCAAAAGGTTCAGGTGAGCCGCTGGGACCCGCGGCATCCACTGGCCGCCGGGTTGCGG
>Ga0247727_10016103_pt1 | contig 12133 bp, 4 predicted proteins | sample WisWelCaveWW1625_FD_202498 | JGI IMG/M metagenome (GOLD analysis project Ga0247727, IMG submission 202498) | Biofilm microbial communities from Wishing Well Cave, Virginia, United States - WW16-25 | ecosystem: Environmental > Aquatic > Deep subsurface > Groundwater > Cave microbial mat | place...
GATCATCACCTAATTCCCACACCACGCTTTCTTGCTCAGGGCAGGCGCTGGCGAATTCAAAAAGTGACCTCTAAGGGAATGTTTTCTGAATGGCCAAAGAAAGACAGCAAGAAGTTCTTTAGTCTCGGGTTATGGTTTCGATTGAGATCGAGGACGCCTTGAAGTATCTCCTTTTGTTCTGGCGCGTTTGCTGGTTTGGAAAACCCCGCCCCCAGAACATACACTATTTTCTTATTCATATCGGTCTGTTAGATTCAACTTTTTTTGCCCCGATAGGTTTACATGCTCACCGCATCTCCGAAAGCTCTTCCTTCCGTCTTTGCCAATCCGGCATCGCTCTCTCCACCCTCATCCAAAAATCCTTGCCGTGGTTTCCTTCGGTTAGATGGGCAAGTTCATGGATGATAACATAGTCCACGAGCCTTACCTCTTCAGCTCCAGCGCCGCCTTTATCTTCTGCAACAACGCATTGAATTGCTTCACAATGTCAAACGAAGGGAGATTCTTTCCATCACCAAGTTCGATCTTGATGTGGAACCGAATCGGCGTTCTCGTTTTGGCTTTAACTTCTAGAAGTTTCGGCATTATGTCGCCGAGGTCTTGAAGCTCCGAAGGCTCTACATCTGAGGTGGCAAGAAAGACCGGTTGCACGACACCTCCGCCCGCAGCTGGAATGCCAGCGCCGGCCGGAGGAGCGGCAGAAACCTTGAACTTAACGAACTGAGCAGATGGGAAATCACATGGCCAGGGAACCGGTGCTTCTGCAATCTCGATGAAACGAGCTTGAAGGGCTGATGAGATGACGTCCTTGACGGTTTTCCACGGCAGATTCTTCCCGAACTTTGTCGAGAGCGATGTTGCGATTGACAACGCTGTGCACTGACCATCTTGCCAGGCATTCGTCAGGTTTTCAGGCAGAATCTCGACTGCAGCAAATGGGGAAGGTGGAATGCGCAGCGTCGAATTCTCGTTGAGCACACCTGTGGGAATTGCCTCACCGAGAATGCTCGTCGGTCCCGCGACAAACCAGACCAATCCTTTTTCCACAGCCGATGCAACTGCTTTCGATACTGCGTCGGGTTTGGCTTTCGGAATTCTCAGCGGCTCTTGATATCCGTTCTTTTGCACTTTGACGGTCTTCGTCCCGCTGAAGTATGACTGAACATCCTTCACGGAAATCTCTTCTGCCTTCCACAACTCGGGCAATCGATCGGGTGCAATTAGTTCTCCCGGAATCTCTTCAAGCTCGATGGATTCAGGTAATACCAGCTCAAGCGCCGGATCGTTCAGCGCATTCTCATCCGGTCGAGCCATCCACCACGTGCGAACAGTCTTGTCTGGCCTGACAAGCCTCAGAACGAAAACGCCGTCTTCGCATCCACGAGCAAGTGTATCGAGAATTGTGCTCGCCTGTAGCATTTTGGGCAAATGAGGCAACTGAGCAAATGCACCAGCAAGGTCTTTGACACGACGGGACGTTTCCCCGGGCTTCCAGAGGTTATAAGGTCCATCAGGAAGGAGCGCCTCCGCTGTTATCGGAGTGTCCTGGACGCGAGAGCGTCTATCCGATTTGATGATGCTGAAATGTGGATCGTCAGTAACGGTGATCTTGAACGCTTGGATGTCATCCTTTTCGGAAACCGTAACCACGATACAATAAGCCTGCCGAATCGTATCTGGCATCTTTCCCTTTGCGGTGTCGATGTATATCCGCAGCGTTTGTGCCCTTGCTGGATCGACGTTGCCATCTTCTTGCTGTTTCCTGATTTCGTCCTGAACCTGTTCCCACGCGAGATAGTTGCGAACGTTTTGCAGCGCCACCTGAAGACCGTCGCGCGACGGTGCAAGGCACAAGACAGAGTTTCGGAAAACTCTCGGTTTGTCTGATCCGGTCGTTTCGTCAATAAACTTGCGCGCTTCCGTACTCGGCTTTCCTGATTCAGAGGCAGCGCTCGGGCCGAGGACTGCATAATGAAATGCTCCGTCATCTTCTATGTCTTTAGCCTTCGAAGGAAGTGTATGGACTTTCACTCCGAACCCCGATGCGGCGGCTGTGAGAACTTTCAGACGGCCGATCTCATCAATGAGTCTTGCGAGAACGACCTCCTCTTTGATGTTACCTGCTGCGACGGCATGCATCTGAATCAGGTTAGGTCTGTTACCGAGTCGCCAAGTGGATGGAAGCTGATTCCGGGAGGCAGACGTATGACGGTCATCCAACCAGTAGCTCTTTTCGGCCCACGCAATCAATCCTTTTTCAAGATTGATCCGGTCGGGTCTTGTCACGGAAATGAGAACAAGCAAGTCACGCGTTTTTGCAGATTGACCGATAGGCTGAGAATGAAGGAACGTTCCGATGGCAGCCTGTTCGATTTCACGATAGGTGAGACCAATGGAGTCTTTCTGAATTTGCTGTGCTCTGGCAAGTTCGCCGGAGAGAATGCCTGTCCATGCCTGCCTTCTTCCTTGCCACTCCTCAGTGTCAGCAACCGTGACAAGTTCCTGCATTGCTTCCGAAAGCTCAGTTCTGTCTGAAGGGCCAAGTAACACGGCAGGCCCGATGAGTGGGCTTGTATCCCATTTTTCGGCCTCCCGAAGAGCAAGCGCGAATGTGCGGAGAACTCCACGAGCGCGCTGGAATCTGTCGAGGTTCGTCCACTTTGAGTAGAACACCTCCGTGAGATCAGGATGGAAGGGATAGCTCTTCGAGTAACGTTCCTCGGCTGTGACGCCCTGCCGCTGCGTTTCCTCATCAATTGCTTGAATACCCTTCAAAGCAGCAACAACATGAGACTTAAAGCTATCCTTGTCTTTGATCGAGTCGGGTGTGAAGAATCGCCGCCGCAAGACTTCTGCGACATCTTCTTTGACAACAGGCTCGATCACTTCTTCACGTTGGCGCTGGAAGATATCGTAGAGTTTTCCTTGGATCCGCTTACCCAGCTCATCTTGCTGCGTCGGTTCGCTGGTTAGCAAAGAGGCCACTATACAACAGCGGTCAACCTTTGTTGCAGCTTGTGTCAGGTAATGGAAAAAATTGACAAGACTGCTGAGTTTTGCGTCATCGGTGCCGACCTTCTCGCGTGCATACATCAGCACTTCGTCAATGAGAATCAGAACGCCGAGTCCCTCTTTCATCGGCATTTCGAGAAGTTCAACGAGAAGATTTTCAGCGGGAGCTGATTCGCGTTCCTCCGCCTTATTATCAGCGTGAAGAAGACGGAGTCCGTCATCGCCTGCGATTTGATAGGCGAGGACACTCCATGGCTGCTTGAGAAGTCTCTTCTTTCCATCGGGTCCGAGTGTTTCTACACCTTTTTCGACATCGAGCTTGTCGAAGCACAATCCGACAGTCCTGCATTTGCGCGGCTTCTCGCCGATGTGCTGGATGAATTCGTCCACTGCAGATAGTGTCGGCAGGTTGTCGGGATCTTTGACCAGATGGTGAAGCGTGATCAACGTATGAGTCTTTCCACCACCGTAGGTCAGTTCCAGTTGTCGTACGGCCTTATCGTTCTTGCCGGCAAGACGAAGGACAACATTCCGGACGAGCTTCCTGAGATTGAACGTTGGGAATGTTAGCGCGAAAAACTCTTCAGCTTTCTCATACATCGGTTTCTTACCGCGCTGCATCAGCACTTCGTAGAGGTCGGCAGCGAACATGTGCAGGGGAAGTTCGCCCGTCCGCAGATCAGCGCGCAGTTTCACCACCTCGTGCCATGGCTTCCGAGGCAGTTTTGCCATTGTCTTATTGCTCCTTTTGTTCTTGTTCGAATCCTAAATACAACGTCATGTCTTCCTTCACCACACCCTTTGCCTGGATGTGATTGCTTAGACTTTCGAGAAGTGTCCGCTCTTCGCTTCCACGCGGAGAAAGCTCGATCAGCGATTGCAGCAAACGTTTGAATAACTCCTGCCGGCGGAGAGCGTTGGAGTCCAGATACTCGTCCACTTTGTGCATATCTCCCTCTTTCCAGAGATGCATCAAGCGATGCACACGGTCAATGAGCGGGATTGGTTTCCCCCCGGGTGCTTCATAGCCGATAGACTTTCCTTTGCGTTGTGCCCACGTCTTGAGTTTGACCTTTCCGCCGGAGCTTTCTTCTTCGACCTCGTCTGAATCAACATCAGCCTCTTCCTCCTCGTCGGTAGCAGTATCAGCGCCCTTTGTGAATGTGATGAGATCCCACGTCGTCGCAAGCTCTTTATCGGAGAGACCGCACGAGACCGCATAAAGGATGCACGAGCCTGCGGGCGCCTCATCAAGCCCAAAGTCGTGTCGATGGAGGAGGTAGTAAGCTGTTGGCTCGTCCAGGCGGTCTGCGTCTGCAAGTTCGGCAGCTTCTTTGCCGTCGCCGCTTAAGACGCGCCCAACAACAAAGTCCACAACCATACGGCGTACGTGTGAAAGAAATTCACTGACGGTGAGAATCTGATCTGGCTCATTGGCTTTCTTGACTACGGGATGTTTGCTGTATGCCTCCAATGCCGGACCCGTCGCAGCCCAAACGAAATCCGGACCGTCAATCCCAGCGTCCCAGAACTCGCGGAGCATTGTGACGATGTGGTGGCGCATTTCGTCAATTACGTTGTTATCCCATCCTGCACGCGCATCTTCGGGTCGCTTCTTGCAAGTCATCCATACCGAAGACGAGAGAGCGGCAGATCCTTTAGCTCTCATTCTTGTGCCCATTTCAGTTTGAATAGGCCAAGAGCCATCGACAACAAATCCTGAACGGATGATAGCGGACACAAGGGTTTCCCATGCATCAGGATGCTTATGAGCAAAGACTACAACAAATCGTCCATCCTCTTTCAGAGCATCAAAAGAAGCTCTGAAAGCTCGCACCATTCCGTCCTCATAAGCTTTCTTTGACCTAAGCTTGTTGCCCTCATGTCTATTGGCATCATCTGTTAGTTCGCCATCATTTTCCTCATGATTCCATTTTGGAGATTGTGGTTGCTCGAACGCAGAATCGAAATCTGGGCTTAGACCGAAGAGTAAGCGACGGAGCGTAACATGGAAAAAATCCATAAGTACGGCGTATGGGATTGCATCATAATACGGTGGGTCGGTGAGCACTATGTCAAAGCTTTTGGTTGGTCTGGTTTTGATTGCTGAATAGTTACCAACTTGTGGTGTTGAACTACTTGGTAATGTTTCGAGCAAATAGGCTATGTTTAGAAATATCCAGTCAGAAGCACTTATGAAACCTCCACTTAGTTCAGAAAGGGGATTAACCTCGGCTATGTCCCAAACAACCGGAAGCGCAAATCTCAAGAAGGTAGGTTGCATTTTTTCGCCCGAGGAGTGCCAGCAGCACTGGGCGCTCCCATAGTTTTGGAGACGACTGACCATCAAACAAATTGATGTGTAGATGGCCTCGCGCCAATCACTTGGATATCCCATCGATGGGAGTAGTTGTAGAAGCTTTCTAGTTGTTCGAATGAATACGCCCAAGGTCAGCAACTGGCGCGTAGTATATAACTTTGAAAACTTGTCGATACCATATTGTATGCACCAGGCACTTCCTTTTGCATCTTGTGCCAATGATTCGTTCGGGATTCCGAACGGGATAGAACTGTATGTGTTAACGCATTTGGTTTGGGCGTCATCAAGGCAAGTTAGTTCGTATTGTGTGAAAAGCCTGTACTCTTTTCCTTGAAGTCCGTCGACCACAACTGCCGTATGGGTAAGGTTCGATGGATGCTTCGAAAGTCCTTCCACTCGAATATCGTCCTTCGTCATGATTGTGCCACAACACGGACACTTCGCTCCCGCTCTCGACATCGTGCCTGCTCCAATCCTCTTGTCATACTCTCTCCGTTGCGCCGTATTGCCTCCTCGCACGGGCACACTGTCCTGAATCCCAAACACTACTCCCCTCCGATCGGCATTTGGGTCCATTGTGAGGATTATGCGTTTCTCGCCCCTCTTGCACAGCCATCGAGTCTTGAGCAAAGGAATTGTTGCCCGGCAGTTTTTGCAGGTCACTGTGCGCGCCCAGAGGTAAGCAACGGTCGGCTTTGCGACCCATCGCGGGTTGCGCTTGTCCGCGAGATACTCGGGAGAGAAGTCTTTGTTGAGCGCATCAATGTCCGGCGTGCCGTCTTCTTTCAGCAGCACAAGCTTCATTGGTTGCCGCTCGTATGCCTTTTGATTTCTCTTGTCGAGAGGTTCAAAGTCGGCGTACGTTGGATAGAACTTTGCCAGTTCGCGGCGAGCGTTGTCGAGAACCCATCGTCCCCACGCGCGCACGTGCCATGCAAGATCGGCTTTTGGGGCGCGTGTGTTTTCTTCTTTGTGCTGCAGGAAAAGATTCGATTGCGGCTCATTCAACTGTTTCTTGGTCGGCTTTGTTCTTCCAATGAGATGGGGATGCGCCTTATAGAAGGCGTTCATGAATTCTTCGTTCTCGAGAATGAACTCCGGAAGCGGGTGCGTCTTGCCGGCATGCTTCTGGGGATACTCGAGCGTGCATTTGAGAATCAACCATGCAACCGGATTAATGTCGATTGCCGTTGCCTCACACCCAAGTCGCATCGCTTCCAGGGGGATTGCTCCGCCACCGGCAAAAGGATCGAGCACTTTGGGCGCTCTGGCGCCATAGGTTTTTTGGATTTCTTCGCGGAACCAGTCGAGGGTCGCCTTGTTTTCTGTCTCTCTCCCCCAATGCAGAATACCCCCTTCGGTCACTTCCTTTTCCCGTTCCACGATTTGACCGTTCGGCATCTTCTTCCGCTCGATTTTCTTGACAACCTTGCCGCCGATCTTTTCGCACAGTTCACGACGTTTTTCAGGCGTTCCAGGATCTGGCAAAAGAGTAGCAATCAATGCAGCACGACATGCGGCTAGCGGTCGGCGGGCAGGCCAGATGTGGAGCGTGGAGATATGGCCGTGTCGAACGTTCTTCTCGTGAACAGAATCGAGCGATGCTTGCTTGAGGGGAAATGCATGTTCTATGAGGCGATCGAAGTCTTTCATATGCTTTTGATTCCAGTCCTTTTCGCAATCTCTTTAGCCACGGACAAAAAGTCTTTATAAGCATCGTTGACTGAATGGGTGTGAGCGCCAAGCGCACCGTCTGCAGGTTTGAGGTAAAACATAGGCTTTCTGGCTTCTTGGGCAAGCGGCATGAGACTGCGATAATCTTTCAATCTTGCAATACAGTTGGGATCATCCTCGACTGAAATATCAACATCATTCTGTTTTTCAAGGACGTACTCGCTATACGTTCGCGGCATGCGAGCAATCCAGCGCTCAAAAGCCTTCACTGGACGGTCGAGACGGATCGAATGTCTTAAAATCATATACCCCACCGGTTGTATCTTGCCTTGTGGCAATTGCAAATCCTGAACCGGATTCTTGTCAAGACGTTCGCCCCATTCCGCCCGCCAACGACGAAGCGCTGGGCCGAGGTTCTGAAGGCCCTGCAACGAGAAGAGGTCAGGACCGAGTGGAATTACAACGAAGTCAGAAGCAATAAGCGCCGCTCTATTGATGGCTCCAAGGTTTGGACCCAAATCCATGAGAATAGCATCCGCACCGAGTTGTCTCGCGCCGTCCTGAAGAATCCGCCAGAAGGAGGACGTGACGCGGAAAGCGCGTTCATCACGATCCATGCATTTGGGCCAAACTTCGGAGAGTTGATCTTCAAATGTGGACAAGGCCATATCTCCAAGAACAAGACCAAGGCGTTCTCCGACTGGCTCCAAATGCGGAGAGGCGATGTCTCCAATCCCCTTTCTCAGAGGTTGAATGCAACCATAAATAGTGAGCGGGTGATTGTTAGAAGTGAGAACCTGCTCGATGCGATCCTCGTCAAGGAACGCGGCAGTTAGGTTCCCTTGCGGATCGAGATCCGCAGAAACTACTCGAAGCCCTCTATCGGCAAACATCCACGATAAGTGGTAAACCATAGATGTTTTGCCAACACCTCCTTTGTTGTTGAAAAAAGCGATGATTGGAGTATTCATGGACGTCTCCTGACAATAACTGCAATATGTGAGTCTTCAACTTGAAATTCTGGAGGTGGGTTGCCATTTTTCTCGAGTTCCTGACGCGCAAGAGCAATACCAACTCCGAACCGCTGAACGTAGCCGAGAGTCTTCATCGCCTCCGCAAGATGTGGGTTTCGATAGTCGGTGACGCCTGGCTGACCAAAGTTGGCCTTTGTCACTTGACCGAAAGGTCCACCGGGATTCTGAATTTCCACTCTATCGTTGAACCACGTTATCCGAACCGGTGCATTTGTCTCCTCATAGACTCGGTGCATGATGGCATTCCGGGCAAGCTGCTGAAGCGCCACGATGGGATAGTCTGGCGTTTTCTGTTCGACTGGTTTCGATTTAATATCTGCTGCGGTAGTAATATTTATCTTCACCAGCTCATCTAAGTCTCTCAAGGATTGAACAAGTGCCCCTCGAATTTCCTGTTGCGACTTAATGGGATCAGTTAGCTCGAGTCCATCGACGCGTAAAAACTGAATGTAGGCTCCAGGCAGAAAATCGGTCGGGGTCTTTCCAATTACCAGGATCCCAATCGTTGTGGGACACACAGGAGGTCCGGGATGAGCCAAGCGTAAGGAAATCATTTGTTGTTCCATCGTCCTTTGATTCTGTTCAAGAATGTCCTCATTTACTGCAGCAGGTAAGTATTGGTGTTGAAAAATGACCTCGTCCAGAATTGAAAGATCCAATTGCGGGGCAGGACGGACATCGAATGGAAGATCGCGGAATCGGCGCTTTTCATTTAGTCTTGCCTCCTCCTGCGGTGACGCAATTGCTCTGCGAGGACCGACGCGAACCCAAATTGCTCCTTTGAATCTTACCGGTGGAGCATCGGAAGGGTGCACCACGACGACAGCCATTTCGCAACCCTTCAATGTGCGTTTTTGGACTGTCATCATTGGCATGGGAAGTAGATTCCCACTTGACCTCATGTCTGCTAGCGTTTGCAAGAGACGGTCGGTAATTTGCAGACTCGCACAGTTGCCATCATCCGTTGCTCCGACAAACAGCACCCCGGGTTGACGGTAATCTGGGAGATCATTTGCAAATGCACATATTGCCTGATGAATTCTATCAGTATCTGCAAGGGATGACTTGCGTTCGGTTCGATCCGACTCAAGGTCATCGAGTAATCGTGCGAGTTCTTCATCGGTCATGGGAGATTGTCCTTTCCGGATAAGATAAACTGGATAGCTACTTTCATTTCAGAGATCAAACGGATCTCGTGAAGCTTCACGATCGGCATCGTGTTCATAGGAAGCTGCCAGTTCCCTCAAGCAAGCAGCGAGCCGAAAGTATCCTTCTTTGTCAACCGCATCTGCCTTTTCGCGATATGCAGCGGCGATGGTCCGTTCTGCTTGTCCTGCCGTCCACGAGAAAACTCCACGTTGATTGAACAGGTCTGTTCTAAATGCAGAGCGCATTGTGTCGTGTTTTTCGTCATTAAGTACCTCTGCAGCTGCCTTGTGAATCCATAAACCGCTAGGATCAGCTGGGGAATGGGCAAGCACCTTTCCCGTTTGATCGAGTGCAATACGAAGATGGCCGGATGCCTCACAGGAACGCTTAACCTGCTCTAACCAAGTCGTAAGCAACGAACCATCAAACGAGCCATCCGGTTTAGTGCCGGGAGGTGTTCTCCATTTGTAAAGGAGATCGTAAGCGTTATGTGCAATGCGTTTCTGTTCCTCAGTTGGTTCTGCGGTTGGCTTTTCCTCTTTCTCCGATCGAAAAATAAGACGTATCACCTCGCAAAAGAATTCGGGGTCGACCGCCAGTCTTCGCTCTAGTGTCTTGGGTGCCAAGTTAAAATGATGGTCCAACAAAGGCAGATACGCCCATTCTATTTGGGACAGGATTGCAACATTTACATCAGGGCTACGCTGTAACCATTGGATGATCTCTGTGCAAGCGTGCTGGTCCATTGAATGCAAAGGTTCCTCGGATGTGAGATTACCCAGAAGTGCGCGGCATGCCACATCAAGAGAGACTTCCATTTTTTTGTCGAGCATTAAATATAGGCACTGAATAGCTGCTCTTGGCCTGCTATGTTCAAGTAAGCGTTCGACGGCTTCTGGGAGTTGGTCTTCCAAGTGGTATGGCCGTGCTTCTGTCCTTTTCCAGTAGAGATTTTCCTTATCACCGAGCATCTCCTTTGCCCTTTTCCAGGCTTCCCTATCAAAGGGAAGAAGGACCAGAAAAGCTGCCTTCTCATCTTCAGTCCACATCCCCATGTTTATCCCGTCCGCCCATGACCATCCATCTTTTTCAAAGCGACTCCAAACATAGCCGGCCGCAAGATTCTCGAGTGGTTTCTCACTATGTGTGAGGAGTTTTGGAAGGATGATTTCATCGTGTTCCTCGACTGCAACTTTCCCCAGCGCCAACCCAACCTGAAGTGGCTCGGTCACGGATTGGGCGAAACTAAGTACGGCATCAATCCCTTTAGAATCGAGAATCTCCCTAATCGCTTTTGCTCGTCGTTCGGCCAATTGTCGCCACTGTTCCTTATAGTTATCCTTTTCTTCAATGAGTTCAAACTCGCGCTGACAGAAGAGCCGACGGTAGAATAGTTCAGGCTTTAGGGGCTTGAGAGTTTCCGCTACCTCTGCGATTCTGTCGATTTCTTCTTTAGGCATTGCCCAGTTTGCTTCTGCAAACTTTCGATGTTTTATTACAAGATCGATCAAAGCTTCCCACAATTCTACTTTCTCTGATTCGGGCAAGCGTAGAACCATAGGGGAAGATAGATGTGTGAGGATCTCGTTAAGCACAGGCGGGGGCAAATCGTCCAGTCGATCGATCAATTCTGAAAGTTTCTTTCGATCCGCCATGGCGAGTTGGGTCACCAGGCTTGCGTAGATTGTGACTTGATCGAAATACTCTTTCCTTGAAACCTTGTCGGAATGGTCGAGGGGGATGAAATTCCGCCAACTCGGTTTGCGACTTCCAGAGGTTACTTGATGAGAACTTGGAAGAAGCGCAAGAAGTAACTTCCATGCAGCTTCTGGGCGTTCTCGAAGCAACGCTTCAAGAGCAGCCTTTCGTATCGCAAGAGGTGCGCAGGTCTGCGGAAACCAGGGCAGGAAAATTGTAGTGAGGGAATTAGAAGGCCGGTTGGCCCAATTTCCTCCGGGATCGATTTCTGAGAGCCGTCCTAGGATGACAGTAACTCTCGTCAGGTAGTCTTGGTGCCAAGCCAAGGTTTCGAGAGCCCAAAGCACACCAGTCATGTAGTTCCAACCTCCCATGAAGCCCTTTCCTTCCTGCGAGAAGAGGTCTTCGAAAATTCTCTTCGCTGGGTCGGCTAAGATGGCTTCGATGGTGTTCAAGAATTCTTCCGGTGACGCTTCAGCAAGTAACGGCAGAACATCGTTCAGTGTTGCCCAGTCCTCCCAATCTGTATCTTTTAAAATCTCTCGAACGGCCATAGCAGCGATTGTTTTTGCCCTTCCAGGAGAACAAGAAGTAAGAGGGCTGGGATGGGCACCGAGAAGCGCAAGCGTTTCTGCAAAACCTTCCCGGATGCTGTCGGAGTATTTTGATGTCTTCTTATGGATAGAGGCTCTCCAACGTTCTTCAGGAGGTAAAGTGAACTTTGGGTCCTTATCTCGAAGGACAATGGCAGCTTGCTTCAAAAATCTATCGAGATCAGAGTTAGACAAGTACGACCCCAGGCATTGCCAACCTTCGAAACGGGAGACGAACCGCCACTTTTCATCTCTCTGAATGAGGGGAGGGTCCGGACGCAATGTCGTCGGGCGGATTTTTCCGATCCACTCCCCGTATGCTTTTCCCAAAATGCTCTCTATGGCTTCACGGTCACCCTCAATATTGCCATTCCATTGACCAATGAGAGTTGCTATTGCCAGTTCAGAACCTACTGCGGAAGATGACCAGTCAGGCGATGCTGAGACATCGAGAAGCAGACGTTTTAGAATCGTAATACGTCCATTGCATTTGTGGGAGATCACTCTTGCCTTTTCCGTGGGATAGCCACAAGAAACAAGGACCTTCTCCATGTCATACGGTTTCGCTTCTGTCAGCGGTGCACTATTTCCATGCACGGACCCTGTAGGAATTCCGGCGAAAATGACTCCATGTCCCCGATTTCGAGCCTGGC
>Ga0247727_10016104_pt1 | contig 12132 bp, 12 predicted proteins | sample WisWelCaveWW1625_FD_202498 | JGI IMG/M metagenome (GOLD analysis project Ga0247727, IMG submission 202498) | Biofilm microbial communities from Wishing Well Cave, Virginia, United States - WW16-25 | ecosystem: Environmental > Aquatic > Deep subsurface > Groundwater > Cave microbial mat | place...
CGATCGGTCCGGCTATCCCCTGACGCTCGAGGAGCTGGTGGAGACCAAGACCCTTCGCCGTATCCCCAAGGATCCGATGAGCACCGAAGGCCAGTGGGTGAGCCGCTCGTATTCGGACAGCCTGGATACTACCCTCACCGATCGGCGCGACATCTACGACGTCCGCTCGGCGAGCACCGCGACCGCCATGGACGGGAGTCGGTATGATTCCTGGTAGGAGAGGACTGAGTGCTGAGGACTGAGGCACGAGCCTGAAGGACTGAGGACTGAGCGATGAGGACCGAGCTACCGAAGATGAAGATAGAACGATTTGAGGACCTCATTGCTTGGCAGAAGGTAAGAGACTTAACTCGGGCCGTCTATTATACCAGCAGACAGGGTGCCTTCGGTAAAGATTTCGGGCTCGCTGGACAGATCCAACGGGCAGCGGTTTCCATTATGTCGAACGTCGCAGAGGGATTCGAGCGAGGAGGCCGGGCGGAGTTTCACCAGTTTCTCTCGACCGCCAAAGCCTCTTGTGGAGAAGTTCGGTCGCTTCTCTATGTGGCCTGTGACGTTGGGTATATCGACAAGGCTACGTCCGAAAACCTGTTTGGCCTAGCGGGAGAAGTGGCAAGAATCATCGGCGGCCTTCGCGCCTCCGTTGAAAGACAGAGGAGCCAAGAACGTGGAAACCGTCGCTAGGACTTCGCCAGATATGGACTCAGTCCTCAGTCCTCATAGCTCAGTCCTAACGGCTCAGTCCTCATACCTCAGTCCTCATACCTCGGTTCTCACTCCTCATGGCTCAGTCCCAGTTGCTCAGTCCTCAGTCCTCAGTCCTGGAAGACTCGGCGAGCGGGGCTTTACGCTTGTCGAAGTCATGATCGTGCTGGTGGTCATCGGGATCCTCGTCACGCTGGCCACCCCAAGCTTTACCACTTCGGTTCATCGCGCGCGAGAGGCCGCGTTACGGGAGAACCTGTTCGTCCTGCGGGACGTGATTGACCAACACTACGCCGACAATGGCACGTACCCTCCGGCACTCGAAGCGTTAGTGGAAAAACGGTACCTCCGCAAGATCCCGAAAGATCCGATCACCGGGTCCGAGAGCACGTGGATCCTGGTGCCTGACACGGACGAGCACGGGGTAGAGGTGGGGATCTTCGATGTCAAGAGCGGCAGTGACCAGCCCGCCATGGACGGCACTGTGTACAACACCTGGTAGCCTTGGTTCAGGGTTCAGGGTTGAGAGTTCAGGGTTTCAAGTTTAGGGTTTGGGACCTTCAGTTCGACCATGAACCCTGAACTATGAACCATGAACGAAGGGAAAGGGATATGTCATCGGTTATCGGTCGTCGGTCATCGAATCAGGCGGGGATGACGTACGTCGGTCTGCTGTTGGCCATCACCCTGATCGGGATTGCCACGACTGCATTGACCCCGATGTGGAGCACGATGGTCCGCCGCGACAAGGAAGCCGAATTGCTCTTCCGCCTCGGGGAGTACCGCAGGGCCATCGCGCGGTATCGGCAGGATCGCGGTCGCTACCCGGTCAGGCTGGAAGATCTGCTCGAGGACAAGACGCAGCTTCAGGTCCGCCGCTACCTCCGGCGCATCTATCCGGACCCGATGACCAGCAAGGCCGACTGGAAGTTGGACTACATCGTGGACAAGGCGGGCACCTTCGCCGGCATTCGGGATCTGCACAGCCGAAGTGAGGCTGAAGGGTTCATGAATGTCCTCGGCAAGGGAAATCGGTATAGCGACTGGTGAGTGGGTCTCAGTTGTTGGGTGTTGGGTGTTGGGTGTTGGGTGTTGGGTGTTGGGTGTTGGGTGTTCCGGGGTTTCCCATAACGGCACGGGGGGCCGCGAATGACGGAACGGGAAATGCCTTGCGCAAACTCGCACACTAGGAGGCAGCAGGCATGAATCACACAGGGGGAGCAGCCCAGAGGACACGTCGGTGCATATTAGTCTCCTGCACAATCCTCTTTGCGTTCATCTTCGGCCTGACAGGAGACGGCACGTCCGCTCCTCTGGATGTGCAAGACTCCCTGGCTCCTCCACGCGCCGTAGCGATCTCACCGCCCACCGCCGCCAAACCCGATGCCGCGACCAAGACGCGAATCAGCGAGGCCTACGGCAAGCTCCCCCTAAGCTTTGAGCTCAACCAGGGCCAGACCGACGATCAGGTCAAATACCTGGCTCGTGGTCCCGGCTACACCGTGTTCTTGACGCCGACAGAGGCAGTCCTTTCTTTGAGGACTGAGGGCTCAGGACTGAGGACCCTTCGACAGGCTCAGGGTGGTGAGCCCAGTCGAACCACTGAGCCACCAACGGCAGCGCGGACTGTGGTGCGGATGAAGCTGATTGGAGCCAACGCTGAGGCAAAGCCCGAAGCACTCGATGAGCTGCCGGGGAGGAGCAATTATTTCATCGGCAATGATCCGAAGAAATGGCGCACGAACATCGCGCATTACGGCAAGGTGCGATACCGCGAGGTCTATCCCGGCATCGACCTCGTCTTTTACGGAAATCCCCGGCAGTTGGAATATGACTTTGTGATCGCTCCGGGCGCGGACCCCGAGACGATCACGCTGGGCTTCGAGGGCGTGGACAGGCTCGAGATCGACAATGAGGGCAATCTCATTCTGCACATTACTGGCGGCCGCCTGATCCAACGCGCCCCCATCATCTATCAGGAAATCGACGGATCGAGGCAGGCCGTCACCGGCCATTACGTCTTCCGAAACAAGGATCGGATCGGCGTCCACGTGGCTGCTTATGATCCGAGCAAGCCTCTTGTCATCGACCCCGTGCTCGTCTACTCCACCTTCCTCGGCGGCACCGGGACTGAGCGCGGTAACGCCATTGCCGTTGACGCCACGGGGAACGCCTACGTGACAGGGGAGACCGATAATGTGGGTGTCACCCCGTTTCCTACAACGGTGGGCGCCTTTGACACCGGCTTCAATGGCGTACAGGATGCCTTTGTTACTAAGATAAACGCCGCAGGGACCGCCCTCGTCTACTCCACGTTCCTCGGCGGCGGCGGGACCGACCGGGGCCTCGGTATTGCCGTGGACGGTACAAACAATGCCTACGTCACGGGGGTGACCAACTCCACGGGCGCCACGCCGTTCCCGACCACGGCGGGGGCGTTCCAGGGAGCGCTCTCAGGTCTCACCGATGTCTTCGTGACGAATCTGAACGCCGCGGGGTCCATGCTTCTTTACTCAACCTACCTCGGAGGGAGCCTCGACGACCAGGGCAACGCCATTGCAGTGGACTCCGGGAACAACGCGTACGTCACCGGGTGGACTCAGTCGGGGGGTGTCACGCCGTTTCCTACGGACCCGACCCCGGGGGCCTTCGACGCAACGTTCAACGGCGTTCGAGACGCCTTCGTCTCAAAGTTCGATCCGACTCTCGTCGGTGCAGCTTCGCTCCTGTATTCCACGTTTCTCGGCGGAGCTGCGACCGACGAGGGCCACGGCATCGCAGTTGATGGTGCCCTCAGAGCTTATGTCACGGGGGTGACGAATTCGGCGGGTTTCCCGACACAAAACCCAATTCAAGCGATATTAGGGGGCGGCACGGACGCCTTCGTGACCAGGCTGAATAACGTTGGAACGGCTCTCGAATACTCCACCTTCCTCGGCGGCACTCTCGACGACGAAGGCAACGCCATTGCGGTGGACGCCGCGAATACCGCCTATTTCACCGGCGAGACGGATTCGTTGAACTTCCCCACCACCGCGGGAGCCTTCGATACGACTCGCGATATCATCCCGGACGCCTTTGTCACCAAGCTCAATAGCGCGGGCAGCGCACTCGTCTACTCGACCTTCCTCGGTGGCGACGGCGCGGACATCGGTCGGGGGATCGCCGTGGACGGGGTTGGCAATGCCTACGTGACAGGTGAGACGGGATCGGCCAACTTCCCTACAGCCGGAAGTCCGTTCCAGGCTGCCCTCAGCGTAGCGCCAGACGCGTTCGTGACCAAGCTCAACGCGACCGGGTCAGCACTGGTCTATTCCACGTACATGGGAGGCGGTGCGGGAGATGTTGGGCATGGCATCGCCGTGGATCCGCTCGACAACGCGTACGTGACGGGCGAGACCGCCTCGGGAGGGATAACTCCATTTCCAACCACCGCCGGGGCCTTCGATCAGCTCTTCAACCTTGTCGTCGATGCGTTCATCGCCAAGCTTATGGAGAGTCCCGCCGGGGGTGGTGGTGGCGGAGGAGGCGGAGGTGGGGGCTGCTTCATCGCCGTCGCAGCCTTCGGCTCGCCCATGGCCCCCCAGGTCCAACTCCTGCGTGAGTTCCGCGATCGATACCTGATGACCAATGCGCCGGGCCGGCTGTTTGTCTCTGCCTACTATCGGACCAGCCCGCCGGTCGCCAGGCGCATAGCAGATTCGGAAGTCCTCCGGACCGTCACCCGGACCGGGTTGACCCCGGTCATCGGATGGGTATCACTGTTCATGTGGTCGCCCATTCTCGGGCTGGCGATCCCGGTAACCTGCCTTGGTCTCGGAACGAGGATGGCCTTCAGAGTCATTACACGATATCGGGTTCGACCATGAGTCAGGGAATCTTCGCAGCCGGAGAACAAGTCCACCCGGACCGCAGAGTGATGAAGCGGATGCTTGCCCTCTGGTGCTGCCTTGCATTCCTCTTGGCCCCGGCGGAGCTCCTTGAAGCCGGGCAAGCCCAGAAGCCGCAGCCGGAGAGTCGTATCGAGGTAGTCGGAGACGTCCGCCTGCCGCAACCCGCGCGCTTTGCACTCATCCGCGATGCGGCGACAGGCCTCGTCAGCCTCCACAGAGAAGGTGAGCCCATTTTTGTAGGGGACAGTCCCCTACCCCTCGGGAAGATTGTAGCGGTCGAGGATCGTGCGCTCCGCGTCGCGTTGACGAGCGGGCCCGACGTTCAGATTGCCGAGGGGGCACGCCTTCCCGGCCAGCATCAGCTGATCTTTGTCCGAAGCGCCTGGCTTACCGCGCTTCGTTTCCAGCTCCGGTACGGTGCGGCACCCGCGTCGAACAAGCAATACGCCGTCGTGGATATCCAAGGACAAAGGGCGATCCTGGAGCGGGGTGCGGCGCCCGGCGAAGACTCGCCGAAAGCCAGCATCATCGCGGTGCCCGGATCACCACGCGACCTGAAGGGATCGCGTGCCGCCGCCGGAGGCATCGCCGTCGGAGAGCCTGGGACGGTGGCCGACACGGTCAACCGCATCCCGTTCGCCGAGGTCGGCCCGGACACCTGGGAGATTCCCGAGCGGAACGTGAGGGATCTCGGCCGTGAAGCCTGGCCGTTGCTCTCGGAAACCTTGCTGGGGGCGACGCCCGTCGTGACGTTTAACGACGGCGTCGGTCTACGCCTGAACAACGCGCTCGGGACCGGAACCCTCGACAGCGAAGGATTTCGGATTGATTACATGAAGCTCGCTCGCCGGACCGGCCTCGAGGTGGGCGACCGGATCCTCTCCGTGAACGACCAGCCGGTCAATTCCGCCGGGAGCCTCGTGCGGCTCTACCGCCAACTTTCCTCCGACGCCGGCGTCTCAGAGCTCAACGTACTGATCAGGCGGGGCAGCGAACTGCGCACCATTACCTACCGCACCCGGTAGCCCAGGTTTTCCCTTCTCGAATGATCCCGCGGCACAGAGAATAACGAAACCAGCCGGAACCGTCTGAGAGTCAAGAATGGTTCTCAAAAGGAGCCGCATGATTCGAGTGAAGACCCTGCTCGCCCTCCTGCTCGCCCTCTCCCTCGCAGCCAGTGATTCCGCGCTGGCGATGCATGAGGGGGGCGCCTGCGGTCTCCCCGCGCCCGAGGACCCCTTTGGTCACAAGGAGTTCATCGATATCGGCCAGCGCTTCCTGGTCCGGAACGTCCGGATCGCCCCACATCCTCAAGGCGTGCTGGTGGCAGGAGAGATTCTGAACGATCGCCAGGGGTTCTTCTCCTTCGTCCTCTTCAAGGTCCAGCTTTTCGATGCCGACTGTACGTATCTCGGGGCCAACAACTTCGCCATTGACGACTTCGAACTCGGAGTCACGCGACCCTTCCGCGTGATTGTCCCTGATGTGGAGCGCGCCACTGTGGCTACGTACCATATTGAGTTTCTCCCCTGAAGCTCCGAGGGCACGCTCCCCTCCCCATCTGACCCCTGTCAACCTCGAGGTCTTCCCTGCTAGCTCGGTACAGCATTCGTCTTGATCAGGCTGATGATGTTCTTCATCGTCGCCAGATCGTCATCGAAGCCGCCGTGGGTAGTGCTGGCGCTGGCGCGGGTCGGCGCGGACCAGGCTTTCACATTTGTCAGTTTCAGTGGGGCGACCTCTTTGTCGAAGTATTGCTCCATCCCCAGGATCGGCGTCCGCACGCCGTACTCGAAGGATTCCGAGACGAGATAGAGCAGCGACCGGCTATAGCCAAGAATGGGCTGGCAGGTGGTGTCCTGCTGTTCAGCCGTGTCGGTGAGGTGGAACGTCCGAAAGTGCTTCACCGAGCCGTCTTTGATCCGCGGCAAGACGGTCTCCTCGAACAGCTTCACCGTCACCGCCGGGGCCATGAAGTTGACACTCTCAAACATCCACCCCAATTGCGAAAGCCGTTCGACCACGTGGCTGTGGACAATGGAGCCCGCGGAGTGGCCGATGAGGTGAAGCCGCACTGGACTCTTGGTAAACCACGGCGACTTCGTCGCACAGTCATAGAGGATCCTGCCGCCGCTGATGTCGTTGGCCGTGATGGCGTCCGCGTTCTGTTTCATCTCGCCCCAGATCGCCGAACCTGCCGGCGCCAGCAGCCGTTCCAAGCGCTGGTTCCAGAAGCGTTTCAATTGGTCTACCAAGCCCGCCGTCGGCTTGGGCAGCCCTATGACGAGGTCCTCGAGCCGGTTCTTGAGGGTGGACCAGAGGTCCGTCTCCCACATCAGGAAGATCGGGAAGACCTTCGCCTCGTAGAGGGCCAGAATCCACCTGGTGGCAGTCTGGGCTGCGGTGTCCTCATCCGTGAGCCCGCCGTGGGCATAAATCGCGATATCCGTCGGGTCGTTGGGGCCCAGGTTCCACCGCTTTCGCGCTTCGGCGATGTGGAATTTCACCAGCGCCTCCACGTCGCTCCGCTGGGTGCGGAACGTTCCACTCCCGGAAAGCCGCCCGTTGTTCTCCATGTCGATGATGAATGGTGAAAGCTCCCGGTTACGCAGGACGGCATCCGAGGCAATCTGTACCTTGCTCCGCTCCACCCGGAGTGACACGGACCTCGCAATGTCCAGGTGCTGCTCGGTAACCACGCCCAGCTGAGCCACCCAGCAGTCCATGGCGTTCTCGGTCCAGTCCTCGTAGGTGAGCAGGGCGAGCCCGCCCGTCCCCCACTCCGTGTCCCAGGAGTTCTGGATGATGAAACCCTGGCTGTTATAGCCGACGATGATGAAGGCGTGGCCGCCGTCGGCAGGCGAGGCCTTCTCCTGAGGGATCACCCAGTAATCGCCCTTGCGGACCTTGGCCGCGAACCCAGACAGCCAGCCCGCGTGGCAGACGGCGCTGGCGTAGAGGATGCCGACCTCGGCCAGGGCGACGTGTATGTCAGTCACGGAGCGGGTATCCACCCGGTAGTAGGCGCCCAGGGGCCGCTTTGCCGCGTCCAGCCACCAATCGCCCTCGGCCTTCGTGGCAGGAGGTGGCATGTCCAGCGTCTTCCACAGGTCGAAGCGACAGGCCCCGTGCTTGTACCAGCCTTTCATGGCGCCCCGCAGGCTCGAGCCGGTGTCTTCGCTAGAGCCGGGGAATTCGTCGTACCGGCGCGCCATGGAATAGAGCATGAAGGGGGAGGTCTGCGGGTATTTCGGCCCCTGGCGGACGCGCAGCACAAAATTCACGACGTTGGCGAGGGCAAAGCCGGTGCAGGCGCTGGTTTCCTTCTGGTCCAGTACTGGAAGCTTCACCTTGGGCTCCATCGAGGTGGGTGGGGCCAGGGCGACCGAAGGCATGTACGGCCGGTCGCGCAGGTCGAGCTGGTCGGGCACTACGTTACGTTTCGGGATGACCCGTTTGGACTTGGTCGGCCTCGCCATGGCTATCTCCTTCTTCACTCACACGAGCTCTCTACTCACTCTGTCGCCAGACCCTTTTGCCATTGGACTCTAGTTGCCCCTTCACGCTGTGTCAACACCGGACCCCTGGCCGACACGCCAGGGACGCTCGTGGGCGCACCAGAGACAATCTGCCTCTATGAGGACTGCTCGGGCGGCGGGCAGGCAAGGGGGCTCAGACCGGATAAAAGAATGTCAGAAGGGCCTCGCGGAGGACCTTGGCGGCCAACGTGGCGGTGATCCCGGCAGGATCATAGGGGGGGCAGACCTCGACCAGGTCCATGCCGACAATCTCTAGATCTGCCATCCGGCTGAGAACCTGAAATAGATCAAGACTACTCCACCCGCCGGGTTCCGGTGTGCTCACCCCCGGCGCAAAGGCCGGATCCACCACATCGATGTCGATGCTGAGATAGACCGGCCTCCCGGAGAGGATCTTCACGACGCTGGCCACATCCGCAGGCGGGCCGGGGAACAGGCGTGTCTGCTGGCGGGCAAAGGCCGCCTCCTCGGCGGTGGCGGAGCGGATCCCCAACTGGACGACCCGTCGCGGCCCCAACAGCTCGGCCACCCGCCGCATCACCGTCGCATGCGTGAGCGGTTTTCCATCGTAGTAGTCCGCGAGGTCCGCATGGGCGTCCATCTGAAGAAGGGCCAGGTCTGGATACCTTGTCAGAGCCGCCTTCACCAAGGGGAGGGTGATCAGGTGTTCCCCACCCAAGGCCACGAAGGCCATCCCCTTTTCCAGCGCCCTCGCCGCTTCCTCTTCAATCCTCGCTAGACCTGCCTCAAGATTGTCAGGAGGCAGCTCGAGGTCCCCCTGATCGATCACCTTAACCTGGCGAACATCCCGGTCGAGCGCCAGGCTGTAATCTTCGAGACCCTCCCCGGCCGCCCGGATCTGCTGGGGGCCCAATCGGGTCCCGGTTCGGTATGAAGAGGTGAGATCCAGGGGGGCCCCAAAGAGAATGATCCCAGGGTGCCTGTGTCGCATCATCGGGCCTGGTTGAGCTCGGCCCGGATCTCGCGGGGAAGGACAAAGGCGGATCGATGGATTTCGGGAGAGTAGTAGCGGGTCTTGAGCTTTTCGGCCCGTCCCTCATCAAAGGTAAGTGGATGGTGCACCTTTGAGCCGAGCACGAAACTCCAGAGTCCGCTGGGGTACGTCGGGATCGCCGCCGTGTAGAGGAGGGCCACGGGGAAGAGGGAACGAACGATGCCGAGGAGGTCGCGAATCAGTCCGCGATCGAGATACGGAGACTTGGATTGGGCGACAAAGAGACCGTCAGGGGCCAAGGCGTCGTGCACCGCCCGGTAGAAGTCCGCCTCGAACAGCTTCACCGCGGGACCGACCGGGTCGGTGGAATCCACAAGGATCACGTCGCAGGCGCCGCGCAGCGCCCGGAGATATTCTGCTCCATCGGCGATCAGGACCTCCGCCCGGGGATCATCCAGGGCCTGGCTCAGCCCAGGCAGAAATCGGCGAGCAGCGGCTACCACCCGTTCATCTATCTCCACCAGACGGACGCGCCTGACCTCGGAATGCCTCAGAATCTCCCGGACCGCCCCCCCGTCGCCCCCCCCGATCACCAGGACCTCCCGGGGTTGCGGATGAGTGGTCAAGGGGACATGGGTGATCATCTCGTGATAGACAAACTCGTCCTGTTCGGTGGTTTGGATGGCCCCGTCGAGAACCAACATCCGGCCGTATTGGGAGGTGTCCAGGACGGCCAACTTCTGGAAGGGGGTTTGTTCCACGAGGAGACTCTTGAGGACCCGCACACTGAGCCCTAGGTGTTCGGTCTGCTTCTCGGTGAACCAGAATTCCATCGCCCTACCCTTTGGGCCTGTTCATGGTTCAGGGACTTCGACGAGCTCAGTCGAGTCGTTCATAGTTCAGAGATTGGGAATCCGAGTATTACCATGAACCATGAACTACGAACCATGAACGGCGAAGAGCGTGCTAGTACCAGAGGACTGCAGCCGCGACCACCGATCCGAGGGTCTTCACCTGATAATCGACCCCCCGAATCCTGACCTCGTGAAGCTTCATCTGCCGCCGCTCGAACGCCGCCTCGAGCATGCGGGCCACCTCGGCCTCGGCCTCTTCACGCTTCCCTGTTCCCTCGTACTCCATGATCACGCCGAAGCTGTCGCGAGAGAGCCCGACCGCAACCGCCGCCGTGATTCGCTCGCCCGGGACGGCAGAGGTGCACGTGCAGTAGGCCGTCGGCACCAGCGACCCTGGCGGGATCTGGATGGCCTCCACATACTTGGCACCCGGGGGCACAATGCTACTGACTCTCACAAGATTCACGTTACCGATTCCCGCAGCCAGCAAGGCATTATCGAAGGCGTTCAGGGGTGTCAGACCCTCGGCGGCCCCCACGGCTAGCGTGTAGCTCACCGGCGTCACCAGCATCGCTTCCTCCCTCTCGCGCGGCGTGCTCCGCGATAAACGGGGGATGTATAACAGATATGGCAGACTCCCGCAAGGAGATTTTGCAGAACGCTTGCATCCCGAAGGCCCAGGGCAATAGAATACGCACACCGACTGGGGAGACTATGACGCTGCACGGTGCGGTCTGGGTCTGGGGTGGGACGGTGATAATCGCCCTCTTGGCCCTGGCCTTTCTCTTTGTGATCCACGGCCAGGCGAAGACGGCCCTGGGCCTGTTCTTCGGCGCAAACATGGTCGGGCTCCTCGTCTGGCTACTCGCCACCAGCTTCCGTCGAGCCTACCCCCCCAATGAGCCGGAAGGGCAGAGCCGTCCCGCTCTCCGCGACCGGCTGAACGATGATGAGTGATTCATCGACGAGGACTGAGCGATGAGGACTGAGGTTTACGACAGTGATGAGGTATGAGCCATGAGGACTGAGGCTCGAACCTCAGCACTCAGTCCTCAGTCCTGGGCCCTCAGTCCTGCTCTTAACAGTGACGAGGTATGAGCCATGAGGACTGAGCCACAGGCAAGCTACAAGAATAAACGCATGAGGACTGAGCAAAGGGCTCAGCCCTCAGTCCTCGTACCTCAGTCCTGTCCTTGATGTCTACTTCTCGGCCCCAGCCTCGATGGTAAACTCTTGCAGCTTGATTTGCATCCGCCGGACGAGATCGTTGTAGGAGCCAGTGCTGATGACCTTGTTGAACTGCGACCGGTAGATCTCGGAGAGCCGCATGCCGTCGATACCCAGGTCGTAGATTCTCCAGGTCCCGTTGTACCGGACAAGGGCATAATCGATCGGGATTTCATTGTCCTCGGCCATCACCACCGCCTGGACGACGGCCCGATCCCCCTCGATCTGCTCCCCGACATAACGCTGCTCCGCCTTGGCCTTGGTCGGGATCTTCATGAAGTGGGATCGGGCGATGAGCTTCCCGAAGAGCGTGATAAAATCCTTACGCTCTTGCGGCGAGCGTTGCTGCCAATGGTGGCCTAACGCCAGTCGGGCCAGCTCCGGGAAGTCGAAGCGCTCGGCGACGAGGCGGGACATCGCGACGAGCTTTTCCTGAGAGGACTTTGCATCCGAACCGTGCTCGGCCATCGCGCTTCTCACATCGCCGAGAGTGCCTCGGATCCAGTCGGTCGGGGAACTCGCGAGGGCCGTGCCCGGAACGAGCAAGAAAGAGATGAGGGTGACCATCGTACGCGCCACAGGGAAGACCTTCATGGATCCTACCTCCGAATCGAGCGAGTTTCTGTAGGAATAGGAGTCACTACAACAGGACATGGCTGCAACTTGTGTGCCATGTAAAGAGGCCAGCAAGGACCCAATTTTACGGGGGAGACGCTTTGTTTTGATTCACCCGACCAGAGGCGTATTGGCGCACCTCCAATCAGGCGACGGCTATCTTCCCCGCAGCGCCTGGGCCCGCTGCACTTCATCGACGATGTACTTCAGGGGGTCGTGGGGCTGGTCGTTGAGGAGGACTTCATAGTGGAGGTGGGCGCCGGTGCTGTAGCCGGAGTTGCCGACGAAGGCGATGACCTGGCCGCGCTTGACCGTCTGGCCCTTACTGACCTGGTTCCGCTGGT
>Ga0247727_10016105_pt1 | contig 12132 bp, 11 predicted proteins | sample WisWelCaveWW1625_FD_202498 | JGI IMG/M metagenome (GOLD analysis project Ga0247727, IMG submission 202498) | Biofilm microbial communities from Wishing Well Cave, Virginia, United States - WW16-25 | ecosystem: Environmental > Aquatic > Deep subsurface > Groundwater > Cave microbial mat | place...
CGACCTTGGCCTCCTCCAGCACCTTCAGGATGGCCCGCTGGAGATGGGCGTCCCCGTCGAAGTCCCCCAGCAGCGGCCGCCCCAGGACGTCCGAGGCCCGGATGCGGAACCGGATCCGCAGGACCCGGCGGAGGTCCTCCCGGGAGAGCGGGGTCTTCAGCTCCGCGTGGAACTCGTCGAAGCCGGGGTAGGCGGCGGGGTCGCCCCCGTCCGAGGACGCCAGCGCCAGCGCCTTCTCCGGGTCCTTCGCGAAGAGGCCCTCCAGGTAGTCCCGGAACTCGGGCAGCTCGGTCACGCGGAACGCCTCCTCGACCCTCCAGCCCTCCAGCCCCTCGTCCTTCACCGCGAGGTCCGGCTCGAGCCCGCCCTTCCAGATCTCGCGCCCCTTCTTCGTCTTCACCTTCTTCCGCTCCGGCGAGGTCCCGTCCGGGAGGAAGTACCGGGCGATGGTCACCTTCACCGCCGGGCAGTCGAACTTCCCGTTGCGGTTCATGTCCTCGAAGGCCTCCCCCGGGTCCCACTGCCGGTTGCGGTTGCGGTCGTAGTACGGCTCGTAGGGGTCGCGCTCGTCCCGGACCCCGTTGCGGTTCAGGTCCTCGTACTCCTCCTCGAAGTCGTACTGGGCGTCGTCGTCGGCGTCCGTGTAGGGCTCGCAAAAGGGCGGGATGGCGAGCGAGATCACGTGCTGCACCGAGCCCTTGCCGAAGGTGCGCTCGCCGACGAGCGTCGCGCGCCCGTGGAACCGGAGGGCGCCTGCGAGGATCTCGCTCGCCGAGGCGCTGGCGCCGTCCACGAGGATCGCCAGCGGCAGGTCCACGACCTCCCCGGGGGCGCCGTGGGTCGGCTTCTCCTCGGGGAGGGCCGCCCGGCCGGCGGTGCGGACCACCTTCCGCCCGGGCGGGAGGAAGATGGAGGCGATGGCCACCGCTTGGGCGAGCAGCCCGCCGCCGTTCGAGCGCAGGTCCAGCACCAGCGTCCTCGCCCCGCCCCTCCGGAGGTCCGCGACGGCGGACCGGATCTCCCGGTCCGCCCCCGCGTTGAAGCCCTCGAGCGAGAGGAACCCGACGCCACCCGGGAGCAGCGCGCTGTAGGAGGAGGGGACGTGGATCTGGGCGCGGGTGAGCGTCATGTCGCGGGTCTCCGTCCAGCCCTTGCGGTGGACGCGGACGACGACCTTCGTCCCGGCGGGGCCCTTGAGGTGGGTGATGACCACGTTCACGGGCTTGCCGACGGTGGACCAGCCGTCGATCTCCAGGATGCGGTCCCCGGGGGCGAGGCCCGCGTTCCAGGCCGGGCTCCCGAACATGGGCCGCCGGATGGAGAAGAAGTCTTCGGCGTCCGCATCCACGTAGGCCCCGATGCCCCCGTAGTCCTTGTCGATGAGGTCCTTGTTCCACTCCTCGCGCTCCTCGCGGTCGAGGAAGGCCGTGTGGGGGTCGAAGCCGGTCACGAGGCCGTGGGCCGCGCCCTCCAGGCGCTCCCGCACCCAGGCCTCGCGGGCCGCGCTGTCGGTGACGGGGGGGGCGCCGTCGGCGTCCTTCAGGAGAACGGCGAGGATGGCCTGGAGCAGGGCGGCGTCGAACCCCGGGACGGGGGGGGGCGCCGGGGCGGCGCCGGGGACGGCCTCGGCCGGGGAGGGGGCCTGCTCGGCCTTCCGGCGGAGGTCGCGGTTCTCCCTTCGGAGCGCGGCGTTGCACTCCTCGAGGGTGCTGGTCTCCAGCAGCCACCGGGCGAGCCGCCCCCGCTCCGTGGGCTCGTCCCGCAGCGCCATGAGGACGCCCTTCACCGCGTCCACCGATCCGGCGTCCGCCAGGAGGAGGGCGGCCTCGCGCTTGAGGTTGCGGTCCTCGGTCGTCCGCATGGAGACCTCCAGCTCGCGCCGCCACCGGGGCTCCTTGGTGAGGGCGAACAGCGAGCGGTAGGCGTGGACCCGGACCCGCGGGTCGAGCTCGTCGGCGAGGGACTTCTCGATGCTCGCGGCGATGGCCGCGCGGTCCGCGGGGTCCAGGCCGGCGTTGCCGAGCTGGTCGGCCGCCCCGATCCTCACGTCCCGGGGCTGGGCGGGGTCCAGCAGGGCCAGCAGCGTCGTCCGGGCGAGCTCGTTCTCCTTGAGCCCCAGCAGCGCCCGGGCGAGGCCGAGGCGCGCCCAGGGCGGGGCGGTCCCGAGCTTCTCCTTGATGGCGGGGAGGGATTCCGGCCCCATGCCGGCCAGCCGCTCCGCCTGCTGCCAGATCCCCGCGCCCTCGGTGGCGACCATCTGGTCCACGACGGCGCGGGCCTGCTCGGCGGGCTCCTCCGGGCGGGCGGCGGGGGGAGCGGCGAGCAGGGCCGCCAGCAGCAGGGCTGGGGCGGCGGGGAGTCGGCGAAGCATCGAGGCTCCTTTCGCGGGATGCGGCGTACGGGAGACACGGATTCTATCGGAACCTCCCTTCGACGCCCGGGAAAGCGGGAGGGTGAAGGGGAGTGTACGCGGCCCGGCGTCTCCCTCCCGTGATCGGGCTCTGCCACTCGGCCGCCCCCCTGGGGGTCTCCGCCCGCCTCGTCGAGGTGGAGGTGGACGTCCGCGACGGGAAGGCGGGCGTCGCCTTCGCCGGGCTCCCGGACAAGGCGGTCCGGGAGGCCGGGGACCGGGTGAAGGCGGCGCTGCGCAACTCGGGCTACGAGTTCCCCTACCAGCAGAGGGTCGTGGTGAACCTCGCTCCGGGCGACCTCCGCAAGGAGGGGAGCGCCTTCGACCTGCCCATCGCCGTGGCGCTGCTGCTGGCGACGCGGCAGATCCGGGCCCCCCGGGTGGCGGACCACCTGCTCGTGGGGGAGCTGGCGCTGGACGGACGGATCCGCCCGGTGCGGGGGGCCCTCTGCATGGCCGATCGGGCGGGGAGGGCGGGGAGGTGGCGGGGGATCCTGCTGCCGGAGCAGAACGCGGGGGAGGCGGCGCTCGCCGGGGGGCTCCCCGCCTACCCCGTCGCCACGCTCGCGGACGCGATCCGGTTCCTGGCGGGTGCCACGGAGATCCGTCCCTTCCCGGCCGGCGGGGGGGAGCCGGCCTCCCCCCCGTTCGCGGCCGACTTCTCCGAGGTGCGGGGGCAGGAATCGGCCCTACGGGCGGCGGTCCTCGCCGCGGCGGGGGGGCACAACCTGCTGCTCCTCGGCCCCCCGGGGAGCGGGAAGACCATGATCGCCGAGAGGATCCCGGGAATCCTCCCCCCGCTCGCGCGGGCCGAGGCCATCGAGGCGACGAAGATCCACTCCGTGGCGGGGACGCTCCGCGGCGCCTTCGTCGCCGCACCCCCCTTCCGCTCCCCGCACCACACGGTCTCCGCGGAGGGGCTGCTCGGGGGCGGCCCCCGCGCCTCCCCGGGGGAGATCACGCTCGCGCACCGGGGGCTCCTCTTCCTCGACGAGCTCCCCGAGTTCGAGCGCCGTTCGCTGGAGGGATTGCGGGAGCCGCTGGAGCGCGGAGAGGTCTCCATCGTGCGGGCGGGGTACCGGGTCCGGTTCCCCTCCCGGTTCCTGCTGGTCGCGGCCATGAACCCCTGCCGCTGCGGGAACCACGGGGTCCCGGACCGCGAGTGCCGCTGCTCGCCGCGGGAGGTGGAGCGCTACCGCAACCGCATCTCCGGACCTTTACTCGACCGCTTCGACCTGCAGGTGCGGGTGCCCGCGGTCCGGGCGGCCGACCTCGCGCGCGGGGCCCGGGAGGGGTCCTCCAGCACCGACCTCCGCGCCGCGGTGCTGGAGGCCCGACGGGTCCAGGCCTCCCGGGGCGCCCTCAACGGCGCCCTCGACGGCCGGGCGCTCGACCTCCACGCGGCGCTCGAGCGGGATGCGGAGTCCTTCCTCGCCCGCGCCGCCGAGCGGTTCGGCCTCTCCGCCCGGGCCCACGTGCGCATCCGCCGACTCGCCCGCACCGTCGCCGACCTCGAGGGCTCCGTGCCTGTCCTCCTCCGCCACCTGCAGGAGGCGGTGTCGTACCGGGTGCGGGGAGAGGGGTGAGGGGCCTTGATCTTCGAATGGGATCCGGAGAAGGAGCGGAGGAACCGGAGGAAGCACGGGGTCTCCTTCCGGGAGGCCATGACGGCTTTCGCCGACCCGCTTCAGGTCACGGAATACGATGCCGAGCACTCGTCGCAGGAGGATCGGTTCGTCCTTCTCGGCATGACGCACGGCGGCAGGCTCGCGGTCGTGGTCCACACGGTCCGGGGGAACAGGGTGAGGCTCATCAGTGCTAGACTGGCGAGGAGTCACGAGCGGAGGCGCCATGAAAGCCCGTAGGAAGCGGATCGACCAGGACGAGGACGACGACATGCGGCCGGAGTACGACTTCTCCAACGGGGTCCGCGGGAAGTACGCCGCGCGCTTCCCGCCGGACACCATCGCCGTCGTTCTCGCCCCCGACGTGGCGGAGTACTTCAGGACGGATGTCGCCGTGAACAGGGCGCTCAGGTCCCTCCTTCCCATCAAGCGTGCGCACCGCGGGAGCCGTTCGGCCCGTCGGCGGCGCCGGTAGGCCTACTTCCGCCGCCGCGCGGCGGGGCGGGCCGGGGCGGCCGCCTTCGCCCGGGAGGCCAGGGCCTCGAGGTCCCGGACGCGCCGGCGGAGCTCCGCGATGAGCGGGTCGGCCGCAGGCCCGCCGAGGGGCTGCGCCGTGCCGAGGGAAGCGCGGCCGGACTGGAGGAAGACGCGGGTCCAGAAGGAGATGACGGCCGCGGGGATCCCGTACTCCTCCGCGAGGTCGGCCGGGGCGTCCCCGTTCAGCACGCGAAGCGCCGCCTCGCACCGGAGGTCCAGCGGCACACCGTCCCCCCCGATGGCCGGGTTCCCCGGCATCCCCGCGGGACCCGGGGGCCCGGGCGGGGCGAGCCGCGCGAGCCGCTCCTGGTCGGGCCTGTCCGTCGGGCTCCCGTCGGCGGTCTTCCCCGTGAGCACCTGGCGGACGTTGACGTTCACGATGTACATCCGGAGGTTGTTGCTGCGGGGGTCGAGCGGGTAGGCGAAGAAGCCCTTCTTCTGCGGGGCGTAGACCTCGGTGCAGGCCATCATCTCCTCGGCGTCGGCGAAGACGACCTTGATCTTCGTCCCCCGCGGGGGCCGCCTCTTCGGGTCCTCCCCCGCGACGCGCTCCGCGTCGCGGCCCTCGCGGTTCCCCTCGTGGGACTTCACGAAGAAGACCGCCTTGCAGGCCTTGAAGTCCACCAGCGTCGCCGGCGCCTTCTTCCAGTCGGCCGTCGGGGAGGGGAAGACGTTGAAGTCCACGGAATCGGGGTTGAAGTTGAACACGAACCCCTTCAGGCGCCGCCCGTCGAGGAGGGCGACGACCACCCGGTTGGCCGTGGTCGATGGAGGGGTCGCCATCTCTAGGAGTGGAAGAGGCCCCAGAGGAGGTCGAAGAGGTCGGGCCCCCCCCGGTGCCGGGCCCGACCGAAGGAGGCGCCGGCCATCCCCCCGTCGATGGGCAGGTCCACCGGGACCCGGGCCTTCCTCGACGGGGGCTGAGCCTCGGGGAGGGGGGCGCCGATGGCCCCCATCCCGCGGGTCCGGGCGACGAACTTGAGCTGGCCGAGCTCGCCCCCGTCGCACCAGTCGCCGTGGGCGGGGCAGCGGTCGATCATGACCAGCGGCTTCCGTGCGAGGGCAACCCGTGCCATCCCCCCCCTGCAGGCGGGGCAGAGGGCGTAGCGCACCGGCTCCACCCCCCCGTGGGCAGGCCCCGTTGAACCCTCCCCGGGGAGGGGGGGGCGCTTGGCGGCCGTCCTGAGGGCCTCTTCGAGGAGCCCCATGGCGAACCAGACCCCGTGGCACTTGAGGCACAGGTCCGCCCGGATGCCCTCGTGCTCGAGTCCGCGGAGCGGGGGGCTCCCCGGGCACCGGGGGCACTTCAGGGTCGAGGGGAGGAGCCTCCCCGCCGCGCCCTCCAGGAGGGCCGTGGACCCGCAGAATCCGCAGAGCCCCGTGGGCGGCACCGCGGCGCCGCACCCCGGGCAGGTCGCCTTGTCGCTGGGCACGGCGGAAGTCTACACGCCGCGGCGCCGTCCGTCACCACCGGGCGGGGGAGATTGGGCCGGGCCCGCGCCGTCGCGTAGGATGGGGAGATCCGCCCCGGGCGCCGGGGGGATTCCACCGAGGAGGGTTCCGCCTTGGCCGCCGCCGCGAACCGTCGGGTCCGGGCCGGTCTCTCCCACCTCGACGGGGGGGGGCGGGCCCGCATGGTGGACACGGGCGAGAAGCCGGTCACCTCCCGCAGGGCGGTGGCCGAGGCCCGGGTGCGGATGTCCGCCGCCACGGCGCGCCTCGTGCGGAAGGGGGGGACGCGGAAGGGGGACGTGATGGGCGTGGCGCGGCTGGCCGGCATCATGGCGGCCAAGCGTGCCCCGGACCTCGTGCCCCTCTGCCACCCGGTGGCGCTGACCGATGTGGACGTCGAGGCCAGGGCGGGCCGCGACGGGGTCCGCATCCGGGCCACGGCCCGGGCGGTGGACCGTACGGGGGTCGAGATGGAGGCCATGGTCGCGGCCGCGGTGGCGGCGCTCACGGTCTACGACATGGTGAAGGGGCACGACCGCTCGGCCGAGGTGGTCGGCGTCCGCCTGCTGGAGAAGTCCGGCGGGAAGAGCGGGACCTGGAGGCGGCCATCCGCGTCGCGATCCTGACCGTGTCCGATCGCTCGGCCCGCGGGGAGAGGCCCGACGCCTCGGGACCCGCGCTCCGCGCGGCGGTGGAGGCGCTCGGCCACGAGGTCGCCTCGCTGGAGGTGGTGGCCGACGACCGGGCGGCGGTGGCGGGGCGCCTGCGGGCGCTGGGCGCCGCGGCCGACCTCGTCCTCACGACCGGGGGGACGGGCCTCTCGCCCCGGGACACGACCCCCGAGGCGACCCGCGACGCGGTGGAGCGCGAGATCCCGGGCCTCCCCGAGGAGATCCGCCGCCGCTCGGCGGCGATGGACCCCCGGGGGCTCCTCAGCCGCGGCACCGCCGGCATCCTCCCGGGCGGGGCGGTGGTCCTCAACCTGCCGGGGAGCCCCGCGGGGGCGGTGGAGTGCCTGGGCTTCGTGGCCCCGGCCCTCGCCCACGCGGTGGCGGTCGCCCGCGGGAAGGCCGGGGACTGCGCCGGGGGATTCTCGATTCCCGCGGCGGTGCGGCCGTGAGCCAGGGGTATTCCGTCGCGGTGGCCGGCGCCACGGGGGCCGTGGGGCGGGAGATGCTCCGCGTGCTCGAGCAGAGGTCCTTCCCGGTCTCCTCCCTTCGGGCGCTGGCCTCGGAGCGGAGCGCCGGAACCCGGCTCCCCTTCCGCGGGGAGGAGGTCGCGGTCGAGGCCCTGCGGGAGGGCTCCTTCGAGGGGGTGGACCTGGCGCTGTTCTCCGCGGGCGGCACCGTGAGCCGGAGGGTCGCCCCCGCGGCCGCGCGGGCCGGGGCCGTGGTCGTGGACAACTCCAGCGCCTTCCGCATGCAGCCCGGGGTGCCGCTCGTCATCCCCGAGATCAACCCCGACGCGCTCGCGGGCCACGAGGGCATCGTCGCCAACCCCAACTGCTCGACCATCCTGTTCCTGATGGCCGTCCACCCGATCCACCGCGTCGCGCGCATCGGGCGGGCCGTGGTGGCCTCCTACCAGGCGGTCTCCGGGAGCGGGCAGAAGGGGATCGAGGCCCTCCGCTCCGAGATGCGGGACCTCCTGGAGGGGCGCGAGCCCCGGGCCGGGCTCTACCCCTACCCCATCGCCGGGAACGTGCTTCCGTTCGTCGACCGCATCCTCGAGGGGGGCCACACCCCGGAGGAGCTGAAGCTCCACAGCGAGACCACCAAGATCCTGGGCGACCCGCGCGTCAAGGTGACCGCCACCTGCGTCCGGGTTCCCGTGGAACGGGCCCACTCCGAGGCCATCCACCTGGAACTGGAGCGGAAGATCACCGCCGACGAGGCACGGGCGCTGCTCGGGGCCGCACCGGGTGTGCGGGTCGTGGACGACCCCGGGCGGAACCTCTTCCCCACGCCCCGGCAGGCGGCCGGGGGCGACGACGTGCTCGTCGGCCGGATCCGGGAGGACCTGGCGTTCCCCACGGGGCTCGCTCTCTTCGCGGCCATGGACCAGCTCCGCAAGGGTGCGGCGCTCAACGCCGTCCAGATCGCCGAGGAATTGATCCGGCGTTCCCTGCTGTAGTCTCCTACTCTCGAAAACGGAAGGAAGGAGGCGGGCATGGCCGAGGAAGCCGGTCCGGACCCGAAGCCGGGCGGGCACACCCGCGCGCCGGCGGGCAGCCACATTCCCCCGGGGCGCCTCGACCTCCGGGACGTGAAGCGCCTCGTGAACCTCATGGACCGCCACGGCCTCCAGGAGGTCGAGCTGGAGGACGCCGGCCGGCGGGTCCGGCTCCGGAAGGGCGGCGCGGACGCCCACCCTGTCGTCGCCCCCCTGCCGGCGGTCCCGGTCCCCACCCCGGCGGCCGCCGGGGGGGGCGCCGCCCCCGCGGCCCCGGCCTCCCCGGGCGCCGAGATCCGCTCCCCCATGGTCGGGACCTTCTACCGCGCCGCGAGCCCCGAGGCGGCCCCCTTCGTGGAGGTGGGCGACGTGCTGCGGAAGGACACCGTGGTCTGCATCATCGAGGCCATGAAGGTGATGAACGAGATCAAGGCCGACGTGGAGGGGGAGGTGCTGGCCGTGCTGGCGCAGAACGGGGAGGCGGTGGAGTACGACCAGCCGCTCTTCCTGGTCCGGCCCCCGGGCGGCGCGGCGGCGGGGGCCTGACGGGGTCCCTTGTTCCGCCGCATCCTCATCGCGAACCGGGGCGAGATCGCGCTGCGGGTGATCCGGGCCTGCCGCGAGCTCGGGATCCAGACCGTGGCGGTCTACTCCCGCGCCGACGCCCAGTCCTTCCACCTCCGCCACGCCGACGAGACCATCTGCATCGGCCCCGCCCCGAGCGCGAAGTCCTACCTCTCCATCCCCAACATCATGAGCGCGGCCGAGATCGCGGACGTGGACGCCATCCACCCGGGCTACGGATTCCTCTCCGAGAACGCCCACTTCGCCGAAGTCTGCCGGGACAGCAACATCGTCTTCATCGGCCCCCCCGTGGAGGCCATCGCCGCCATGGGGGACAAGGCCCGGGCCCGGGAGATCGCCCGCAAGGCCGGGGTCCCCACGGTCCCGGGGACGGAGGGGAAGGTCGGGGAGGAGGCCGACGCGGTGGAGGTGGCCCGGGGCATCGGGTACCCCGTGCTCGTGAAGGCCACGGCGGGGGGCGGCGGCAAGGGGATGCGGGTCGCCCACAACGACATGTCGCTCCTGAACGCGCTCCAGTCCGCGCGGGCCGAGGCGAAGGCCGCCTTCGGGGACGACGGCGTCTACATCGAGAGGTACCTCGACCGGCCGCGCCACGTGGAGGTTCAGATCCTGGCGGACTCCCACGGGAGGGTGCTCCACCTCGGCGAGAGGGACTGCTCCATGCAGCGCCGCCACCAGAAGGTGGTGGAGGAATCGCCCTCGCCGCTGCTGCCGAAGGACGTGCGCAAGAAGATGACCAAGGCCGCGGTCCGGCTCATGGAGCGGGCGAAGTACCAGAACGCCGGGACCGTCGAGTTCCTGCTGGACCGGGACAACAACTTCTACTTCATCGAGGTGAACGCCCGCATCCAGGTGGAGCACCCGGTCACCGAGATGGTGACGGGGAAGGACCTCGTGAAGGAGCAGATCCGCATCGCGGCCGGGGAGAGGCTGGACTTCGGGCAGGACGACGTGCGATTCAACGGCTGCGCCATCGAGGTCCGGATCAACGCCGAGGACCCCGACGCCGACTTCCGCCCCTCGCCCGGGGTGGTGCGCTCCTGGTGCCCGCCCGGGGGGAACGGGGTGCGGGTGGACTCCCACGTCTACCCGGGCTACTCCATCCCCCCGAACTACGACTCCATGATCGGGAAGCTCATCGTCCACAAGCCGACGCGGCGCGAGGCCATCGAGGCCATGAAGAGGTGCCTGGACGAGTTCATCGTGGAGGGCATCCACACGACGATCCCGCTCCACCGGAGGATCTTCCGGCACGGGGGGTTCGTGGCCGGCCACTACGACACGGGCCTCGTCGAGGACATCCTCGCGCGGCGCTAGCCGGGGGGGAGCGATGCCGAGAGCGGTGGTCACGGGCGGCGCGGGCTTCATCGGGAGCCACCTCTCCGACCGCCTGCTGCGGGACGGGTGGGAGGTCGTCGCGGTGGACAACTTCCTCACCGGCTCCCGGGCGAACCTCGCCGACGCCTCCCGGGACCCGCGGTTCCGGCTTCTGGAGCACGACGTGTCGAAGCCGCTCTACCTGGACGGCCCCGTGGACGCCGTCTTCCACCTCGCCTCCCCGGCGAGCCCCGTCGACTACCTCCGGAAGCCCATCCAGACGCTCAAGGTGGGGTCTCTCGGGACGCACAACACGCTGGGGCTGGCGCTCGCGAAGAAGGCGGTCTACTTCCTCGCCTCGACCTCCGAGGTCTACGGCGACCCCCAGGTCCACCCCCAGCGGGAGGACTACTGGGGCCACGTGAACCCCATCGGCCCGCGGGGGGTCTACGACGAGGCGAAGCGCTTCGCCGAGGCCATGGCCACGGCCTACCACCGCTTCCACGGGCTCGAGGTCCGCATCGGGCGGTTCTTCAACACCTACGGGCCCCGCATGCGCCTGGGCGACGGGCGCGTGGTCCCGGCCTTCCTCGAGCAGGCGCTGCGCGGGGCGCCGCTCACGGTCCACGGGGACGGGCGCCAGACCCGCTCCTTCTGCTACGTGGACGACCTCGTGGAGGGGATCCTGCTCCTCTGCGCCTCCAGGGAGAAGGGGCCCGTGAACCTGGGGAACCCCCGGGAGATGACCATCCTGGAGTTCGCCCGCATCATCCTGCAGGCCGCCGGGAGCGCCAGCCCGCTCGTCCACGAGGGGGCCATGGAGGACGACCCCCGGCAGCGGCAGCCCGACATCGGGAAGGCGCGCCGGCTGCTGGGGTGGGAGCCGAAGGTGGCGCTGGAGGAGGGGCTCGTCCCCACGATCCGGGACTTCCGGGAGCGCATCGAGTCCGGCCGCAGCCAAGGGAAGGTCGAGGCATGAACGCGAAGAGGCTCCTGGAGGGGCGCATCCGGTCCCGGAGGGCGCGGGTCGGGGTCCTGGGGCTGGGCTACGTGGGACTCCCCCTCGCCATGGAGTTCGTGCGGGCGGGGTTCCGGGTGACCGGCTTCGACGTGGCCGCGGGGAAGGTGGCGGCCATCCGCGCCGGCCGTTCCTACATCCCCGACGTCTCCTCTCGAACCGTCCGCGAGGCTGTCCGTCGTGGACTCTTCGAGGCCACCGCCGACTTCGACCTCCTCGCCGGGATGGACTCGGTGAGCCTCTGCGTTCCGACGCCGCTCGGGAAGACCCGCGACCCCGACATGTCCTTCGTGGAATCCGCCGCGCGCGAGGTCCGGGAGCGGCTCCACACGGGGATGCTCGTCGTGCTGGAATCCACGACCTACCCGGGGACGACCGAGGAGGTGCTGCTCCCGCTGCTGCTGGGCGACGGGCTGCGGGTGGGGGAGGAGTTCTTCCTCGCCTTCTCCCCGGAGCGGGTGGACCCGGGGAACCCCCGCTACGGGGTCCGGAACACGCCGAAGGTCATCGGCGGGATCACGGCCCGCTGCACGGAGGTGGCCTGCCTCCTGTACGGGAAGGCGGTGGACCGGGTGGTGCCGGTCTCGGGCGCCGCGGCGGCGGAGATGGTGAAGCTGCTCGAGAACACCTTCCGGAGCGTGAACATCGGTCTCGTGAACGAGGTCGCGCTCATGTGCAGCCGGCTCGGCCTCGACGTCTGGGAGGTCATCGACGCGGCGGCGACGAAGCCCTTCGGCTTCATGGCCTTCCGCCCGGGGCCGGGGATCGGCGGCCACTGCATCCCCATCGACCCCCTCTACCTCTCCTGGAAGCTGCGGTCGCTCAACTACCAGGCGCGCTTCATCGAGCTGGCCGACGTCGTGAACTCCGCCATGCCGGAGCACGTGGTGGAGATCCTGTCGCGCGCGCTGAACCACCGGTCGAGGTCGGTGAAGGGGAGCCGCGTGCTCGTCCTCGGCGTCGCTTACAAGAGGGACATCGACGATCTCCGGGAATCCCCCTCGCTGGAAGTGATC
>Ga0247727_10016106_pt1 | contig 12131 bp, 10 predicted proteins | sample WisWelCaveWW1625_FD_202498 | JGI IMG/M metagenome (GOLD analysis project Ga0247727, IMG submission 202498) | Biofilm microbial communities from Wishing Well Cave, Virginia, United States - WW16-25 | ecosystem: Environmental > Aquatic > Deep subsurface > Groundwater > Cave microbial mat | place...
TGCACACGATCGGCTTCAACAAGATCGGGGGCTATCGCCTGTGGCTCCGAGACAGGCTCGGGAACCAGTTCTACTACGCGCACCTATCGGCGTACTCGCCCCTCGCGGTTGCGGGGCGAAGCGTCGAGGCGGGCGACGTCATCGGCTTCGTCGGGGACACGGGCGATGCTGACGGCGGCTCGCCGCACCTCCACTTCGAGATCCATCCGGCCGCGATGGCCGGTCTCGGCTACGACGGCGTCGTCGCTCCGTATCCGATCCTTCTCGCGTGGCGCCGCGCGGACGACATCTCCTTCGCGGCGGGACGCATCTATGTGCCCTCGTTCCCAGGAGCCCCGAGCCTCCCGCCTCCCGGGGCAGTGCTTCTCCAAGCCGACGACATCGCAGCGACGAGCGGGCTCGTCCCCGGCGCGCTCGAGGGCGCGCTTACCCCGTAGCTTCGCCCCGCCGACGCGGCCGACGAGATCGCGGAAGAGGGCGGTGACGCCCTCGAGTTCCACGATCTCGTCCGGGCGCGTACTCGACTAGCCCGCACGAGCGGTGCGGTTAGGGGACGCGCCGGGGCGGGCAGCCTGCTGTGCAGCCCTAAGTGCTCCCCGCCGCAAATGCGGTCACGCTTCGCGCGGCTGCGAACGCTTCGCATGCCGTCGTTCTCAGTCGGGCCAATATTCTCGATATTGGCCCTCCTTGCGTCCTAGGCCTGCTCGGTTCTCGCCGGCGAATCACGACCGTATTTACGGCGGGAAGCACTAAGACTCGCTACCGTTGCCCGAGGCGAGGTCGTCCGTCTCGGTGTCGAGCTCCTCCGCGAGCTCCTCGAGCCCGTCTCCGTTCCCTCCAGCGACCCGATCCATGATCCAGTCGCGCGTTGCCTGTCCGGTCCACGGGTTGTAGAGGACGCCGAGCGTGACGCCGGTGAGCAGCATCACGCGGCCGCGCATCTTGTGGCCCTTCTGCTGCTCGCCCTTGAGGCGGTCGGTTGCATCCGTGACCTCGGCGACGAGCTCTTGGAGCTGCTTCTGGAAGTCCTTGTCCGAGACCTTCTCCGCCTTCCCTTTCACTCCGTGGCCCTTCGCGACCTGCCCGTAAAGGCTCCGAGCGGCGACGAACGCCGCGAGCAGGTCGTCGCGCAGCTCCGGGTCGTCGATCGCGCGCTTGACGTACGGCCGCAGCGTCTCCGCCGCGAGCGTGGGCCTGTCCTTCGTCTTCGTCATGCGATTACCACCTTTCTTCGACGTGGCCCGAAGTATGTCGGCTAACGTCTCTTGAGTGCGGGGGGTGCTGTTCATGCTGTCACATCCGAGGCGGCTGCTGGCGTTTGCCGCCGGGTTGACAACCGCCGCGTTCTACGTATGGGTCGCGGCCGTGCGCGCAGTCCCCGGCGTTCGGCAGCGCAAGGCAGCCGCTCGGAAGCGCTGGCGTCAGTCGGAACCGGAGTAGCGCGCGGTGATGGAACGGCTCACCCACTTCGTTCTTCGCCATCGCTGGCCCGTGGTTGCAATCTGGGTTGCCGTCTTCGTTCTGTCCGTGCTCGCGTCGTCGCGTCTGTCGGATCTCCTTACGAACCGGTTCACGCTTCCGGGGACAGACACGCACCGGGCTGAGGTCATCCTCGAGGACCACTTCGGGCAGTCGACCGACGGGACCTTCACAGTTGTCGTGGAGTCGACGGGTCAGGCGGAAGAGCTCGTCCCGGCGGTCGAGGAAGCCGCGGCTCGCGGCGCGGAGGCCGTGAGCACGGGCAAGCTCGCCGGTGTCGCTGCGCTTTCCGAGGACGTCGTCAGCGCGACGATCGTCACGAAGCTCGATCCCGCCGAAGCCAAGGGCTACACGGACGACATCCGCAAGGCGGTGGGAACGATCCCAGGCGGGACGGTGTACGTCACGGGCGCGCCGGCGATCGAGCACGACCTCGACCCCGTCTTCGAGAGCGACCTGCGGGTGGGCGAGCTCTTCATTGCCGTCCCGATCGCACTCCTGCTTCTGATCTTCACCTTCGGGACCCTCTCGTTCCTCGTCCCGTTCTGCTTCGCCCTCGTCACGATCCCGACCACGCTCGGGTTCGTCTTCGTGTTCGCGAACGTCATGGAGCTGAACACCTACATCACGAACTTCGCTTCTCTGATCGGCCTCGGGATCGCGGTGGACTACTCGCTCCTGGTCGTCTATCGCTTCCGCGAGGAGCTCCGAACGGGCCAGCCGACAGACGATGCGATCGTGAAGACGATGGCGACCGCGGGTCGAGCCGTCGTGTTCAGCGGGACCGCCGTCGCGATCGGGCTCGCACTGCTGCTCTTCATGCCGCTTCCTTTCATGCGCGGATTCGGCGTCGCGGGGCTGCTCCTTCCTCTCGTCTCGGTCACCGCGGCCGTGACGCTCCTGCCGGCCGTCCTCTCGCTCGTAGGGAAGCGGCTCGAGCGCGTGCGGGTGCTGCCAAGGGGGTTGCTCGAACGCCGGGCCAACCACGAACGCGGCTTCTGGGCGACGCTTGCGCGGTCGATCATGCGCCGACCGAAGACGTTTGCGATCGGAGCGACCGCGCTCCTCCTGCTGCTCGCGGCGCCGATCTTGACGCTCGAAGTCGGTCCCGGCTCGAACACGGGCATCCCCGAGAACCTCGAAGGCGTACGCGGCTTGCGCGTGATCTCCGCCGCGGTCGGCGAAGGAGCGCTCGCTCCGACCGAGATCGTTGTCGACACGGGGCGCAGCGGAGGAGCGCGGGAGGCTCCAGTACGGGATGCCGTGGAGAAGCTCCTGTTCGGGCTGGGCGAGGATCCCCAGGTCGCCGATGTGACGTTCGATCCCACCTTGGGGCGCCATGTCGATCCCTCGGCGCGCTACCTGGTCGTATCTGTGACCGGGAAGGAGGAGTACGGCAAGCCCGAGAGCCTCGAGTACGTCGATCGCCTTCGCGGAGAGATCATCCCCGAAGCTGGGTTCCCCGAAACGGCTCGCGTCTACGCGGGCGGCGGCCCTCCCGGCGGAAGGGACTTCCTCGACCTTGTCTACGGCTGGTTCGCGTGGCTCGTGCTCGGCGTCCTCGCTGCGACGTACGTCCTGCTGGTCCGGGCGTTCCGGTCGCTCCTCATTCCGCTCAAGGCGATCGTTCTGAACCTGCTTTCGATCCTCGCCGCGTACGGGCTCCTGGTCCTCGTGTTCAAGCACGGGGCTGCCGAGAGGATCGGGTTGATCTCGTACGACCAGATCGAAGGCTGGATCCCCGTGATGATCTTCGCCATGCTCTTCGGCCTCTCGATGGACTACGAGGTCTTCCTCGTCTCGCGGATGCGCGAGGAGTGGGACAACGGCGCGACCAACGAGGAGGCGATCGTGCTCGGGCTCACGAAGACGGGCCGTCTCGTCACGGCGGCCGGGCTCGTCATGTTCGCCGCCTTCATGGGCTTCGTCGCGGGCTCGATCGTGGGGCTGCAGCAGTTCGGCTTCGGCCTCGCGGCGGCGATCCTGATCGACGTCACGATCGTCCGCGCACTGCTCGTGCCGAGCGCGATGAAGCTCTTCGGGAAGTGGAACTGGTGGCTGCCGCAAGGGCTGGCCCGCATCGTTCGGGTTGAGCCGTCACCGCTCGGAGCGCATCGCCCGCGGCATCCGCTCCCCGCGAGCGGCGACTGAGCGGGACCGCCCACCGTTAGCATCCGGCCGTGCAGCCGAAGGGCCTGATCTGCGCCGGCGGCGAGGCGACCCGTCTCGGCGAGCTGACGCGGGTCGCAAACAAACACCTTCTGCCGGTCGGGAGCTGGCCGATGATCTACTACCCACTCCAGCTGCTGCAGCTAGCGGGAATCCGGGACGTCCTGCTCGTCACCGGCAAGGGGCACGCGGGACAGATGATCGACCTCCTCGGCGACGGCCGGCTCGCCCCCCGCGGCGGCGGCGGCGCGATCTTGGAGCTCGATCTCACCTACAAAGTGCAGACGGAGCCCGGCGGAATCGCCCAGGTCGTCGGCATGGCGCGCGACTTCGCGGGCGGCGCCCCGCTTGTCGTGGTGCTAGGCGACAACATCTTCGAGTACTCGCAGTCGGACGCGCTTCTGGAGTGGACCGCGGATACGGACCGCGCGCGGATCTTCGTCAAGGAGGTCGACGATCCGGAGAACTTCGGCGTCGTCGTCTACGAGGACGGCCGCGTCGCCGACATCGTCGAGAAAGCGGGAGTCGTGGACATGCGCTACGACTCACCGCCGTCGGCGCACGCGGTCGTCGGCCTGTACTGCTACCCGCCGGATGTCTTCGACGTGATCGCGGGACTCGAGCCGTCGAGCCGCGGCGAGCTCGAGATCACCGACGTCAACCGCCACTATGCGGCGCAGGATCGCCTCGATGCCTCCGAGGTCGAGGGGTGGTGGGAGGACGCGGGGAAGCACTGGCAGCACCTCGCCGACATCGGGCATCGGATCGACAAGACAGGGGCGAACAAGCTGTGGCCGGCGTGATCGGGGGGCTCAAGCGCATCCCGCTCGGTGTGTACGAGGACGCTCGCGGGTGGTTCTGCGAGCTCCACCGAGAGAGCGCCCTGCCCAAGCGAATGCTGCAGACGAACGTCTCGTTCTCGCGGAGTGGCGTCATACGCGGGCTCCACTACCACGAGCGTGGTCAAGACGACCTCTTCGCTTGTCTTCGTGGAACGGCGCGCGTGGTCGTGCTCGACCGGGAGACCGGCGACACGTTCAACGAGGACATCGGCGAGGACAACCCCGTAGCCGTCTACATTCCAGGTCATCACGCGCACGGGTTCGAGGCCCTGTCCGACGTTCTCTTCTGCTACCACGTCACGGCCGAGTACGACCCAGCCGACCCCGACGAGCACACGATCCCCTGGAACGACCCGCGCGTCGCACATCTGTGGAGCACGAGCACCCCGATCTTGTCCGCGCGGGACGCCGCCGAGTCCTGATCACGGGCGCCGGCGGCCAGCTGGGCCGCGCGCTCGCGCAGGAGTTCGCTGCCGACTCCCAGGTGGTGGCTCTCGGCCATGAGGAGTGGGACGTCGCCCACCCGCCGAGTGAAAGACTGTTACAAGGCGGCTTCGACGTCGTTCTGCACGCCGCCGCCTGGACCGATGTAAACGGGGCGGAAGCAGATCCCCAGGGTGCGACGGCGGTCAACGTCGGCGGTACGGCGAACGTCGCCGCGCTCGGCGCCCCGCTCGTCGCGTTCTCCACGGACTACGTCTTCGACGGCTGCAAGCGTGAGCCGTACGTCGAGTCCGACGGCCCGAATCCGCTCTCCGCCTATGGTCGCACGAAGCTCCACGCGGAGGCGGCGGCCGGACCCGATGCCTGGATCGTCCGCAGCTCCTGGCTCTTCGGCCCGACGGGCAAGAACTTCGTGCGGACAATGCTTCGGCTCGGCGCCGAGCGGGATGAGGTTGCGGTTGTCGACGACCAGCGCGGCTGCCCCACCTACGTTGGTCACCTGGCGTCAGCCGTCCGCGAGCTCGTCGATGCTGACCTCGCTCACGGCGTCTGGCACGTCGCCGCCGATGGCGATTGCACGTGGGCCGACTTCGCCGAGGCGATCTTTCACGAGGCGGGTCTGGCCTGCCGCGTGCGCCGGATCACGTCCGAGGAGCTAGGTCGCCCCGCCCGGCGCCCCGCATACGCGGTCCTGCGGAGCGAGCGGCCCGGCGCGCCGAGTCTTCCCCATTGGCGGGACGGCCTCCGCGCCTGTCTGGCCGAGATTGCTCGCTAGCCTTCCCCGAATGCGACTCCTGGTCACCGGCGGCGCGGGGTTCATCGGCTCGAACTTCGTGCATTACTGGCTCGAGCGCTACCCGGCCGACCACCTCGTCGTCTACGACCTGCTGACCTACGCGGGCAATCGTCCGAGCCTCGCGTCTGTCGAGGACCGGATCGTGTTCGTGCAAGGTGACATCGCAGATGTCGAGCTGACGACAAGGACTATTGGCGGCGAGGCGATCGACGTTGTCGTCAACTTTGCGGCAGAATCCCACAACAGCCTCGCCGTTCTCGATCCGGGCCTGTTCGCGCGCACGAATGTGCTGGGGACACAGCTGCTACTGGAGGCCTCTCGCCGGTCGGGTGTCAAACGCTTCCACCACATCTCGACGTGCGAAGTGTTCGGTGATCTCGCGCTCGACTCAGACGAGGTCTTCAGCGAAGAGTCGCCGTACCGGCCGCGCACCCCGTACAACGCCTCGAAGGCGGCTGCCGACCATTACGTGCGCGCCTACCACGAGACCTACGGCCTCGGGGTGACGATCACGAACTGCTCGAACAACTATGGCCCGTACCAGTTCCCGGAGAAAGTGCTCCCCCTATTCATCACCAACGCGCTCGACGGCAAGCCTCTACCGATGTATGCCTCGACCCAAAACCGGCGGGAGTGGCTGCACGTGCTCGACCACTGCGCCGCCATCGACCTCGTGCTGCAAAAGGGGCTGGACGGCGAGACGTACAACGTCGGCTCGGGGCTCGAGGCCACGATCGAGGAGATCGCCGATCTCGTCCTCGAGCTCACCGGGAAGCCCTCGACTCTGAAGACGGTCGTGCCGGATCGCCCGGGCCACGACCGCCGCTACCTCCTCGACGCGACGAAGATTCGCCGCGAGCTCGGCTGGGAACCGGTGCATGACTGGCACGAGGGACTCGCCGACACGGTTGCCTGGTACGCGGCGAACCGGAGCTGGTGGGAGCCGCTCAAGGAGCGCGCTCCCGTCGAAGAAACGGCCTGGCGCTAGACCGCGGCCGCGAAGCGGCCGCCTTCAGGGATCTTCGCGCGACCGGAATCTGCGCGAGCGCCCGCGCAACGGGCGCCTTCAGGGATCTTGCGCGAGCGGAATCTGCAATCGCAGATTCCGCCCTTGCGCATTGAAGAGCATTCCGGTCTTGCGCCAAGCTCAAGCGCGGCGCGCCCGCTGCCGAGAACACAAAGAACTAATCCCTGCCAGCTAGCCTGGTCTCAGCCGTGCGCATCCCAGTCGCTCTCGCCATCCTGGCCGTCCTCGCCGCTGCGACCGCCTCCGCTCAGCCCGCTCCACCCGCACCGGCCCCCGGGGAGGCGCTCTTCGTCGTCTCCGGTCGAGGTTACGGGCACGGTGTCGGAATGAGCCAGTACGGCGCATTCGGCCAAGCGAGCGAGGGCCGGACGTACAGCGAGATTCTTGCCCACTACTACTCCGGGATCGAGCTCGGACGCGCCGGGACGAAGGAAGTTCGCGTTCTCCTCACGGAAGGGCGGCGTGCCGTCACGATCGCTTCGATCGCGCCGTTCACGATCGTCGACGCCGCAGGCGAGAAGTATCGGATTCCTCCAGGGCCGCTCACGCTCCGAGCCGACCTGGCGGTGCCGACCGACGAGGGAGCTGCGGCTGCGATCCCCCCGCTCGTCGTTCGTCCCGGAAAGGTGGCGCCGCTTTCGCTCGACGGACGGCCGTACCGGGGAAGGCTCGAGATCGCCGTCCAGGGCGCCTTCCTCCGCGTCGTGAACTTCGTCGGCCTCGAGGGCTACCTCCAGGGCGTCGTCGCGGGTGAGATGCCGCACATGTGGCCACTCGAGGCGCTCAAGGCCCAGGCAGTCGCGGCCCGTTCCTACGCGCTTTCGAACCTGGTCAAGGGGAAGCCTTTCGACCTCTACGCCGACCAGCGAAGCCAGGTCTACGTCGGTGTGGCCGGCGAGAGGCCAAGCACCTCGGAGGCGGTCACCGCCACCGCCGGTCAGGTCGTGCTCTACGGCGGAACGGTTGCGTCCACGCTCTACTTCTCTTCGTCTGGGGGCAAGACGGCGAGCGCGGCTGACGTGTTCGGCGTCCCGACTCCGTACCTCGTCTCGCGGCCGGACCCCTGGGACAAGGCGTCGCCGTACTATCGCTGGGGCCCTGTGCTCATCGGAGCCCGCACGATTCAGTCGAAGCTCGAGCTCGAGGCTCGCGTCCTCGACGTAGCGGGCGCTCCGACTCCGTCGGGTCGCCTTCGCTCTCTTGCGCTACAGACCGCGAAAGGCTCGACGACCGTGCCCGCGGCGCTGCTCCGCACCGCTCTCGGCCTCCGCTCGACGTGGGTCTCGATCGGCGTTCTCCGGCTGGACCGCCCGCGCGGGCCGGTCGTGTTCGGCTCGACTCACCGACTTACCGGGATTGCGCGGGGCCTGCCGGTCCCGACACTCTCGTCCTCGCTGGACGGCACCGTCTGGTCGCCGCTCGGCGAGCTCGAGCGCGACGGGTCCGGGGGTGCCTCGTTCGTCGTCAAGCCTGCTCGGACGACGAGGTACCGGATCGAGGCGAAGGGCGCGTCGTCGCCGACGCTGCTCCTGCAGGTCGCCCCGCGCTTGCGGTTCGTCGAGCCGGCGGAACCAGGCGCGTTGGCCGGTACCGTGCGACCGCGGCTGGCAGGCGTCGTGGTCACGATCGAGCGCCAAGAAGCGTCCGCATGGATCCCCGTCGCGGAGGCGATCGTGGACGAGACGGGTGGGTTCCGCGCCGAGCTCGCCCTCGTGCCGGGAAGCTACAGGGCTCGCGTCCCCGCCACCCCGGGTCTCACCGCAGGTGTGACACTTGTGCTCACGGTGGTGGGATGAGACGCGCGCTCGTCCTCGGGGCGGCTGTCGTCGCAGGGCTCCTGCTTCCCGGCACGGTCGAGGCGGCGCGGTTCGCGGTCGGACTCAGTCGGGGCGCCGACGCCTCGGCGGTTGCGGCAGCCGTCGAGCGCCGGGTCGGATCTCGTCCTGAGAACCTTGCACCGATTCCCGCGCTCCTCGTTGACATCCCCGGGAACGTCTCACTGGCCGGAATCCGCGGCATCCGCTACGTGGAGCCGCTCTTTACGCGCCACCTCGCGCTCACTCCCAGCGATCCGCTCGTCTCGCGGCAGTGGTATCTGACGCAGAGCCGGTTCTACGAGCCCTGGCTGACACTGCCGGCCCTCGAGCGAGTCCCGGTTGCGGTTATCGACTCCGGCGCCGACTCGTTGCACCCCGAGCTGGCTGGGAGGATCCTCGGCGCCAAGAGCTTCGTCGGCGGCTCGGCGCGTGTGGACACACTCGGACATGGGACGTTCGTCGCGGGCTTGATTGCGGCGGGCGTTGACAACGGAATCGGCATCGCCGGGCTCGCTCCGTCGGCCGAGCTGCTCGTCGCCAAGGTGGTGACGGGCTCCCGCGCGATCCCGGTCGAGGCCGAGGCGCGCGCCATCCGGTGGGCGGTGGAGAACGGCGCGCGCGTGATCAACATGAGCCTCGGCGGCGTCCGCGATCCGCTCGACCCGGCGACAGACAGCTACTCGCGACTGGAGGCGGACGCGGTCGCATACGCCGTCTCCAACGGCGTGGTCGTCGTCGCCGCGGTCGGGAACGGCGACCAGGCGCCGTCGAGCCCTTGGAATTACGCGAGCTATCCCGCAGCGTTGCCCCACGTGCTCGGGGTCAGCGCATATGCGGAGAGCGGCGCCGTGCCCAAGTTCTCGAACCGCGACCGGATCTACAACGACATCTCCGCGCCGGGCGAGCAGATCCTCTCGGTGTTCCCCCGCCCGTTGACCGCGCGGTTCCCGGCGTGCGCGGAGCAGGGGTACTCGAGCTGCGGCCCGGAGGATTATCGCGAGGCGCAGGGCACGTCTTTCGCCGCGCCGCAGGTGAGCGCCGCGGCAGCGGTGCTTCTGAGCCTGCGTCCGACGTTGCGGCCTGAGCAGGTGACCGCGATTCTGCAACGCACGGCTGTCGATCTGAATGCGGAATCCGGGTGTGCCGCGTGCGGGCCCGGGCGCGACGCCCTGTCCGGCTGGGGGCGGCTAGATGTTGCGGCCGCCATCGGTGCTCTCACTCAGCCGCTCCCGCTGCGCGACCGCTACGAGGCGAACGACGATGCCGGAACACGGTCATACGAGGTGTTCGGATCCAACCGCCGCGTCACGGCGACGGTCGACTTCTGGGACGACCAGGACGATGTGTACGCAGTCCGTCTACGGAAGGGCCAGCGCGTGTATGTCGGGCTCACGGGAGCGGACGCAAGCGCCGATCTGAGCCTCGCCTTCTGGCTTCCGGGGACCCCCTCCATCGAGAGCGTGGGCGGCCTGCGCTTCCGTGCCCGAGTCTCTACTCGACCCGGAGCGCGCGAGTACCTCTCCCACCGCGCGGGCTCGACGGGCTCGTACTACGTGCAGGTGCGCATGTCGAGCCCGGGGCTCACTCGCTACCGCCTGGCGATCGTCAAGGGCTGAGCAGCTCGTCAGCGGGCACGTCGCGGAGCACCCGCGCGGGGTTCCCGACGACGATGACCCGCGGCGGCACGTCCTTCGTGACGACCGCACCCGCTCCGACGAAGGCTTCCTCGCCGATCTCGATCCCAGGGCAGAGGACGGCGCCTCCGCCGATTCGCGCGCCACGGCGGATGGTGGGGCCCTTCATCAGCTCGTGGCGTCGCTCGGTGCGACCCATGAAGTTGTCGTTCGTCGTCACGACGCAGGGCGCGATGAAGACGTGCTCCTCCAGCGTCGAGTAGGCGGTGATGTATGCCTCTGCCTGGATCCGCGTCATCGCCCCGATCGTCGTGTCGTTCTCGACGAGGGAGCCACGCCCGAGGACGACGTCGTCGCCCATCGTGACCCGCTCGCGCACGCACGACTGGTCGCCGAGGATCACGCGGGCGCCGATTCTCGAGCCGGCGAACACGATCGCTCCGGGGGACACGATCGTTCCGTCGCCGATCTCCGTCGGCGGCAGGGCCTCACGCTTCGTGGTCGAGCGGGGAGAGAGCGCCGGCTGCTTGCCGACGACGGCGTTCTCCATCACCCTCGCGCCGTCGCCCAGCACAGTGCCCGGGTAGACCGTCGCCGTCGGGTGTATCTCAGCTGCCATTCAGCGAGCGCGTAAGCATGTCGAGAGCGCGGACGACGCGCGCACCGTCCTTCGCCACCTTGCGCCGATCGCCCTCGCCCGAGACGAGCCGGAGGAACTCGCTGCACTCGAGCTTGAGCGGCTCGTCGCTCGCGATGCGCGGGCTGAAGATATCCCCCGTGCGGGTCTGCCACTCCCCGTAACGGTCGGACGGCCTCCAGGGCGCCTTCTCGTAGACGGTCACCTTGCGCTCGAGCTCCATATCGTCGAAGACGACCATCTTCTCGGTGCCGACAACGGTGATCTTGCGCATCTTGTGCGGATCGAGCCACGAGAGATGCATGTGCGCGATCTTCCCCGACGGGAAGCGGAGGTAACAGAAGACGACGTCTTCGACTCCTTCCGTGAGGAAGTCGCGGCCGAGGGCGACGGCCTGCTCGGGCTCCTCGTCGAGCAGGTACAGGATCACCGAGAGGTCGTGGACGCCGAGTGACCAGAGGGCGTTCTCGTTCGAGCGGATGATCCCGAGGTTCTGGCGGTTGCCATAGATGCAGAGCACGTCGCCCAGCTCGCCCGCGCCGATCATCTCCTTGAGCATCTGCACGCCGGGGTGGTAGAGGAGCAGATGGCCGGGCATGAGGGCGAGGTCGCGTTCGTCGGCCAGCGCGACCAGCTCGTCCATCTCGTGTCCGCGCATCGCGGGAGGCTTCTCGACGAGAACGTGCTTTCCCGCGGCGAGCGCCTGGCGTGCCAGCTCGAAGTGGGTCGGGACCGGCGTGGCCACGATCACTGCGTCGAGCTCCGCGTCTTCGAGCATCTCGTCGAAACTGTCCGTCCAGCGCGCCTGCGGGTAGCGCGAGCTCAGCTCGCTCTTCGTAGGATCGGAGTCGCAGAGCCACGTGAGGTCGGCAAGGTCGGCGAAGTTGCGCGCGAGATTGGGCCCCCAATGCCCGAGTCCCGCGACGCCCACGGTGGTGGTCATAGCTTCCAGACCTTGTCCGAGCCCGTCCCGTTCACCCCCGTCGCGTTTCGGAGGTCGACGACGAGCGCCGCCTCTTCCACGAGCCGGTCGTAGTCGACGTCGGAGTGGTTCGTCACGATCACGACGCAGTCGTACGAGCTCGGCTCGAGGGGAGAGGAGCTCATCGCGATGCCGTTCTCCTCGAACGAGGCGACGTACGAGTCGTGGTAGGCGACCTCGGCACCCGCGGCCTCGAGCAGCCCGATCAGCTTGATCGCCGGCGACTCGCGGATGTCCGAGATGTCCGGCTTGTAGGCGACCCCCAAGACCAGGATCCGCGACCCCTTGAGCGACCGCTGGCGGG
>Ga0247727_10016107_pt1 | contig 12131 bp, 12 predicted proteins | sample WisWelCaveWW1625_FD_202498 | JGI IMG/M metagenome (GOLD analysis project Ga0247727, IMG submission 202498) | Biofilm microbial communities from Wishing Well Cave, Virginia, United States - WW16-25 | ecosystem: Environmental > Aquatic > Deep subsurface > Groundwater > Cave microbial mat | place...
GGTGGGAAGGTAACTGGCGTTCGGGTAGACCGCGGTCTTGATCGAAACGCACCCAGCCAAAAAGAATACGGACACAATTCCTAAAGTCAAAAACGCGGCATTCTTCTTCAAAGTAAACATTTTACCCCCTCCTTTTATTCCGTAGGTACAACCTAGACGCGGAGGGTCTGTTTTTATTCATCGGCTTAGAGCCCAGCCGAAGTCGCCGGCTCTTCGGGCAAGCCAGGGGGATACCCCGATCGGAAGCGGGTCAAGGAAAACGACGACGTCTCGGTCCGCGCCGGAATCCTGCCGATCGCGAATGGGATCGGAATACGACGACGGGCCGATCAAAACTTTCTGCGGGGATTTCGGGGTGTTTGGCAATAGGCAGCTGCTTGCGAATCAGCGTTTCGATGCTTTTCACATCCCGACTCTGGTCCGGCGTGGCGAAAGAGATGGCGTGCCCCTTGCCTCCCGCCCTTGCGGTGCGGCCGATCCGGTGAACATAGTTTTCGGTATCGTCCGGCAGATCGAAATTAAGGACAAGCTCGATCCCCCTGACGTCAATCCCGCGCGCCGCAATATCGGTTGCGACCAGAATCCGGTAACGGCCGGACTTAAACCCCTCCAGCGCTTCTCGCCTCTGCGCCAGGGACTTATCCGAGTGGATCTCCGCCACCCGATGTCCCATCTCCCCGATCGTCCTTGTAATCTTACGGGCATGGTGCTTTGTGCGCACAAACATGAGTACGGAACCATGGTATTGTGTCAGGATCTTGCTCAGAAGATGCGTCTTGGCTTCCCTTTTCACGATATAAAGCTCTTGGGTTACCTGCTCAACGGTCGTGCCCGACGGCGCAATCTCCACATGAACGGGGAGTTTCATGTACATCTTCACCATCCGCATAATCGCTGCCGGCATGGTGGCCGAAAAAAGCATGGTTTGGCGTTCCCGCGGTATGTTTCTAAGGATCTTTTCGACCTGCGGCGCAAACCCCATGTCGAGCATCCGGTCGGCTTCGTCCAGAACGAGCATATTGACCTTGACGAGCAGGATATTGCGGTTCTCCATATGATCGATAAACCGCCCCGGCGTGGCGATAATGATCTGCGGACGCCTGCGCAGGGCCTCTTCTTGAGGCCGCATCGGTGCGCCGCCGATCAAACAGGCCGTCTTCATCCCGAAAGGTTGCGCAAGCCCGTGCACCGCTTCCTGAATCTGGAGGGCCAGCTCGCGCGTCGGCGCAAGCACAACGGCCATCCCCTCTTTCTGGGCAAGACGCTGGACCATGGGAATGGCGAACGCGTGCGTCTTCCCGGTGCCGGTCTGGGCAATGCCGATCACGTCATTTCCCTCGATCGCGAGCGGGATCGCCTTGAACTGGATTGGAGTGGGAGTTTTGAAACGGATCCGTTCAAGGATCTCTAGAATCCGTGGAGCGATCCCTAAACCGAAAAAACCCGGCCCCGCTTCCGTCTCCGCATTTCCCTGCGTATTATTTGGTCTCAACCTGCCTGCCCTCCTTAATTTCTCTTTGACTCACGCTGATCTTACCAGTCCTCATGGGGTGCTTCCTAGCCTTACTTTTTTTAGAATTGTCTCCACCGGCAGCCCGACGGCGTTTGAGAAGAGACCGCTCACCCCTTGAACGATACCGCCGTGAGGGGATTGAATGGCGTAAGCGCCTGCCTTATCGAGCGGATTGACCCGTTTGAAATAATTTTCGATCCCCCTCGCCGTGAGTCCTTTAAGACGCACTTCGGTCTTTTCAAAGAAAACAGTTCTTTTTACGGCTCGACCTTCGACAAGTTTAAAAATCGCAACGCCCGTGTAAACAAAATGCCGTCTCCCCTGAAGTTTTCCCAAAATCAGTCGCGCCTCTTTCATCGTCTTGGGTTTTCCAAAAATCTTTCCGTCAAGCGAAACCACGGTATCGGCTGCGAGAACGGTTCCGTTTTTGATTTGGCCCATACACGATTTGGCTTTTTTTACCGCGTGGGCTTGGACGATTTTGGAGGAGGGCGCTTTTAATTCTTTGCCCTCTTCGTAATCCGGTCTAAGAATGCGAAAAGTTATTCCCGCCCTTTTAAGAAGGGCCCGCCTTCTGGGAGAGGTTGAGGCGAGGTAAATCACGGAATGAGGCTCGCCGCCGCGCTTCGGCCCGCCACCGCCCCGGTGCTCCAGGCCCACTGGAAATTAAATCCGCCGATGCGGCCGTCGACATCCAGGATTTCACCTGCGAAATAAAGTCCGTTTACGAGTTTCGATTCCATCGTCGCGACCCTCACCTCTTTAAGATCGACCCCTCCCGCCGTCACTTCCGCTTTCTTGTAGCCAAAAACGCCCTCCGTTTCCAGGGGGTACTGAAGAAGCGAGCGGACAAGCCGTTTTTGGTTTTCGTTTGAAAAAGTCTCAATCGACGCGGCCTCATTCAGACCGACTTTTTTAAGGAACGCTTCGACGAACCGGCCGGGAAGTGAAAATTCCTCGATCAGAAGGCTCCTCACAAGTTTCTTGGGGCTCACTTTTCGCGCCGACTGAAAGGCGGTTTTAAGTGACTCGCTATCTTCGTCCGGAAGAAAGCTCGCTTCGATCTCGGGATTTTCCTCCCTCCGGGCGCTTGCCAAATGCCGGCTGATATTCAGCGCCGCGGGGCCGCTGAAACCGAAATGCGTGAATAAGAGGGAGTCGCGGTATTCGCAGATTTTTTTTCTGTTTCTAAAAAATGAGAGCTTTGCGTTGAGCGAAATCCCGCTCAAGCTTTTCCAATCGGCGTCTTCCGTGAGAAGCGGCGTCAGCGCAGGAAAGGTATTTACAATCTTATGCCCGAGACTCTCGGCGATCCGGTAACCTGTGCCGTCGCTCCCGGTGGTCGGATAAGAAAGACCCCCGGTCGTCAAAACCACTTTCCTCGCGGAAACCGCATAAACACCGTCCGCACTTTTGAGATGAAACCCTTCGTCTTTTTTCTCAATTTTTGTAATCCGAATCCCTGTTTTTAATGTCACTCCAACTCGATCCGCCTCTTTCATGAGCGCCTCCAAAACCGTCTTTGCGGAATGGGTCTCGGGAAAATACTTTCCGCCCGGTTCGAGAACGATCTCGACGCCTATTTCTTTGAACCATCGGACGGTCTCTTGAGGGGTGAACGCTTCGAAGAGATGTTTTACAAAATGGCGGGGACCTCCCTGAAAGTCGGAGGGTTTGACTTCTTGATTGGTAACGTTACACCGCGTCCCGCCCGACATGAGAATCTTTGCGCCAATGGCGGGGCGAGTATCGAGAAGAAGGATGGAGAGCGGGGCGCCCCGGGCCCGGGCTTTTCTCCCCGCCCAAATCGCGGTTGCAAGCCCCGCTGCACCTGCTCCAACGACAGCCAGGCTAACGGGGCTCTCACCCATAGCGGAAAACAAAAGGCGTTACTGTTCCTAAGATTTTATCTCTCGGGAACAGTAACGCCCTCTATAAGTTCGCCGCCCCTTTTAGCGGCCGCTATCCTTACGCTTTGAGAAGCACTCCTTGCAGTAAACCGGGCGGTCACCGCTCGGTCTGAAAGGAACCTCGCACTCTTTTTTACACTCGGCGCAGGTCGCCTTGAACATCTCTCTGGGCCCACCGCCGAATCCACCACCACCACCTTGCTGAAATCCCATTGTTTCTCCTTTTGGTTCAGTTACCTAGACGCTAGGTGACTGCCGTCTGATTATCGGCCTATTTACCCCACAGTTGAAATCTCGCAGTCGGCGCCTTTGGGGTAAAGGTCGGCACCGTCTGACGATTTTGTATTATAATCATTGCCCCCTTAAGGGGGCTTTTGCCTATGAATAAAACAGCAGACTATCTGGGCTATCACGCCTTACGCGCCATCTCAAATGGTTTGAGACAACTCCCTCCAACGATCGTGGTACGGATGGGAAGGCTTTTAGGGGAGGGAGTCTATCCTTTTTCCGGCAAGCGCGCAAGCATTGCTTATGCGGATATGAAGGCGGTTTTTGGTTCTCAATTTTCAGAAAAGGATCTGTGGAAGAGGGTGCGGCGCCACTACGGTTACCTGGGCGAACTCTTTGCCGACCTGATGCGCTTCCCTAAAATGAGCCGGGAGAGTATGGGAGAGGTGATTCGGGTTCACCACGAGGAGCGTTACCTCGATACCCTCGGTGAAAACAAGGGGGTGATCGTGATTACTGGGCATTTTGGAAACTGGGAACTCCTGCAGTTCGTTTCCAATGTCTACTACGGCCACCCGGTCCACTTGATCGCCGCCGCCCAAAAGCACAGCCGGATGAACGACTTTTTGAACTCCCTTCGCAGCTGCCAGGGCTCGGTCGTGATTACCCGCGGCCAGGGAATGGGGGTCCTGAAAGCCTATAAGGCCATCAAACAAAATAAGGTGGCGGGGGTTCTTTGCGATCAAGATGCCGGAAGAGCGGGGGGGATCATTGTACCGCTCTTGGGCCGAAAGACGACGATTCAGACCGGGCCGTTTGAATTGGCGCTGAAAACGGGCGCGCCGCTCTTTCCCTGTTTCCTGGCGCGCACAAACGGGCCGGAGCACGAACTCTTCATGGAACATCCGATCTGGGTCCGTTCGACCGAAGACCCTGAGTCGGAAATCAAAAAGGGTGTGATGAAGTTTGTGGGGCACTTGGAGGGAATGATCCGGCGGTACCCTGAGCAATGGCTCTGGGGGGTCAAACGGTGGAAATACAGCTGGACCAAGCGGCTCCTCATCCTGTCGAATGGAAACCCGGAGCGCCTCAGGGAGGCGGAGGGGGTGGCGGACCGGTTTCGGGAGGTCCAAAGCCAGCACGGCCGGCCTGGAATGGAATATCCGATTCGGACGATTCCCGTTCTTTTTAAATCAGACTGGCACCGAAGGTTATTCTCTCTTTTTGCGGTTTTTTTTATCCCTTGGTCTCAGGGAAGGTTGAGGTGGCTCGGCCTCTTTTTTAAACCCGAAACCCAGAAGGCGATTGAAGCGGCGAGTGCCGATTTTATGATTTCCGCCGAACCCGGCCTCGCTCCCCTGAACCTCTGTCTGGCGAAAGACTCAAGGGCCAAAAGTATTGTCGTGACGAAACCGCGATTTCCCTTTAATTTGTTCCGCTACGATCTGGCGGTCTCCAGAGCGGCGGAGGCCCTGCCAGCGCGCTTGCAGGAGATCTTGTAATGGAAACGAGCAGTGTGAAAATAAAAACAGACGTGATCAAGGAGATGGAGGGTTTTGTCGGAGAAACGCTCCATTTGCTGAAGCCCGTCGAAAAATGCTGGCAACCGGCTGATCTGCTGCCGGCGCTGGGGCAAGAAAACTGGCGCGATGAGCTGGAGGCATTTCGCCGGGGGGCTCGAGGGGTCTCTGATGAAGTGCTGGCGGTCCTCATTGGAAACATGATCACGGAGGAGGCTCTTCCTTCCTACGAAACCTGGCTCAACGGTCTGGCGGGGATCGGGGGCCACGGCGGAACGAGTGACTCTCCCTGGGCTTTATGGACGAGAGGCTGGACGGCGGAAGAGAACCGGCACGGAGATGTTCTTAGGGCGTACCTCTATCTTTCGGGACGAGTCGATATGCATTCGATCGAGGTAACGACCCAATACCTGATTAGAAACGGCTTTGATCCTTACACGGGCCCGGATCCCTATCAGGGGCTGGTTTACACCTCAGTCCAGGAAAGGGCGACCGCCATCAGCCACGTCAATACGGGCAAGCTCGCCGAAGGTTGTTCCGATAACCTGTTGGCGAAAATGTGTTCCCGGATTGCGAGTGATGAGGTGCGGCATGAGCGGGCGTATAAGCTCTTTTTTGGAAAAGTCATTGAACTGGACCCTTCCGGAGCTCTGCAGGCTTTTGAAGCGATGATGGAAAAAAAGGTGGTGATGCCTGCGCAGAATATGGAAGATGGAAAACACAATTTATTCGCGCAGCATGTTTCAATCGCTCAACGGATGAAGGTTTACACGACCCGGGATTATGCCAAAGTGGTTAAGCACTTGATTGATTTTTGGCATATTCCTGACCTGACTCACCTTTCCCCTGAAGGGGCGAAGGCCCAAGAGTATCTTTGCGGGTTACCGAAGCGATACTTCGACCGTGCCGATCGAATGGAAACGAGGATCGCTAAACTATCTAGAACACCCTGCCCCTGGCTGTTTGACCGACTTATTTAGCGGCCGCTATCCTTACGCTTTGAGAAGCACTCCTTGCAGTAAACCGGGCGGTCTCCGCTCGGTCTAAAAGGAACCTCGCACTCTTTTTTACACTCGGCGCAGGTCGCCTTGAACATCTCTCTGGGCCCACCGCCGAATCCACCACCACCACCTTGCTGAAATCCCATTGTTTCTCCTTTTGGTTTTTACCTAATCGACTAAATACTACCCTACTTTCCTCTCATTTGACACCGGACGGCAACCCCTATGACAGGCCGTTCCCAGTGATCAAAACATCGACCATCTTTGCCTTTAACTAAACTGGCTCCTCGTATTATACGCGTTTCGGTAACTCGGTATTCTCAATTTCGTCTTTTTTCGTTTTCCAGCGGTCATGCATCCAGCCCCATTGTTCAGGGTGCTGTCGAATGATGCTCTCGCAACTTCCCATCCATTGCCGCGTGTATTCCAAAATTGCTTCTTGCCGAGTCGTTTTGATGATCGGACGAATCACCTTTCCCAACACGATCTTATAACGATCGTTGGGTTGCCGGATTAAAAAGATGGGTAAGAGGGGTGCGCCGCTCGCCAAAGATAGTTTTACTGGAGAAACAGGCGTGTAAGCAGGCGTGCCAAAGAAATCAACAAAAACACCTTTCAGCTCGGAAATGTCCTGGTCGGGCAATATTCCGATCAATCCGCCTTGGGCTAGCCAAGTTAAAATTTCCTTTGAAGACTGGTCTCGGTCAATGGTCTGTATTTTGATGGAGAGTCGGAGCTTTTCGATCCAGCGATGATAGGGCTCGTAATAGATTTTTTTTACGATTCCTTTTCCTTTGAATCCTTTGAGCGTAAAAATTCCGCCTAAGAGCTCCCAGTTACCGATATGGGACGTGAGCGCGATGAGTCCTTTGCCTTCTGATAATAGCTGATGATAAACCTCATACGCATCCCCAATTTCAACGAAAGCTTCAACTTTTTCGGAGTTTAATTTGGGAAATTGGGCAACCTCTAAAGTCGTCTGCGCTAAATTTTCGAAAACTTTGTGAGCAATGGCTTGGATTTCCGATTCGGTTTTGGTGTTGCCGAAAGCAAGTTTCAAGTTGCGGAGCGTCTTCTTCCTGTCTTTTATGCAAAGGCGATAAGCGATCCGCCCGAGAAACCTTGCTAAAGAGAGCAGCATCGCTCTGGGTAAAATATAGAGAATGGCTGCGCTGAAGCGTGCCATTAAATACAAAATAAAGCGGTAGGGCTTTTTCTTCACTTACACTCCGTCCTATATTGGAATAACAACGGTATCAATCAACATCGTCACTTTCAATTCCCATTCCTTCCTGCATATAATCCGCAACGATATTTATGATCTGCCTTACCGTATCGTTGCAGGATTTGAAGGTAACACGATCAAGAACGTCGGTACCGTACTTCCTGAACATCTCACTGATGAGGGCGTGAACGAACGACTGCGTTGCCCCGTTTACTCGCTGAAAGTCAATTATGATTTCTTCGTTTCTATCCAAAGCAGGAATAATTTCCTGCTCTCGAATATCTCGCGCAACGTCTTTGTTTTCGGCAAACGCCCCTGCTCTATCAAAAATGACGATAGTTTTCATGGTATAAACCGCGGTTTCTTATAGCGGGCTTTCTTTCTCTCTCTTACAGCAGAACTGTAAGTTTTCCGTATCTCACTCAATAACAATGAGAATTCTCGCGTCTGATCAAGTGTTATATCTACCCCTACCACGGTTCCGCGCCAAAAAGGGAGATCGTTATTTTTTGAGTGCCTGTCTTTGAAGGGATCGGCGTTTAAGCGCAGTCTATGGGTCGATGTCTTCTTGAGCAACTTGTAGAGGCCATTCCCACTATGAATGACAAAGAAGTCACGGTTAACGCTTGCAATGGATTTAATAAAAAACAGGCCTGCTCCAGCATTTTGCTCTGTGCCACCTTCTTTTCGTGTTGTACCCGTGATCCCTGGCCAAAGGGCAAGCTGAATGGCTTCCAAGTCGGTCTTTGTGGAATATGATCTGTTGATGGTCGCCTTGATGCCAAGGCCGGTGTCGGCGATCCCGATGCGGATGGAGTTGCTTTTCTTATAGTACTGTGCACAGAGGACAGCGCCGTTTTCAGCCTGTGCGTGTTCAATCACATTTCTTACCAGTTCACTGACAATGTATCCGATGGTCTCGGCCTGTTCCGCTTTAAGGTGCAATAACGGAATCATTTCCGTGATAAATTGAGTGAGCTCGCTCGATGTCCGTATTTGGGTGACGGGAATAAACCTCCCCGCAGGTTCATGCTCAACAACTCTGATGTCAGAGGCTACCTTCAAAATATTTAAGAGTCCCATTCGCACGAGGTAGTGTTTTGACTTGGCCGTAAAATTCTCACAACGAATGTTCTCAGATTTCACGGTTAAACCCACAGCCGCAATCATCGACAATACAACTGGGTGTACAGAAATCCATTTCTCATTTGCCGTGATCTCCAAGCGGTCTGGGGATGACGGGTCGAATCGCCGCAGAAAGGGGTCGATGTTACCAAGAAAGGCACTATTGGGAAGATGGAATTTCATGGCAAAATATACCAGGAATCCCGGTAGTTTGTCAATGTACCAGGAATCCAGGCATTTTGTGCATAGTCTAACCAAGACCCGATTTCCTGAGAATCGCCTAGAGCTGATTTTTACGGATTAAAAGGTGGGAATCGCCAACTATTCGCCAACTTACTCCCCGAAGAACACTCAAAAACGTCAATTTTTCGAGGTTGAGTTTCTAATCTCCCTCTATAGAACTACTAAGGGGGCTTGGAAAATCGGAGACCCGGATCACTTTCATCGGACTTCCAATGGGCCTCTAAAAACGACACTCACCGCGGCCGATACACCCGCCATTTCCCAAGTGTAGAGGCAAAAGGCTCTACACCAATTTACGCGACACCGTTGCGTATTTTCGAGACGGCGTCTCGGATTTTCGTATCACTCATTCGGAATCTCAGTCTAAGCAATTACGCTGGCAGCGTTACGCTATTTGGATAATTTTAAGACCGATCGGGTTTCTGTATGAAATCAATTTTCGGAGGCGGTGCAGGTTGATAAATCTGATGGATGCCAATAAAATCCGTCATTAGATCGCCGGGGGAAGCCGAAAGAGTCAAGCCGGTTGAGGTGGTACTAAAAACGAGATCAATGCCGTCATGTGAAAAATCATTCACCGCTTTGTCCTGTTTGGCAATCTTGCCAAAATCAAGTTCGGTTGTCCCAACCTGTGCCCACAAACAAGTAGCGCATAGAAAACTAGCAATGGTTTTGATGCCGCCGCAAATTAAGCAGAATTTGTGCTCCATGATTCAACTCCTTTTAATCCTTAAGATCTAAGGACAGTTCTTTGGACAATCCGTAAGATATTTTTTCGCCGTTCGAGGTTTCCAAATAAGCTTTTTCGTTGTGGGAGTATTTTGAAAGCTTAGTAGCATTAAAATTTCTAAAATGCTTTAAAACCCAATTCATTACTTTCACTTCTTCTTTTTCGAAATTCGAAAGATCGGGTTTCGATTTCGCGATAAATCGTTCACCCACGATATCCTCTTTGAATGCGACCTCTTCCTTATCAACCATTTTTGAAATCATGAGGTCTAAAATGATGTCGTAATTATCAGGAACCGGACCGTAAGGCAAATGAACATAAGTCGAGCCGCTAATGGAAACGGAATATTCTTTGAAAGACAAGAAATCCATATACCAAAGATACTTATTGATCGCCGTCTTGTACGCGCCTTTTAAATTATCAAGCGAATAGAGGATCATCTGATGCATTTTTTCCAAATCAAATGCCTTATAGCCCGAATATTCGTCAATGGTTCGATTTTTCAGTAAATAATCGCCCAGATGCAATTGAAAGCGTTCCTCGGCAGTATTCTTAATAATATCTTCGATTCTCTTTTTGAGATCTTCTCTTACCGATGCCGATAAAAGGGGCATATTTTTCTCGAAGATCACTTTCATGTTCTCAGGATTGTCTATTAATTCCAATACTTCGTTATGAACAGCATCCTGGATTTCTCCGCTTTCATAACGGTTGACAGTAATTTCGCCCCACTCGAGCAATCGCCCCAGGGAACGTTGACTCAAACCGTATCTTTCCCGTATCTCTCGAATTTTAGAGGGAAGTAGCAGGCTATGTTGTTTGCGATACTCATTGTATGCCGAGGCAAGATTGGCGCTATCGAGCTCTTCATCAAAAAGCTCATTTTTACACTTGGGGCAGACCAAGACCGATGACGGAACAGAAACCTTTTCACCTTTGACCGTGAAAGTCTCTTCCTTTCGGACAATATCGGCTTTTACCTTTTCCTCGCATTCGGAACAAAATACAGTTTTCATTTCGCACCTTCGCTCTCTTTAAACGGTTTCCTTAAAGGAAATTCTGCCTTGTGAAACGATAAGCATTTTGCCTGATCGCCCCTAAAATCGTCGGAGAGCTTAATATAAATTTCATTGTCATTAATTTTTGCACCAAAGACCCAAACATGAATGCCCTTTCGGTCTCGATCCTCGTCCGGTCCTGAACAATAATCCGTTACTTTCAAACCTAATAAGGTCGCCCTGACCTGTGGTATCGGAATCCCCTTTTCGCATATAAAATCCAGATTCTTTTTTCTCGGAACCAGCGTCCACTGTGTCTGGGCAAAAGACTTGAAACGCTTCAGGAATTCCGCAATTTGCTTTTTGTCCACATCGACTCCACGTTGGTTTCAGCTCCTTTGCTTGATATATTATCGGCACAATGGAATGTTATCATATGATAACACTATTGGCGAGGGGGAATTTTTTGGGTTTGAACAGTAAATTTAATTAATCTATCTTAACCTATTATTATAAATAGAGTTATATTCAATCTACTGTCCTGTTACTGTCCGATTTACTATCCGATCTGACGACTGCTCTAGCAGCGCTTTCAAGGTTGATTTTTGGCTGTGGGAGCGGAGAAGCACATCGGCTTTGAAGTGCATGAGCTCCCTCAGCAGGACAAACCAATAAATCTTGTCGGCTGTCCCATAAGAAAGGTCCTTAATCTTCCGGAGGGTCGAAGGATCGCCACAGATGTAGAAGATATCGGTGATTTTCGTGTCTTTGTCGTAGACCCGGAAGATTTTTCGGTAGGTCTCGGCCTTCTTCGGGCTTATCTCGACTTCCACTGCGATGCCTTTGCCGTTATGGGTGAAGAATCCGTCCGGCACCTTGCGTTCGCCCGCGGTCCCCGGGCTGGACTTCCCTTCCGCTGCGCTTCAGGGACTGCTACGCCTCTTCGAGGCTTCGCTGCGAACTTGATCGGCCTTCGGCCGATGGTTCTCGTCCCATACAAAATGTCATCACAAAAAGGCCACGGCGTTTTGAACGAAGTGACCTTTTTGTGATGGCTCCCCGGGCTGGACTCGAACCAGCAACCCTCCGGTTACGGTCTGACTCCAATTACTTGGAGAGTCGGACTTTCTCTTTACCCTTCCGCCAACAGGCGTGGCGGATTAGGGTAGCGGGTGTAAAGTCTCTGCACTTGCCCCCTCCGCCACAAATTTTGGCGGAAGTGCTAGCTCAGGATTGCCCGTTACGATTTGTTAACGGGTTTCCCTGACTTAGCCCGCTTTTCACCCCGATGTTTCCATCGGGGGCTGCTAACCTCGGTAACAGCCGGATGCTCCACCATTGAGCTACCGGGGAATGAATCGGGTGATTTGTCTGGCCATTATAACGGCCTCCTTACGACTTTTCTACTCCGGCGAGGGTGCACTCAGCCCCGATCGGGCTGAGTACTCCTCAGTCCTCGCGCCGGTCGGGCGCGAGGGCCGAGCGTGCGCTTGTAGGTGTCGGGGTCGATAAAAAAACGCCTCCGGATCTCGGCAAGGGAAAGCGTTTCAAGCGGTTTTCCTTCCGCCCGGAGCCGGGCCCGGAGGAGACGAAGGTAGACGGCGTTATCCGTGAGGTCGGCGAGTTCGCCGGCGGCCA
>Ga0247727_10016108_pt1 | contig 12130 bp, 10 predicted proteins | sample WisWelCaveWW1625_FD_202498 | JGI IMG/M metagenome (GOLD analysis project Ga0247727, IMG submission 202498) | Biofilm microbial communities from Wishing Well Cave, Virginia, United States - WW16-25 | ecosystem: Environmental > Aquatic > Deep subsurface > Groundwater > Cave microbial mat | place...
CCATCGCCAGCGCCCGGGCGCCGTCGGATTCCTCCAGGCCGTAGAGGGTGGCGATGTTGGGATGGTTGAGCGAGGCCAGCAGGTGCGCTTCGCGCTCAAAGCGCGCCATACGCTCGGAGTCCTGCGAGAAGACCTGCGGCAGCACTTTCAGCGCGACATCGCGGCCGAGCCGGGTGTCGCGGGCGCGGTAGACCTCGCCCATGCCGCCGGCGCCGATCGAGGACAGGACCTCGTAGGGCCCCAGCCGGCTTCCCGCGGACAATCTCATCGGTGCTCCTCCAGATATCAGGACTATTCTATTCCCACTCGGCGTTGGACAGGCCAGGAGGCCTGTCCAACCTACCGCAGCAGGTTCATAAACACGTTGATGATGAAGGCGTTCATAAAGTCGATCAGAAACGCGCCCACTATGCTGACCACCAGGAAGGCACGCGGCGTGGGGCCGTAGCGCCGCACCAGCTCGTTCATACACCCCATGGCGTTGGCCGTGGTGCCGAGCATGAAACCGCAATAGCCGGTGGTCATCACGGCCGCCTGGTAATCCCTGCCCATCAGCGGGAAGATGAGCAGCCGGCAGAGGACCACCATGAGCGCGATCTGCAAGCCGAGGATCAGCAGCACGGGCAGGGCGAGCTGCACCAGCTCCCACAGGCGCAGCGTCAACAGCGCCATGACGATAAAGATGTCGAGCGCGATATCGCCGATCACCTCCATGTGGCGCGGCGAGATGCCGGCGAAGCGGTAGTGATCGTCCAGGTTGCGGATGAAGCCGGCGACGATCATCGCGCCGATGTAGGCGGGCAGGATCATCCATTTCGCGAGCCACGCGCTGACCAGCGTGCCCAGGCCCATGGCGATCGCGAGCGCGATCACGCTGGCGAGCGGCGAGCCGTCATCTTGCGCCGCTTCCGGCGCGGCACCGGCGTCGCCCGCCGCCGCCTCACCAGTCCCGCGAAGCCCGCGACGGCGGATCAGCGATCCGCCGACGAATCCACCCAGCAGACCGCCGCTGAGAATGCCCGCGACCGCGGCCGCCAGCCCCAGCACCGTCGCCGAGGCGAGACCGAGCTTTTCGAATTCCTGACCAAACGCCAGCGCCGTGGCCGGCCCTCCCGTGAGAGAAACCGAGCCGGCCAGCAGACCGATGAGCGGGTCGATGCCGAGCGCCTTCGCCATGCCTACGCCGAGGGCGTTCTGGAGGATGAGCCCGACCACGGCGGCGGTGAAGAACACCACCACCAGCTTGCCGCCCTGCCAGACCAGTTTCAGGCTGGCGCTCATACCGATCGTGGTGAAGAAGGCGACCATCAGCAGGTTGCGCAGCGCCATGTCCATTTCCAGGTTCAGCCAGCGGTCGCGCAGCAGCAGGATCGCCACGGCGTACACGAGGCCGCCGACGATCGAAGTCGGGATGTTCAGGCGGTCGAGCGCGGGCAGCAGGCGTTTCAACCATCCGCCGATGAGGAGCCCGAAACAGGAGAGACCCAGCACCTGGATCACGTTCAGATTCACGATCGCAACCGGCATCGGCTATAACCCCGCTTTCTCCCACAACTCGTCGACCCTCCGGCGGACGCCGGGCGACATCCGGATCACGTCCGGCCAGGGCCGGTGGAAGCCCTCCTGCGGCCACTTGCGCGTGGCGTCGATGCCCATCTTGGAGCCGTAGTTGGGAAGGCGGCTGGAATGGTCGAGCGAATCGATGGGGCCGTGGACGAACTCGATGTCGCGCTCCGGGTCGATGTTGTTCAGCGCCTTCCAGGCGACCTCCCGGGTGTCCTGGACGTTGACGTCCTCATCGACCACCACGATGCACTTGGTGAACATCGCCTGGCCGAGCCCCCAGACCGCGTGCATGACCTTGCGCGCATGGCCGGGGTAAGACTTGCGCATGGACAACAGCATCAGGTTATGGAAGATGCCTTCGGCGGGCATGTGGATGTCGCGGATCTCGGGGAGCTGCAAGCGCATCAGCGGGAGGAAAATGCGCTCGACCGCGCGCCCCATGTAGAAATCCTCCATCGGCGGGGGGCCGACGATGGTGGTGGCGTAGATGGGATCCTTGCGCTGGGTGATGCAGGTGATGTGGAAGACCGGGTATTGGTCTTCGAGCGAATAGAAGCCGGTGTGGTCGCCGAACGGCCCTTCGGTGCGGAGCTCGCCCGTTTCGACGTAGCCTTCGAGCACGATCTCGGAGTGCGCCGGCACCTCCAGGTCCACGGTCTCGCACCCAACCATCTCGACGGGCTGGCCGCGGAGAAAGCCGGCGATCATCATCTCGTCCAGGTCGGGCGGAAGCGGGAGGATGGCCGAGTACATGGTGGCCGGGTCGGCGCCGATAGCAGCGGCCACCTCCATCCGCTTGTGCCCGGGCTGGCGCTCGAGGCGGCGATAGTGCTCGGCGCCGTGCTTGTGCGTCTGCCAATGCATGGCGGTGGTGCGCTCGTCGAACACCTGCATGCGGTAGCAGCCGCAGTTGCGCTTGCCGGATTCTGGGTCCTTGGAGAAGACCATCGGCAGGGTGATGAAGCGGCCGGCGTCGCCGGGCCAGCAATGCAGCACCGGAAACTCGTGCAGCGAGAAGCCCTCGCGGCGGACGATCTGCTTGCAGGGGCCGCCGGAGACCTTGCGCGGGAAAAACGAGCCCATCTCGGCCAGCTTCGGCAGCATCTTGAGCTTGCCGATCAGCCCCTCGGGCATGCGCATCTCGAGGAACTCGGAGATGCGCCGCGCCACCTCCTCGACGGAGGAGACCTGGAGCGCGATCTCCATCCGCCGCATGCTGGCGTATGCATTGATCAGCACCGGGATCGCGCTTCCCCGGGGCTTCTCGAACAGAAACGCCGGGCCGCCGCGCTTCACCGAGCGGTCGGCGAATTCGGCGATCTCCAGCACCGGGTCGACCTCGAAGGGGATGCGCTTGAGCTCGCCCGCATCCTCGAGGGCGCGCACGAACTCGCGCAGGTCCTGATATGCCATATTGGTCTACTGTAATTGATTGCGGGAACCCATGACGACCCGGACGGCATTGGTCACCGGCTCGAGCCGCGGCATCGGGCGCGCCTGCGCTATGGCGCTGGCGGCGGCGGGCGCGCGCGTGGTGGTGGCGGCGCGCGATCGCGAGAAGCTGGAGGAGGCGGCGGGCGAGATCCGCGCCGGCGGCGGGGAGGCCTTCGTGGTCCAGATCGACCTGGCCTCCCAGGAGTCGATCAAAGAAGCGTTCGCGCGGGTGGCGAAGGAGTTCGGCCGCATCGACATCCTGGTGAACAATGCGGGCATCACGCGCGACGGCCTGGCGATGCGCATGAAGAAGGAAGTCTGGGACCTGGTGCTGGAGACCAACCTGAGCGGCGCGTTCCTGTGTATCCAGCAGGTGCTGCCGGCGATGGCGCGCGAGCGGTGGGGACGCATCATCAACATCACCTCGGTGGTGGGCGAGGCGGGCAATCCCGGCCAGGCGAACTACGTTGCGTCCAAGGCCGGCCTGATCGGGCTGACCAAGGCGATCGCCCAGGAGATGTCTTCGCGCAGCATCACGGTCAACGCGGTGGCGCCGGGCTTCATCGACACCGAAATGACCCAGGCCCTGCCGCAGGAGCTGAAGGACGGCCTGCTGGCGCGCATTCCGCTGAAGCGTTGGGGGACGCCGGCGGACGTGGCCGCGGCGGTGCGCTTCCTGGCAAGCGAGGAGGCGGGCTACATCACCGGGCACGTGCTGGACGTCAACGGCGGCATGTACATGTGAGCGAACGGTGAATTCGTCCGTGGCGAGAAGGTCGAGAAGCCGGTCACAGGCTGCGAACATTCTCTGTTGCAGGGCGAATTGCATTTGGCTTTGGAATCCTACGGCCGGGCGTCGGGCCTTGGCAGGACGCTGCTGGAGTCGCTGTCGAGATTCTCTCACCCTCGGAGCCGGCGTCCCACCTGCTGATGAAGATCGAGTTCTACATCCGCAATGGCGTGAAGAGCGCCTGGGTAGTGGACCCCGCGGCCCGGCGGGTCGATGTCTACGCTCCCAGCCGCACCGTCCGCAGCTTCCGCGAAGGCGATACGCTCGCCGAGGAGCTTCTTCCCGGCTTCGCTCTGCCGCTGGCGGACCTGTTCGCGCTGCCCGGCTCCGCGAGCTGAGGCGCGCCGCCGGAAGCGGCGGGAGCTATGATGTTCCTATGTCCGAAACTCGAATCACCATCGCGCGATCACTTGCCGCCCTGGTTTGCGCCGCCTTCCTCCAAGCCGCCAACAACGACGAGTTCGCGGTGAAGCAGGCGGAAATGAGCTGGGGGGACGCCACGCTGAAAGGCGACGCCGCGGCGCTGGGGAAACTACTCGGCGACGATCTGACCTACACGCATTCGAGCGGCCGCACGGAGACCAAGAAGGAGTTCATCGAGGCTCTGCAATCCGGCGCGATGAAGTACGTGAGCATCGTCGAGGAAAACATGGCCGTGCGCGTTTACGGCGACACCGGCATTCTCACGGCGACGGCGAAGATGCAAGTGGTCTCGCGCGGGCAGCCCAACAGCTTCCAGGTGCGCCTGCTGCACGTGTGGGTGAAGCGCGGCGGCGGCTGGCAAATGGTGGCCCACCAGACCACGCGTATCCCATGAGCGGCGCCGGCGCCCGCCCCAGACGGCGGGATTTCCTCGGGATTCCTCCGGCGGCGGCGGCGTGCAGCCTCCTGGCACAGGCCGGCATCGCGGCCGGACCGCGCAAAACCATCGACGAGCATGACCCGGCGAACATCAAAATCGCCCATCGCCTGCCCGCCGACATCTCCGATGAGGACCTGCTGTTCCTGAAACAGATCGGGATGCGCTGGGCGCGCGTCGAGTTCGGCTCCGAGGCGCCCTACCAGCGCATCCGCGCCACCCAGGAGCGCTACGCCCGCTTCGGCCTGCGCATCTTCTCCGGCGTTCACTACGCGTATCGCTCGCTCGAAATTCAGTTGGGCCGGCCCGGCCGCGACCAGGACATCGAAACTTTCCAGACCTTCCTGCGCGACCTGGGACGCCTGGGCATCCCGGTGGCCAACTACGACTTCCACCCGGCCAACACCTACACCACGGCGCAGGTGGAGAGCCCGCGCGGCTACCTCGCGCGCGAGTTCAAGCTGTCCGATTTTCGCGCCAAGGTCGAGAAGCGGCAGTTCGAGCGCGAGTATTCGGCCGAGGACATCTGGAGCTACTACACGTATTTCATGAAAGCCGTCCTGCCGGTGGCCGAGCAGGCCGGCGTGAAGCTCGCCCTGCATCCGGACGATCCCCCGGTTGCGAAAATGAACGGCGTGGCCAAGGTCCTGGTGCACTACGACGGCTATCGGCGGGCGGAGCAGATCTCGGGCGGCAGCCGCCACTGGGGACTGACGTTCTGCGTCGGCACCTGGTCGGAAGGCGGCGACCGGATGGGCAAGGACGTTTTCGGAATGATCCGCGACTTCGGCGGCCGAGGCAAGATCGTCGACGTGCATTTCCGCAACGTGAGCGCACCCCTGCCGCACTTCGTCGAGACCTTTCCCGACGACGGCTACATGGACATGTACCAGGTGATGAAGGCGCTGCGCCAGGTTCGCTTCAGCGGAACCATCGTGCCGGACCACGTCCCCGCGCTGGTGGGCGACCAGGGCATCCGCCGCGCCGGGACCGCCTATTGCGTGGCATTTATGCGCGCGCTATTGCGGCGGGCGAACGAAGAGGTCGGCTGAGACAGGCGGACAGGCGAGGACGCCTGGCGAGGACGCCTGTCCCACGGGCCTGGCCCACTGGCAGCGTCAGCGGTCGACGGCGCGGAGCAGGGCGCCGAGCCTCTGGCGCAGATCGGACTTGCTTACATCCCCCAGGCGGCTGAACTCGCTCACGGCCTCCGGCTTGAGGCCGAGCTCGAGCAGCATCTGCAAAGCGACGGTGCGGGCCAGGCTGTCGCTGGCCTCCCCCAGGGCGCGCGCCAGGGCCTCCTCGCGGATATCGGCGCGCGCGGCCACCCAGTGCAGCGCGGTGGCGCGCACGGAGGGGCTGGGAGCGTCCAACAGCCGGAGCAGAACCGCCGACATCTCCGCCGAAGTCACGCGCGAGGCCTGGCGCAGGGCGTTCTCGAGGATCTCGACCAGGCGCGCTTCACTCGGCCGCTCCGCCTCCGTCTCCGGTTCGGCGACGCCAACGCGGGCGCGCGGGGCGTCGCTCTCCTCGGGATCCTTGCCGTCGACGATTTGCTCGACCACGACGCGCGTCTTGCGAAGAAGCTGCTCGGCCTCCTCGCGGCTCAGCTTAGGCGCTGGCGAACCGGAAGTACTGTCGGGGCTCACCTGGCTGGTCGTGGTGGACGAAGACTGCTCCTGGGCCAGGGACGGCGCCGCGATCAAGGCCATCACCAGCGCCGTACGGATCAGCGTCAGAAACGTTTTCATGATGATCTCCCTCGGGCTCCTCTACGGAGTGCGGACGGTGTCGCGCCAGCCGTAATAACACTTGGCGTCACGCTGGCGACCGAAGTCCGTAATGCGAGAGACGACGTTGGCCACGCCGCTCCCACCCACCAGCGAGTAGCCGGTGGCGGTGAAGAACATGTCGCAGGGCGTATTGGGATGAATCGTGAAGTAGTCGCCGTAGCGCTGGTCGGAGCGGTTGTGGGTGCCGGACATACCGGCGGGAATGGTGAAGGTGCCGAACGCACCGATGCCGGTGGTGAAGTCGTCGTCGATGCCATAGGCCGGCGAGACCGCGGTGCCCAAGCCGCCGAACTTTCCGCCAATTCCCAGGGCCATGCCGAGATCGCCGCGCCGGTTCGAGCTGACGTTGGGAAGCCCGATGCAGGTCGTGCTGCTGAAGATGGCCGGCTGCGCAACCAGCACCAGGCCGGGCTCGTTGAAAATGGCCGCATGGACGTGCCCTTGCGTGTGGGAAACGGCTAAATCGCTCCGCACGTTCCACCACCAGCCCACGCGACCGGTGGAACCGGTGGCGCCACTGCCGAAGCCGCCGACGGCGCCGTGCATGTTGAAGCCGATCGAGCTGCCCCAAACCGAATCGGCCCAGTCGAAGTTCCCGGTCCCGCCGCGGCAGTCGGGGTTGCCGAACATGGAAAGGGCGAGAATCCGGGTGACGCTGGTCGGTGCGCCCGCGGTCTCATCCCAGGAGTGGACGCGGATGGTGGTGCCGTTCACGTTGTGCGCCCAGTACATCCTCTCGGTGGCGCCCTCCACGGGCCGCCACACGCGCTGGCCTTCCGTCAAGACGGACTTACTGTAAGTCGTGACGGTGACAGTGGCGCAGTCATACAACTCATCCAGCGACATGCGCCGCATGCGCGAAGACTGGCCGCCGGGCAGGCCGCCGCCGATGTCGTTGCTCGCCAGGTACAGGAAATCGTTGCTCAGGCCCATGTGGGGGTAGTCCATCAGGATATTGCCCGGCTCGTCCAGCGTGTAAAAACAGGCCGTGGCGTCCACCGTGCGGCGGACGAAGATGCGGACCACGCTCTCGGTCGCGGAAGCATTGATGTAGAGAGTCGACCAGAAGGTGGCGCCGCGCGCCTTGTCATAGACCACGTCGTGATCACAGCAGTCGATGGGGGCCCCGACCGGACCGGCGGGCACCGGCACGTCCGTCCAGGTGGTGCCGCCGTCGAGCGAGTACTCGGCGTGATCGAAATTACCGGCGGCGAACAAGTGCAGCCCGTCGTTGGCGGCGGCCGGCTCGGCGAGCGTGCTGGCCAGCGCCAGGTCGTTGGCGCGCGGGTTGGTCACATTCTTGCCGATCAGGAACGAGCTGGTCGGCAGAGGATGGATCTGCGTCGCCAGCCCGCCGACGACCACCTGCGATTCCTGGCCGGGCAGCAGCGGCAGGCCGGGAGGCGCGGGCGGCAGGTTGCGGTCGGCCGCCTCGGCGGCCTGCTCGCGGATCTTTTCGATCTTGTCCATCAGCGCCTCGCGCTCCTCGCGGGACAGCCGCACGCCGGGCGCGCTGGTGGTTTCCGTATCCGGCTGGATCGTTCGTTCCGTCACTGTGCCTTGAGCGAACAGTCCGGAAGCCAACAGCAGGCAGACCACACCTGTCAACAGAAATTGATGCATCTTTCCTCCTTGTGTGCGGGAACTCCGATTATTATGAACCACTTCTAACTAGTGGTACTCCATTGGGGCACCAGTGTCAAGCAGAGATTCACCCGAGCGGGAGTACACCGCTCCGAGACTGCCGTCCTACCAGACCAGCCGGGCGTTCAACTGGACGACGCGCATGCCGCCGGCGCCGTTGATCTCGCCGAAGGTGGCCCCGTCGATGCCGCTGGAGGGTCCCCCGTAGTTGACATGGTTCAGGAGATTGAACATGTCGGCGCGGATCTGGAGATTCATCCGCTCGCCTGCCTTGATGTTCTTGCTGAGCGCGAAGTCCATGCCCCAGGTGGCTGGATTGCGCATGGAGCCCACGGCCACGTTCCCCGGCCGGACGGCGATGCGCGTCCTGGCATCCACCGGCACCAACGTGAAAGCGCTGCGGTTGATGTATTGGACCGAGCAGCGGGCGCCGACGATGCAGCGCGTGGTGGAGTTTTCTTTCCAGTTATCGTGCACCGTGGGCCCGCCGACGTAGTCGGGCCGGCAGTGCCACTCGGAGGCGCAGGACTGTGTGATGGTGACGGGCTCTCCACTGCGGAAGCTGAAGATGCCGGCCACCTGCCAGCCGCCCAGAGCGTGGCGGGCGATGGCATTGCCGGAGCCGGCAAACGTGGGTAGATCGTAGATCCAGTCGGACAGGAAACGATGCGTGGCGTCTCCGCTGTTGGGGCCGCGATCGGCGCGCGGGTTGTCGAATTCCTGGATGTTGATGGCAGGGTCTGAGCCGTAGTAGGCGCCGATGTCGCCGCCGGTGACGCCCAGGCCCTTGCCCCAGGTGTAGTGGGCGTCGAAAGTGAGATTCCGCGAGAACCGCTTGCGCAGCGAGCTCTGCCAGGCGTTGTAGACGGTGTTTTGGGAGTGATCCACGTAGTAGGGGCCGCCGAAAATCACCGACGGATTGGGACGCAGGTTGGTGAGCCGGTCGGGCAGGTTGATGCGGCGGTGCAGGAGGAATTTCACCCCGCGCACGCCCACGTAGCCGGTTTCGAGCATCATCGTCGAGCTCAGAGCACGCTGGATGTTGAGCTGGTAGTGCATCGAGTAGGGATTCTGGAGGCCGGGGTTGAAGGCCGAGAACGGGAAACGGATCCCGGAGCGGGCGTTCTGGACCTCCACCAGCGTCCGCATGTCGTCGGTATAGGCCGGAAATTTCAACCCGAGATCGCGGGCCTCCGCCAGGCTCCAGCGCACACGGAACGGCACGATCGGGTGAGCCACGGCCTGCCGCATCGCGCCCGGCATCTGGGGGCTGAACAGAACGCCGAAGCCGCCTCGGAACACCGTCTTGGCCTGGCCGTCCGGGTTATAGGCGAAACCGAATCGCGGTCCCAGGTTGACCCAGCCGTCGTTCCCGTACGGCTTTTTCGGATCGAGCGCCGGCCCGAAATCAAACTTGCGCCAGTCGGTGGGGGGAGCCAGGTTGTAAAATCCGACGGGTACGTCGGTGATGGGTTCGGCGACTACTTTGGTATAAAAGTCGTACCTCAACCCCAGGTTGATCACCAGTTTCGGGGTCAGGCGCCAGTCGTCCTGCATGAAGAAACCAAGCTCCTGCATGCGCGACTTGTAGTAGGGCGAGCCGAAGGTCGGAGTCACCTGGTTGGGGATGTTGGCGAGGAAGTCCGCTTTGTTCTGGAAGGAGATGGACGGGTTCTCGGGATTGCTGCGGAAGCCGCCATAGAAGACGTACTTGCCGCCGAACTTCAGCGAATGCTTGCCCGCGTGGCGGGCGACTTTCTGATCGACGCTGTAGGTAGTCCCGTCCATGTCCCAGATTTCGGCGCCTCCGGAACCGAATCCCGACGGGCCGGAGATGCCGATCCGCGCGATGCTGCGGTCCCAGGGCGCCTTCTCGGTGACGTTGCGGGGGTCCTTCCGAAGGAAGAACTGGTCCAGCCGCGCCATGTCGCTGTAGTTGTAGCCGAAGCGGGTTTCCGAGGTCCACGTGGCGCGCCCCGTGGTGAAGCTGGCGGAGAACCGGTCCTGAACATATTCGTAGGTGCGATCGTTGGCGCCGTCCACGTCGGCCCGCGGATCGAGGCCGAACGGGCGCATGCGGGTGTAGGTGAGGGCCAGGTTGCTGAGCTGCGTCACCCGATAGTCGCCCTTGACCACGACGTGATTCTCCCGGCTGGTGGCGTTGCGGATTCCCTCGAAGCGCCCGAGGTCGTTGTTGACCGGCACGTTGGGCAGCGGCAGGACGTCGAGCAGGATCCTGGTCTCGGCGAACGGCAAAGCGCGGAGGATTTCACTGCGGTAGGACGGCGTGGGCACGGTGGCGTTCACGCGGCGGGAGGCCGACTCGCGGTAGCCTTCATACGTGCCGAAAACAAAGGCCCGGTCGCGGAGGAGCGGTCCCCCCAGGGAGCCTCCAAACTGGTTGAATACGGCCCTGGGCTTGGGGATAGTGACGCCGTCGGCGGTACGCGCGGCCACGAACGGGTTGCGCGCGTTGAGCACGTGCGACTGGTAGTTTTCAAACGCGGAGCCGTGCCAGTTGTTGGTTCCGGACTTGGCGATCAGGTTGATCTGCCCGCCGAGCACCCCGCCGAACTCGGCCGCCACAATGCCCCGCACGAGCTGCACTTCCTGGACGGCGTCGATGCTCATCACGTCGATGTAGTTCCTGGCGCCGTATTGGGCCATCCCGCGCTGCTCGGGATAGGAGTTGGCGTCGGTGCCGTCCACGCTGACGCCCGTACCGCTGGAGCCCACGCCGTTGATCCGCAGCGTCCGGTTCGACCCGATATCCACGCCCGTGGAGAGGCGCAGAATGTTGGTGACGTTGCGGCGGCCCAGGGGCAGCTCGCTCACCTTCAGGTTGTCGAAAGTCTGGAGCTGCTCGGACGACGCCGTGCTCACCAGGGGAGCGGCGCCCTCGACGCTGACGGTCTCGGTGAGGGCTCCGACCTCGAGCGCGAACGTCTGGCGCACGGTCTGCGCCGACGCCAACTCGATGCCCTTGCTTTCATATCTCTTGAATCCCCGCGCCTCGACCCGCAGCGTATAGGAACCGACGCGCAGGAAGTCGAAGACGAACTCGCCGGCGGCGTCCGCCGTCCGCGTTGTCGCGGCGTTCGTACCTCCGTGCGTCAGCGTGACCACCGCACCCGGGACGACCGCGCCGGACGCATCGGTCACGATGCCGTAGAACGTCGCGGTGGTAACCTGAGACCAGCCGGCGGCGCAAGCCAAGATCAACAAGGCAGCCAGCAAAGCAGCGAGTCGGAATCTGCGCACGGTTTCACCCTCCATACCCATGGGGTTGGTTCACCCAGTTGCGTATACTATACATCAGGGGAGCGGCGAGTGGAAGGGGTGTAGCAGGTTAACAATTTGCGTGGATGCCCAGGGTCTTGTCGCATACGTCCTTTGCCCCCTTTGTAGCATCGCCAACCATGGACTTGTCGGTCCTCCCAACCCAACTCCAAACCCGGCTTTCCGCCAAGTTTCAGCAGTCTAACGCTCGGGCGCTCAGGCGAGGCCCGCATTTGGCCGCCGCCTGCAACGCCGCGGGTTAGCTGGCCTTCGCGCTTCAGGAAGCCTGCTTCAACATGGCGCGCTCCAGCGACTTCGGTACATCGATCGCGACGAAACGGTCCGCGGAGTACAGATAGTCCTCACCACTTTCGTCGACGATTCGAAGGTCTCCATCCTGCGCCGCGTCCGGGTCTGGAACAACGGGGTAGATCTTGTGTAGCTCCAGCGACGCCTCGTAAGCGGCGTTGTCGATGCAGACGACAAATCGTGAGATTGAATCCCTGCTTCGCCTTGCTCGCATCAGTCCAGGTAACGCTTCCGTTTGAAGTCCTTTTTACCTATACCATGAGCTTCATACCAGTGCAATTCCGCGAGCCGGACCCTACCGCTTCGAAGCCGCACGTAGGCGCGATCCCTTTCATCTTCCGCCACCGGCCGCGACCGTACACTTTCCGGAGCCGCGTGAGATCTCGGATCGACGTGCCGACCGCGATTGGTTCGACTTCCCGGATCTCTCCAAGGATCTCGAAATTCATCGGTGCC
>Ga0247727_10016109_pt1 | contig 12130 bp, 7 predicted proteins | sample WisWelCaveWW1625_FD_202498 | JGI IMG/M metagenome (GOLD analysis project Ga0247727, IMG submission 202498) | Biofilm microbial communities from Wishing Well Cave, Virginia, United States - WW16-25 | ecosystem: Environmental > Aquatic > Deep subsurface > Groundwater > Cave microbial mat | place...
TTCTGAATACTCCGAGCGCCAGGAAGTGTTATTTAAATCCGTCAGTTCAATTGCTTTCTCCACCCGACGGGTTTGAGAATTAATGGTTCTTTTCTCAACAATTTTTTTATTTTGAATAATTTTTTCAGTGGTTCCCTCCAGATGAGTTTTTAAATAATGGCCATTAAAGTAGTCGAGCAGGAAAGGCGAGGCTGGTTTTAGAACACGACATATTTCTTTGAGAGTATCCCTATTCTGTTTTTCTTCAATAAAATATCCAAAACTTGTGAAAAAATTAGTAACCCCATCAAAGGAAGCGTTTTTAAAAGGAATCCGGCGCATGTCGCCACAAACCCGGTCGAAGCGATGAGAACATGCTTCAAGTAAAATTCTCGAAAGATCAAAGCCCACGACGCTGACGCGGTGCTGTTTAAACGTGTGCAGGTGTCCGCCATCCCCGCAGCAAAGATCGAGAAGGTGTGCCCCCGGGCGTAGGTCGAGTTTTTTTAAGGCAAATTCAGCCTCTGTTTTTTTTACCGCCGGGCTGCGGTGTTGATAAATAATGAGATGATCCTCATTAAAGGAACATTTATACCAGTCTGCTTGATTCATTGAATAAAAATAAGTTACACGGAATGGGTATAACAAAAAAATATTAGGGCTCTTTTTGTTCTGAAAAAACTATAATTTGAGGTCCTTGTCTGACAAAGTCTTCAGGGTTTCGCCAAAATAATGTTGACTGAATGAAATTGAAATTATTATGTTTCCAAAAACTTGTTTTTTAAAACATGGATCAATCTGTCGGGGTCGTGAAGACCCAATCTTTTGAATTTGCCAAGGCGCCGGACTTTTTACCACTGGACAGCGGAGAAAAACTCTCCCCGGTTACTTTGGCTTACGAAACGTACGGGAATCTCAATGCAAAGAAATCCAACGCGATTTTAATTTGCCATGCTCTGTCCGGGGATGCCCATGTTGCCGGAAAGCATTCAGCGGATGATGAAAAAACAGGCTGGTGGGATATGATGATCGGACCGGGCAAGGCTTTTGATACGAACCGTTATTTTGTGATTTGTTCTAATGTTATCGGAGGGTGCAAGGGATCAACCGGTCCGGGATCTATTCGTTCTCAGACCGGAAAGCCCTATGCGCTTGAATTTCCGGTGATTACGGTCAGAGATATGGTGCGGGCTCAAAAAACACTCATTGACTCCCTAAATATTGAAAAACTTTTAACTGTGGTCGGGGGATCGCTGGGGGGTATGCAGGTGTTACAATGGGCCGTGAGTTTTCCGGAGCGTTTAGTCTCCTTGATTCCGATTGCCACCACGCACCGCTTGTCGGCTCAGGGGATTGCTCTCAATGAAGTGCAGCGTCAGGCCATTCTTCATGATCCAGACTGGAATAAGGGGAAATATACCAAAGAAACATTGACCGGACTTTCCATCGCGCGGATGATCGGACACATCAGTTATTTAAGCGATGAGGCGATGCATCATAAGTTTGGCCGGGAATTGCGCAATAAAGAAAAATTTGGTTATGATTTTAGTACGGATTTTGAGGTAGAGAGTTACCTGCACCACCAGGGGATTGCCTTTACCAAGCGTTTTGATGCAAATTCTTATCTCTATATGACAAAGGCGATGGACTATTTCGATTTAGCTGGGCAATACGGTTCACTCAAGGAGGCCTTTCGCCAAAGTAAAATTAAATACTTGGTGATCTCCTTCTCTTCGGACTGGCTCTTTCCTCCCTATCAATCGCTGGAGGTGGTGCAGGCCTTAAAGATAAACAATCATGATGTCAGTTACTGCGAAATTAAATCCGCTTACGGTCATGATGCCTTCTTGGTGGAACGAGAACAACTCACCCGCTTAATCCATGGATTTTTAAAAAGTCTGGAGAGTTATGTCGCTTGAGCGAACGTTACTGAAAAACAAATTCAAAATTCTGGACATGGTTGAACCGCAGGCGCGGGTATTGGATTTGGGCTGCGGGAATGGGGAACTCCTTAAACTGCTTAAAGAAAAAAAGAATATCAAGGGTTACGGAGTTGAAATTGACGAAAATCATATTATCGAATGTGTCTCCAATAATATCTCAGTCATTCAGGGGAATTTGGATAAAGGATTGCATGATTATGGTGATCATTCATTTGATTATTGCCTCTTGATTCAAACGCTCCAGGTGGTTTATAAACCCAAGATTATTATTCAAGAAATGCTCAGAGTGGGAAGAAAGGCGATTATTTCCTTTCCGAATTTTGCCTATTGGAAAAATCGAACCAGACTCTTTTTTTGGGGAAGAATGCCGGTGAATAAAGAGTTCCCTTACAGTTGGTTTGATACGCCCAATATCCATATGCTGACAATCGAGGATTTTAGGGAATTTTGCCATCAGAATGGAATAATAATATTAGAAGAATTCTACATTAATTCCATGAAAATATTTAATAATTCCTTTTCTCCCACAGGACTGTTTTTAATCAAAAAAGACTAGAAAGAGTACATCTTTAGGAATTTTAATAATTTTCAAAAATCTATTGACTATAGTATAAATATTTATTAGATTACTTAAGCGTTAAAACGTCATTAATTATTATGAAGTCAGCCAGAAAACAAATATTGATTTTGGGGCTCTTGCTATCAGGTCTGATTATCTTTCTTATCAGTTGCGGAATCAATGGAAATTTATTTGAGCCTCCCAAGGATTTAAAAGCCGATCTGGATGCCGTGGGTCTCGTTGAAGAGGGAATCGTCCTTTTTCGCGAGGGCAAATATGCCGAGGCCTATGACTATTGTACCACCGCGGTGGATAAAGATCCGACGTATTCCAGCGCATATTACTGGGCGGCCAAGAGCTATTTAAGACTGTACAATCTATCGATTGCTACTATTTATAATGAAATTCAGGATAATACAAAGATCCCTTTCCTGGGTGGGGGACGGTCTATTGAATCAGCGGATAGTGTTTATCATCCCAATTGGGTGGCGCTTGATTTGTGCAGAAAAATAGTGAAGGGTCCAGCTAATGATGGGATCTGGAATAGGAGGAATCTATCCCTCGACATCAGTACGATGGGCGCTATTCTAGGACCGTTTAGTATTATTGACGTGGATAACGACGGCCACTTGGAGCGCAGCCACGAGCTGGAACGCCGCATGTTTGAGAGAATCCAGATAGATATCCGCAATGTCGATACGATCAAACTCAATGTGGATTCGATCCGCGATATTATCAAGAATCCCGATACGGTTAATATCTTTATTGATGAACTGCTCGGAATGATCGATACGGTTTCTCTGGAAAATCTTTCTTTATTCGATGAATCTTTGGATGAATCCCGGCAGAGCGGCCTTTCAGCACAAAGACAGAGCGAAATTGACAGTGCGACCAAGAATTACCGGGAGCTTATGAATCGGCTTTCCTATACTGCAAAACTTTATCGCTATGATGATCTGAAGGATAATGATTTTGATTGGTTTGATACGGATAAGAACGGAAAGGTAGACACGATGTATTGGAAAGATTATGATGGAGACAGTTTAATTGACATTTTTGTCGGTACAGACAGTTCACTACAGGAGGCGGGAGATGTGCATATCCTGGATGCCGCCTACCGGCTCAAGAGCGGCGTCTTTGACTCGCATTATACCTTTACAATAAAAGAGTTTGACCCACGCGATACAATTTTTATTTATAAAGGCCCTTATCGGGGTGAATTTATCCGGGGAGACTATGGGGTGGATGAAGAGATCATGGATGGGAAGGACAATGATCGGGACGGGATTTCAGATGAGGATACCCGTTATTTACCCAAGGACGATCCGACTCCCCATATCACAACAAAGTAATTTAAAAAACACTTATTATGAAAAAATATATCATCGCTTGTGTCCTGATCGGGTGTCTTGCAGTTGAATTCCTGAGAGCTGATCGGACTTTTGGATCCAGTTATTATGGATTCCGTGCCCGCGGGATGGGAAATACATCGATTGCGGTGATGGATGATTGGAATGCTTTAATGAGTAATCCGGCCGGGTTAAACAGTTTTTCCCGTAAACTCGGGTTTTATTTGGGAAGCGGTATCGGGGGAGGCAATGGTCTGGCTGAGTTTGCCAAGTTCGCCTTTGAAAATGCAAAAAAATTAACGAATCCCAATGCCATAACGATTAATTTCTTAAAAGAATTATCAAAGGATCACGACAATGTTTGGCGAACCGTGAGTTTTTCTCCGGATGCGATTGTGATTACAAAGGATTTCGGGTTGGGCGTTTATAGTATGAACGAGACTTTCTTTTCACTGGAAAGCGGTGCATATTACCCCAAACTGGGCATTTCCGGATTTTATGACTGGGTGCTGGCAGGAGGGATTTCCAACCGCTATCGGGATTGGCTCAGTATCGGGATGTCGGGGAAATATTTTGTTCAAAGTCAGGTCGAATACAGTTATCTCGATATTCCCGAAAGTGTCCGTCGCGGGGACCTTTTAACGCAGGGAGATTATTATGGCGGTTTCCGGGGACTGGGGCTTTTTTCGATGGGAATGAGCTTTGATGTAGGGACGATCATTCATCTCGGTTATAAGAAGAGCACCAAGCTGGCGTGGGTCGTACAGGATATTTTGGGTTATAAGGGACACGACCGTCTTTTGATTCAGCATCACATCGGGATTGCCCAGCATATTCCGCCCATGATTGACGGAATGATTGTAAAAGATGCTCTCATTTCTGTAGAGATTAAGGATATCGCCCGCAAGAGCGAAGTCAAACGCTTTGGCAAGAAACTGCATGCCGGTGTTGAAATACGGCTCGCTTATCTCGATTTAAGAACCGGGATTAATCAGGGATATCCGACCGGCGGGGTGGGGCTGCATTTTCCCATCGTGCATATTGATTATCTGTATTTTAACGAGGAGATGGGAACCTACGTTGGTCAGCGTCCGAATCCCACCCATAGTTTTAAAATTGGGTTTGGAGTTTTTTAATAAGATTTGAAAATCCGAATAAAGATAAAGAAGGAAACGGGTTAAGGCCGTTTCCTTTGTTTTTTTGTAAAACTTTTTTTATTGACTTGCTTTTTGCGAGATTTTTTTATTTTGACCCGTTTTTTTATTATTATATTTTTTTCTTTTTTAAGTCCCAATAGTTGATCTTCACCCGCCTTTGTCCACTGCCCATTCTTTAACCTCGCACCGATGCGGGGATGCTTTAATCCGAGATCCGGGAGGTTAATAATGCCTGTATTTTTGAGGGCAGGGTAGAGAACAATCTTACCAGGGATTTTTGCATCGCGCACTGCTCCAATGCCTTCGATCGCTCCTTCCAATCCGCCAATCGCTGCAACCGAGATGTTGGTATCGAGTTCGTCATTCACTACTTTATGGAGGACCTTTTTCATATCATTAATGGTTGAACCGGATGTGCCTACCAGATACAGCTCTTTTTCAATATAATGATCTAAGTTGACCTCGCCAGTTTTTCCTGCCGGGATTCCGGCAAAAACATTAATGATCGCTTTGGGCAGAGCGGAATCAATAGCCGCTTTGACGAGAACAGGCAAGGGGGCCATAATTACAATATAATTCGCAGGCTGCTCCGCTTGCGGCGATTTGGCGTTAATTGTTTCAAAAATGACCCTTTTTTGTCGGGCCAGATTGCTGACCTTATTCGCAAGCACCTGCAATCGGAAATCATCAAGATCTGTGGCAATGATCCGAGTTTGGGGAAGACCCAGGGCGATGTCCCGATAAACATGCATTACTCCCATGGGACCGCCAGCCCCCATCACTTTGACTGAGTCGCCCGGCCGCACTTCAGCACTGATGGGGATATTCTCATAACCTTTTATTGGTGAAGATCCTACCGTTCCGGTCAGGCGTTTGCCTAAGTAATGGATATCCCCGATGGGTGCCGAAACGAGTTGTCCAAATTTTTGACCACCCGTTACAATATTGATGAGTCCCCCCTTGGCCATCAGCGGGAACAATTTTTCAACCGTTTCTTTTTGATTGCCACAATAGATGATATCATCAAATTTTTTATCGATGATCTCACTGAGGTTCAGGATGGATTGTCCCCCGGCAACGGTTATTCCGAGGGTCAGGACTTGACCCGGAATAGAAAAATCGAGACCAGCAAAATCGGGTTCAAAACTTCCTTCCTTAACCAAGAGTAGAGTCCCCCCCTTTTTAAAGCTGGTACGCTGTTTCTCAATATAGGCTCCCTCGACACAACTCCAGGGCTCCACCAGTGCAATGGCCGAGGCACTCTTGGCTTCAGGGACTTCGAACATATAAGACTCGCCGTTTTGTGCGACACTCACCCGTTCATCAATTAAAACGTATTCCTGCATGGCTCCTTCAAAATTGTAGCCGAAGGCTGCATTGGACCCGGCGGTTTTTAAATCACGGTAATCGGTTTGGACTAAATAGCGCCGACCGATTTTACAAGTTCTTACCTGCGATCCGGTCTTTACAATTCGAACAACAACTTCATGGCCTGGGATCGTCGGTTTTTGATTGGGGACGTAAGAAGGAATTTCCGATAAGACCTCTTTGGAGAGGTGGCTGAGGATCTCGGATTTACGGGGATGGGCGTCAAACTGGGCCAAGAGTTTCATGTCTGAAAAACAGATTCCCACAGCTTCCACCTTACATAACATTTGCGTCGGGCCGGGTTCATAAACCTCTTTATCCGAATTAAGTACCAATTGATTCGGTCCGGTCAGTTGGACTGCTCTTTGCTTTTTGGGTATGTTTTGAGACACGCGGTATCCTTTTTATAAAATTACGAAATTAATTCAACATCACTTGTCCGCCGGTCACAGGGATGGCTTGGCCTGTTTCATACCGTTGTTCAATAATATAGAATAAGGCGCGGACAACATCAATCATTTCACAACCCCGACCCATGGGAACTTTCGACTCGTAAAATTTTTTTACGTCATTAATCGTTCTTGCTTCAGGGACTTTACCAGCTTTTAAATACTGGACAAAGAGGCCGCGTTTTGGATCAGACCAAAGCGGTCCAGAAAAGAAATTTCCCGGGCAAACCGCATTGACTTTAATTCCATCCTCAACCAATTCGAGGGCAAAACTTTGTACCAGTCCAAGCCCACCGAATTTACTGCCCGCGTATGCCGCGTTCTTATTAGAGCCTGCGAGGCCGGATTTTGAGTTGATTTGAATAATATCTGCGCTGTACCGGGGTTCATGCCGATGGGTCTTGGCCATTACTGGCGCTGTGAATTGGGTACAAAGAAAGAAGGCTTTATAGTTCACTTTTGTTACGAGTTCGAAATCTTCTTCGGAGAGAAGTTTAACACTCCCGCTGCGTAAGATCCCGGCATTGGAAACAAGAATATCAATCCCGCCGTAGAGGGCCACAGTGTGATCGACCATCATTTGTACGCTGTTTTTGTCTGTGACATCGGTCATGACAGCTGAAACCCGGGCCGGACCGTAGATTTGACTTAATTCATCCGCCAATTTTTGTGCTCCTTGCAAGTTAATATCGGCAACCATAACATGGGCTCCGGCTTTAACAAATTCACGGACAATACCCTCTCCAAATCCCTGCGATCCGCCGGTCACGAGCGCAATTTTACCCTCCAACCGTCCCTGAGAGGATTTGCCGGCAGCGACCTGGCGTCGGTAATGTTCAACTTCCCAGTTTTCAATAAAGTTCCGCTGGGGTTGATTTAGAAATTTAGTTTTTCCAAAAAATCCGGAATGGTTCATAATTTTAATGGCATCGACATAAACATCGCGGATTGTTAATACATCGGTCATGGTGTCGCCTATACAGAGGATGGCTCCTTGTTTTAAAAAAATAATTTTTGGTGAATAGCCCTGTTTTTTACGATAATCCAATATTTTTTTAGATAGGTTCTTTTCGGTCTGGGGGTCAGCGGTATCCAGAAAGAGGGGCTGGGATTTACAGTAGACAATCTGGTCCGGCGTGAGCGGACCTGACAAAACAATATCTTTACAATGTGGCGAGAGGGACAGGTTTCTAATTTCCATTGAGGTATGGAAATGAATCAAAGGAATTCGATTCCCGTCCGCCAATAACCCCCTCAGCGCCGGCATTAACACAAGAGCAGATCGAAAAAGCTGATTGGATTTTAGAGTCGCCGATTTTTTGAATTTCTGCTTTGTTAAAAGAGAGGCGATTTTTTGGATCACCCCGTGTGTCAAGGATTTAATCTCATTTGGGGAATTTGCTGAAACGATAAGTCCATGATTTTCCAAAAAGATAATATGGGGCACTTGTCCAAACTTAAGCTGGTAATTTTTTATATGTTTTTGTACAGTCAAAGCCAGAATCTGCCCCGGATCAACATAGGGGATCCAGAGCAGCTTGTTTCCAATGATACGAGCCGCAATATTTTTTCCCTGAACACAGCAGGTGAGCGCATTGGCCAGAGTCGCATGAGTATGAACCACATAAGCATAATCAATCAAATGATGGAGCACGGCTTCGACCGAGGGCCGCAGTCCTTTTTCCGGTTCAAGACGCGTTGCCATTAATTTTTCCTTTATAAGAGACTCTCTCTTGAGCGGATCCGGATTTGGTGGAAGGTCCAGAATCCGGTTCAATTTCTCACGGGATAGTTTAACAAATTGATCGGCAGTAATTGCGGAAAGCGAGACCCCGGAGGCTTTAACATAGAGTGCTTCCTGATTTTTGAAGGAGGTGTTTCCTCCTCCGGCAAGAACAAATTCCGGATTTTGTCCATAAAAGCGGGAGAGAGAAACGAGCGATTCTAAAATCTGCTTGATTTTTTCATGCATCGTATTTTTCCCGAAGGTTTGAATAGATCCTTATTCGTTAACCCACTGTTTTAAATAGCGCGCGCCTAATTCTTTGAATTCACCAATCTGATCAAAACGGGATAGGCCGGGGCGGTCCTGTGCAACTTCAATCTGATGTGCGATTAGTACAGACGTTCCCTGAAAAAAAATATTGACCAAGTCCGGATCGATCGAATATTTTCCTTCCACAAGCGGCCGGATGGGATCGAGGGTCAGTGTATTATGTTCGGTTCCGGCAGTAACAAAAAATCCAGCAGAATGAAGAGCCTCTACATAAGTCCTCAACATTTTTCGAGAATTGCGGATCGGAATAAATTCAACTCCCCAAATATTCATGGATTTTAGAAATTGAGCCAGTTGTTCCGGAGACTTTTCGAATTCACTCATGACGGGTGCACCATCTCCCAGAATCGGATAGACCGGCAGTCCGCCCAGGTGTTCGGTCAGTTCCAGGGCATTCTCCAGACTAATAAAAGTTTCTTCCACATAGGCTGCTTTGCCGATTTTAAAAAAATGCGTACGGATTTCATTTTGCAGGAAGACCTTATCTTGCCAGGGCTTTTCCTCCTCAATGCCAAACAATATTTTGCAACTTTGAGAAATCTGACCCTGGGCATCGTGGACGAGGGCTTCCTGAAGGCCGGCCGCCAGATGTCTTTCCTGTAAGACAATTGTTTCCTGAGGGGTTTGATAACGGGTGGCCAAATTTTGGGCTAAACGGTCATAGTCCAATGTTATCGGAATTTTTTTCATTTCCATAATATGATTTATGTTTTTGATCATTTTTTTTGCACGTTCTTCATCATTTAAACAAATCTGTTTTAAGTGAGTCGCAGATACCGGATCCGGATTCAAAAAGCGGGTCAAGGCCTTACCACATAGATATATTTTACCTGGATTCTTTGGATCATTGACCAGAATGTTCTGGTTCGCATAGAGAGGATGATATATTATTGTCTCATATCCGAGCAGCGGGAAGATCCTTTTTTCCCAGGCAAGATTTATAAATTTTTCATAAACCTTAAAATTATAATAATTTGACGTTCCCAAAACTTTTACATTTTCCTTCAGACTCAAATCCAGCAGCTGTTCAATACTGTGAAAAGCGGAAAAATTGGGTGGAAGATGCAGATGGGAATTGATACCATAGGTCCCTTCGCTTTTTTTTTCGGCCGGGCGCAGGTGTTTAGAAAATTCTTTTAGGGAATCAGCGATAGGCATAGGGCAGATTTTTAAAAAAGTTAAATCCCTAAACTGTTACGGCGAGAAAGCTCACCGAGGGTTTGGTTCGAGGACGACTGATATCCAGACAGAGGCAGAATCTTTTCATGGATTGCATCTAAGATCCACGAGACCTGAGGGAAGAAGGCTTCTTCCAGTTCAGCGGCCGGGGTTATCCAGTTCCGCGAACCAACTACAGCTGGTGCGGCATCTAATTCATCAAAGGCAAGGGTCGTGAGATTGGCAGCCACGGTCTGCATAAAACTGCCCCGCTCGCAGGCATCGGTGACCAGCACAACTTTTCCGGTTTTTTTGACTGACTGAACCAATTTATCATAATGGAGCGGATTAATCGAGCGCAGATCAATGAGGTCTGTTTCCAGATTGTATTTTTCTTTCAAAATTTTTGAGGCTTCGACCGCCAGATAGAGTGGACGACCCAATGTAATCATCGTTATATCTTTGCCCACGGAACGGAGGACTGGATCCCCGATCGGAATTTCATAAAATCCTTCAGGGACGCCCGAGGTTGCAAACTGTTCACCCAAATCATAAAGGTTCTGATTTTCAAAAAATATAACCGGATCCGTTCCCAGCAAAGCTGTATTCATGAGGCCCTTGGCATCAAAGGGTGTTACAGGATAGACCGCTTTTAAGCCCGGGATATGGGCAATAATACTCGTCCAGTCTTGAGAATGCTGGGCTCCGTACTTGGATCCGATGGACACACGCAGGATGACAGGCATTTTAAGAATGCCGGCGCTCATCGCTTGCCATTTGGCAAGTTGATTAAAGATTTCATCTCCGCTGCGGCCCATGAAGTCACAATACATCAGTTCAATGATGCAGCGGCCCCCCGCGAGTGCATAACCAATTCCTGCACCCACAATTGCGGCTTCCGCAATGGGCGCATTAAAGAGACGGTGATAGGGAAGTGCCTCCGTAAGACCGCGGTAGACAGCAAAGGCGCCTCCCCAATCGCGGTTTTCTTCTCCGAAGGCGATGAGCGTCGGATCGCGGTAAAAACCATCGAAGATTGCTTCGAAAATTCCGTCCCTCAGGCTGTATTGCTTGACTTTGGGGACGAGCTTACCATCGATCCATGCGTAACGTGATTTTTCTTTTATCTGCTTTTTTCTTGGATTTTCCTCTTTGGAGATCAGGACTTCGGGCTGGCGCTGATCCAATTTTTCCACCCGTTGGTTAGAAAACATATAGTCCCCAATTTCTTCTGTCGAGAGCGGCATCCGCGGGCTTAACTTAAGATCAATAGCCAGACTAAAAATATCTTTAATTTGTTTTTTTACAGCGTTCTTAATTTGCTCAATTTTTTCGGAAGTTGCCAGGCCGGCTTCCACGAGTTGTTGGGCATAGGTGGTGAGCGGATCTACAGCGATCCACGCTTGAATTTCTTCCTTGGTGCGGTACGAACTGGCATCGGAAGGGGAATGTCCGCTGACGCGGTAAGTCACCACATCGAGAAGGATTGGCCCGCCCCCTTTTAAACAGATTTCTTTTTTACGTTTGATAGCATCAAGGACAGCCAGCGGGTTATATCCATTAATTCTTTCGGCGTGCATTTGCTCTGGATTAACACCTGCTCCAATGCGGGCAAGGAATTGATAACCCATAGTTTCGCCCATGGTTTGGCCGCCCATGCCATAGTGGTTATTGACACAATTAAAAATTAACGGGAGTCCACCCCGTATGGCCGGGGCCCAGAGATTCCGATATTGATCCATACTGGCAAAACTAATCCCTTCCCAGGTCGGGCCACAGGAAAAGGCAGCATCACCGATGTTACAGATGACAATACCTTTTTTACGATTTACTTTTTTAAAGAGGGCTGCTCCCGGTGCGATGGATCCGGATCCTCCGACTATCGCATTATTTGGATAGATTCCGAAGGGCACAAAGAAGGCATGCATTGAACCCCCGAGACCTTTATTAAATCCGGTGATCCGCGCAAAGATTTCGGCGTAGGCACCGTAAATCAAAAAGCGTCGGGCCAAATCCTTGATGGAACCTTGAAAGTTTTTTTCGGCGACCTTCAAGGTTGTTCCGGCCAAGAAATTTTTCATGATTTTTTCCAGTTCTTCAGCAGGGAGTTTG